>Ga0268298_10000416_pt1 | contig 54723 bp, 41 predicted proteins | sample WWTPWeurt_MetaG_FD_194462 | JGI IMG/M metagenome (GOLD analysis project Ga0268298, IMG submission 194462) | Activated sludge microbial communities from WWTP in Nijmegen, Gelderland, Netherland - WWTP Weurt | ecosystem: Engineered > WWTP > Aerobic digester > Activated sludge | place... | reverse complement strand
TGCCACTGGAGTTTGCATTGCGTCCTCCCTATCCAAATCCGTTTAATGCGACGACGACTTTGCGATATGATTTGGCGCGGGATTCGGAGGTGCGGTTGGAACTCTTTGACGTGAGCGGACGCTTGACGCGCGTGCTGGTGGCGGGTACGCAATCGGCGGGTTCGCACACAGCAACTTTGGATTTGCACGACGTGAGTTCGGGGATTTACTTTGCGGCGCTACGCGCGGGGAGCGAAAATGCGGTGCAGAAACTTTTGTTGGTTAAGTAGCCTGCTGCTGTGGGCGTCGGTTGCGATGGCGCAGCCGCCGGGAATAGACAGTATCTATCTGTTCACGCAGTTTGGGGGAAGCGTTACGCAGTCAATTCCTCTCGACGGCGGGGATGTAATACTGTCGGGATATCAGAGCAACTCCTTTCGCGCCGATGATTGGCAGATTATGCGCATGACGCCGCAGCGTGAGCTACTTTGGCGGCGGACGATTGCAAGCCTGGCATATCCCGAGCGGGAGAAGTTCGTGATTGATAACGAATTTCTGGTCGCGGTTGGCCGTGTCGCTGTTTTTATTGATTCCAATTCGTACACCGCGCATGACGTTATTCTGCGCTATTCGCTGGACGGTGACAGCCTCTGGGTGCGCGAGTTCAACGATCCGATTAATTTTGAATCAGTGGTTAGCATTGCGGCGGATGGGCGGGGCGGATATTATGCTCTGGGCACCAAAGCGATGCTGATGGACGAGACTTACAACTTTCAGGTCTGGCTGTTCAAACTCGATGCAACGGGCGCGACTGTGTGGGAGCGATTTATCGGCGACGAACATTCGGATCAAGCTGGCGACATCGTGAAGTTGAGCGGTGATTCACTGCTCTTTTCAATGTTCTCGACGGTCGGGCTGTTCACTTATGAGCGGTTCGTGTGGACGAATCTCGCGGGTGACAGCTTGACTTCGGTGACATTTGACTCGGAGGGTAACAGCTACAGCCCAAACGGCGCCAGGCTGTTGCCGCGTGGTGACGGGTGGGAGCATGTGTGGACCTATCCTTTTAACAACGACGAAGACGAGCTGCACTATCTGCGAACAGATTATCTTGGCAATGTACGATTCCAACACGTCGCGTATGCGCCGCAAAACGCAATTCAGGATTTCATGCAAACTCCCGACGGATTGGTCACGGTCGGATATAGTCCTTTCGGGGACATGGAGGCGCGGGATATCGTCTTGGGCCGCTTGAATGAGTCGGGGCTCTGGTATTATGTGGAGCCGGTCCCGTTTCCGCGCATGCAGAACGCCATCGGTTTTGACATGTCCAGAACAGATGTCATGGCAGTACTGGGCACTACGCAAACGAGCGACACGACCTACGCGGCCTGCATCTTCTATTTGCACGAGAACCTGCACGACAGCTATTTGTTTGCGCAGCCTTCGCGGTTGAATTTTGGCGTCGTGCCGTTGGGTGAAGAGCGGTTGCAGGCGATTGGGTTGGCGGTGTCGGGTGATTCTTTGGCAGTATTGTCCGACTTTGCTTTTCCGGATTACCTTGCGACGAACTTGCAGGTCCCGCAAAACATGGTGCCGGGTGAAACGTTGTGGTTCGACATCGGTTTTCGCGCCGACGAGTTGCGCGAGTACGTGGACACATTGGTGCTGCACTCGGATGCGCGCAATCCGGAATTGCGGATTCCGCTTTGGGCCAGTGCGCCGTTTCCGGTATGCACGCCCGCGCTGCGGGTGGTGAATTTCTTTTGGGCTATGGTTGGCGACAGTGCGCGGCGGCCTTTGGCGATTCGCAATGAGGGCACGACGCCGTTGCACATTGAACCGCTTGTCGAGCAGCCGCCGTTCTTGCTCGATTCATTGGGACCGTTTGTTGTCGGCCCGGATTCGGAAGCGGTATTGTGGTTTGAGTTCTGGCCGGATACGGCGATTGAATTCCGGCGCGACCTAATTTTTGTCAGTGACGATCCGTTTGGCGCGGACACGGTGACGCTGATCGGACGCGGGGTGCAAGGGCCGACAAATGCCGATGATGCGCTGCAATTAACGCGTGAATTTGCATTACATCCTCCCTATCCGAATCCGTTTAATGCGGTGACGACATTGGAGTTCGATTTGCCTGCCGCAGCAAATGTGTCGTTGGATTTGTATGATATCACCGGGCGGCGCGTGCGCGAGATGCTGCGCGGAGAATTTTCGGCGGGAACGCATGTTGTGAATGTAGCAATGCCGGAGGCCAGTTCGGGGTTGTATTTCGCGGTGCTAAGAGCGCGTGGTGAGACAAGCGTGCAGAAATTGATGTTGATTCGATGACCAGCGTGGACGCTGGACCTTTTCCTGTTCGGCGGGCAGATTTCGACGAGGTTGAATGAAGAAATTCTTGACGATCATTTGCTGCGCGTTGCTGTGTCTCGCGTGTGAAGAAGGCGACAAGCCGTCTACGGGCACGAGCTATGAAATCGTCGTCGGGGACACGTTGATTACGATTCCGGCGGAAGCGGTAGCTTTTGCGGGTACGGTAGCAGATGGCAATCACTTCGAATGGCATGCCTATATGCTGCGCGAATTTCAGATTGCCAGTGACGGCAGTCTGCCGCGCGGCGGTGGAACGGCGTATGCGGGCACGCTGGAGCAGTGGAAGAGTTTGTCGTGGAATACCCGGCGCAGTTTCTTGATTCCGCCGTTCTCGCACGATATCACGACGTCGTCGCCGGAGCTGTTTTACTATATGATCGGCACGCACGTCGAGCAGTTTGGTTTTGGTTGGATAGATACCTACGATCCCGAGGCGAATCTGTGGAACAGCGCGGTGCGTCCGTGGCTGCATCCGGCCGATTCGACCTTGCTACCCGACAATCCCGGCACAATAGGCTTTGATGGCGGGCTTGGCGATATGGCAGAGTACCGGGCGATGTGGGTGGTGGAATAAGGAACGGTAACGGTCGAAATATTTAGAGGAGCAAGACAGGTGAAAGTCTCGGTCAAGAAGAAGTTTGAGCCCGATGCTGTGGCTGTGCTGCATGAAGGGGATTGCTTGGAATTGCTCGCAACATTGCCAAGTGAATCAATGCAACTGATAGTAACATCTCCTCCGTACAATCTGGGGAAAGAGTACGAGAAAAGGGCAACCCTGAGCGAGTATGTGACGCAGCAGGCTCGAGTTATTTCTGAGTGCATCCGAGTACTAAGCCCAAGCGGGAGCATCTGCTGGCAGGTCGGGAATTTCGTCAAAAATGGCGAAATCGTGCCTCTGGACATCCCGCTCTTCGGATTGTTCCGCGATGCAGGCATGAAATGTCGAAACCGCATTGTTTGGCAATTTGCACATGGCCTCCATGCCTCCAAGAGGTTTTCGGGTCGGTACGAGGTCATTCTTTGGTTCACAAAATCAGATGACTATCTCTTCACCCTCGACCCAGTTCGCGTTCCGCAGAAGTACCCGAACAAGAAGTACTTCAGGGGTCCAAAGAAGGGACAACTCTCGGGCAACCCGCTTGGCAAGAACCCTGGAGATGTTTGGGATATCCCGAATGTCAAAGCGAATCATGTCGAGAAGACTGTCCACCCGTGTCAATTTCCCGTTGAATTGGTGGAGCGTTTGGTCCTATCTATGACAAACGTGGATGATTGGGTACTTGATCCATTCATGGGAGTGGGGTCCACAGCTATCGCCGCTCTTATTAACGGTCGTCGAGTCGCTGGTTCCGAAATTATGCCCGATTATGTTGAAATCGCGAGAAAGAGAATTCGAGACGCCGAGCGTGGCGAACTGCTGGTTCGCCCTCGTGAACGCGAGGTTTTCAATCCTCTGAATCCAAGCAACATTCCGCCGAAACTGGTACGCCTGAGCCGCGAGTCTTCGCATCCAAATCTCTTTAACCTCGACAAAAACTAGGCAAAACATGCGAGCAGTCTACACATACTCTCATCTGGGAGGTCATGAGATATTGCAAGTGAGATACCCGAATCATCTGGCCGAGATTCTCGCCGTGATTTCAAGAGTCGTTGCTCAGAAAACAAAGGTGAGCAAAGAGAAGACCATGCTTGGTAAGTTGCTATATGACCCTGCCAACATGAATGCTCAATTCAAGACGGAATTTAACGCCCTCAATTACTTTGAGTTGAGAGATAGCTATACGATCACGATTCCGAACTGGGCGACACAAGTTAAGGGTGCATTTAAACAGATCGATTTTGTTAAAGACAAGGTGCTTGTTGAAGTACAATTTGGAAAATACTTCTCGATGTTTTACGACATGGCGAAGTTTCAGTATTTTTACAATGAAAACAAAGCAGAAGTTGGTGTGGAGATTGTCCCCGCGCATTCGCTGTACGAAGAAATGTCAAGTGGCGTATCGTACGGCGAGCAATTAGTCTATGACATTGAACGACTCAAGAGACATTTTCCGGCAGTGCCCGTTCTGGTCATTTTCATTGATGCTTAACCCATGCCCTTAATCATCCAAAAATACGGCGGCAAAACTCTCGCGACGCCTGCGGATATTGCGCAGGTGGCGGGGTTGGTGTATGCGCGGGTGAAGGCGGGGACGCCGGTGGTGGTGGTGGTGTCGGCGCTGGCGGATACGACGGATCAGTATGTGGCGATGGCGCGGTTGGTCAATCCGCAGCCGCGCGGACGCGAATTGGATGTCCTGCTCTCGACGGGCGAGCGGGTGGCGATTGCTATGCTGGCGCTTGCCCTGAATGCCATTGAAGACGACATCGCGGTTTCGCTGACGGGAGCGCAGGCGGGGATTATCACCGACACCTTGCACACGGCGGCGCGGATTGTCGAGGTCCGTCCTCTGCGGGTGCGCGAGGCGCTCGAACAGGGGAAAATCCCGGTAATCGCGGGCTACCAGGGGATAACGACCGAGAAGAATATCTCGACTTTGGGCCGGGGCGGGACGGACGCGACGGCGGTGGCTCTGGCCGTGGCGCTGGGGGCCGAGCGGGTCGAATTCATGAAGGACGTGGACGGCGTGGCCAGCGCCGACCCAAAATGGGTGGACGGGACGCGGATTCTGCCCGAGTTAGGCTATGCCGACGCGCTGGCGATGATGGGCTTCGGGGCCAAAATCCTGCAAGTTCCGGCGGTGGAAATGGGGGCCGAGTTCGGAATGCCCCTGGCCATCGGCAATTCCAAGACGGGGGTGGCGGGGACGATTATCACAGACAAGCCTCTGGCGCGGCGGACATTGGGTGCGGTTGTACAGACCCCAGCCACGCTGCTGGCCCCGGCAAATCAGGAAGAATTTTTGTATCTTGAGGGTTATTTGCGTAGCCGGACGATTCTGCCGCTTTACATGCGCGGCGGCTCACAGCCGCTGATTGTGTTCAAGCAGGCGGACGAGCCGGGGCTGCTATTCCCGGAATTTGCCGGGCGGATGGAACCTGGTTTTGACCTCGTGGCGCTGTTTGGTGCTGGGGCCGGGGGCGTGGGGTCGTTGGCCGACCGGATTGCGGGTGAGCTTCCGCGCTACCGCGCAGCGCTGCGTGAAGAACTTTATTTTGAAGACCGCGTACTCTTGCTGGTTCAGCGCGAGCGCGCTTTGGATTTGACTCGCACCTTGCACCGTCTTTGCATACAGACTGTGCCGCAACTCGCATAGAAGAAGTTGGTCGTGGGGAGAGACGACTTTCGGAACTTGCTAACACAACTCAATTGCATCTCGTGAATACGCACCTTACTCCCACACCGCCGCCGGTCTCCGTTCGCGTCGGCCTGCTTGAAGGCTACGAACGTGTTACCTTCAAATTCAGCGGGCGCTACCGCATCGAGTCGCGCGCCAAAGTATTGCTGCGTGACGTGGCGGAATCGCCGGTGAAGTGGCGCGTGCTGCGTGAACAGAGCACGCCGACGAAATTCTTGTTCAGCGTGCTGGCGCAGTCGTTCAAGTCGCAGCCGGAAGCTTTGGCGTTGGCGGAGCAGTTCGCGGAGCGCGGTTTTCAGTCGGCGGTGCGGCAGATTGGCGGGCCGATAGAGGTGGATGGTCAAGTGGTTGGAGACAACACGCTGTACCGCGTGCAGGTAGGAAATTTTCAGCGCGAAGAAGACGCGCGGCACCTGTTGTCGAAATTGGAATTGGATTATGCGCCGCGTTTGGTGCGCGAAGTGCTGACGCATGCTACGGGACGGCTGGAACTCTTTGACCAGAGCCTTGAGCAGCATTTGGAGAGCACGGACGGTTTCCGCTTTGTGCCGCTTGATCCCGAATCACGGATGACGATATTTGGTGTGCGGATCAATTCGGGATTCGCGTACGAGCCTGTTGAAGACCGCACCTACGAAGGGATTATCGAGTTTTACGTGGATCACACGGGCGACGTTGCGGCGCTGACGGAGATTTCGATTGACACCTATTTGCGCGGCGTGGTCGCTTCCGAAATGCCGACGGAGTTTCCGGAAGAAGCGCTGCGGGCGCAGGCGATTGCTTCGCGCAGTTTGGTGATTTCGACCAAGACGACCAAGCATCTGAACGACCAGTTTGAGCTGTGCGCACATGTGCATTGTCAGGTGTATAGCGGTGTGACGCATGAGAACGAGCGCGTGAGCAAGGCGGTGGCCGACACACGCGGAAATATTTTGTTCCACAATGGCATCATCGTTGACGCGCACTATTCAGCAGTGTGCGGCGGGCACACGGAAGATGTGCAGGAAACGTGGATGACGCCGCCGATTTTTCATGGCGAAGGCGTGCCGTGTCAGTGCGAACAGGAGCTTGAGATACCCGATTTGGCAACAGAGAACGGCGCAAGGCGCTGGATTCAGTCGCGCCCGAGTTCGTGCTGCAATCTGGACGGCTTGAATTTGCCGGTGTCGCGCAACTACAGTCGCAAGCATTTCCGTTGGGAAACTACTTTCCTCCGTTCGGAACTTGAGGAGATCATTCTCACCAAGACGGGCGTGGACATCGGGACGCTGTATGACATTTTGCCGATTCGCCGCGGCCGCAGCGGACGGTTGATGGAAGTTGAGGTATTGGGGTCGTTGGCAAATTTGCGGCTCAAGCGCGAGTTGACGATCCGGCGTCAGCTGTCGCATTCGGCGCTGGAGAGTTCGGCATTTCTGGTGGAAGTGTTGAACGACAGTCAAGGCAATCCGATGGAGCTGGTGTTCACCGGCGCGGGTTGGGGGCACGGCGTGGGCATGTGCCAGGCCGGCGCGGCGCACATGGCGCTGAACGGCAAGACGGCGCAGCAGATTTTGCAGCACTACTACCGCGACTGTGTAATCGAGAAGAGATATTGATTTGACGTGACGCAGTCCGGGGCATCCACAGCGGATGCCGCCGCGCGTAATAACAAAGGGGCGGTACGTCGTCGTGGTAGTCTTATCTTATCTCGCGGTCTGTTTGATTTGGGGCACGACCTATCTGGTCATTCGTATTGCCCTGGAGGGTTTTCCGCCGTTTGTACTTGGCGCGGTGAGATTCGGGATTGCCAGTCTGTTCTTTTTGCCGTATCTGCTCAGAGATAGATCGAAGCTTCCCAAGTCGAAGTCACAATGGGGCTGGATTGCGCTGACGGGCACAATGATGCTGGCAGGCGGCAATGGCTTGGTGAATTTCGCCGAGCAGTATATTGATTCTGGCATGACGGCATTGACCGTGGCGACGAGTTCGGCGTGGTCGGCACTGTTTGGCTGGTTACTGATTGGCGAATCCGAAAAACTCGACAAGCTCTCGCTGTTGGGTATAGCAATGGCCATGAGCGGCATTGTTGTGCTGCACTATGATCACATCGGTTTGGCGACGGACGAGTGGCCCGGATTTGTTGCGCTGGTGCTTTGTCCGCCGATGTGGACATTCGCCTCCGTGATGGTGCGGAAGCACTTGCGCGATTTAGATCCCTTTGTGGTATCGGCCGGACAAATGCTGGCGGGAGCGCTGGCGTTTGTCGTGATTTCGCTGGCAGTCGGTGAATCATGGCGTATTGCGCCGGACGCCAAGGCGATCGGCGCGATGCTGTATCTGGCGGTGCTGGGATCAGTCGTGGCATTTACCGCCTACACGTATTTGCTCTCGAAAGTCCCGGCTGCGCGCGCCAACACTTACACGTTTATCAATCCGATTATCGCACTGGCGGCGGGCGCGATGATTCTTGACGAGCCGATTACGCCTGAGGTCTATCCGGCCACGCTGTTGATTCTGGCGGGGCTGGGAATCCTCTATGTGATGCGGAATCGGCGGCAAGCAAGTTCAAAATAATTTGGAGATAGCATGAAGCCCGAAGAACTTTCACAACTGATTAGCGAGCACAAGCCGAAGCTGGACATCTTGCGGAGGTCACTTTGACTATGCGCGGCGGCTCTCTGAAATAGAAAAGCTTGAAACGCTGTCGGGCGGCGCGGGTTTCTGGGACGACCAGGAGCAGGCGCAGAAGGTGCTGCGGCAAATTTCCGAGCATAAGTCGTGGGTCGAAGCCTATCGCAAGGTCGAGTCGGCGTTGGGCGACTTGGATGCGCTGCGCGAGTTGGCCGTGGAAGCGCCGGATGATTTTCCAGCGGGGGATTTGGACAGCGAAGCGAAGAAGTTCACGGTGCTGTTCGACGATCTGGAAACGCGCGCGATGTTGAAGGATCCGAACGACGCAAAGAGCGCGATCATTCACATTCATCCGGGCGCGGGCGGCACGGAATCTTCGGACTGGGCTTCCATGCTCTACCGCATGTATTTGCGCTGGACAGAGTCGCGCGGCTGGAAGGTGGATTTGCTCGATTTGGAACCGGCGGAAGAAGCAGGGATCAAGTCGGCAGTGATTGAGGTGCAGGGCGAGTACGCTTACGGCTATTGCAAAGCCGAGACCGGCGTGCACCGGCTCGTGCGCATTTCACCGTTTGACGCCAACGCGCGGCGGCACACGTCGTTCGCGAGTGTGTTTGTCTATCCGGAAGTGGAAGAGGTTCCTGAGATTCAGGTGCGCCCGGAGGATTTGCGCATTGACACGTTTCGGGCCTCGGGTGCGGGCGGCCAGCATGTCAACCGAACGGAGTCGGCGATTCGCATCACGCACCTGCCGACGAACATCGTGGTGACATGCCAGACGGATCGTTCGCAGCACCGCAACCGTGATTCGGCAATGAAGGTGCTGTATGCGCGGCTCTATCAGAAGCATCTCGACGACGAACGCGCCAAGAACGCGACGATCGAGAGCTCCAAAACGGATATCGCTTGGGGTCACCAGATTCGCTCGTATGTATTCCAACCGTACCAGATGGTGAAAGACCACCGGACGGGTGTGGAAACGTCGAGCATTCAAAAGGTGATGGACGGTGATTTGGACGAATTTGTGCGCGCGTTTTTGTTGACGGGCGCCACCGGAAAGTATGCCCGCTCGCGGCAGCAGGCGGGTGGGGATGAAGATGATCTATAACCAATCTCGTGCAGGGAGAAGTATGAAGACATTGCTCGTATTGTTCCTAAGTATGATGCTGACAATGAGCGCGTTTGCCAAGCCGCAACCGCAAAGCGTGGCCGGTGAGCCGTATTATCCGTTCGTGCCGAATCACGTGCTGGTGGCATTTGAAAAGGACACGCCGCAAGCGAAGATTGACGACATTATTGCACGCAGCGGCGGCAAGGTGGGCAGCTATTCCGAGCTGTTGGATTTTTACCGCGTCGAGATGCCTGCGCAAGACGGCGTGCGTTTTTTTCGCGCGCAGGCGGACGTGCTGTGGGCGAACTACAACTACGTTATGCAGGCGATGATGGTGCCGAACGATCCGCTCTACAGCTATCAGTGGCACTATCCGTTGATTGGATTGGAGCAGGCGTGGGATTTGACGCAGGGTGACCCGTCTGTCGTGGTCGCGGTGCTCGATCAAGGCTGGCAGTTTGATCACGGAGATTTGTCCGGCGTGCAGACGGTCAGTCCCTACGATTGGATTGACGGAGATAACAACCCATCGGAGCCGAATCTGGAAGATTCGCACGGCATGCATGTGTCGGGAACGATTTTCGCGCGCACGAACAACAATAGCGGCGTCGCAGGGATCGCTCCGAATTGCCGGTTGATGCCCGTGCGCGTGTTGGACAATGAAGGCTCAGGCTCGATTGAAGCGATTGCCAACGGTTTTGCGTGGGCGGCACAACAGGGGGCGAACATCGTCAATGCCTCGCTCGGTTTCAGTAATCCGAACAATCAACCGCCCGTTGACCCCGGCCAACCGTTGTCCGGCGCGATTCAGCAGTGCGCGGCGGCCGGAGTGGTGTTGTGTGTTGCCTCAGGCAATGACAACGCGGACTACGTTTCGTATCCGGCGGCCTACACCGCGTGCATCGCGGTCGGTTCGACGGCTTTGGACAATGTGACCGCTCCCTATTCCAATGCAGGCAGTGAACTCGACGTGTGCGCACCGGGTGGAAATACCGATCAGGATTTGAATCAAGATACGTATGCGGATGGTGTACTTTCGTCAGTGCGCAATGCTCAAGAAGGCGATTACTATGTGTTTTGGCAGGGCACCTCGATGGCGACACCGCACGTTGCGGGAGTGGCCGCGTTGTTGATGTCGCGCGGTTGTCCGGCGAATGAAGTGCGCAACGCGCTGCAAAATACGGCGCTCGATTTGGGACCGGCCGGTTGGGACGTCACCTACGGTCACGGGCGCATCAACGCGATTGCGGCGCTGAATTATGATTGGTCGGGCGGTGGCGGTGGGGAGACAGTGTTGTTCAACGGCCCGATGGAAAACAACAACGAAGGCTGGACCGTAGATGAAAACGGCAATGACGGCGTAGGCTGGCGGTTTCTTGATTTCGGCACGGCGGATTGCGGCAATGCGGCACACGGCGGATCGAACGGCATTTGGCATGACGACGAACAAGGCGTGGGCCTGTTGGACGATTGGCTCTATACGCCCGAGATTTCGATTCCCGCTAATGCAACGGAAGTGACGTTGACGTTCTGGCAGCGCAACTGTTTTCTGCCAACCTATTACGACATGCACGCGCTCTACTATTCAACTGACGGCAACCAATACACGTTGATTGGCGAGATGGACGAATCGGCGACGAATTGGGAGCAGCTTTCGGTGGATGCTACGGCGCTGGCGGGCGAAGACGTGTATTTCGCGTGGCGCTATCGCGGAGACTATGCGACGGAGTGGTTCTTGGATGATGTGCAAGTCACGGCGGTGATTGGCACGGATGTAGAGTCGCATGCGGACATCACAATTCCCAAAGCCTTTGAAATGAACGCGGCCTACCCGAATCCGTTCAACGCGACGGTGCAGATTCCGTTTACGGTGAATGCGGCGCGCGAGATCTCTCTCGATATTTTCAACGTGAATGGTCAGAAAGTCGCAACGTTGTTTGATCATGCGCAGTTCATGCCCGGCGCACAGCGCGTCTCGTGGACGGCGGACAACATGGCCAGCGGCGTGTATCTGGTACGGCTGACCAGCGGCGCGTTGACGCAGACTCAGAAAATTCTGCTCGTAAAATAGTCTCACACTTGACCCCCGAAACAGTCAGTTTGCCGACGGTGTTGGCCGCGGATCACACGCGGCCGCACCGTCCGACTTATGCGCGCATCTTCCGCGATGCGATTGCGGAGAATTTCGCGCGCTTTCGCAAGCTGGCTCCGCAGTCGCAGTTGATGGCGGTGGTGAAGGCCGATGCTTATGGGCACGGGCTATTGCAATGCGCGCATCTGTTCGGCGAATTGGGTGCGGATGCATTTGGAGTCGGGTTCGTCGAAGAAGGCATCGTGCTGCGGCACGCAGGTGTGCGTGCTCCGATATTGGTATTGGGCGGCATCGTCGGCTCGCAGATTAGCTTCTTTCTCGAACATGATTTAGACTTGACGGCCAGCTCGGTCTTTAAGCTCGAAGCGATTGAGCGCGAAGCGCAGGCGGCGGGAAAGATTGCCCGTGTGCAACTCAAGATTGACACGGGCATGAACCGCATCGGCCAGAATTTCCGCACCGCCGAAGCGCTCTTGAAAGCCGCGCGTTCGTCCAAACATGTGCACGTGTCGGGTATCTACTCGCATCTGGCCACAGCGGAAGAGGCGGATACGACGTTTGCGCGGCTGCAACTGCTGCGTTTTGCCGAAGTGAAATCAATGGCTGAGTCGCTCGGATTCGCAGATACGTGTTTCCACATCGCCAATTCAGCAGGTGCGATTCGTTTTCCGGATGCGCACTACAACTTGATTCGCCCGGGGATTGGTCTCTATGGTCAACACGCGGCGGCGTATTTGCAACGCGAGTTTCCCTTGCAAGCGGCGCATGCGCTGAAGAGTGAGATTGTGTATGTCAAAGGCGTACGCGCGGGCGACGGTGTCAGTTACAACTTGAAGTGGACGGCACCGGAGAATGTGTGGGTGGCGACGGTGCCAGTGGGCTACGGCGATGGCTATCCGCGGCTGCTTTCGAATAAAGCGCATGTGCTGATCGACGGCAAGCGCTATCCGATTGTCGGTTCGGTATGCATGGATCAATTCATGGTGAATTTAGGCCGCGACAAGCAAGAGATCGGCTCTGAAGTCGTGCTCTGGGGGAAACAGGGTGATGAAGAGATTACACTCTGGGAACTCTGCGAAGCAGGCGGATTTATGCCGTATGAGTTGCCGATCTATTTGACGGGCCGCGTACCGCGCGTATTCGGATGATTCGCCTCGCGATGCCGGGTGATGCGGCGGCCTGTTTGCGGATTTACGGGCCAATCATTGAAGACACGGCCATCAGTTTTGAGACGGTGGTGCCAACGGTTGAAGAGTTTGCCAAGCGCATCGCCAAGATTCAAGCGCACTACCCGTTTCTGGTGTGGGAGGAGAACGGAGACGTGCTGGGCTATGTGTACGCCACACGCTACCGCGAGCGCGCGGCCTACGATTGGATTTGCGAGTCGGCGATTTACATTGACGAGCGCGCGCACGGACGCGGCATCGGCAAGAAACTCTATCTGAGGCTGTTCGAGTGCCTGCGCGCGATGAACATGGTGTCGGTGGTCGGCGGTATTCGCTCAGGCTCGCCGAGCGCGGAATTTCACCGGCACATGGGATTTGTTCCAGTGGGGAATATTCCTTTGGCAGGTTACAAATTTGCGCAGTGGCACGACGTGGAGTTCTGGCAATTCACTTTGGTGAATCCCGTACCACAAGCGCCGCAGAATGTGATTCCCTTCCCGCTCGTCGCGAATAGAGTGAATCTCAATGAATGAAACCGCACTCATCACCGGCGCCACGAGCGGCATCGGCTTGGAATTAGCAAAGCTGTTTGCGCGTGACAAGATCAACTTGATCCTCGTGGCGCGTCATCCGGAGAAGCTGCATGAAGTGCAGGAGGAATTGCAGCGGGAATACGGTGTTCAGGTGACAGTGATTGCTTCGGACTTGAGTCTGCACGGTGCAGCCACGTGGTTGCACGCGGATGTCAAGGCCAAGAAGATCGAAGTGAATTATCTGGTCAACAACGCGGGTTTCGGGCTGTACGGCAAGTTTCACGGCATCGAGTTGGAAGACGAACTGGCGATGTTGGAATTGAATTGCGCTGCGCTGACCACACTGACCAAGCTATTCAGCCGCGAGATGATTCACCGGGGCCGGGGTCGGATCTTGAATGTTGCTTCAACAGCGGCTTTTCAACCGGGGCCTTTGATGGCGGTCTATTATGCCAGTAAGGCCTATGTCTTGAGCCTCAGTGAGGCGCTGCGCAACGAGTTCGCCGGGACGGGCGTGACGGTGAGTTGCCTCTGTCCGGGTCCGACGCCAACGGGTTTTCAGGATCGGGCCGGGAATCAGAAGTCGGGGCTTCTGGCGCTGGCTCTGACATCGGCAGAACAGGTTGCGCGGACAGGTTATCGCGGGATGCGGCGCGGCAAGTCGGTGATCGTACCGGGTTTGATCAACAAACTGCTGGTCTTTTCGGTGCGTTTCGCGCCGCGCAATTTGGCCACCGCCATCTCGCGTTGGACGGCCGAAAGTCGTTGAATCCCATTCGCGGCGGCGCCCGCTGCGGGTGCCCCGAACCTCAAACGCTTCAATATTACATCTGAAGACTGCCACAAATCGTCGGAATTTCTGCTCCAGTATTCCATGACGGGTCCCTTGGAAATTGAATTTGGACTATTCTCGGAAGGAGGGGCAATGCCTCTGGCGGTAGTACTTTTCTTATTGGGTTTGATGTCCGGCTTTGCTTGGGCCGAAGAAGACCCCAAGTACATTCTGACGGCGGTGCGGCGGACGGCGCCGCTCGTGATTGACGGTCATCTTGAACCTGCCTGGCTGGCGGGTGCAAAGGCCGACAGTTTCGTGCAGCGCGAGCCGGACTATCCGGCGGCGGAAACACAGCGCAACGAAGTGTATGTGCTGTACGACCGCGATGCGCTGTATTTCGGTTACATGCTCTATGACACCGCGCCGGACAGCATTCGCGGACAGATCCAGCGGCGCGACAACGATTCCAATTCGGATTTCATTGATCTCTACCTCGATACCTTTCACGATCACCGCAACGGCTATTGGTTTACAGTAACTGCGGCGGGTGTGCAGGCCGAGGGAACGTTCTTTATTGAAACCGATCTCTCGAACTCGTGGGACGCGGTGTGGGAATCGGCGGTCGCGAAAACGGACAGCGGCTGGAGCTGCGAGCTGCGCATACCGTTTCAGATTATGCGGCACGGCGGCGAACGCGAAGACGGCTGGGGAATTGCCTTTGCGCGCAAGCTCTACCGCCGCAACGAGGCGAATTTCTGGCCGCCGGTGGATCCCGAAGTCGGCTGGCGTGCCTCGAAGATTGGCACGCTGCTGGGACTAAAAGACATCGCGCCATCTGCGCATGTCGAATTGCTGCCGCACGTGGTGGGGCGATGGGATGCTCCGCTCTCTCCGCTCGATTCACTGCCGCAGGATTTCCGCTCTAACAATGAGTGGGAGAATCTCGGCTTGACCTTGAAGTACGTGCCTTCGGCCACGCTGAGTGTGGATGCAGCCTATCAGCCCGATTTCGCCCAGGTGGACGTGGATCAAGCGACAATCAATCTTTCAGATTATCCGGTGTTCTTGTCTGAGAAGCGTCCGTTCTTTCTCGAAAACAAAGAGTACTTCGAAGAGACGCCCTACACGTTCATCTATTCGCGGCGTGTGACGGATCCGGACTATGGTGCGCGCGTAAATGCGCAGCAGGGCCGCTTCAAAATGTCCGCGTTCGGCGGTAAGAACCGCTTGCAGTACTTGAACGACAATCTCGAGTCGGCTGTTAAGCTGCAGGACGCGGCATTCGGACGCGCGTCGGTGGATTTTCGAAACCGGCATCGTATCGGTGTATCGTGGACCTATTTGAATCAGGCGGGCTACTCGGCGGCGACGGCGGGCATGGACGCTCGTTTCCGGTTCCGCGAGCGCGACCGTTTGGGATTGTGGTTCGCCGGAGTCGAGCGGCAAGGCACGCCGGAGCAGCATTGGTATCGCGTGGCTGAAGTGCATGACGAGCAGCCGGTCGAAGCGCGTGCGTCGTACAACCGCGATTGGGGTCCGTTCCGCTCGGATATTGCGGCGGCCTACCGCGGTATTGATTTCGACAACAACGACCTCGGCTGGAGTGACGTCTCGAATGTGTTTAGACAGTCGTTGTGGATAGGTGACAACTACTATCTCGACGGCACCTTCATCCGCAATATCGGTTTCGACATCAACAGCTATCACGCGACGCTGGCGAATGGCGACCATTCCGAAGGTTACGCGAATATTGACTTCTTTGGCACCACGCGCGGCAACTGGAACTTCGGCGGCGGCACCGAGCACGGTGATTTTTTCCGCCGCGCGCCGATGGGACCGACGGACGGCGAACATCGCGACAATTTCGGCACGTTCAATCTTGAGTATTATCGCTCGTTTTGGAATTGGGCCTGGCTGTGGAGCGATTTCACGAAACCGTTCCGCTACGGCGCTGAAGCACGTTACCGCACCTACCGCGACGGCGAGCTGTTCAACTTGGTGCCTGAAGTGACATGGCTGCCGCGCTCGAATATTGAAATGCGCCTGAGTTCAGAATGGAACCGCGTCTGGCACGCGCGCAGGTTTGCCGATCAACAGACCGACTATCGCAATTGGTTCTTTAAGACATCGTGGTCGCCCACGCTCGATCTCTCGTTACGCGGCACGCTTCAGTGGATAGAAAAAAGTGACGATCCTGATGAACGTGGGCACTTTTTCGCCAACTTACTCTTGGCGTACAACTGGAACCCGGGTAGTTGGTTCTATTTGGTGTACGACGAAGCTGGGCGCGACATTGACCGTCCGGATCATTTGAACCGCAGCGTTCCCGGCGACCGCACGCTGCGCGCAAAGTTTACGTATTTCTTCACGGCGCCGTAAGGCGCATTAGGCCCCGCAACCACATTTACCCCCCTTAATCCCCCCTGAGGACAGGGGGGAAAGTCAGAATGACCGAACAACACGATTCGCAAGAACATTCCGATCTGCTGCGTTTGCGCCGCGAGAAGCTCGACACGCTGCGCAGCCACGGTGTCAACCCTTATCCCTATTCGTTCCGCAAGACGATTCACATTCCCGAACTGCTTGAGCAATTCGAGACTGTGAAGGAGTCGGAGGAGCATGTCGGCCCCGAATTCGCGATTGCCGGGCGCATCGTTTCCGTGCGCATCATGGGCAAGGCAGCGTTTTGTCACGTGCGTGACGAATTCGGGCAGATGCAAGTTTATGTGCAGCGCGACCGCATCGGTGAAGAGGCGTTCGCGCTGTTTAAGCTCTATGACATCTCTGATTGGATCGGAGCGCGCGGATCGGCATTTTTAACCAAGACGGGTGAAAAGTCGCTGCGCGCATCCGAAGTTGTGCTGTTGTCCAAGAGCGTACGGCCCTTGCCGGTCGTGAAGCAGCAGGGCGACGAAGTCTATGACGCGTTCACCGACAAGGAATCACGCTACCGTCAGCGCTACATTGATTTGGCTGTGAATCCCGACGTGCGCGACATTTTCCGCACGCGGGCAAAAGTAATTTCGGCGGTGCGCGAGTTTCTCGACGGGCGCGGCTATCTCGAAGTCGAAACGCCTGCGCTACAGCCGCTCTACGGCGGTGCTTTGGCACGACCGTTCATCACGCATTACAACGCGCTCGACCGCACGTTTTACATGCGCATTGCCGACGAACTCTATCTCAAGCGGCTGTTGGTCGGCGGCTTCGAGAAGGTTTATGAAATCTGCAAAGACTTCCGCAACGAAGGCATGGACCGGTTTCACAATCCGGAATTCACCATGCTCGAGTTTTACGAAGCTTACGCCGATTTTTCGATGATCATGGATCTGTCAGAAGAACTCTTCCGGCATGTGGCGCAGCGCGCGTTGGGCACGACCGAGGTCACCTATCAAGGCAAGACGGTGGATTTCGGCAAGCCGTTCCGGCGCGTGCGGTTCTTTGACTTATTGAAGGAAGCAACCGGCAAGGACCTGCTGGGCATTCCCCTCAGCGAATTGGGTCAGATTGCCAAGGAGCATGACGTCGAAATCACGCGCGAGATGGGTGAAGGCAAGATTCTCGATGAGATGATGAAGACGCTCGTGCGGCCCAAGCTCGTGGAGCCGACGTTCATCTATGACTATCCGCTCTCGCTCTCGCCGTTGGCCAAAAAGCACCGCGACGACCCGCGCCTGGTCGAGCGCTTTCAGCCGTTTGCATTAGGCTTCGAGTTGGGCAACGCATTTTCCGAGTTGAACGACCCGCTCGATCAGCGCGAGCGTTTTGAAGCGCAGCGCAAATTAAAGGAAGCGGGCGACGAAGAGACGCAGCCGATTGACAAGGATTTCCTTGAGGCTTTGGACTACGGTATGCCCCCTACTGGTGGAATGGGAATTGGCATTGACCGGCTTTCGATGCTCTTGACGAACAGCGATCATATCTCAGAGGTAATACTCTTCCCACATTCGGCAATTAAACGTGAGACCGAAAGGGAACTTACTCAAAGCCTGATGCTTATGCTTGAGCAAGCTCACATTGAATACTTTTCTGGGACATTCATCGCACCTGATCGCAAGAAGGGCAAGCGGAATCAGCTAAAGTCTGATATCATATTCAATTTCGACGAGGAAATCGTCGCAATAGAAGTGAAAGCTATTAACACGGTCGATTTGGCGTGCACAAGACATTTATCACAAATCCTCAAGCAACTTCATCAGAATGGACAGCGATTGTCCCTTGTACTTGTTGTGGAGCACAAGGCGTATCCGGATGCGTTACGTGATCAACTAGAATCCTCCGCTGATCATGGCCAAATCTCTTTTCTTGACAAACGCCAATTTGAGGCAAGCATACGGCTGATGAAGAACGGTGTTAAGTGGGTTAAGGGATCTAAATCTAAGACCCTTCATAGGCCTTGGTGCCGTTGGGTTCATCACTTAAGTGAGGTTGAGAGGTTGAAGGAAAACCCTGCTGATCGTACATTAAAGCACTGTTCAGTGTGCGCCAAGAGACACAGGAGTGCTTCGTAATCTGAAGTAACTTTCAATTCGAGTAGAGGATAATAACTGTCCACTCCCCTCTTCATTGCCACCCGTTACCTGCGTGCGCGTTCGCACGGCGGGTTTATTTCGCTGATTACTTATTTGTCGGTCGGCGGAGTGACGATTGGCACGGCGGCGCTGATTATTGTGCTGTCGGTGATGAACGGATTTGAAACGGAAGTGCGTGCGCGGATTTTGGGCGCAGATGCCCACTTGCGATTAGAGACGTTTGATCAGGATGGTTTGCCCGCGTGGAGCGAAGCCCGCGACATCGTAAAGCAGAACGGAGATGTGACTGGCGCGGCGCCGTTCATCTTTGAAAAGGGCATGGTGCGGGCACGCAAGCGTTCGGAAGCGGCGGCGTTTCGCGGCGTGGACGAGACGATGCTCTCGGAAGTTTCCGATCTGCCACGCCACATCAAGTCGGGCGAGCTTCAGTTGAAGCGGGACGGATTGCCGGGCATCGTGCTCGGACGGTTTCTCGCCGAGCGGCTCGACGTTACTCCGGGCGACACAGTGGTTGTATTTTCTCCGGCCGGCATCAGCGGCCCGCTCGCCACGCCGCAAGTCAAGCAATTCGTCTTGACCGGCACCTTTCAAACTGGGCTATTCGAGTTCGACGACGTCTTGGCCTATATGGATATCGAAACGGCGCAAAGAGTCTTCTTGCGCAAAGACCGCGTAGATGGTTTGGAAATCAAGATTCGCGACATCTTTGCCGCCGACCGCGTGCGCGAAGAGATCGAAAACAAGTTCGACGCGGACTACTTCGTGCGCACGTGGCAGGAGTTACGCGCCACCCTCTACTCGTGGATGAAGATCGAAAAGTGGATGTGGACGATCATTCTCTCGATTATCATTCTCGTCGCAGCCTTCAATATTCTCTCGACGCTGATCATGGTATCGATGGAGAAACGCCGCGATATCGGCATTCTAAAAGCGATGGGCGCGCGTGACCGCGACATCGCGGCGGTGTTCTCGCTGCAAGGGCTGATCGTCGGTGTCAGCGGCGCGCTGTTGGGCACGCTGTTAGGATTCATCATCTGCTTCGGTCAACAGCATTACAAGTGGATCGCGCTGCCCTCGGATATCTATTTTCTGGATGCGCTGCCGGTAAAGATGCAGCCGCTCGATTTCTTAATCGTCATCGTGATCGCGATTCTGCTGGCCTATCTCGGATCGCTCTATCCGGCCCGTAAGGCCGCACAATTGTCTCCCGTCGAGGCGATTCGTGAAAGCTGAGCGCGCGGCAATTCCGGCATGGGTGGTCGCGGCGCTGACGTTTGCCGCGCTGCTGGTACGCCTGCCTTTGCTGAACTACAGCTTTTACGGCGACGAGGGATTCTCGCTGCTGCGCGACAGTTCGCAACTCATAACGGCCACGGAAGACCGCTTTCGCCCGCTGTTCTTCTCTCTCCTCTATATATGGAGACAAATCGGCTTTTCGGGCGAGGTCGGACTGCGTTTGCTGCCTTTGCTCTTCGGCGTTGCACAGATTCCCTTGGCATTTTTCGTGGGCAGAAGACTGCGCGACGAACGTTTGGGATTAGCACTCGCCATTTTGTGCGCAGCCTCGCCGATGCTGATAGAGTTCTCTCAAGAGCTACGGATGTACTCTATGATCACGGCGATTGCGCTTGGGCAAGCGCTGGTCACGCTGCAACTCTTCGAACGTGACACCTGGCCACGGCGCATTGCGTTCGTGCTGATTGCGACCGCAGGAGTTTACACGCACCTGCTCTATTGGTTCCTGCTCGCAGGCATTGCCGTAACTTTTGTACGCGAGCGTGCCAGATTTTCTTGGATAAAAGGTTGGGCTTTGTTAGCGAGCACGGTTGCGTTGTATCTGCCCAACATTCCGAACCTGTTGCGCTTTATGGCGATTCGCGGCGACGAATACCCCATGGATTTCGGCAGTGCGATTCCCAAACTGCTGGCGGCGTTCACGGTCGGCTTCAGCTATTTCGATTTGGGTGAACAAGGAGCGGGCCGTGCCATCGGCACTTCCGACTTAGCGGCGAACCTGCCGCTCATTGCGTTGGCGGGTGTCGTGGCGATCGCGATAGTTTGGAAGCTTGTTTGGCTGCACAGTCAGCGCGAGATGCGTCCGCTGTTGTTGTTCGGACACGAGTGGTTCACAATACCGGTGATCATCGCGACCTTAGCCAGCACTGCGACGGGGAAGTACTTTTTGCAGCCGAAGTATTTGATCTTCTCCTTGCCGTTCGCGCTGTTGTTTATCGCGCTGACGTATGAAGAGATTCGCAACGGCCTGGGCCGCCATGCACTGGCGACACTGGCTGTAGTGATTTTTGCGATCTCTATGGTACACTACTGGCAGCCGCAGGATCATGGCCGCAAGGAAGATTGGCGGACGGCAGCGGAAGTACTGAGCACGTCTGTCGGTGAGCAGGATGCGCTCGTGCTTCTTCCGGGCCACTACCGGCTCTTGACCTATTACGCGCCGGGCATTGACAAACGATGGGAGCAACTGGAAATGGACTCGCGCGCCAACGAATCCATCCAGCGGCTGAACGATCTTGCGAGTTCAAAACGCCACGTCTATTACTTGCGCCACGACGTCGTCCAGAACTTGCGCGATCCACAGGATCGTCTGATCGAGACTATGAATGATAGCGGCATGCCGCTGTCCGTGACACAACTGAATCCGCGTTTCAAACTATACCGTTGGGGAAAACCTTGATACTGTCACGACCGACCACCTATGCCGTGCGCGCGCTGATCTATCTTGCCAAGCAGGATACGACTTCGCCTGTGCTCGCGCCGGCCATCGCGGAAGCCGAGCGCTTGCCTGCACCATTCTTGGCTAAGCTTCTGCGGAAACTCTCCGAAGCGCGCATTCTTTCCTCGAGCCGCGGGCCAGGCGGCGGCTACAAGCTGGCCAAGTCTCCCGATGACATCACGCTGCAAGAAATCGCCGATCTGTTTGAAGGCATCTCCCTTGCGCACGAGTGCTTACTGGGCTACGGCGTGTGTTCGGACGAGACTCCTTGCCCGGTGCACAAGCTCTGGGGGCCGCGTAAGGGTTACATGCGTGATTTTCTCGCGCACACGACCATTGGCGAATTGCTGCGCTTGGAATCCGGGCGAGTCGCCAAAGCATTAGGCGCAACGCGGCGCGGCAGACGGCCGAAGTCAGAATAGCGTGACGAATTAGTTGCATACAAAAGGGCGGCCAACGGGCCGCCCTGATTGTTTTGCGAACGTTACCTTACTATTTCAGCAGCGTCAGCCTTCGCACAGCAAGAGTTTGCCTTGAATCCCCCGCAGCTCGAATGAAGTAAGTACCCGATGCGAATTTCGCGAGATCAACATTGATGGTCCGTGTGCCCGTCACGTAGCCGTGCCAGAGTCTTTCCGATTCACGCCCGAGCACATCATAGATCAGCAAGTCAACTTCTTCCGCATGATCCGATTCAAGTGTAATCCTTGCACTCGCATTGGCCGGGTTCGGTTCAACAGACATCTGCAATCCAGATGGAAGCGCAGTTCTCGGCTCTGCCGCGCTTGACCACAAAACCGTATCCGTCAACCATGGCAGAAAATCAATCGGATGTTGGCTATCAATCGAGTCTCCAAGTCCGGCTGGATTCAGCGTTTCATGATACGGCCCTGTCGTGTCGCCCCACCAATTGCGGCGCGCATCTAACTCCCAACCGGAATACGACCTAAGTGCGTAACCCGTTCCAGAGATGAGATTCTCAAGAATCTGATGCCGGAAGGCGTTTGAGTCAATAGAGATGGCCGGGCCAGGGCCTGTGAGGTTACGGATTGTATTGCGATGCAGCGAGACGGAACCAATGAGGTTGTCGCAATAGAAAGCTTTAGGGAAATTCTGCGCGGTCATGTCACGGATGACGTTGTTCTCGATGATCACGCGTGACGAATCTGTCGCCAATCCGGCGAAATCTCCTGCGGCGACAGCTGAGCCTGTGGACTGTCCTGTGTCGTCCGAGAAACAATTACCGGAAACGAAGACCGGTGCCCCGGCTCCAACTTGCACAACAAGTTTGTTTCCCTGGCACAGGAAGAAGTTGTTCAGGACGGAGTCCGCCCCGCCGCGGGATAGAATTTCCACGGCCATCGCACCGTGCTGCCCCGGGCCAAACGTGTTGTCGCGCACCATTGTTGTATGCCGGAAAGTATCGAGCCAGAGATATTCCATTGTGCCCGTGAAGGTGCAGCGCTCAATGATACTCGAATCAAACACCGCCAATCCGGACACGTTGTCTCCGTGTATCAGGCAGTCGCGGATATGGGCCGGACCGCGCAGATTGCCGCACGTGTAGCGCATATCAAGAAACTCGCAACGCTCAATGACGAAATGCGGCCGCGCATCAATAATCCCGAAAAATATCCCGTGATACAGTGAGTCAAACAGGCAATCTCGGAAAATCAAACTATCTGACTTCTGGTACACGACGCCGCTGGGACGCGTGCGCGGGTACATTTCTGCTCCGCTGCGAAAAATCAGATAACTGCACGCCACGGAACCGCTATCTGAAACCACCAGGCAACTTACCGACCGTGCGCTATCCAACGCGCTGGGATCAATAATCGGGCGATCCGTTGAGTCGCCAATCAGATAAACAAAATGCGGAGGCGACCACAGCGCCTCCGCATAAACTCCCGATCCAATACTTATCGTATCCCGATCCGCCGTAAGATTCAAAGCCGCCTGAATTGTGCTCACTTCTTCAGGCACGCGCCAAACCTCCGCAAACGCTGTGGCGGCGCACAGCAATATTCCCATTGCTCGTAACATCGTTACCACGCCGTGCAGTTGGCGGCGGGGTCATATATCCGCGCTTTGGCCGTGCAGTTCCAGCAGGTTCCGCAGCTCGGCGTTACCGGACAGATCTGAAGCATCACGTCAAGCCGGTACTGTACGCCCTGCACCAAACTAACGTAGCCTGGCGTGCCTGTGTACGACTTGTTTTCGCAGGGCCATTCGCACGAACCACTGGCATCAAGCGTGGATTGGCAACGAGAAACAACATTACCCGTACTCACCTCGACGAGCCGCGAACAAGAGCCGCAGGCATTGCACGCCTCGCAATCTAATTTGCACAAGAACTTGTAGGTTTGTGTGCACGGCGCGGTAAATGTCTGTGACTCCGCGCCTGCCCAGTTGTTGCAAGTCCCGTCTTCGGAACAAGTGCCATCCGTCACTGTCCAGCAAATTCCGCAGTCCGGCCTGTCCATTTGTGCATGTGCACTAAAAACTGACACAGAAAGTACCGCGATGCATAGAAAAATGAACTTCATATTCCGCCTCTCAAGCATGGTTTGAAAAGAGCTGTCCGGCCGGAAGGCCGGAACCCACGCCAAGAGTAGTAACAAAAAAAAAAGGCCAAAGTCAAGTTGCCAAATTTTCTACTCCCGATAGTTCCTGTTCGCTTGGCTTTCTGCGGCATTTGTGCCGAAACTACCGTAAGAAAAAGCCCCCGCCGTGCGCGGGGGCTTTCATGTCACTCTCGTCGGAACCCTGTTAATTTCCGGCGACAAAGAAGAAGTAATACACATTCGCAACAATCGCAAGCTGACTGACAACTTGTGCGACATCAGCAACGAGTTGCCATGCTGAGCCCTGCACAACCACGGTATCCTCAGGTTTCAATTGCGGTATCAACCGCTTGTCACCCGTCTTGATGTACTTGCGCACGTTGACCGTCAGAACATCTTGCTGTCCCGACGTTTCTTCGCGTACAACTTTGATGTCGGACAGCCGCGACCGCGTGCCGGGCCCTCCGGCCAGCGACATCAGCGACACAAGATCCGTCTCGGCGGGAACATAATATTGTCCGGGGCGCTGCACGCGGCCCCAGATGTTCACGCGGATCAGCAATTCATTGGCTTCGTTGAGATAGTACTTGCTGCCTTCACCGACGCGTTTGACCTGCGGAATTTTGTAAGGCACCGCGCCGACCTGAATATCGCTTTGCGCGAACGCGGCCGAGACGAATGACAGAAACAGCAAAACACTAAGATAGCGAGTCAGGCTCATGCGGCCTCCAGTAGGACTCATTCTGAATAGACAAAAGTTTTTTGTTGCGCCGCGCCGGCCAGCGCGACATCGTTGGAATCCGATGCGACCAAGCTGACAGCATTGAGCTGCCAAACGTACGAACAATCCGGCGTCAACGTGCCGTGCGCGCCGCCTTCGCCGAATAGAATCGAATTAGCGTCCGAATAAAGCTGCACCTGATAGTCCCACTTCACCGAATCTACGCCGAACCACGCTGAATACACGCGAATCTTGTAGTAGGACAAATATGTACTCGCCCCGCCGATGGGATAGTTCCACGTCAGGCGCATATTCTCACCGCTGCCCGCCGTATTCAAGTTGAAGGGATTGTACATCAGGCGGAAATAGACCGAGTCGCTCCACTGCGAACGATTGCCCGCAGTGTCCACAGCCTGCACTTGCCACCAATAGCCGCGAGTAGAGCCGTCAATTGGCGCAAGCAGATTCGCCGGATCGCCGAATTGATCATCACCGCGGTCCACCCAAAACAATACCGGCGCATCAATCAAATCAACATCGAGCGAGAGGTCGGCGATGATAGGCGCTTCTTCGGCAATAGTGCGTTCAGACCAACGGCGCACGCGGTAGCTTTCGAGATCGTCCTCAGTATTGCGGTACCATTCGATGCGCACCCAATAGAATCTCTCCGCCGTGGTCGGCTCGGCGCGCACTCCCGATTGCGGATACGCTCCGTCGTCCGTGCGCGGAACTACGACTGGTTGTTGCGGCGGAATATCATCCGCGCTTTGCGTATCCTCCCCGCAACCCCACAGGAGCAGGGCCAGCAACGGCAGACAATACAAATATCGTGCAGTCTTCATTTGCGCCTCACTTGATCTTGATAGAGACGCTCACGCGATGAGTCGTGCCCAGGTCGCGTGCGTAGTAAGCATAGTCGGCGTTCATGCGCCAGAACGAGACACCCGCTCCGGCTGACCACTCGTCATGCCAAAGTCCGCCGCGCAGACTCAGGACATTTTCAAAGTTATATTCGATTCCTGTGTGACGGCGGCGGTCGTAGCGCTGTTCAGTTTCGTATGCAATCGTCAATCTGCTGTTGCGGCCCGGCATCTTCTGCTCGAACGCAACAGAGCTGTAGAAGTTCGTGGGCACGGCATCTTTCACGCCTTCCCCCCAGTCCACTTCCGTGCGCGTGGCGTCTTTCACCACCGCGCCGTAACTGAGTTTGGCGCGCCACTTGTCCAAAATAATCTCATCCAACGGAAAACGGAATTGAATACCCGCATCCGCGCCAATCCCCGTCGCCGAACCGTGACCAAGTTTGTTATTGATGAGTTTCAAATTCACACCGACCGGCATTTCCATCGGCACGGTGAAATACGACCAACCCAAATCCAGAGTGAACTGGTTGTACTTGGCAAACGTGAAAAACAACGCCGACTCGTTGTCGCTGAAGAGTCCCGCTGGCGCGCCGCCAGTAGCCAGCAAATATTCCTGCACCGAATTGATATAGATTGTGTCGCCGTCAACGATGACATAACGAAACGCCGGCGCCCGCGCCAAAATTTCGTTAACAACGTTTTCGTAATCCGGATGCTCCTGAATATCCGGCACGCCGAGTCGCACATAATTAATGGCGAAGACCGAACCCGTTACAGGCAGCGTTATTCCCGTGGAAGAAAAGTTCGCCAGCCCGTCCCACAGATCGGCGTACATTCCGGTCGCTTGAATGCCGGTGACATAGCCCATGCCCGCAGGATTCCAATAGAAGCTCGCGCCGTCGTACGTATGCGCGGCCATCGCGCCGCCCATGGCAATCCCTCGCGCCCCGACGCCGAGTTCGAGAAACTCTCCGGCATATTTCGCGGCCTGAACAGACGACACGCACAGCGCCAGCATTGCGACTAAGATAACTCGTCTCATGCGCGCACCTTCGCTAATTTCACGGTGCTCTCAACGGTTTCCTCGCCTTGCTTCGCATGAATGCGCGCAAAATAGACGCCGTTTGCGACTTCCGCTCCCCCTTCATCGCGGCCATCCCATTGAATCGTGCGGTAGTTCGCCGTGGAACGCTCTGTGTCACGCAGCGTCCGAATCAGTCTTCCGGATACAGTGTATATCTTGATTTCCGTGAAGTCGTCGGTGACGCCGGTCAGCGTGTACGCAATCGTCGTGTTGTTGCGGAAGGGATTGGGATAGTTGATGGCCCACTCGATACCGAACGTACCGCGCACTTCAAATTGCGCGACGTACGATGAACTGTTCCCGTAATTGTCCTGTGCCACGACTCTAAGCGTGTGCTGCCCGGCTTCCAGATCAGGCTCAATCATCGCCGTAAGCTGTGACGCCGAAATCAAAGTGGTATCGTTCCACACCACCAACTCCTCGTCCACCGTATCGCCGTCCAGCACCATATAGAATGTGCCGGGCCGCCGTTGTACACCCGCGCGGTCGGTGAATGTCGCAAAAATTTGCGGACGCCCCGGAACAATAGCGCCCTGCGTGAAGCGCAATCCACCCGCAGCCAATTCGATGTTGGGTCCTTGCGCGTCAACCTGCCGGAAGACCGCCAACTCGCCAAGGTGCGGCACTGCGCCGCTGACAGACAGATCCCAAACCACCAGCGTGTCCAGCGAAGGATTGCTGGGCGAAGTCACGCGAATCGTGTCCACCGGTCTGGCATCAATAGACGTGTTGTTCGCGCGCACCCAGTAAATGCTGTTGGGGTCATGCGCGTAAACCGCGTAATTCTGCGCCAGCACCGGCGAGCGCAGCGTGTCTTTTCCTTGAATCCGCAACGTGACGTTCAACCCCATCGTATCGGCCAGCGTCACGAGCGTATCATCGAACATCGCCTTGAACACGCCGTGCGTGCTCTGCGTAAATGGTGTGCGCAAGCCGAGCGACAATAGTCTGCTGCCTTCGCTCTGCGCGAGAAAACGCGGCTGCACATAACCGATGGCCGCGCTGTCACGCGGCAATTCGCCGGGCAATACCCGCACAAACAACGTATCGCGCTGAACCTGCGACCAATAGCGGTGCGGGCCGATTTGCATCGGACGCGCATAGTAGGTTCCGATGGCGTGCGCCACCGGATAGTACTTCGGCATTGTAATCGAAATATCGCGCCGGTTGTTCGACTCGGTGGCTTCGCGGTACTCGTTGTCAGGATCAATAATCAGTGACACGTCATACGAACCCGGCATGAAGCTGGTAGGTATCCACGCGCCTTGTTCCAACTCGCCGAAATTGAGCGAATTCATGATGTGGTCCACGGCGAACGAGTCCAGCACCACGCGCACCGTATCGCCGTTAGCAAAATACGTCGAGTCACGCACAGTAATCATGCGCAGCTTCACGTCACCGATATCAGAAGTGAGTGAAGTGCGGGAAACACTGACGGGCTGGTAATAATACGGACGTCGTCCGCCCTGCTCGCCCGGCGACGAGGACTGAATAAACGTCAGACTGAAATCCGGTTGCAGCTCAATCGGCAGGTCGTAAAACTCAGATTCAACTTCGTCCTGCCCGTTGGGAGTGACGAAGAATTTGATGCGGTAGGTTGCACCCTCAGCGTCGAAGTCATACGGCCCAAGCGGAAGGGGAGTCTGCCAAAATCCCGGCGCAGATTGCAGCATCTGCATCGTGTCAATTTGGATCGGGCCTTGCGCGGGTGTATAAACGCCGCGGAAGCGCACACTCGCCACGTCATTTTCATGCAGAATCGTTGCGCTCACCCGAAACTCTTCACCGCTGATAGCGACCGGACCGGGAACAGGCAGCACATCGAGAATCTGCACGTGTTCCAAACTGTCTTTCAAGAATATTGGGAAACAGCCGACGGCGCTGCGCCGCGCCTCGGGGTCAGTGATAAACACAACCACCTTTCCGCGCACCGCCGCAAAACGCGGCAAGGCAATCGCCTCAGTGGTGCAGGGCCGCGACTCGCAATCCAGCGCCTCAAACTCATCGGGATCGAAAGCCGGAGTATGGCTGGATCGCAGGATGTTGCGGAAGCGAATGGAATCAATCTGTACAAAATTGAAAATGTCGCCGTTATATGGCGCAACATAAGCGCGCATGGCGGGCGACGGATCCCAAGGAGCATTGATAATCACGCGCAACGACTCGGGGTTGGTTTCGTTGTGCGGATCAATCACATTGCTGTTGGAGAATATTTCAGGATCAATAGATTCGGTCGGCCTGGACAATGTCAGTCCGGGATCACCCAACAGGTTCATCATCATCATCATGCCCATCGTGGGACTGAAGGAGATGGGCGAGTTGAGTGCGCTCCAATAGCGCGCCTTGTTGAACTGCACAGCCTCGCCAATCGTATAACCGGGCGGGTCGAGGAAGAAATCAAACAGACTGCGCTGCATGATCTGCCCCGAGATGGCCCATCCGACGCCCGACGAGCTGTAAAAACCGATGCCGCCGATTAGGTCGGCGTTGTTGTTGCGCGTAAACAGAAACGCTTCGCCCAAGACGGCCGATTGACTGCGGTCGTCGAACGCGCCGACATAGCAGGTGAAGTTCGTGATGAACGGGAAGTTCTCGCGGTTGTTCAGAAGTCGCACGCCGTCCACCTGAATGAGACGCGCACCCGACCAAACACCACCACCGCCGTGGCCGTTGTAATTGGCAACAAGGCAGCCTTTGCGCAATTCGTCGCGCAGGCGGATCGGGCCTTGACCCGCAGGAATACTATCGAGATAAAGCCTCGTGACATTCAGACAGCGGTCGCCCTGGGTCAAAATACGAACGGCAGGTTCAGAGTAGCTCCGGCTGAAACTGTTGAGGCCGTCAAACGTATCGGCGATCATCAGGACATTGCTCTGGAACAATCCGAGATAGTTCAGGTCCGACTCATACTTGACAACCTTGCCGACGTAAGTCTGCAACTCGATTGGGGTACGGCAGGAGATACGCCCAACCGCAATATCGGGAATAATATCATACCCCGGTCCGGACACACAGCCATAGAGATAGTCAGCAGAAGCCGCCCCGAACGAGGCCGTAACCGCCGGGAATGACGGAATCTGATTACCGGCAACGTTGTTTTCACGCTGTTCCAACACGGCATCACCGACCAGGCAGCAGTGCGTGGGCCGCACGTCCCAGTTGTCGTACGCATACTTGAGAAAATCCCGGATCGCAAACGGCGTCACCAGTCCGCCGGAGAACTGCTCGTACACTTCGCTGACAGGAACAGTCAGCACGGAGTTGTTAAAGTTGATCCGGCGCAAGCTGTCGAGAATATGAACTGAAGTATCCGAGTAGAACGGATCGTAGCAGATCATGACATATTCGGCGCCGGGGTGGTTGCGCAGGTCAATTTGAATCGTATCCGGTTCGAGTCGGAACGGCTCGCGCATGAACTGATTGTCAAACACCAGCACATCGTGCTCCGCATCGGAGTAGATGGGGAAGCGCACCGCCCAGCTCGCGCTTTCATCGGCAGGGGTCACACGGCGCGTTTCGAGTCCGGTCAGCCGCGCCTGTCCGAGCTTCCACGCTTGCACGGCAGGGGTTCCGAATCCGCGAATATCGTACGCGAACGTATCCCCCAGCGTCTTGTTGAAGTCAAACCGGAATTCGCCGTTGCGCGCGCGCATGTCGCGTTCATATTCGAGTTCAAACCAGTTGACCAGCACCTTGTCGAGTGTGCCGGACAGTTCATTCCCCGGAACGGTAACGGTAAACGTGTTGATACCGTTCAACAAGTCTTCCGTCTGAATATGTGCGCTGCCGGAATCAAGCTCCGTTTCAAAGATGATCGGCTCTTCGCCGATCCACGATGTATCCGGGTCGCTCTCGTACTGCTTTCCTGCCGTCAGACCGTTATCCGTCAAACCATTCAGCGAAACCGTAGCGAAGTGGTTCAACGTTAGACCGCCCGGACTGTAACCACTCAAGCAGGCGCGCACCAGAACTGACATAAAACTGTACGGCGCATTCGGATTCGGGAACGGGACATATTCGTCAAAGCTGCGCGAAGTCAGCGCGTCAATGCGCTCACCCCAGAACCAATTGTCTTGCACCAAAGCCATCGGCCCTTCACGGGTTAGGCGCGAACTCAGGTGCGTCGGAGAACTGGAGAGCCTGTCAAAGTAGCGGTCACGTTCAAAGTGCATCTTCACGCGCACGCTGCGTTCGGTCGAGAGATTCCACGTGGGCCGCCACGACCCGTCAATTTCGCCCATGCGCATTCCGGGTCGTCCGTCGCCCCAATAAAGCTGATAGCAATTCTCCGCCGACCACGGGTCTTGATGCAGCGAAGGCACGCTCTGCTCGTAGTCGCCCTCATTCCGCTCGCCGAAGAACAGGATTTCGTCAAACTCGCCGAAGCTTCCGTCTTCTTGGCCTTCGATCACAATCGGAATCTCACGGCCCTTGTTAAAGACATGCAGGTCCCACGGTGAAATCTGGTCAACGGGCATTCCCATCAAGTGCATGAACTGACCGTTCAGCCGGACGATTCCGGTCTCGCGGACATACACCCGCCAGCTATTCACATTATAGATCGGCCCTTCGTGCTCGTCCAGATTGTCGTGAATTCGGTCTTCACGGGGGCTGGGAGCGCGGGTCGGCAGAGCCGTTTCGGCCATCAGCCCGAGCATGCCGCGCAAAGAAGTTGTCTCCGCCGAGCGATCCGCAAGTCTTGTTTCGTCATTTGACGAATTAGGACGCAAAATCTGAATTCGCGCCGACTTCAACACACGGCCCGTTCCAGTCAAAGTGTTAACTTGTACGGGCTTAAGTTGCAGAGAAACCAGCCGGTGCCCGCGATATCTGCCTGTTTCAACAAGCTCGACATTGTTGGGCGGCCACATTCCCTGCTTCTTCGGCTCACGCAACTGGCGTTGTAGAAGCGGCTCTTGCTGAACCGGCGCTGTTGCCACTCCCAGCGTTTCGGCACTCGGCGATGTAGGCCGCTCGTCAATAATCCAATCCTCCGGCATGGGCAGACAGTCGCCCAGCAAGAGCGGAGCATATTCGGCATCCAGCAGCGTAACGCTGGCCTGACCGGGCAGGGCATCAAACACCTCGGACACGATCGGCAGTAGAATCGCCCCCGGCTCATGCAAAATGTTCGCTCCCGGCATCCGGACTTCGGTCACCTGCCCAAGCGTCGGATCGAGCACCGTTTCGTGCGGTGGCGCCATCCACTCGAGGAGGATTCGGTCGGGCGTAACCTCAAGGAGACGCAGCCCCGGCTCGGCCTCGCAAGCGAGCGACTTGACCGTCGTCGGCTTTGACTTGACGGCATCCGAAAAACTCGGCCAGAAAAGTCCCGCCAACGCGATTAAGGCTATTATGATTAAAATCTTAGACTTCATACTCCCTATAGAGGCTGCCATAAACAAAAAGTTCGCTGACCACTTCCCCACTTCGAGCAAAAGCACAGCAAGAGGAGTCGTATGAGGTCACAGGACTCCTGCCGTAAAGTGCAGTTACATCGAACGGGAAAAGGGTTAGCGAACTTTCGCTTGGTGTCTCTCGTGTCAAGTTGACTTTGGAGTATAGGTATCTTTTTCCAGCTTGTCAAGAGAATATAGTCTCTTACCGATGAAATTTCAGGGCTTAGAGCTGGAGGGTCCAAGCCGCTTTTTCCAGTGCAAATGCCAGACCCAAACTGACCCAGCGGGAATCTCCGGCCCCGCGGCCATTCCGAACCTTCCGACCTCATCAATTTTGGGTCAAAACGGGGGTCAGAACGGCGATTTTCGCCTTGAAGCTCTGCATAAAATTCTCTATAATTAGTACTTAGCAGAAAAGCGCCGGAGCGCGCCCCTCAAAAGGTTTCGCTCCCCCTATCCATACGGCGGCAGCCTAATCGAAGTCCGGAGTATTCATGTCCCTGAATCTTAATTTCAGCTACGCCCTGTCCAAGAAGCTCGCCGGCCACGGCATCTCCAATGAGATGCTGAAACCGGCGCTGGAACGCACCGTCAAGGCGTTGGATCATGTCAAGAACGAACGCCAGGCGGGGAAGCTCCCGTATCTGGAACTTCCCGAAGATGGCAAGACGAAGAGCGCCTGTCAGGAGATGGCCGGGAAATTCGCGGGCTATGAGAATTTTCTATTGGCCGGGATTGGCGGCAGTTCGCTGGGACCATTGGCGATGTTCATGGCGCTCAGTCATCCGCTGCACAATCTGTTGAGCGGTGCCAAGCGCAAGGGTGCGCCACGTTTTTTTGCGCTCGATAATATTGATCCGGTGCAAGCCGAAGCGCTGTTCTCCTTCTGCAAACCGGACAAGACGGTTTACAACATTATTTCAAAGAGCGGCTCGACGGCGGAAACCGCCGCAGCGACACTCTTGATCTTTGAACAACTGCAAAGTAAGCTCGGCAACGACTGGAAGAAGAACGTCGTCTGCACGACCGATCCCGCGACGGGTGACTTGCGCAAGCTCTGCAACGAAGAGAAATTGCAAACGCTGCCGCTGCATTCGGGTGTCGGTGGCAGATTTTCGGTGCTGACTCCGGTGGGACTCTTTCCAGCCTACTGTTTAGGTTACGATGTGGACGCGCTGTTGGCCGGAGCGGCCGAAATGCGCGAGCGCTGTTTCGATACCGATCCGCACAAGAATCCGGCGGCACAAATGGCGGCTTTGCTCTATCTGTTCGATTCGACGCAGCACAAGAAGATGCATGTGATGATGGCCTATGCCAATGGACTGTACGGCATGGCCGATTGGTTCCGGCAGTTGTGGGCCGAGTCGCTGGGCAAGGAACTCGACAACGAAGGCCGCGTGGTAAATGTCGGCCCGACGCCGCTCAAAGCATTGGGCGCAACGGATCAGCATTCGCAGGTGCAGCTCTATATCGAAGGCCCGCACGACAAGGTTTTCCTGTTCCTGGAGTCGAAGAAGTTTGCCAAGCGCGTGAAGCTGCCCGAAATGTACCCGCATGTGTCGTCGCTGAACTATCTCGGCGGCCAGACGATGAACAAGCTGATGGCAGCGGAGTTCACCGCCACGCGCGAAGCGCTGGCCCAGCGCGGCCGTCCTTCGATTACGATGACCTTCCCCGAAGTGGACGCGCACGCGGTCGGCGAGTTCTTCATGCTCTGGGAAATGACCACTTCGCTCGCGGGCGCACTCTACCGCATCAACCCCTACGACCAACCCGGCGTAGAATTAGGCAAAGTCCTCACCTACGGCCTAATGGGCCGCGCAGGCTTCGAAGACAAGGTGAAGGGGATGAAGGTATAACCTCAAAGGAGGGGTTATGCGTTGGTTGCTTCTCGCGCTGCTGCCGTTTCTTTCATCCTGCGCTCACCAATTCACCCTGCGTAAAGACGCTCCGCCGGAGCGCTACGCCGAGGCGCAGCAGTTTTTGCATCAGGATCGCGTGGCGCGGCTGTTCACGAAGACGGGAACTATGCTGCGCGTGACGGATTGGCATATCGGTCCCGATTCGACGACCTACCGCATTGACGGCGCGACCGACCGTATCGTGATGCTGAACGAACGCATTCGCACGTTAACGACACAGGATTCGCGCAAGGGAACGCGCAACGGCGCAATAACTGGCGCAATCGTAGGTAGCGGACTGGGTTTGCTCGTCGGGCTACTAATTTCTACGATAGACCCTCAATACCATTGTGAGACGGGCTCTGAAGACCTTGACGACGATTGGTCGTGCGGACGAAGAGACGACAATGATGCTGTGATTATTCTCTCCGGTGTCGGCATCGGCGCTGCAATCGGCACCGTTGGCGGTGCCCTAATCGGCAGTCAAGCCGGCACGATGCGTTCCGTCGTTTTCTATCCCGATCCGAAAGACCCCCGCCGATGGGAATACTTGCCTCGTTAGTTTTTGCACTTCTCTTTTCTACGTCCGTGGCTTCCGAACTCTACTCTATCCCCTTCCAAACCAATTCCGGCGACACAACGTCACTCGCGGCCTACAAAGGTCAAGTAGTGATGGTTGTGAATACCGCCAGCGAGTGCGGACACACGCCGCAGTATGCGAACCTTGAGAAGCTGTTCGAGCAGTACAAATCGCGCGGGTTTGTGGTGCTTGCGTTTCCGTCCAACGATTTCGGCGCACAGGAGCCGGGCAGCGACGCGCAGATTCGCGAGTTTTGCAGCGCGAATTACGGCGTGACGTTTCCTTTGATGAAGAAGATCACCGTGCTGGGCGAGCACAAGCATCCGCTCTATAAACATCTCGTTGAACAGAGCGAGCCGAAAACCGAGATCGAATGGAATTTTACGAAATTTCTGCTTGACCGCAACGGCAAGGTCGCAGCGCGGATTCACTACCGCACGCTGCCCGATGCACCGGAGGTGGTCGCGCAGATTGAATCTCTTCTGGAGGCCACACCTTCGGAATGACGCGCAGTCCGGTTTTTCGGCCCGCCGCCGACAAGTACTTGCCGCTGGGAGCTGCGGCGCTGGTCGCGGCCACGATTCTGATTTCGACACAACTGTGGGGCTTGGCGATTCTGCGGGAGCAGTTCGGCGCACTCAATCGTGCGCAACTGTTGTCGCAAGGCGAGCCGTTTGCATTTGCCCTGCGTGATTTCCCGACGGGGCCTCTCTGGCCGTTGTTGTTGTCGTGGTTGGCAAAGTCCGGCTTAGCCATTGAAACCGCCGCGCGGTTTTGGCAAGCTCTGGTCGGTGGCCTGTTGCTCTTCACGCTGACACGCTTCTATTTGCGGCATCTGCTCTCGCGCGGGATTGTGGCGGGAACAGCTTTGGCCGCGGCGACCGGTGTGTTGATGCTCGGCGGAGGATTCTCGCTTTCGCCGCTCTTATCTGCAATGCTCTTTGCGACGCTGGGCGTGTTGGCACTTGCGCGGTTTCTGCTGGAAGAAGAGATTCTCTCGTTTCTTGCGGCTGCGCTCTGTTTTGGCGTGGCCACTTTGTTGTGGATTCCGGCGTTGGTACTTGCTATCGGAGCGGCACTCGCGATTGTGCTTGGCGGACGCGGAAATTTCGCGCGGAGATTCACGGGCACACTGTTCTTTAGTGCTGCGGCGATTGCACCGGCAGTCTTCTTGCTTTTGCAAGGCGCCGCTCCGAACTCAGCCGGAATTTTCAACGGTATCGTTGGCGCGACGGACGGACTCAGCGCGTGGGGTATGTGGTCAACTTGGCCGGTCTGGCTGCGCTTGCCGTTGACCTTGCTCGTCATCTTCGGCTTGCTGATGGTCTATCTGCTGACACGCGGGCCTGCCGGAATCGGCCCCGCGCTCAAGCGTCGTGAACTGCAAGTCTGGATTTTGCTCTCAATTGTTTGGACTCTCGGCCTGCTGCTCTTTCCGCAAGCCGCTACGTTCTTGCCGATACTTCCCGCATTAGTGCTATGGCCCGCATTGGGACTCGACAGCTTTCGGGATTACACTCCGATATCGCGCGAGCTATCCGGGCGCGGTGCGGAATACGCAGTATGGGCGAGTGCGTTGTTCCTGATTATTCCGCTATGGCAAACGGGCGCGCAGAGCGTCAAGCAATATCAAGCTGGTGGCGGCTTGCGCGGCTTCGAGTGGCAAACTTCGGAACTCGTGCAGGCGGTAAAGTCGAGCGCGAGCTTGCCGCTCTACAGCGACCACCCAGCACTAGCCAACTACATTCTATCAAGACAAATCAAACCGCTGCCCTCCGATTTGACCGCGCTTGATTTGCTCGAAAGCCGCATCGTTATTCTGGGAGATTCCTGTCCTCCCGGATTTTGTGAAGCGGCGGAAACGCACTCGACGCTCGACATCACCTCCGCGCTGGCGGCACGTCACGGCATGCTCTATGACGTTTCGCTGCGCGCGCAACCTGCCTTGGCTGCCTCGGATTCCCTCACACTTCCGTAATCAACTTCAGTTACCATACATCTTGCCATGAAACTGATGCGCAACCTCGTTACGCTGCTTCTTTTTGCGTCTGCCGCGCTGGCGCAAGCTCCTCTGCCCGATGACTTAGCGGGCACGCGTCCCGGCGCGTTTTCGGCGCGTTCAATGGGACTCGGTCACACATTTCTGACGAGTCAACTGGGCTCACACGCTCTGATGGGCAACCCCGCACTGTTGGCCGACCAACAGGATCCGTGGCTGTTGAACGGACAAGTGGACCTTGCGCGTGTGACCGAAACGCGCAGCTATCCGTTCTACGACGCGTTCGACGGCGTGTTGGGTTACAACAACTACGCGCTGAACGACCACGTCTATTCGAAACTGGACGGCGGCGTGTCCTACCGCTTGAAGCAGGAGCATCTTGCTTCCATCGTGCTCTCGGCGGGCACGTATTCGGCCTATCAATTCGGTTACCGCTATCATGAAGAGGTGCGCAACCGCTTCACGAACGGCGGCGTGCAGGACATGATTCTGGGTTTCAACACGCATGATGTTGAAGGCGATTTGCGCGCCTATGCCATCGGCGCGGCGGCTTCGGAAGGCCGTGTGGCGATGGGCTTCAGTCTTTCGTTCTTGGGCGGCGACTGGGGCTATGTGCATGCGGTGAATTATGCGAGCGACGATTCGCTTGACATGATCAACCGCGTGGACTATTCACCCGACGGCACTCCGGCGGACTTGAATTTTGGCGGCACATTCCAAGTGAACGACCGCGTACGCCTCGGCTTGCGCGCCCTCTTCCCCACCGGAAAGTTGAAATACGAATACACGAGCACGCTGACCGTTGGCGATTCGTCAATCTCCGGCAGCGGGACGTCGTCCGTGCAATATCCTTCGCACTTGGCCTTGGGTGCGGAATACCGTCCGCAGAACGAATACCGTCCGATGCTGTATTTGGAAACCGAACTGCACACGTATAGCGAACTCGCCGACCAGTTCAACGACGTGCTCGAAATTCGCGCAGGCGCGGAGCAGCAGATTGTTCCCGGCGCACCGGCGCGTTTCGGCGTCGTGTATGCATCCTCACCGACCGACAAGGATCAGGCTTCGACACGCTTCACGGCGGGCATCGGCTTCGTACTGCGCGATTTGACCGCTGACTTCGGTTTGGAATTCGGCGAAATCAACTACAGCGCCGACGACATGTTCCCGCAGTCGCTCTATGGCGAAGCGGATCGCACCGACCGCGACCGTATTGAGACCGGACTGTTTCGCGGCATGGTGTCCCTGCGCTGGAATCTCGGGAAGTAACGGCGGCAGTGAAACCACTTGTGACGGTCGGGCTTCCGGTCTATAACGCCGAAGCCTTTTTGGTTGAGTCTATCGAGTCCATCAAATCGCAGACGTTGCGCGAGTTTGAAGTGTTGGCGGTCTTGGACGGCCCAACGGATCGCTCCGCCGAACTCCTGCGCAAGCACGCCGATTCGCGCTTTCGCATCATCGAGAATGAACGCAACATCGGCCTGGCCGCGACGTTGAACCGCATCCTCGACCTTTGCGAAACTGATTTGCTCGCACGTATGGACGCCGACGATCTGATGTTGCCCGAGCGTCTGCGCATTCAATACGATTTCATGCAGGCGCATCCCGACATAGACGTCGTGGGCACGTATTTCGATACGATCAACGAACACGGCAAAGTTGTCGCCGCGCCGCTTGTGCTGGAAACCTCACCCGACGGCATTCGCGAGCAGTTCCGCACACGATCCGCGTTGCACCATCCGACGCTGATGTACCGCGCCGCGCGCGTGCAAGAGCTGGGCGGCTATCCCGACCGCAAGGGCGGCGAAGATACAGTGCTGTGGCTTCGCGGTCTGGCCCGCGGCTATCGTTACGCGAATATTCCTGAATCACTTTGCTCTTACCGCATTCACAGCAGCCAGATGATGGCGCGCTTGCGGGAAGAAACTTTACAATCAATTGATGCCGCCTATGCCGAAAGCGGCCCGGCGATATGGGGCGAACGCGCTCCCGATTTCATCTCCGGCACGACACGCGCCGAACGCTTGCGCCGCCGGATCAAACGCACGATCAGACGCCTATTCTCCGCATGAGAACATCGCTACTCATACTTCTGTTCGGCCTCGCCCTTGCACATAACGCAATGGCCGAGACCTACTCTCTCGTGATTTGTCACACGAACGACGTGCACGGCGGCGTGGACTCGTCGCAGGCTACGTTCATGAATCCCGAGTTTCCGCCTGAACTGGGCGGCGGCGCATCGCTTTCAACTTTAGTGGAGCGCCTACGCGCCTATGCCAAGTCGAACAACAAGGGCTTCCTGCTGCTCGACACGGGGGATATTTTCCAGGGCACGCTCGTCGGCACGAAGAGCGAAGGCGAAGCGGTTGTTCGGTTCATGAACGAAGTTCGCTACGACGGCTGGGTGCTCGGCAATCACGAATTTGACTTGAGCCGCGTCGTCACCGAGCGGCTGATGAAGCAAGCGACGTTCCCGGTGCTGTCCGCGAATATTTTCGATGTCGAAAATGGCGACACGACGGCCTTCGCGCAACCATATATCATCAAGCAATTCGGCCCGTTGAAAGTCGGTGTAGTCGGCATCACAACGACCGGCACCGAACGCGCAAGCTTCGCCGACAACGTGCGCAACTTGTACTTCGCGCCTGAGACCACGACACTCGAGCGCTACCGCGACACACTGAAAGCGCAAGGCTGTCAAGTCATTATCGCGGCCTGTCACCTTGGTTTGCCGTTTGACCGTTGGGAAGCATGGGATGATCTCGAGCGTCACGAGCAAGAGGGCTGGAAGTCCGCCTACGTGCGCAACGCGTTTGAGTTGGCGCGGCGCGTGTCGGGCATTGATATTCTCTACGCCGGCGATATTCACGTCGGCTATGTCGAACCGTGGGTGGACCCGGTGACGCACACGCCGTGCTTTCAAGGTTATGGCCGCGGCACGAACCTGATGGCCGTCGAGTTCGAGTTTGATCTGGAATCCGGCCAACTGCTCGGCTGGAAAAATTTCTCCGACGAAAGCACGTTGATCACACTCTTCAGCGATCAGTTTCCGCGCGACCGCAGAATCGCCGAGACAATTGACACGGTCGTCGCGCGTGTCGAAATCGGTTTCAACGAGCGCATCGGCGTCGCCGAGCAACCCATCACGCGCATCGGCGAAGGTGAAACGGCGTTGGGCAATCTCGTTTGCGACGCGCTGTTATGGCGCTTGAAGGGCGACATTTCGCTGACCAACAAGGGCGGTGTGCGCACCGACTTACCCGCAGGCAATGTCACACCGCAGGACATCTTCAACATTCTGCCGTTTGACAACACCCTGGGCGCAGTAGAAGTGACGGGCGCGTTCATCAAAGACCTGATCGAAGACAAAGTCGCTTACGGCGGCAGCGGCTTGTATGTCGGCGGCATGAAGGTGCGCATTGACCGCACGCGTGAACGCGGCGACCGCGTGATTGCGCTCGAAATCGGCGGCACGCCGTATGACGCAAACAAGACCTACCGTCTGGTCACAACCGACTATCTGCTCGAAGGCAATTCGGGCATGGAGAAACTCGCGGAACTGCGCAGTCAAGCCGCCGTCGAGACCGGCGTCTATATGCGCGAAGCCGTGATCGAATACATCAAGTCCCACTCGCCGCTGCGGCCCAAACTCGACGGCCGCTGGCAGTTTGTGGACCGGAGCTGATTTCTTCCCTTTCGAATCTGAATCATATCACATATCAGGAGACACACACCATGAAATTGCGAGCGCTTGCGCTGCTCTGCCTGCTGGCCACCACGGCCTTTGGGCAGGTAATGATCAACGAATTTTTGTACGACACGCAGGGAGATGATAACGTCACCTTGTTGTACACCGAGCTGTATGGGCCAGCCGGAACGGACCTTTCAGGCTGGACACTTGTGGGTATTAATGGTAACGGTGGGGTAGTGTATCGTACCGTAGCTTTGGACGGTACAATTCCCGACGATGGCTATTTCGTGATTGCCAATTCCTCAAGTGTCGCCAACTGGGACCAAAACTTGAACCTCCCGTTCAATGACGGTATTGACTGGCAGAATGCCGGTTCGTCGAGTGGCGAGGACTGTGACGGCCTTGAGCTTCATAACAGCTCAGGCCAGCTTGTAGATAATGTATGCTATGGCACATGCTCCGCAGGCCATGTTTGCAATGGCGAAGGAAATGGTAACGCTCCGGATCCTTTTCCATCACAAGGTGTCAACTACTCGCTTGCTCGTATACCCGACCATTCAGACACGGATGACAACGCAACTGACTGGGCGCAATCTGACGCATTGACACCCGGAGAGCCGAATAGCGGCGAACCGTGCGAGCCTGTGAACGCGTTGTTGGAAGACGTCCGCGCCAACGACGGCAATGGGGTGCCGGAGTTGAACGGCACGTTCGTGGTAATTCGCGGCGTCGTCAACGTGAACAACTTTGTTTTGGACAGCCTTACAAGGTCAAATTTCTATGTTCAAGATGACAACGCGGGCGTTGACGTTTTCCGTGGAAATGTTCCGGCTGGGATAGTCGAGGGTGACTGTGTGGAGGTGTCTGGGTGGGTGAGCCAGTTTAACGGATTGACTGAAATTGTTTCGTCCGGATCCGGAAACTGCACTTTCTCGGTTGAGTTGCTTGGAGACAATGTAGAAGTTGAGCCGCTGGTTTTGACAGGCGCATCGTCATTCGAAGCCTTTGAAGGCATGCTGGCCGAAATTCGCAATGTGACTATCGTAAATGGCGATTGGCCGACAGGGGCACAGCAGAACGAGAACTTGACCATCACAGATGGCAATGGTACGATCACACTTCGCATAGACGGTGACACGGGTGTTTGGCAGGCAGGGGAACCGTCAGGTGCCTTCACCGTGCGCGGCATCATCGGCCAGTTCGACGATTCGTCACCCTACACGGACGGCTATCAGATCGTTCCGCGCTATGTGTCTGACATTCTGGGCACGGATGCGGACGATGCACCGCTGCCGGTGGTGGGCACGTTTGAATTGCTGACGAGCTATCCGAATCCGTTCAACGGCATGACGACGCTCGATTTCATGGTCGGCAGCGCACGCGAAATTTCCGTGACCATCACCGACGTTCTGGGCCGCGAAGTCTATGCAACGCAGCTCGAAAATCTCACGCCCGGCACGCATCGTTTGCAATGGTCACCCACAGGCGCCGCAGGACTCTATTTCGCCCGCGCCACCAGCGGCAGCACAACCATGACGACGAAGCTGTTGTACGTGAAATAGTCGCACGACACGTTTGCATGCAAAGCGGGCGGCCCGAAAGGGCCGCCCGCTTTTCTGATCTCCCCCCTCGAACGCGCGGGGGGACAAAGGGGGGTTCTGCTTCCCCCCCCCAGTCCTCTGGGGGGGTTAGGGGGGGTCAAACACCCAAGCGCCGTAAATCACTTCATGCCTTCGCGCCAGCGGCAATGTGCCCCGCTTACAAGCGGGCGCTGGCTAGTACAACTCCACCACCGTACTCCCAAAATCATCTTGATTTGGTCCGCCGTCGTGCATGTGTTTGACGAGCGGGTGGCGCTGCAAAAACTCGCGCACGCGCACACGCAAGGCTCCCGTGCCTTTGCCGTGAATAATCTTGACCGACGGATAGCGCTGTTCAGCCGCGACAGTGAGATAGCGGTCAATGATCGGCACCGCTTCGTCGCCCAACTTGCCGCGCAAATCCAGTTCACCGGTGATGCGCTCTTCCGACAGGCGAATATTAACTTTGACCTTCTCGCTCTTCTTCTTCGCGGCGTTGGACAACGGCACATAAAGTTTCGCCGCGTCAAACCACAAGCGCACACCGTTCATCTCGACTTCGACCTGCTGCCCACCGCGCTTGGTGTTGGTGATGACGCCGTCGCCTTCTACGCCCTCAACGGCCACGCGCACTCCCGCTTCAATCTTCTGCGGCCGCACGCGCTCCGGCTGTGGATCAGCAAGGTCCTTTTCCGCCCGGGCGCGCTCCGCGCCGATCGAGTCCCCAAGCTTGCGCAACTTCTGTTTCGCAGCTTGCACCGCCTCGCGCTCGGCCTGCTGCTCTTTGATCATGCGCACCAACCGCTCTATTTCCGCGCGTGACTCTTCAATCATCACTTCGGCTTCGGCCAGCGCCTGCTTGCGCGCCTGCGCCTTGATCTTCTTCAGTTCGTCCGAGCGCTCCTGATAAAGTTTCGTCAGCGCTTCGTACTGCGTAATCTTGAGATCAGATTCCTGGCGGAGTTTCTCGTATTCTTCAATCTTGCGCGACAACTCGCTCACGAGTTCTTCCAGTCCCAACGCACCGCGATCGAGAAAACTTCGCGCTTTTTTCAACACGCGTTCGGGGAAACCCACGCGCTGCGCAATTTCCAACGCGTAACTCGAGCCGGGCAGCCCTTCACGGAATAAGTAGGTCGGCACCAGACTCTCTTCGTCAAACGCCATCGAGCCGTTGACGAGTCCGTCCGTTTCATGCGCGAAAGCCTTCAGTGCGCCGTGGTGTGTGGTCACAACACTGACGGCATTCTGCGCAGTCCACTCGAGCAACGTTGCTTGCGCGAGCGCCGCGCCAATTGCCGGATCGGTCGAAGAGCCAATTTCATCCACAAGCAGCAGCTTGGGCCGCGCGTCATCTTCGGTCATCTTGCGCAAGCGTGCGACGTGACCGGTGAAAGTCGAGAGATCGCCTTCCAGCGATTGCGCATCACCAATGTCCGCCCATACGGTCTCGAAGTGGCACATCTGACTGCCGGATGCCGCAGGAATAAAGAATCCGCAATTAGCCAACAGGCTCAAGAGCCCTACTGTTTTGAGCGCCACCGTCTTGCCGCCCGCGTTCGGACCGGAAATCACGACCGAGCGCACCGGCGGGACGATTTCAATCGTCAGCGGTACGACCTGCTTGAGCTTGCGTTCGCGCACACGCTCCAGCAAGAGTGGATGCCGCGCTCTCCACAGCCGGATGACTCCGTGGTCATTCAATTCCGGTGCGACGCCTTCCCACCGCAATGCCAGCCGCGCCCGCGCATAAAGTTCGTCAATCTCGCTCATCAATTCGAGCGAGATGGCAATCTCTTCCAAATGCTCATGGACAAGCGCAGTCAGCTTCAAGAGAATCCGGTGAATCTCGCGCTTCTCTTCGAGTTCGAGCTGCCGCAGCTTGTTTGAAATCGGGAGCGTCTCGACTGGCTCCAGAAACACCGTCGCACCCGATGCGCTCGTGTCCACCATCACACCCTGCACCTTGTGCTTGGCGTCGTCGCGCACGGGCAGCACGAGTTTTCCGTCGCGGAAGTTGACCACACTGTCTTGCAGATACCCTTGGTCCGCCCACTTCTGCATAATCGAACCGAGCCGGTCTTCGAGATGCTTACTCTCGCGGCGGCGCTCGTGACGAATGCGCTTGAGTTCGGAAGAAGCGTCGTCAAACAACTCGCCGTCACGGTCAATCGCGCCCTCAATTTGTTTGGCGATGCGGCTATGATCCCACAGGCGGTGCGCGAGACCCGAGAGTTCAGGAAGATAACTCGCGCGGTTAGCAAGTTGCGTGCGCACGCGGTTGATGCACGAAAGCGATTCGGCTATTTTGCGCAATTCGAGCGGATCAAGGCTCGCGCCTTCAATACTCGCGCGCGACAACCCTTCGCGAATATCATCAAGTCCGTCGAGCGACAATCCGCCGTCGGTTTCAGTTAACACGCGCACCATCTCCAGCGTGCGCGCGATGGTCAGTTCGGCTCGTTGCCGCGAGAGCGGCGGTTCGAGTGTTAAAAGCCGCTCCGCACCGAGTGGCGAAGCGGCCAAGTCCGCCGCAATCGAAAGCACGCGTTCCCATTCGAGCGCGTGCATAGTTTCTTGACCGATCATACCCACTTGCGTTGCTCGCTCGACTCCCAGTGCGTGATGCTGAAGGCCACATCGCGGCCGTAGCGAATCAATTTGGATTTGTTCATGAAGTTGCGCATGTGCCCGCTGGCGTCGGCCCATTGAATCACCAACACGAGCGCCGCAATTAGGAATGCGCCCTTGGCGATTCCGCCAAAAATACCGAGAATTCTGTCCGGCCACTTTGCTTTTGTCGAATCAATCCATGTATGCAGTTTGTGGCCAAAGTATGCGAAAATCAGATAGACCAACAGGAAGAACAGCAGGAACACTAAACCCGAGACCCAGCGCAGTTCCCAGCCGGGATCCGCAAACCGCCCGGCGATGGCCTTGAGCTGTTCACTGAACAGGAGTGTCAGTAGCAGGCTCGTGGCCAACCCGATAGTGATCATCAGCTCAAACACAAAGCCGCGCTTCAGCCCGCCAATGGCAAAGCCGAGCAGCAGGGCAAGGATCAAATAGTCGAGAAGATGCAGCCCGGTGTTCATGAGTAAAAGATAGCCAAGTACTTGTAGGTTAGCAACCTTAAGCCAAGAAAAATCGCCCGGACAGTTTCCTGTGCGGGCGATTCGGATTGGCCGGATTCGAGCTTAGCGATTGCGAAGGATGCGGTTGATTTTGCGGATCTTACGCTGAGTTTGGCTTTCTTCGCGCTTGTTGATTTCGCTGGGCTTTTCGTAGAATTGGCGGCGGCGGAGTTCCGAGAGGACACCGGATTTTTCACAGGCTTTTTGGAACCGGCGCACCATGCGCTCCATGGGTTCCCCATCTCGTGCTTTGACGAATGTCATGCTAAAGTCACCTCCTTCCGCAGCGGTTTATTTACAGACTTAGAATTTACGCTCAGGATTTCAGAAAAGCAACTCTCGGCACAATAGGTGCAATGGCGAGCAATTAAGAGCAATGTAACGCCTCTTAATTTTAGACACAAAAATCTTAAAATAAGTTTTTACACAAATTAAGACACAACAGGTCACGAATTGACCATATTGCTTTCCGACGTGCGGGTCGCTACATTAGAGTATCCTCAGGAGGAGAGTATTCCATGAAACGACGCAACTTATCCCGCGGCGCAGTTTCGACGCCGCTCATCTTCGTCCTCAGCCTGGTTGGCGTTTTGGTGCTGGTTTGGCTGTTGACCGACATCTTTGAGAAGAAGCAGGAGTCGCGCTACTCCTATATCAAGACGACTGAAATCGCCAAGGGCGAGCCGGATATCGAGAAGTGGAAAGCCAACTTCCCGCGCGAGTATGCCGCTTACATGAAGACCTTGAAGACTTCTGAGCTGGCCAAGATCAGTCCTTACGCGCGATACGGTGGTTCGGAGTCGGTATCGAAGTTAGAGAAAGACCCGCGCATGAAAAGATTGTTTGCGGGTTATCCGTTCAGCATTGACTACAATGAAGAGCGCGGCCACATGAATGCGATTCCCGACATGTTGAACATCAAGCGGCTCGGTGACAAGAAACCCGGCTCGTGCATGACCTGCAAGAGTCCGCAAGTTCCGCTATTCATTGAAGAGCATGGCGCGGAGAAGTTCTACAACACTCCGGTCACAGAATTGGTCGAGAAGCACGGCTTCAAGCACTCGATCTCCTGCGCCGACTGCCACAACTCGGAAACGATGGAGTTGGTAGTGCGCCGTCCGGCCTATATCGAAGCACAGACCCGCCGCGGAATAGACATCACGACGCACGACCAGAACCTGAAGCGCACGGACGCTTGCGCACAGTGCCACGTCGAGTACTATTGGCCGAAAGAAACGAAGTATGTCACCTTCCCGTGGGACAAGGGCATGACGATTGACTCGATCGAAGCCTATTACGATTCGATTGGCTTCTCGGATTGGGTGCACGCCGAGACGGGCGCGAAGATGATCAAGATTCAACATCCCGAATATGAAATGTGGAGCACGGGCATTCACGCGCGCGGCGACGTCGGCTGCGCGGATTGCCACATGCCTTACACGCGTGACGGATCAGTCAAGGTGACGGATCACTGGATTCGCTCGCCGTATATGAATTTGACGAACGCCTGTTTGACCTGCCACCGCGAGAGCGAGGACGAAATGGCGCAGCGCGTCCGTGAGATTCAGGACCGCACGTACAATTTGATGGATCGCTCAGAAGTTGCGTTGATTGCCGCGATTGACGCGATCAAGGCCGCGATTGCCGCGGGCGCGACGGATGAAGAGTTGGCCGAGTGCCGCAAGCTGCACCGCAAGGCGCACATTCGTTGGGACTTTGTCTCGGCGGAAAATTCGATGGGCTTCCACTCGCCGCAGGAAGCGACGCGCATGCTGGGCGATGCGATTGATTACGCGCGCCAGGCGGAACTCGCCGCGACGAAATTGTTGGCCAAACACGGTAAGCTCGAAGTTGCCGCATTGACTCAGTAACTGAAAGGGGTCGCAGATGAAGTCCCCCAGTTTTCTGGTCACCCTGACCGCGAGTTTGCTTGGCGCATTTTTCGCGATTGGCGGTTACCTTGTGTATTACAGTAAGGCCTATTCGTATTTGCAGGACGATCCGGCGGCGTGCATGAATTGTCATGTGATGAAGGATGCCTACGACGGCTGGAAGGTTTCGAGTCACCGCAACATCACGTGCAACGAGTGCCACACGCCGCATGATATGGTCGGCAAGTACGCGACGAAGGTCGAGCATGGCGCGCGGCATTCGTATGTGTTCACCTTCGGCGATCCGCAATTGATGCGGCTCAAGGAGTCGGGTGAAGACATCGTGACGGACAACTGCGTGCAGTGTCATCAGACGATGGTGAACAATATCTTACCCGATCACGCGAATGAGCGCCGCTGCATTCAATGCCACGAAGGCGTAGCGCACGGCCGAATGGCCAATCGCAGACGGTAGCCCGCAGCGTATCCTGATAGCAAACGGCGACTCGCAAGAGCCGCCGTTTTGTTTTCCGTTTTACACTCGTGGAGGACGCTGCGATTTGTTTGCGGCCGGGGTTCGCCGGGTTTCAGGTCCGGGTACTGGGCGCGGCGCGCGGTTCTAAGAGCTGCTCGGGGTCAGATGAGAACACAAACCGAAAGGCATCTTTCATCCGATTCGATGGGAATGGATGGGATATGCTGCACGAGTTTTCCACGGCTGTTTCATGATCTCTCGATCATGTTTCGGTTAGGGTAGTCGGCATGAGCGGCTGAAGGGAGACCGATAGGTTGTTCAGCCGGACAGAGGGCGAGAGCGCTGGCCCGTGGGGGTATGGGAAGGAGCGACTTGGGAAGGTATGAGGTCAGAGGTATGAGGTATGAGGTATGAGGTATGAAGGCGGAAACCGACCTCGACTTGGTGTATAATATACGACAGGACTTGTATGAAAACAAGAAATATTTGCCCAAAACAAGCATTTAGCTAAACACATGTTCAATAACGTGATATGAGAATTGGCATTGGAGTTAGGAAATTGGGGAGGCGGAGGAGGGGGCGGAAAAGGATAAAGGATGAAGGATAAAGGATAAGGCGGAAAGTGAGGCGTTTCCTGTCTTCTGTCGTCCTGTGTTAGGAACTACTCGGGCAACCGCACTCCGGCTGTGATTTGCACGACTGGATTCTTACAGAGAATGACAGAAAGTGAAGCGTTTCCCGCTTATCCTTTATCCTTCACTTCAGGAGCATCACCTTTTGTGTTGCGATGCTTTCGCCTGCTCGGGCTGATACGAGATATACTCCGGTTGCGAGGTTTGTTCCATCGAGGGCGAATTCGGCCTGACCGTTTTCTGCGTGCAGTTCGCGCAGCAGCACCTCCTGCCCGAGCAGATTGTGCACGCGTAACTCCGCGTGGTGAATGTGCGGTGGTAATGAGAGTGTGATGCGGGTGGTGGAGTTGAAGGGGTTGGGGAAGACTGCAAGCGCAAAGCTCTCTGGCAGGTGTGGACGGTCATCGTCCACAGAAAGCGGATTCCAGCGGAAGTATCGCGAGCCGCCTTGCAAGTGATCAACGTGAATCAACTGACCAAATCGGCCACTGGCGGAAATCGAAGTCGACTGTACCCCTTCCGGAAACTCAGTCACAAAGCGATATGCTGAGCAATGGTCTTCGGCAAGAAATATGCTGTCCGCCGGGTTTCCCCGTTTTATACCGTAGATGGAGTCTCCCCACTCGTAGACGGAGAAACCCCAATCCTCACCGCTTGTTTGAACTGAATCGAAAGTCTGCCCTCCGTCCTGTGAATAGAAGTACCAAGTTTGCGGTGGCGCTCCATCAACAACAAAATTTAGTTCATCGCTGCCGTCATCGGGAATCCAGACCACGCCCATCCAGTCCTGCATCGCTACATTTGCCTGATGTATCAGCTGCCACGTTTCTCCGCGATTCTCTGTGCGCCATATGCGCGGTGTTGCAAACGGCCTGGTATGCAGGTACGCAACATCCGGCTCCACTCGTGACGGGACGATGCCGACAATCACCTCTGCAGCGGCCGGATTGGCAATTCGTATCCAGTGTCGCCCGCCATCGTCCGAACGATACACGGAATCTGAAAACGATGCAGCGTAGAGAAGATTTGTGTCGGCGTCCGAAACAAAAACGCTGTGCACCAGTTCGTTGTCAATCTCTCCGAGGCTGTCTATCTGCATCGAGGGCCAATGAAGCTGAAAACAAGTCTCGCCATCCCTGAAGATATAGAATGACGTTCGGAGTGGGTGCTCGGCCACAGCATTGAACCCCCAATGAAACGGCGTTGACTGCCATGACTGACCGGAATCCGAACTAATGAATATTCCCATATTAATGGTATTTCCCACGATCAGTCCAGGCACGTGTCGCGAGAGTAGATAGCCGCCGTCATCCTTGCCTTCCCAAGTGTAGTCGAATGTAACGCATTCGTCTGTCGAGAGCAACGCGCCGCTTGAAAGCACAATTGCCACACTTTGTTCTGGTGCGCTTAGCCTTTGCATCCGCCATCCGCTTGCCGCAAGTTCACCACAACGTTCTTCTTGCCAGGTTTGTCCGGCGTCATTGGAGCGGTAAACGTTGTTCACCACGAACGTGAAACCCCTGCAGGCTATCATCTGTGTGGAGTCACCGTTCAAATACAGCATGCTCGCGTAACCAAGCCCATCCCACGGGAATGTCAAAGCTTCGTACTGGCCCGCGCTGTTAGCACGCCAAAACCGCGTACTGCCCAATAGGATCGCAATGCTGTGATCCTCCGGGTTGATTTCGATTCCCCGGATATCCTCATCTCCGGACGGATACACCTGGAGCCATGATTGTCCAAGATTGGTCGAGTGATAAGCTCCATCTTCCTCACATGCGATCCACAAGGTGTTTGCATCGCTGAACGCGACGTCCCAGACTTCAGTTATGCCAGCAGGCACAGCAGCGGAGTCGAAAATTGAGGAACCGGGCTCGCTGTAGTAAAGTCTCTGCCGCCCGTAAACCCACATGCGCTCTAATGCGTCAATTTCGATCCGACCGCCACGCGCTTCAGGCAAACCTGCGGCAAGAGCCTGCCAATTTGCACCGAAGTCAGTGGAGTAGCGAAGATAGGGAGCTTGGGAACAGCAGATCAGCAACTGTGTTTGCGCATTGAAGTGTCGAATCTCAATCGAACTGATCGTCGCGTTTGGGCGCAATATAGGCTGCCATGACAAACCGAAATTCCCGGACATGTACAAATCTCCGGATTGCACCAAGACAAGCAACGTGTCAGACTGGCCAAGTTGTTTCATCTCATTGAAACGCTCAGACATGCCGCGCATCGGGATCCAATCCTGCCCGTGTGCAAAGATCTGCACACCCAACAACAAAACCGCGAACCCCACCCGCTTCAAGAAATTGAACACAGATAGAATTCGCGTGTACATATTCGTGGCCTCGGGTGGGGACGGGGGGAAATAGAAAATAGAGAATATCAAATAGAAAAGCGAGCAGCAGCAGACCCCATCCCCCGGCCCCTTCCCCGTGAACGGAGAAGGGGGGCCAGAGGGGGCCTTCAGCCGCAGCGGCTTCCCTTACGAGGGCATGCAGGATGACAATGCGCTGAGAAGTGGTGATGGCGCATTACCGTTTGACCCCCCTTTTATCCCCCCCAGAGGACTGGGGGGAAACGGAAGAGAACCCCCCTTTGTCCCCCCGCGCATCGCGGGGGGAGAACGGTGAAAAAAGGGCGGCATAGTGCCGCCCTCATTTCATATTAGTAATCGTCGTCTCCGCCGCCTTCTTCTACGCCGCCGTAGCCGGAGTAGTCTTCATCGCGTTTGCGCGCGGCGACACGTTTCTTCAAGCAATCAAAACAGACTTTTTCGACCGACACCCAGCCATGCGGCTTGTTGCACTCGATGCAAATCTGCTGGCGTGGCGCGAGCCGCTTCGGTCTGGGCGGCAGCGGCGCAGCGGCAGACGGTGCGGGCGGCGGTCCGGGCAAATCGGGATCGAGAATCAGCGTGCTGGCGAAGGGATCGAGATCATCGAGCAGCTCGACTTCTTCCACTTCCTCCGCCTCTGGCATATCTTCTTCCAAGAATTCCTCAGTCGCGCTGCGCTTGCGTGCACGGCCCCCGCGCTTTTCACCTTTGCGCTTGGCCGGACGATCCTCATCGTCGTCATCCTCGAAATCATCGTCGTCGTCGTCGGCCCGCACAAGCTGATCGGGCTCGAAATCATCGTCGTCATCATCATTCGAGCGCGCACGTTTCTTGCGCGCCTTCCCCACCTCAGCAGCATCCGCATCTTCTTCAGACTTGCGGACCCGCTTGGGCCTGACGGCTTCGGGTTCAGCGGCTTCGGCTTTGACGGCGGCTTTCTTCACAGGCGCCGGCTCCGCAACAGGTGCAGCCGCTTCCTCAATTGCCTCAGCTTCGACGGCCGGTGCAGCCTTCTTAGGTTTTATCGTTTTCGTGCTTTGTGCAGGGGTCTTTTTGGAGGGCATAGGGCTCTGGGCCGGTTTGGTAGTCTTGGCACGCGCCTCCTTCGAGGCCGCAGGCTTAGGCTTGGCGGCCGTACTCTTGGGGGACTTGGTGGTGTTCGAGGGGGTCTTTTTTGCCCGCGTTGCCATACAGCGCTACCTCGGTTGGGACAATTGGGGATGTCCGGCGGTCTGGACTGAAGCAAAAACCCGCCGGAAACCGTATAAGTTCCCGGACTTTACTTGGGTCAACTCAGTGCTTTGCCCGCAAGCGCACCAATATAGGCGACCGTAGGTCAACGGTCAAGGGGCATCCAGCACGCAATCAGACGATGCCGACGGACGCGCAATGCAATATTATGTTGTTTCTTATTGGTTTGCAGGTTCATGAGCGATTGATTTGCGCAACGATTAGAGGCACAAATCCTGCTATGGTGACGTGAGTCGAATGGCATTGGGCTTGCAATCAGATTGAAAGTCATTAGAAAGTACCTGAAATAGTGTTCGAGAGTATAGCTACGCCGCGACGAACCGAAGATACGGAACAGCCGCTCTCTTTGGGTCGTGTTCTTTGGCTCACCCCCCACACAATGGACGCCGGTGCGAATCTGGTCCACGACCTTGGGCTGGAAGTACGGATTGTGCGCAGCAGTTTAGTGGCGTTGGGATTGATCGCCGATTACGACCCTGAGGTGTTGTGGATTGACGGTCTCGATGAGGAAATGCGCCTTGACGAGATCCTCTATACTCTGCATGTTCCGCGTCGGATTCGACCCATTGCTGTTGTGATTTCGACGCAGCTTTCGCGTGAGTATCCTGACTTGCATCTTGGCGAGTCGGATGAGATACTCGATCCGCTGGACTGCCGGGATCACTGCTCGCAGATTCTGCAATTGGTCAAGGTTACGCGGCTCGAACGGCAAGTGATTCAGCGGGAACATGAGATCATGGACTCGCTGCCGCACGCGATGTTTGTGATTGACCGGACGTTGACGCTGTGGAAAGTGAACAAGCGTCTGGCCGAGACATTGGATATTACGGATCCCGATTACCGCAAGAAGGCCTTGGGCCGTCCGTTGGGTTCGGGTTTCGCGTTAGCGGGATTGCCGATGGATGGCGATACGCCGCTGCCGCATTTGGTGCATGAATTGGAACAATGCGTGCGCTCGGGCCGCAAGCGCTTTCGTGTAAAAGAGCGCGTTCACGCCAGCGAAAGATTGTTCACGGGCGAATTGACACCGCTGGTGCACAGTCCGGAACACATACTTGTCGATTTGCGCGACATTACGGCCGATGAGCAGGCTGTGCTGGTGGAAGCGCGGCGCGAACGTCTGGCGACGATTGGTAATCTGTCCGTCGGCGTGGCGCATGAGATACAGAATCCGAACACCTTCAGCCGTGTGAACGCGGCGAATTTGAAGATGATGTTCGAGGCAATCAAGCCGGTGATTTTGCAGGCGTCGAACGCGATGGGCGGCAAGTTGGGTAACATGCCTGCGCCGCAATTCCTGGCGAAAGTCTCGGAAGCAATTGACGCGGTGGATATGGCCAGCCGCCGGATTGAAGCGGTCTTGGGCACTTTGAAATCGTTCGGGCGGCAGGACGACGGCAAGCTCGAATCAGTAGATGTGCGCGCCGTTGTGAATGAAGCCGAGATGCTTGTGCGTCATGAAGCGCGCGGCAAATGCGAAGTGTTCATCAATCTGCCGAAAGAGCTTCCCCGTGTGACAGCAGCCGCAACGGGACTCAGTCAAGTCTTTGTGAACCTGCTGCAGAACGCGGTGCACGCGCTGTCCGATCCGAAAATCGCGCAGAGCAACAAGGCTCCCAAGATTGAAGTCCGCTGCGAAGCGGTCAACGAAGACGAAGTGATTCTATCAGTCGCGGACAACGGGCCGGGCGTACCGGACACGCTGCGCGACAAAGTTTTCCGCCCCTATTTCACCACGAAACCTCAGGGCCAAGGGACGGGTCTTGGGCTTTCGATCTCGACGGATATGATGCATCGGTTCGGCGGGGATTTAACGCTGGACAGCCGCGCGGGACAAGGGGCGACCTTTTACATTAAGCTGCGGCGGCATGACGTGTCGCCCGATAACCAGTAGGAGCAATCATGGCGTACAAAGTGATGATCGTAGATGATGAAGAGCTGATTCTCTCATCGTTGGAGACATTTTTGACAATGCGCGGCTACGAAGTCGCCACGAGTAGCAATCCGGCCGAGGCGCTCGAGCGCATCGAGTTCGAGAAGTTCCACGTCGTCCTGATGGACATCAATATGCCGCAGATGACGGGGCTTGAACTCTTGAAGCGCGTGAAGACGGCGCGTCCGACGGTGCAGGTCATCATGATGACGGCTTACACGACGATTCAGAAGTGTATTGAATGCGTCGAGCGCGGCGCGAGCGACTATCTGCTCAAGCCGTTTGAAGACATGGAGCAGTTGGCGACGCTGATTGATGAAACCTGCCGCCGCGTGGCGCGTTGGGAATCTATCGCCAAAGAAAGTCTGCGCCATCCGCGCGACGTCACAGCGCATCAGTTATAGACATTGTAGCGGCTGCCCTTGTGGCTGCCGCACACTAATGGCGTCCTCGCGGTAATAGAGTACCGCGAAAAATGAGAAAACCGCAAGCACGAGTGTCGTGTTTGCGGCTTCTTGTTTTTGTGCAATACGTAACGGGCGGCACGCCTGCCGCCCCTACGGTCCAAACTCGCTATGCCTTCTCCAGCGGCTTGTAATGCTTCTCCATCCACGCCTTGTAGTCGGCCTGTTTCAGTTTGATGTCGCGCCACCACGCTTCGTTCTCGATGTACCACTTGACAGTCTTCTCGAGACCTTGCTGGAAGTTGTGTTTCTTCACCCAGCCGAGCTTTTGAATCTTGTCGGTGTCCACGGCGTAACGGCGGTCGTGGCCGGGTCGGTCTTGCACGTAAGTGATGAGGTCGTGGCCCTTGCCCAACAGCTTCAAGATCGCGTGCGTGACGTCAATGTTGAACTCTTCGTTGTGCGAACCGCAATTGTAGATTTCGCCGATTTCGCCCTTTTGCAGCACGAGATCGAGACCGTCGCATTGATCCTCAACAAACAGCCAATCGCGCACCTGTTTGCCGTCGCCATACACGGGCACGGGCTTGTTCTCGATTAAGTTCGTCGTGAACAGCGGCACGAGTTTTTCAGGATATTGATACGGCCCGAAATTGTTCGACGAGCGCGTGACCAGCACAGGCAAACCGTACGTCACGAAATACGAACGCGCCAACAGTTCACCGCCGGCCTTGGCAGCCGAATAGGGCGACGACGGAAACAGATTGTCCGTCTCCTTGAAATAGCCTTCGAGCCGCGAGCCGTAAACTTCGTCGGTCGAGATATGCAGGAAGCGCTCGACTTTGCGGCGGCGCGCTTCTTCACACAGCACATAAACACCCTTGACATTCGTCATCACAAACAGATCGCCCGCGTGAATCGAACGGTCTACATGCGTTTCGGCAGCGAAATTCACGACGGCATCGCAGCCGTCCATCGCTTCGGCGACCTTTACAGGATCGCAAATATCGCCCTGCACAAACCGGTAGCGCGGATCGTTCGCGACATCCTTGAGGTTATCGAGATTCCCCGCGTACGTCAGCACGTCAAGGTTGGTAATCTTCAA
>Ga0268298_10000415_pt1 | contig 54756 bp, 49 predicted proteins | sample WWTPWeurt_MetaG_FD_194462 | JGI IMG/M metagenome (GOLD analysis project Ga0268298, IMG submission 194462) | Activated sludge microbial communities from WWTP in Nijmegen, Gelderland, Netherland - WWTP Weurt | ecosystem: Engineered > WWTP > Aerobic digester > Activated sludge | place... | reverse complement strand
CAGCGATTCAAAGGTTCAGGTTCAAGTCAGCATTGCGCCAATTGAAAGCAGCCTGAACATTTCGCTGCCCATCGAAATCACCGGTCTGGCCCCCTCCCTTGAGGCCCAAATTGCCCCATCCACGATCGACCTGATCGTTTCCGGGCCTGTCCCGCTGCTCAAAGACCTCAAGCCCTCCGATATCCGGGTCAAAGTAGACCTGACCGGATTTCAGCCGGGCAGCTACCAAATTATCCCTGTTGTGGATTTCTTACCCACACGCCTGCAAAAAGTATCCATCTTGCCCACTACAGTTGAAGTAATCATCAGCGCTCTGCCGACCAGCACCCCAACCCCAACCAGCCCGGCAAGCAGCGGCATAACCGCAACCCCAACGATTACTCCAACCCGAAAACCATAAGGAAAGTGTATTATGAGTAAACCGATTATCGCCCTGGTTGGCCGTCCCAACGTAGGCAAAAGCACCTTATTTAACCGCCTGGTAGGCGAACGAATGGCCGTGGTCGACGAGACCCCGGGCACCACCCGCGACCGCATCATGGGCGAGGCCGAATGGCTCGGCGTCCAGTTCTGGGTGATTGACACGGGCGGGATTGACCCAACCCAAACCGGCCCAGGCAAAACCCAGGCGCCGCTGTCCATTGGCTCGGCAGATTTCATCGACGAAATCCGCCAGCAGGCTGTGGCTGCCATTCAGGAATCCGATGTCGTCCTTTTTGTGACCGAGGCCGAAAGCGGCGTGACGCCTGCCGATGAGGAAGTCGCCAACATTCTGCGCCGCAACCAAAAAGAAGTCAACGGCGAGCTGCGACCACCCGTATTTCTGGTGGTCAACAAAGCAGACAGCGCCACCAGACGCTACCAGGGATTCGAGTTTTACTCGTTGGGCCTGGGTGAACCGTACACCATTTCAGCCCTGCACGGCACAGAAACCGGCGATCTGCTCGACGCGGTCGTGGCAAGCTTCAAAGGCCTGGCCTCAGAACCGGAAGATGACGATTCCGTCAAAATCGCCATCGTGGGTAAACCCAATGTCGGTAAATCCAGCCTGCTTAACCGCTTGCTGGGCGAAGAACGCGCCATCGTCAGCCCCATCGCCGGGACAACCCGGGATGCCATTGATACCCATTTCACCTTCAACGAGCTCCCGATCACCCTGATCGACACCGCCGGCATCCGCCGAAGAGGCCGGATCGAACCTGGCGTGGAGAAATTCAGCGTGCTGCGTTCTTTCCAGGCGATCGAGCGAGCCGATGTCGCCCTGCTGGTGATTGACGCCACCGAAGGACTGAGCGCTCAGGATGCCCATATCGCCGGGTTCATTCTGGATGCCTGGAAGAGTGTGGTCGTGGTGGTCAATAAATGGGACGCCCTTGAAAAAGACAATCACACCATGGAAGAATTCACGCGCACCATTCGCCACGAATTAAATTTCCTGGATTATGTCCCGATTTTGTATGTTTCCGCAAAAACAAACCAGCGTGTTTCCCAAATCATGCCCACCGCCCTCCAGGTTCAAGAGGAACGTCTGGCGCGCCTCTCCACTTCACAGCTCAACCAGATCCTGCAGGGCGCTCAGGCTGAGCATGCTGCCCCGTCTCGCACCGGGCGCCAGTTGAAAATGTACTACGGAACCCAGGTCCGCAGCGATCCACCGACCTTCCTGATTTATGTCAACGATCCGAAACTAGCCCATTTTTCTTATCAGCGTTTTCTGGAAAATAAAATCCGCGAATTTCACCCATTTGTTGGCACACCGATCCGGATTGTTATGCGGGCCCGCCACTAAAATCCTTACTCATTGCTCGCCCCATCTTGTGGGGTGTTTGTTGCAGGCGGCCGCCTGCAACAAACACCCCACAAACAACGTTCATCTGTGCTGGTGACAGGGTTTTCGGACTTTACGAAAACCCTGATTGCCCCTTGTACACGCTTGAAAGGGGTTTTATAATCCCTTTGGTGAGGTAATATTGGAAGAAATACAACCGGAAACACAAACGCCCAGTCTCGATCCAATCGAAGTACAGCCGGCGCCTGAGAACAACATCCGCAATGTCCTCCGCTTTTTAGCGGACCTGCTCGAAACGCTCATTTTATCTGTCGTGTTATTTGTTGGGATTAATGCCATCACTGCTCGCGTCAGGGTGGATGGTTCCAGCATGGATCCATCTCTGAAGAATGGTCAATTCGTCCTGGTCAACAAAGTTGGCTACAAGATCGGTCAACCCGAGCGCGGTGATGTGATTGTTTTTTACTTCCCGCGCGACCCCAACCAGGAATACATTAAACGCCTGATTGGGCTGCCTGGAGATGTGATCAAAATCGCCAACAAAGTGGTTACCATCAACGGCAAAGAGATTACAGAGGATTACATAGCAGATTCTCCCCTCTATGCAGGCGAGTGGACCGTGCCGGCAGACCATTACTTTGTTCTGGGAGATAACCGCAACAATTCATACGACTCGCATAATTGGGGACCAGTGCCTGCCGACTATGTGGTTGGCAAAGCCACCCTGGTTTATTGGCCTTTCAGCGATTTTGGCCTTATCGAACATATCCCCCTGGCCGCATACGCCCCTTAGGAGAACCATGGAAACACCCAATCTGGATCAGATCATCCGGCAGGCGGACGAATACGACCTGCAGCTGCCCGAGCTGCCCACGCTCCCTCCCGCGCCACAGGGGGCAGCCATTGCCCGTTGTATCGACCATACGCTGCTCAAACCCGAAGCCACACCGGCCCAGGTGGAACAGCTTTGTCTGGAAGCGCTCACCCATTCGTTTGCTGCGGTATGCGTTAATTCGCTCTTCACCGGGTTGGTGGCTCAAATTCTGCAGGGCTCTTCAGTAGCCACCTGCAGCGTGGTAGGATTTCCCCTGGGCGCCTCCGGCTCAGCCACAAAAGTGTTTGAAACAGCAGCCTGCCTCGAAGCGGGCGCTCAAGAAATTGACATGGTTATCTCGGTTGGCCTGCTGAAAAGTGAAGGGTACGCCCAGGTCCTTGCGGATATTCAGGCGGTTGTCCAGACCGCACACGCCGGCAAGGCTGGCGTCAAGGTGATTATCGAAACCGCCCTCCTGACCCGCCGGGAAAAAATCCTGGCCTGTCTGCTCAGCCAGATGGCAGGGGCTGATTTTGTCAAAACATCCACCGGATTTTCCAGCAGCGGCGCCACCGTCGAAGATATCGACCTGATGCGCAGGATGGTTGGCAGCCAGATGGGTGTGAAAGCTTCTGGCGGGGTCCGTTCATATCAGGACGCCCTGGCAATGATCCAGGCGGGGGCAAGCCGGATCGGCACCAGCGCCGGAGTAAAAATCGTGCAAGAATCTCAATCAAGGGCGCAAGCATGACCGAAGATAATTCTTCCCAACAAATCTCCTCCGAATATACCCTGCCCTGTTCAGAGTGTCACTCAGGCGTCATGCGCCTGAACTACATCACGTATTTCACCTGGCTCGATGAAGAGCTGGTTACTGTCCCTAATTTCCCGGCCTGGGTTTGTGATGTATGCGGCCGCCGTGAATACGATACGCGCGCCATCAGCTGGCTGAACACCCTGCTAAACCCCTCAACCGGCAAACGCCCCACCCCAGGCCGCAAGAGTAAATCTGCTGGCGCAAACCACACGCGGCCATAAGGTGCCCAGGCAGCAATGGTACAACCTCTAATCTCACGCAATATATCTGCCGAGTTTCTGACCTTCAATCACTACATTTTTGGTCAGGTCAAGGTATCCAACACCGGTCTGATGGGCGCACTCGCGGATGTTCACATTTCACATATCGAAATCAACGACGCCAGCATCGCCCGGATCTTGAAACCTGACAAAGTCACCAACTATGTCGAAACCCATTACCTGGTGAAGAAGCAGATATTTGCAATCTGTATCGCCAAGCGTGAGTATGTTGGCTCCAGCGCTCGCACCAGTTACAACCGGGTCTTTCAATATCCAGTCTTTATCACAACACCAGTCTATGAAATTCAAGGCACACTGGAATGGACCGGGCGCTTTGAATTCCCCGTGATCATGTCAGATGGCAGCAACCCATTCCTGACACTTTATGACGCCAAAATCAACGCCGTTCTTTTCCCGGCACTGGCGATTGAAAGCCCAATCATCCTGGTCAACCGCAATTACGTCGATTCCCTCTCAACTGTAAAAGCGTCCTGAGCGCGCTCCAGGAGTACTTTTGATGATTGCTGCGGATTGCTTCCGGCAGCAATCATCAAATTACTAGCGCAAATTCCACAAATACAGCGCCGAGAGTGTCTTGCTGTCCAAAATTTCGCCGCTGCCTACCAGATCGCGCACATGTTCAAGAGGGATTTTCTCGACCGACAGGAACTCGTCTTCGTCACCCGGCAGTGGGTCGGGATACAGATCAGACGCCAGGAAGACATGCATGTACTCGGTGGAATAGCCAGGAGCGAGGAAGAACGACCCCAGCTTCACCATCGTGCGAGCGCCCATACCGGTTTCCTCGCGAATTTCACGCGCCGCACAATCCTCGGGCAGTTCGCCCGGGGTCAGTGTCCCGGCGGGCAGTTCTAAGAGATTTTTCCCGGTGGCATGCCGGTACTGCCGGACAAACCAGACCTGACCAATCTCATCCACGGGTAGAATCGTAACGGCGCCAATATGCTGGACAATATCCAACTTAAGGATTTGGCCATCCGGCGCTTGAACCTGATCGCGGCGCACCGTAAAGGCGCGGCCCTGATAGGTGATCTCAGAAGACAGGGTTTCAAAAGTCATCTTAAATTCCTCTCCAAAATAATCAACCATCAAAAGTGGGGGCATTTGGGTGTTTTTTGCGGGCGAAGCCCGCAAAAAACACCCAAATGCCCCTCTTTCAACTTCTTTTCAAACTACCCCGGGCTGATCTGGAACAATTCGACCACCCTGGTGGGTGGTCGAATTATAAACCTGTATAAGTTAGAAATCGGTCTCAAAAACGCCCCAGATCACCAGGGCCATTCCTGGATTGGTCTGTTTTAGGGAATGTTCAGGACAGTTCCCGAGGTCAGGGTGAATGGAGCAACCAGGTTGTTGGCTGCGGCAATCGATTCGGGGCGAACATCGCCAAAAGCGCAGGCAATGCTATAGATGGTTTCACTGCCGGAAACTTTATACTGAGCGGGATGTACTTTCAGGGCTCGCTGAGAAACAAATGGGTTGCCCGTGGTCGGGAGTTTCAAAACCGCTCCGGGCGCCAAAACTGAACCGGTGGACAGGCCATTCACAGAGAGCAGTTCGTACTGATCGACATTATAGCGGCGGGCAATACAGAAGGGATGCTCACCCTTTTGCAGGGTGTAGGTTGCCGGGTTGGGGCCAGCGGTGGGCAGTACCTGAGTTGCTACAAGAGCGGGGACTGGCGTCGCTTCTACAACGGGCTGTACGACCTCAACCGGCTGAACGACTTCTGGGGTGGCGGTGGCAGCAGGCTCATGACCTTCTACTGGGGCGGCGGTGCTTTCGACAGCGCCTGTATCGTGCCCGGATTCAGGGGTGGGCGTGTTTTCAAAAAGCCCCATACCCTGGGTCGTGGCTGCGGTCGGTATAGAAAAGCCAGCTTCGCCAGCCGGGGTTCCAACAGCAACCGTGGGCGAGCTTTTCGAGCGTGTACACCCGGACAGCACAATGACAACAATCAATCCGATGAGAAAAGGAACGATCATTTTTGAAGAGCGTTTAATTTCCATATCCAAGTCTCCTATGTGAGATGCAGCTGCTCAAATATCCAGATTGAGCGCTGAAAAATTCTTCCCCTCAACGGAAGGGTGTTTGTATGATACTAGCACAATCCCGAAATACAGTCAAGCAAATCAGCGCTCGCTGAAAATCACGCTGAGCGGCTGCAGCCACCCAAAAAACACCCAACACCTCACCTTATTGAGACAATACCTTATATGGTTCTTGAAATTTCAATAACCGCTTTTTGCCCGTCAAAGTCCATGATTTCGCCAGAAGTATTCCGGTCAAGGGTGCCAACAATCTCCAGGGTTGAGGCCCGGAGCTTATCGAGCATGCCTCTGCGGTAAAGATGCAAAATCTGTGCCAGTTCCGGGGTGGTGGTAAGCCGCACGTCAATCTGCTCAAAATGGGTAATCTCAAACTTACGGCGCAGTTCCTCAACCCGTTCAACAAATTCCCCAGCCAGTCCCTCTTTCTTTAATTCTGGTGTGAGCGTTGTTCTGAGGATACCGGTACAATCGGTCTCACTCGCAGAAACCACCCCCTGGGTTAAGTGAGCGTGTGCAATCCGGTAAGCCGCTTCTTCCGTCATTTCGTCGATTTTTTTGACATTTAGAGCAGCCAGCAGCAACCCTGAATACTGAGCGACTGCCCGGGCAGACACCTGCGAGTCAATCCAGAACGCAGCCTCGGGGAGCGGATGGGTGGGTTTTATCCCGGCCTGGCTGCGCATCTTTTTACCCAGGGCCGCCAGACGAATCACAAAACGCATATCGGCATTCAAACGCAAATCGATCACCCCGTGATCCGCCTCGGGCCAGGTGGTCAGGTGTACCGACAGGGTAGGACGCTCAGCATCGTTCACAAACACCACCAGATTCTGGTAGATTTCTTCTGCCAGGAAGGGCGTCAACGGAGCCAGCCCCCGGCTGAGCGTCACCAGCACCTGATAAAGCGTAGAGAAGACCGCCGCCTTTTGGCCTTCGGGAGCGTTTTTGCTGAACCGCGGCAGCGATTGGGGTAAATACCAGCCATACAGGAAATCGACGACAAACTGCTCAAGCAGCGAACAGGCCTGGTGCAGGGCGCAGCCCTCAAAAGACGCGGAGACCTCCATGAGCAAGTTGTGCAGCTCCGATAACAGCCAGCGGTCCAGAGGATCGGCGCTGGAGTGTCCTTCGCCGGTATCCGGAGACCAGCCGGCCAAATTGGCCGCGGTCACCAGGCTGGCATACGTATCCCAGAGGCAGAAAATAAACCCCTGTGAGATTTTCTCCAGCGCCTGCCGTGACACATCCTCCGGCCCGGCTTGAAAAGCAAACCAGCGCAGCACATCCGCACCATAATCACTGACCAGCACCCAGGGGTCAACCGGCCGCCCAGGGCTGGCTGGGTTTTGCAGCTGCGGGCTGAGCCGAATGACATTCCGAACAAACGGACGGCCCTCGAAAAGGGCATTTAACGCCTGCATGCGCTGAAACCAGGTCAGCGCATGCTCTGATCCATCCAGAAAATAATCCGCCTGAGAAATATCCCGATCAGCTTCGTCTGCCGGCTCGGAAAGCAGGTGCTGCGCCAGAGGCAGGAGACTGGTCTCAAAACGGGCATCCAGCAGCGCCAAAACCCGCTGCATGATCCCGCCGCAGTGCGAACAGGCAAACTTGATTTCATCCAGCGCCGGGCGGTGCAGATCCAACTGCCCAAGGTCACGTCCGGCAAAATGCGAAAGCTCAGCCCGGTCTGCCACACAGGTTTGGGCATGACAACTTTCACATTCCCAAACCGGCAGCGGGCTGCCCCAATAACGGTCAGAACCCAGCACCCACTCCCCAGGCTGGCCGGACAGATCCTGACTTCCGGGCCCGCCAAACCAGCGTATCTCCTGATTTTGCTCGAGCAGCTTCTGCGGGGAGGGCATAAAGCGTAAATACCACGCACTGCGCGCCATGGGCACCAGCGGGGCGGAACAATCCGGGCAAAATGCAACCGGCAGGCTGCAAGTTTCAGCCGCATAGATTAAACCCCGCCGCTGGAGATCATCGATAATGAATGGCTCGGCTGTGTGGATAAACTTGCCCCGCCAGGGACGCACTGCCGGGACAAATGTCCCGTCATCGGCGATGGTCATCAATATCGGCAGATCATGGGCCAAAGATGCCGCCAGATCTGCTGTGCCAAAAGCCGGTGCCAGGGCCGCCAAACCCGTTCCGATTTCCAGGCTGGGAATATTTTCAAGGACAACATAGTGGGCCGGCTTATCCACCGCCATAAAGGTGAACAACGGATGATAGCGCAGCCCCTGCAGCTTGCTGCCCTTGAAGGATTCAAAGATCCGGATGTTCGGCAGATCGACGCCAAACACCTGGGTCAGCAGCGGCTGGGCAACAATCAACTTCTCCGTCCCGCCTTCGGGAAAATCGTGTTCGACAATCACATAATCAACATCGGCCAGCACGGCGACGGCTGTATTCGCCGGCAGCATCCAGGGTTGAGCAGTCCACACCAGCAGAGATGTACCCGGGTCTTCCACCAGCGGGAGACGCGCAAATATCGAGGGGCGCTCCACGGTTTGAGCGTTTAAAGCAGCATCCTGCTCGGAAACACAGACCCCGCAGCGCGGGCAGTAAGCTGCGACCCGATAGTCTTCATAGATGAGACTGCGTTCCCACAGTTTTTTGGTAAGCCGCCAGATCTGTTCAATCGAGTCGCTTTCACAGGTCAACAGCAGTGAGCCCGATCCGCCCAAAGCTGCCAGCCGTCCGTCCAGGCGGTCTTGATCGGCAAGGTTTTCGTAGACCAGGCTCTGGCAGGCCTGATTGAAAGCAGCCACGCCAAAAGTATCGATGTGATTTTTCCTGAACAGACCCAACTGCTGCTCAACCGCCAATTCAAGCGGGATGCCATGCCCCTGCCCAGTCTGCCTGCCGTCTACGGCATACCCCTGCATCGTCTTATAGCGCAGCAAGCCATCCCGGCGCGCCCCGCAAAGTAAATCCGCCGTGTTTGCCTTGCTGCTCAAACTGACGGGGTCTGCATAAAATTTGTATGGTTTCGTACCGCTGCGCCCGGCATCCAGAATCTGGCGCGATTTCCAGAAACGCAGTATTTCCTCTTCAACCAGCGTTACTTTTAGCTTTGGGGAGACTGGTTTAAACATGACAACTCCTGAGGAACGCAATCCCGATTAGCGCCCAAAAGAGGCCCTGGGGTTTTCGCCAGCGCGTCTTCCAGACGAGAAAAAATTATCCCATAAAAGTCGGTTTTGGGGTATTGGTTTGGGCAAGCCCAGGGCAGCCAGACCGCCGGGTGAAACAAACCGCCCCAAACCGGGCTTAAGTCTCACCGGAGATGATAAAATTTCAAAGTCATTGGAATTTCCTATTGGTCTGTCAAGCATCAAGCTATAGTTTGTTTTGGGCGCAAGGCGCCCAAAACAAACTATAGAATCATCTTTGACACAATACTATGATGAGTTTCAGATTTGGAGGAATAATTTATGCCCGAAGCTGTAATCGTAGATGCAATTCGCACCCCCATCGGAGCGCTGGGCGGGGCGCTGTCTTCTGTCCGCCCGGATGATCTGGCAGCCCATATCCTCAAAGCGCTTGTCGCCCGCACCCAAATCGACCCGGCGAGTGTAGAGGAAGTGTATCTGGGCTGCGCCAACCAGGCCGGCGAAGACAATCGCAATGTAGCCCGCATGGCGGTACTGCTGGCGGGTTTCCCGGTGGAAGTCCCGGCGGTCACATTTAACCGCCTGTGCGCCTCCGGGCTGGCAGCTGTCAATGCCGCCGCCCGCGCCATCCGGGCCGGGGACGGCGAGGTCTACATTGCCGGCGGGGTGGAAAGCATGTCGCGTGCCCCCTACTCGCTGCCTAAAGCCGATAAGGGCTTTTCTTTCGGCAACCAGACCGCCTGGGACACCGCCCTGGGCTGGCGTTACCCCAACCCCAAAATGCAAGAACTGTACGGTACCGAGCAAATGGGCGAAACAGCCGAAAACATCGCCGAGCAAATGCCCGAGATCACCCGCCAGATGCAGGACGAATTCAGCGTCGAAAGCCACCGGCGCGCCATTGTTGCAATAGATGCCGGGAAATTTAGCCAGGAAATTATCCCGGTCCCCATTCCCCAGAAAAAAGGCGAACCGCTGCTGGTCAGCGTAGATGAACGCCCGCGCCGCGACACCAACCTGGAATCACTCGCAAGGCTGCAGCCCGCCTTTCGCAAAGGCGGCACGGTAACCGCTGGTAACGCATCCGGTCTAAATGACGGAGCGGCTGCCGTGCTCTTGATGAGCGCTGCCAGAGCCGCTTCACTGGGCTTAAAGCCGCTGGCTCGGGTCGTGGGCAGCGCTGCCGCCGGCATCGCCCCGCGCCTCATGGGGCTGGGCCCGGTTCAGGCAGTTCACAAAACGCTGCAGCGCGCCGGATTAACCATTCAGGATATCCGCCTGGCCGAAATCAATGAAGCCTTCGCTGTGCAATCCCTGGCCGTTATTCAAGAATTGGGCCTCTCGCCACAGCAAACCAATGTCAACGGGGGCGCAATCGCCCTCGGACATCCTCTGGGTTGTTCCGGGGCACGGATCCTTACAACCCTTGTCCACGAAATGCGCCGCCGGGCGGCGTCAGAAACGCGTCCTTTTTATGGGCTGGCAACCCTGTGTGTGGGTGTGGGTCAGGGCGAAGCGCTGGTTATTGAATATCTCGATTAAATTACAACGTCCAGAAGCTGTCTAAAAAGTGGGATTTGGGGTGGTTTGACCCCATGTGGGGACCACCCCAGGAATCTCATATAAAATGCCAGGGGCTGTCCGAAAAGAACTTTTCGGACAGCCCCTGAACGCTGCAAAAAGCTATTGTTATGCCAAACATGATTCTATAGTTTGTTTTGGGCGCTTTGCGCCCAAAACAAACTATAGATTGATGCTTGACAGACTACTATGGCTTCGGGGTTGGGCTTGGGGTTGACGAGGGCTGAGGCTGGATTGTTGGCAGCACAGTACCCTGCGTGGCAGTCGGAATTGGGGTCGCAATGTTGACCGGGATCTTGATGATTTGACCGGCCTTAATATCGTTGGCGTTGGCAATTTCCGGGTTGGCCTTCAAAATCTGCTCCACCGTGCTGTTGAAGCGGGTCGCCAGAGCTTCGAGCGAATCGCCGCTGACAATCGTATACTGCAGCAGGGTGCCGGCTTTAATCCCGGTCGGCAGGGGCGTGAGGGTGGGCAGCTGCGTGTCCGGCCCGGGGATAATAATTTTATCGCCCAGGTAAATCTGCAGGGTCACAGGGTCAATCGTTGGATTCAGCGCCAGCAGAGTCTGCATATCGGTGTTGAACTTGGTGGCGATCCCAAACAGGGTATCGCCTTCCACCACGACATAAACCGATGGACCGGACTGGGTTGGCGTCGAAGTCGGCGTGGGGGTCTCCGTGGGCGGCAGAGGGGTCTCTGTGGCTGTGGCTGTTGGCGTTAAGGTGAAGGTGCTGGTGGGAGTAAAGGTTTGTGTTCGGGTCGGTGTCACAGTTGCGGAAAACGAGGTCAACAGCTTGGGGTTAACCGCTGCAAATATCAACACCACTGCAATGATCACCAGAATCACAATTGCAATAAACAACCAAATCAGGTTCTGCTGTTTTTGCTTGCGGTATCCTTCAATCACATTTTGGGGACTATCTTTTTCAGGCATAATTTCCTCTAGCTTATGGGGATACCCAGTAGACGCTTATAACGCATCTCTGGTTCCCGGGTATTTCTGTGGACGATCAATCTGATTTATCCATTTGGCCCAACGGGCCCGGCAGACTGCCTGCCCAAAAGCGGATTTTGATCATCCTTTACGTTATTCTAACCGATTTTAAGGCAGAAGCAAAACAATTTCCAGTACCATCTCAATAAAGTGGGGTTAAATTTGCCTTTTAGAGGCAGTTTCACCAATATAAACACCTTTTACAAACTGACAATTGCACAACCATAAGCGGGCGTTTCCTCTTTTTCTGGCTTTTCACCAGCCAAAACAGCCCGAATGGCTTCCGCCAGATAAAAATTTTCTGCGTTTTTTTTGCGATAAGTGACATCATCCAGGGCGCCGCGATAACGCAGCACACCCTCCGCATCCACCAGAAAACACTGCGGAGTTGTCTGCGCCGCGAACAGGCGGGCCGCGATCTGATCCGGGTCCCGCAAAACAAGCGTCAGGCCGCGCTCGATAGCCGCCTGGCGCTGTTCAGCTTCCGTTTCCTGGGCATTGGATGCCACAGGCAAAAAACGACTGCCTCGCCCCAGGTTTTCTGCATGGCTGCCATTTGCGTATCACAGCGCTCCACCCAGGGGCATTCCGCCGACCAGAAATAAACCACTCGCAGCCGCCCGTGGAACTGGTTCAGGGTGTACTGCACGCCGTCCAGATCAGACAGCGAAAAATCTGGGACCACCTGCCCCAGCGCTAAAGGTGTTATGGAATCCATCGTGGGTTAAATCCTCCTATTACAAGCTGAACCAGGTCACTTCCATCGGCATCCACCAGCCATAATTCGGCCGGCTCAGTCAGCACGGCCTGGTTAAAACGCACGAATGCAATCTGCGCACTATCAGGGCTCCAGGCAAAATCATAATAGGTATAGAATGGATCATTTGTCAGCGCCTTCCCGTTCAAACCATCCTGATCCATCACCCACAACTGCTGTCCTACCGTCCAGCGCTGCAGATCCAAAAACCGGCGGGCAAACGCCAGCCGCTTCCCCATGGGCGAAAATGCCGGCTGAATATCCTGCAGGTTGTTTGCCTGGGTCAGATCCTGCACCTGCCCGGGCTGGACAAGTGAATAACGCATCAAATGCCCGGACGAAGTAGGGTCAAGCAGACTCTGGATCTCCTCAAAGTATTCAGGGGCGACCCAGGCCCGCCCGCCCGACTCCCAGCTTCCCGGGTCGCCAAGCTGGTTGGGGAATTCAAGGACATTACCAGCCCCGGAAAAATAAACCTGGTACGCCTGCCGGGAAACATTGTAGACTGCCAGAGCGCCGGTATCGGCCCAGCGCGGGTATCGGGTAACTTCATCTTCTGGAGCCAGGCGGCGCGGCTCGCGGCTGCGCAAATCCAGGACCCACACCGCAACCTCAGCCATGCCAGGGGCAGCGCTGCTGGGCGCCCGCTCATAGGCCAGCCAGCTGCCATCCGGAGCGGCCTGAACCGAGCGGCAAAGCGCATCCGGACAGTCCAGGACCACCTCCGGCGTGGCCAGGATTTCCGGGTCTGGCATGCGTCCAATCCGGAGAATCCGACTGCCGCCGCCTGAGGCATCACTGGTGAAATAGATCCACTCCCCATTCGCAGATACGGCAAAGTCCCGCACCCCGGCAGCCTGAGTCAGGCGCAGGATTTGCCCGGATAAGGGCGCCAGAGCGTAAAGATCCGGCGACCCAGTCACAGGCCATAAATAGGCCAGCATCACCGGACGCACACTGAATTTCCACTCCACCGTCTGGGATGCCGGCAGCGCCAGCCACCCGGCCGCTTGAGCTCCTGAAGTCAAACTGACTTCGATCTCCTGACCAGCGGGCCAAACAACTGGGGTGAAGATCAAGCGCGCCCCATCCACGGTCATACTCAGGGCCACTGTCGGCGAAACCTCCAGCCGGCTGGCAACCGTCTCCGCCTGCATGGGGGTTGAAAACTCCAGCACCAGCGGCTCGGTGGGGGCCACACCTGCAGAACTGCCCTGCGGAGCATAAGAAACCAGCCGGGGCAGTGCAAGCCTATAGAAGACCAGACCCAGAACAAACAGCAAAACTACTGCCAGGGCAATATAAGCATAGCGGCTAAAACGCATAAGTCTCAAAAAAATCGGATCCTTTCCAACAACCTTCAACAAGCTGGGTGTTTGCTGCGGGCTTCCAGCCGCAGAAAAATCCTTCGATAATTATACTGTGTTACAATCGGGCGCATGAAAAACTGGAAATTTTGGCTCGGTATGTTGGTCAGTCTGGTGTTTTTATGGCTGGCCGTCAAAGATTTAAAGTGGGATGAGTTCTGGAATTCGCTAACCCATGCTCAATATTTCTGGCTAATCCCCGGGATCGCGGTGTATTTTATCGCCGTCTGGGTGCGGGCCTGGCGCTGGCACTATTTGCTGAAACCGATCAAAAGCATTCCAACCAGCGTGATGTTTCCGATCACAACCATCGGCTACATGGGCAACAACATTTACCCGGCCCGGGCCGGCGAAGTGATCCGGGCGGTCGTCCTGAAGCGTCACGAGAACGTGCCGGTTTCCGCTTCTCTGGCAACGGTGATCATCGAACGCATTTTCGACGGCGTCGTCATGCTGGCGTTTATCTTCCTGAACCTGTCTGAGCTCAAAATCTTAAACGTTGATCTGGGCTACCTGGGCAATGCCCAAACCCTGGCGATCTGGGGAACCCTGGCCTTCATCGGCGCTCTGGTGGTCTTTCTGGTAGCGGCCATGCTGCCCACCCACACCCTCGCCCTGAGTGAATGGCTGATTGACCATTTCACCCCGCAGCGCATGCGGACTTCGGTCAAAAGCGTTACCCACAAGTTCCTGGATGGCCTCGCCTCCCTGCGCTCTCCAGCCAACGTCTTGATGGTTTTCTTCACTTCTGTCATCATCTGGCTGCTGGAAACGGTTAAATACTGGTTTGTGATGCACGCCTTTCCTTTCCAGGTCAGCTTTTTTGAGCTGATGCTGCTCAACGGGATTGCCAATATCGCCACCACCATCCCCTCCGGACCGGGCTTCTTCGGCACATGGGAACTTGTCACCAAAGCGGTGCTGGTTGCCATGGGTGTGAACGCCGATGTAGCCCTGGGCTATGGTCTGGTGCTGCATCTCGCCCTTTGGCTGCCAATCACCGCCCTGGGTGGTTATTATTGGGCAAAAGAGGGTTTGAATTGGAATGAAACCCTGCAGTCCGGAACGAAAGAAACCACGAACGCTGTCAATCCAGGATAAATTATGGGCGAAAAAACAAAAAAAACTGCTGCAATCGTTGGAGCCGGGCTTGGCGGTCTGGCTGCTGCCTACGATCTTGTTAAGGCTGGTTACCAGGTAACCATTTACGAAGCCGCCGATCATGTTGGCGGCCTGGCCTCAGGTTTCAAAGAACCGCATTGGGATTGGTCGGTCGAGAAGTTTTACCACCACTGGTTCCAAAGTGACAGACACATGCTGGGGCTGATTGAAGAACTGGGCTGGCACAGCGACGTGATCTTCCCTCGCCCGCTGACCGTGATGTACCACAAAGGCAAGTTTTTCCCCTTTGACTCCATTCTCAACGCCATCCTTTTCCCCGGGCTGGGCTGGGGCATCCACAAAGCCCGCTTTGGCCTGGTCGGTCTTTTCCTGCGCCTGAGCAACAACTGGCGCAGCCTTGAAAAATTCACTGTCGACGAATGGATGCGGCGTTGGGCTGGCAGCTACACCTATCAACTGATGTGGGAACCGATGATGATCGGCAAATTCGGCGAGCAGTACGCCAAACAGGTCAACATGGCCTGGATGTGGGCCCGCCTCAAGTCTCGCACTACCCGTCTGGGCACATTCAAAGGCGGATTCCAGGCCTTCTTCGACCGCTTTGCAGACACCCTGCGCGAGGCGGGTGTAAATATCCTGCTGTCCACACCCATCGAGCGCATCTCCAGCAGCGGTTCAGATATCCTCCTCCAAACCCCGCAGGGGCCCAAAACCTACAATCAGGTCCTGGTCACCAGCTCGCCCACCCAGATGGCCCGCCTGACCCCCGACCTGCCAGAAGCGTACCTGAGCGGCCTGCTCAACCTGAAAAGCATGGGCGCTGTGGTGATGGTGCTGGCCATCAAACACAAACTCTCCCCGCAGGGTTACTACTGGTACAACCTGCCCAAAGCGGCCGGCTTCCCCTTCCTGGCCCTGGTGGAACACACCAACTACCTCTCCCCCGAATATTTTGGCGGCGACCATATCCTGTACCTGGGTGATTACCTGGAAACCAGCCATGAAAACTTCAGTCTCAGTGAAGAAGAGCTGCTGAAAAAATTCCTGCCCTCCCTGGCGCGGATCAACCCCGATTTCCAGCCCGACTGGGTGCGCAAAGCCTGGGTTTTCCGGACTGCCTATGCCCAGCCCATCCCGCTGGTGAACCATTCACAAAACATCCCCGCCATCCAGACCCCCATCCCCAACCTCTATTTTGCCAGCATGAGCCAGGTTTATCCCTGGGATCGGGGCACCAATTTCGCGGTGGAAATTGGCCGGCGGGCTGCCAAACTGATGCTTGGCTGATGCATGGATCTTGAAAGTTTCAGAGCTCTGCTCGGCTCGGCCGGGCAGCAGGCAATCCAGCTGGCCGCTGCTTCACACCCCAGCGAGCAGACCTTTCTGAGCCACTTTCAGACCCTGACGCGCCAGCTTCCGGCACCGCTGGCCCGCGCTGCGCTTGAAACCGCCATCCTGCGCCAGGAAGCCGCCAGCAAATTCCCCTTTGCCGACCGGCTCTACCTGACCCGGGAAGCCTATGAACAATCCTCCGCCTACCCGGTGGCCCTGCACCGCGCCGCTCGCTTCAGCGGCCTGGATCACCTGTTTGACCTGGGCTGCTCGATCGGCGGAGACAGTTTTGGGCTGTCACCTCTCGCCCCCCTGACGGCGGTTGATCTCGACCCGCTGCGCCTGGAAATGGCACGCGCCAACCTGCAGGCCCTCGGCCTGGCAGAGCGGGCCAGTTTCATCCAGGCTGACCTGCGCCAAAAACTGCCCTTTGAGCTGTCGACCGGCCTGCAGACCGGAATTTTCTTTGACCCTGCCCGGCGTCAGGCCGGCCGGCGCGTCTTCAGCGTCCAGGATTATCAGCCGCCGCTTTCCATTGTGCAGGGCTGGCTGAGCCAATCCCCGGCCCTGGGGGTCAAGCTTTCACCTGGCGTAAACCTGGCCGAACTGGAACCCTACCCGGCAGAAATCGAATTTATCTCGCTGCACGGCGAACTGAAAGAAGCCGTACTCTGGTTTGGGCCGCTCAAAACCGCCACCGTTCGCGCCACCCTCCTGCCTGGTGACGAAACACTGGCCGGCCCGCCAGCCCCCAGGCTGCCGATTTCAAAACCACTGGCCTTTCTCTACGAACCCGATCCGGCTGTGCTGCGCGCCGGGCTGGTCGCTAACCTGGGCCACATCCTGGGCGCAAGCCAGCTTGACCCGGATATCGCCTACCTCACCAGCGCCAGCCAAACCGCCACCCCTTTTGCCCGCTGCTGGCCGGTCAGCGACTGGTTCCCCTTCCAGCTCAAACGGCTGCGCGCCTATCTGCGCGAACGCAGCATTGGCCAGGTGGTGATTAAAAAGCGCGGCTCGCCCCTCGTGCCCGAGGAACTGGAACGCCAACTGCGCCTGAATGGCAGCGCTCAGGCCACAATTTTCTTAACCCAATGGATGGGCGACCCAATCATCCTGATCGCCGGAGCAGAAATTAAAATCACAGATTGATACCGGGCATCAAAGCCCGGTATCAATCCTAACGTCAGTTCGATAAGAGATTTTTGGGTGTTTTATGGGTGGCGTAGCCACCCATAAAACACCCAAAATAACCTCTTTTCGGACTAACCCGAACTGGCGTTATTAAAATCAGTCGCGGAAGAGGGGCAAATTGCCCAGGGCAATAATCCCCGTCCAGTCATCATCCCCTTCGGTCAGGACTGCACAGGTCGCCACAATCTCAGCGCCCGCCTTGTCCATCAGCTGCTTCATCCCACTCAAAGTGGAACCCGTGCTGATCACATCATCCATAATCAACACCTTCTTTCCCCGCATCGCATTGTGATCTTTCTCGTCCAAATAGAGCATTTGGGGATGTCCGGTGGTAATCGAGAGGGTCTCGCTGGTCAGCGCTACCCCCATATAGGGCTTATAGCCCTTGCGCAGGATGATATACGGCTTGCGCAGTTCCACCGACATGGCATAAGCCAGGGGGATGCTCTTGGCTTCGGCAGTCACCAGGATATCAAAATCAATCCCGGCCACTTTTTCAGCCAGGGCGGCCGAACATACCTGAACCAGTTCAGTATCACCCAGCATATTGAAGACGGCAATGCTTAAATGGGGCGCAATCTCAAACAAAGGCAGTTCACGCGTCAGACCAGCGACGTTTAGTGTATACGTTGGACGGGCAGGAGCCATACATAACCTCCATAAAACAGGTTTCAAACAGGCCAAATTATACCGCCTGAGCGCGAAAATTGCCGCCCAGTCTTGATTTTTGGGGTGTTTTCTGCGGGTTCAACCCGCAGAAAACACCCCAAAACCCTCTGATATTGGCGGAGGCTCAGGTAATCTGCTATAATTTCGTTTATGGACAAGAGCAATCTACCGGATTCAGCAGTCAACTGTACGCAGTGCGGCGGCGAACTACATCCTGACGAAGGACAGATCTTTTTAACCTGCCCGTACTGCAGTTCAACCGTGTTTTTGGATAAATCGCAGGTGGTTTTTCATTGGTTTTTGGCCGCCACCCTCAACGAGAATGACGCCCGCGGCGCTCTGGCGCGCTGGATGTCTGGCAACCAGACTGTCAAAGACCTGGACAAAAAAGCCACCCTGGCCGGGCGCACATTTGAATATTTCCCAATCTGGTATTTCAAACGCAAGCAGGGCGCAAAAGAATCGATTTTGCTCCAGGCCGCAGCCGCCACCAGTGTCAGCGAGCTGCAAAACCTGCCCCTGGCAGCCGGCGACTTACGCAAATACACCCCCACCCTGGATGCCCAGGCCCGCCCGCCAACCGTTCCGCTGACCGCCGCCGTCGAATGGCTCAGCCAGCGCCAGGTGAACCCTGCCGAAATCGCCGAACGGGCGCTGGTACATATCCCGATTTACAACTTCAAATATAACTACCAGGGCAAAACTTACACCGCCGTCGTAGATGGGGCCAGCGGGCGGGTCTTCGCCAATCTCTTCCCGGCCAAGGCCGAAGCCCCCTACGCCATCATTGCCCTGATCACTGCCGTCATCTTTCTGTGCCTGGCGAGCATCCCGGTCGCCGGTGCACTGTACAGCGCCAACGCCATGGCAATCGGGGTGGCTGTCCTGTTTATTGGCAGCCTGATCGCCGCACCAATTCTGATCGGCGTGGCGGCCTGGATTGCGAGCAAAGTATGAGCGCCGAAGCAGCTGTTCAAGGTCTGGCCTGCCCGCTCTGCGGCGGTATGGTGCCCATTCCCGAAGGTCAGCTCATTGTCCGCTGCCCGTACTGCGATTTGCGCTCTCTGGTGCGCGGCGAGCGCGGCATGCAGCGCTTTCAAGTGCCGCAGCGGATCAGCCGCGACCAGGCCGTTGGCGCACTGCGCAAGTTTTTTGGCAGCAATATCGCCATCGCCCGCGATGCAGGCTCCAGCGCCAAAATCGAAGATGTTTTTCTCACCCACCTGCCGTTCTGGTCACACCGGGCGCGGGTCCTTGGCTGGGTGCTGGGCGAAGTGCGGGTTGGCAGCGGGAAAAATTCCCACTATGAGCCGCGCGAAAAACGCTCAGCCCAGGATATGGCCTGGGATGGCGCCGCCTGCGATGTCAGTGAATTTGGGGTCACCAGCGTTAATCTGGCGGGCAAACCCCTCGAACCCTTCAACCCCGACCAGCTGCACGCCACGGGTATGGTCTTCGAGCCGGTTGGCTCAGCCAGCGAGGCGCGCAGCGCAGCCGAAGAATCCTTCACCCGAACAGCCCAAAATTCCGCTGGTCTGGCGCGCATTTCCCAGCTTTTTGTGCGCTTCACCGGCTGGGCCAACAACCTGGTCTATTACCCGCTCTGGGTTTTGCGCTACAGCTACCACGGACGCTCCTTTCAGGTCATCGTAGATGGCTTTTCCGGTCAGCTCCTTTATGGCAAGGCGCCCAGCAGCACGATTTTTCGCTCCGTGCGACTGGTTGGTGGTATCGCCGTCGGCGCTGTGCTCGCCGTGGATGTGGCGGCGGCGGCTTTTTATGGCGCTGTCCGGGCCAGCGGGGACAACTCCGATGGCCTCTTTGTGGTCGGGCTGGCTGCCCTGGCAGGTGGATTTGCTTTGATGTTCTCTTCCTACCGGGCTTACCGTTTTGGCGAGCATTATGAATTTCGCCTGGCAGGAAAACCAAGCGACTCATTCGACTCCATCAAAAATACACTTGCAAAAGTTGAGGACTTTACATCGTGGCTGGAAAAGTAGCCTTAGTCGCACTCGTCTGCACCCAGTGTAAAGCACCTCTGCCAGCCCAGGCCGGGGAGATCGCCTGGGCCTGCCCGCAGTGCCAGCAGGGCCTGCTGCTGGATGAAAACAACGGACTGCGGCCATTCACAATCAACTACTCCGCTCAAATCCCGGCGGGGGCTGTCGGGCTGCCCTACTGGGTCGCAGCCGGCAGTGTGCGCCTCAACCGTAAAGTCTATGGCTTTGGAAACAACGAAAACGACTCGCTCCGCTTTTGGAACGAACCAAGGCGCTTCTTTGTCCCGGCCTATGCCTGCCCCCTGGATAAAGTCCTCGAAATTGGTCCACGCCTGGTCTTACAGCCCCCGGCTCTGCAGCCTGGCCCGGCGGCCCGCTTCGCTCCGGTTGTCACACCCAGCGCAGATATCCAGCCGCTGGTCGAATTCATCGTGATGGGGCTCGAAACCAGCCGCAAAGACCAGCTCAAAGAACTCTTCATTAACGTCGCTCTGGATACGCCAGCCTTGTGGATCTTGCCAGCCTGATTGGGCTGGCTGGAATCCACAGCCTATTTGAGTGAGGACACACCATCATGGAAACCAGTGGTAAATTTTTTCTTGGCCGCGTCCTGGACCCTAAAACCGGGGCCGCCACAAACGAAGACCTGCTTTATGACGCTGTCGATCTGACCACCCACGCCGTTGTGGTCGGTATGACTGGCTCCGGCAAAACCGGGCTGTGTATCAGCCTGCTGGAGGAGGCCGCCCTCAACGGCATTCCAGCCCTGATGATTGACCCCAAGGGCGACATGACCAACACCCTGCTCCACTTTCCGAGCCTGGCCCCGCAGGATTTTCAGCCCTGGATAGACGCCGACCAGGCCCGGCGCGAACGCAAGACCCTTGAGCAGGTCGCCACCGAGGCCGCCGAGGCATGGCGCACCGGATTGGCTGAGTGGGGCATTGGTCCAGAGCGCCTGCTGGCCCTGAAGAACTCCGCCCATTTCAGCGTCTACACCCCTGGCTCAGACGCCGGCATCCCGATCAGCATTCTGGCTTCCCTCAAAGCGCCCGCCATCCCCTGGGAAGGCAACCGCGAAATCCTGCGTGAGAAAATCTCCGGCACAGTCACGGCTTTGCTCGGTCTGGTTGGAATGGACAATATTGACCCGGTCCGCTCGCGCGAACACATCCTGATTGCAAACGTGTTTGAACACGCCTGGAGCAAAGGCAAAGACCTGGACCTGAGCGAACTGATCCTCCAGACCCAAAACCCGCCTTTCACCCGGCTGGGTGTTTTCGATATCAACACCTTTTTCCCCGAAAAAGACCGCTTCGACCTGGCGATGCGCCTGAACAACATCATGGCAGCCCCGGCTTTCCAAAGCTGGATCGAAGGCCAGCCGCTGGATATCGCCAAATTGTTATATGACCCGGACGGGCGGCCGCGCCAGAGTGTCTTTTATATCGCCCACCTCAGCGACGCCGAGCGGATGTTCTTTGTGACCCTGCTGTATTCCGCCGTGGAGGGCTGGATGCGCACCCAGACGGGCTCCAGCGCGCTGCGCGCCATCGTCTATTTTGATGAAATCTTCGGCTATCTGCCGCCGATCAGCAACCCGCCCTCCAAGCAGCCCATCCTGCGCATGCTCAAGCAAGCCCGGGCTTTTGGGATTGGGCAGGTTCTGGTAACCCAAAACCCGGTCGATATTGATTACAAGGCCCTCTCCAACGCCGGTTCCTGGTTCATTGGCAAACTGCAAACCGAACAGGACAAACAGCGCCTGCTGGATGGTCTGGAAAGCGCCACCCCCGGCGGGCTGGACCGCGGCGAGTATGATCAGCTCATCTCGACGCTCGGAAAACGCGTTTTCCTGCTCCACAACGTCCACGACCCGCACCCGCGCCTGTTCAAAAGCCGCTGGGCGATGAATTACCTGGCCGGCCCGCTGACCCGCATTCAAATTGCAGCCCTGAACAAACTGGGCGGTCCGCAGGCACCGGCGCAGTTTCCTGCGCAAGCGCTGGCGCATCCGCCAGCTCCTGCCCCCGTCTCGTTCGGCATCCCTGCCGCCCCGCCCCCAGCCAACATCCCGGCCTTTCTGCAGCCCCAACCCGGCCTCGACCGGATGCAGGTTGTGCCGCTCACTGCGGCCGCCGCAGCCGCAGTTGCCAGTTCAGACGCCGCCTCAAGCAGTTCTCCGGCCCCAAAAGCCGGGTCATCGACCCGACCCACCGCCCCGGCTGGCATCACCGAATATTTCCTGCCCAACAACCTGACCTTCTCCGACGCCCTGCGCGAATCGGGTCTGCTCTACCCGCCAGAAACAGTCAACCTGGGTCTGCTCTACCGCCCGGTGCTGCTGGGTCAGGTGGATATTCGGTTTTACAACCCGCGCTACAGCCTGAATTACACCCTGTATAAATGTGTCGTCGTCAGCAGTTTTGACCGCCGCGGCGCTGTGCGCTGGGAGAACTTCGCTGCCACCCCGATAAACCCGGCCGAACTGGATCTGCAGCCCGTATCCCAGGCCCGCTTTGTGGGCCTGGAACCGCCCCTCTCCGATGCCCGCAGTATGAACGGCCTGCAAAAAGAATTTAGCGAGTGGGCCTTCCGCAGTTCGCAGATCACCCTGCGGGTGCACCCCGATTTCAAGCTGTATGCCGGGCCGGATGTTTCCCAGGCCGATTTCCGCACCCGCTGCGCCGATGCCGCCCGCCAGGGCCGGGACGCGGAGTTGCGCAAAATTGGCGCCGGGTTCGACAAAAAGATCGAAGCGCTGGTCTTAAAGATCACCCGGGAACAGCGCACCCTGGATGAAAACGAAGCCGAGCTTTCCGACCGCCGCATGGAGGAATTCGGCACGCACGCCGAAAATATCCTCAGCCTGTTCAGCCGCAGGAACAAACGCCTGACCACCTCGCTGACCAAACGCCGCCTGACCGAACAGGCCAAAGCCGATGTCAATGACGCCCGCCAGACGATCCAGGAAATGCAGCAGCAGCTGCAGGACCTGGAAGCCCAAAAAGCCGAAGCCCTGGCCGAGATCAGCGAACGCTGGAGCAGGCTGGCTTCCAACTTCAGCGAGACTACCCTCACCCCCTACAAAAAAGATGTTCGCATGGATGTCTTTGGCCTTGCCTGGCTGCCTTTCCACCTGGTGGGCATGGGCAGTGAGACCAGTGAGCTGCCTGGATTCAGCGCTCAAAGGATGAAACCCGTATGAACCAGGACGATTCATTAGCCCGTCTGAACGCCATCGGCGTTTTGACCCGCCGCGAGATTGAAGCCCGCCTGGCGGGACCGCTGATCGATGCCCTCGGGGAGAAGTTCGGCCGCACCGAAGTCCTCGAAGTCGTGCGCCAGACCATCGTCGAAATCGCCCACCAGCAGGGCCGCGAGCTGGCAGAGGCCATGGGCGGCTGCAGCCTGACCGATTATGCGGCTTCGCTCGAAGCCTGGAAAAAAGGGGACTCCATGCAAATGGAGGTCCTTGAACAAAGCCCGCACTGCTTCGCATTCAATGTCAACCGCTGCAAGTATGCGGAAATGTACGCCAACCTGGGGATGCAGGACATTGGCGCAATCCTCTCCTGCAACCGTGACCTGGCGCTTGTCACCGGGTTTAACCCTGAGATTGAATTACAGCGCACCCAAACCCTGATGCAGGGTGCGCCTTTCTGCGATTTTCGCTATTCGCACCCAAAATAAAGGAGTTTACTTATGCCCGTTACCATCGTTGTCGGTTCACAGTGGGGAGATGAAGCTAAGGGAAAAATGGTGGATCTGCTCTCCGAGCAAGCCAGCATTGTCGCCCGTTATAATGGCGGCGATAACGCCGGTCACACCGTCATTAACCAATACGGCACATTCAAACTCCGCCTGACCCCCAATGGCTTCTCCACCCCGGATGCCTCCTGTGTCATCGGTTCGGGTGTGGTGCTCAACCTGGCAACCCTGATCAGCGAAATTCAGACCATCCAGCAGGCCGGCATCGACCTGACCAACCGGCTCTGGATTTCGCCCCGCTGCCATGTGGTGATGCCCTATCACCCCGCCGTGGAAGCCGTGTACGAGGAAGCCAAAGGCGCCGGCGCCACCGGCACCACCCGGCGCGGGATGGGTCCGGTCTATGCCGACAAGGTCAGCTACAACGGCATTCGCCTGTTCGACTTTGCCGATCCGGCCGTTTTGAAAAGCAAGCTGGAAACCCAGCTAAAAATCAAAAACAGCTTCTTACAGGCATCCGGCAAACAGCCCTTGGACCTGGAAGAGATCCTATCCGAAAAGCTGGCCCAGTACGCCCAGCTCAAGCAGTACGTCCAGGAGCCTTTTGGTCTGATCCAGGATACACTCGCCCGGAATGGCGAAATTTTACTCGAAGCAGCCCAGGGTTCGCTGCTCGATAACGACTGGGGCACTTACCCCTTTGTGACTGCCTCCACCACCATTTCCGGCGGGGCGGCAGCCGGTCTGGGGGTTGCCCCGCGCTGGATCCAGCGCGTGATTGGGGTTGCCAAAGCCTACACCACCCGGGTGGGCGCCGGCCCCATGCCCACCGAGCTGCTCGACGCCGACGGCGAAGCCCTGCGCAAAGCCGGCGCCGAGTTTGGCACCGTCACCGGCCGGCCGCGGCGCTGCGGCTGGTTTGACGCCGCCCTGGTGCGCTTCACCTCCCAGTTGAACGGCTGCACCGAGCTGGCCCTGACCAAGCTGGACGTGCTCGACTTTATGCCCATGATCAAAATTTGCATTGGCTACCACCACCCCGAAAGCGGAGACCGGCTGCGCGCTTATTGGGAAGGCGACGCCGCCTGGCTCAGCCAGATCCAGCCCGTCTATCTCGAAATGGAAGGCTGGATGCAGTCCACTACCGCCGTCCGCCAGTTTGGCGATCTCCCCGCCCGGGCCCAGGCCTATGTCCACAAAGCCGCCGAGCTGACCGGCACAAAGATCAGCTTTGTCTCCGTCGGCCCGGAGCGCGAGTCGATTATTCGCTGCGAATAGAGATATTTTTGGAGGTGTTTTTGGCGGCTGTGCCGCCAAAAACACCTCCAAAAAATGAGTTAAACCCGAACCACCTGATTACGCCCGGCATTTTTGGCGGCGTACATGGCGTTGTCTGCCCGCGACAGCAGGGCATCCAATTCCTGTTCATTGTCGATTAAGACGGTCACCCCAACGCTGATCGTGGCCTGCGCCGCTGTTTCAGCCGCGGTCGGGATCACAATCTGGCTGACCAGAACCCGGATGCGCTCGGCGATCTGGCTTGCAACGCTCAAATCGGCCTGAGGCAGCAGGACCACAAATTCCTCGCCGCCGTAGCGGCCGACCAGGTCCACCTCCCGCACGCAGTTCAAGCAGCATTTACCCAGCGCCGCCAGCATTTGGTCGCCAACGGCATGTCCAAAGCGGTCATTGACCTGTTTGAAATGGTCAATGTCAAACAAAATTGCCGCCAGAGGTGTCCGATAGCGCCGTGCGCGTTCCACCTCGCGGCGTCCCAATTCAAACAACCCGCGCCGGTTATACACACCGGTCAGCTCATCGGTGATGGCCTGGCGCTGCAGCCTCTCGTAGAGGCGCGAATTTTCCAGAGCCGTAGCGGCCTGGCTGGCAAACAGCACCAGCAAATCCTCATCAGCCTGCTGAAAGAGCGGCTGTTTGGGGCCGCGAAACACCTGGATCACACCGGTCACTGCGTCCTGCCAGAGCATCGGCACGCTTAACAGCGTCGCCGGTTTCCAGAGTTGCTCGTAGGCTGGCGCCCGTCCGGGCCATTCGGCGTAATTCTGAATGAGCAGGGTTTGCCCGCTTTGGGCCACTTTGCCGGCCGCGCCTTCCCCATAGCGCAGCACCTCTCCCGCCTCGCCTTCAGGCAGATGACTGCTGGTAACGCACCGCACTTCCTGGGTTTCGGCAGTGCATAGAAACAGCTTGCCGCCATCCGCCTTAAGCAGGTTCACCGAGCTGTCCACAATCATTTGCAAAACGCCCGTCAGCCCATGCTGGCGAGATATCTCCACGGAAATGGCGTACAAAGCCGCCAGTTCTGCCGCGGTCTGGCGGGCCGATTCCAGCAAGCGCGCCTGCTCCACCCGCACCGCCGCCAGGTTTGCCACGGTCTCCATCAAACGAATTTCCTCCGGTCCAAACGCCGGTCGATCGCGCAGCTTGGCGCAGCCCAAAACCCCAATCTTGCGCCCATGCAGCACCAGCGGCGCCGCCAGCAGCGATGCAGCCAGGCGGTCCACCTCAAAGTTGTACATCACCCCACCGTGCGGCTGCCCCAGGACATCGTTAATATAAAAGACCTTACGTTCTGTCGCCGATTCGTCGGCCAGGTCTGTGCCTGTGATATCCAGTTCCAGCCCCACCAGCGAGGTGTAAGCCTCGCTGGCATGGTCTGCCACAAAATGCAGCTTCAGGCCCGATGCATCCAACAGCGCCACACCAACATAGGAGACATGCAGCGCCTCTGCCAGGCGGTCCACCGCAGTTTGCAAAATACCCGGCACTTCCACCGGTTGGTTCAGCGCGGTTGTAATTTCATTAATCAGTGCAGCCTGGGCATGGCCGCGCTGGACAGTTTCAAACAAGCGCGCATTCCGAATGGCGACCGCCGCCTGGGCCGCAAAGATCTGCAGCCGGTTGGCATCCTCTTCCGTAAAAGCATCCGGGACTGCACTGTCCAGGTTCAAAAAACCAAACATCTCTCCCTGGCTGTGGATCGGCGCACCGACATACGAGCGAACCCAGCGGGTTGGCGGGAAATCCAACCAGCCCGGTTCTTTGAGCGTATCCGGAATGATCAAAGGTTTTCCGATCTGCATAATGTTCAACAGAATCGGAGAATCAACCAACTTCGTCCGGAACTGAAGCCCGTCCTGGCTGGATTCTTGATCAAAATTCCCCCGGCTGCGCACCAGGGCTGCCTCCTGATCCTCCAACAGCAGCAAACTGACCGAGTCAGACGCCACAACCTTGCCCACATTATCCATAATTCGGTCGAGAACTTCTTCCAGCCGCAGGGTCTGGACCAAAGCATCCACCGAATCACTCAAGGCCTGCGCCAATAAGCGCTGGCCTTTCAGGTTGTTCTGATTCATTGAAGCAGGCAAAGATTTATTTGGCATAAAGGCTTCAGGCTCAATTGTACGCTTTTTTTAAAATTTTGAATGAAAGTCTTGTTTAAACGCCTGGCTTTTGCCCGGCAGCCAGAAACAGCGGATAGGCCCGCTGGCCCTGATCTGAACGCTTCAAAATGGTGTACGGCGTAGAAAAAGACAGGTTAACAAAACCGGCCCTCTCCAGCATTCCGGCCAGCGCCCCCCGCTCAAAACCCTGGTGCCCGCTAAAACCAGCCGGGTGGAAAGAGCCGTCTTCCCGATCCAGGTCGGCCGTGCACAGCCAGCCGCCCGGGTTCAGCAGGCGGTAAAAATGATCCAGCACCGGCTCCACCTGCAGAATATGATGGAGCGTCATCAGGGAATAAATCAAATCAAATTTACCAGAAAAAGCAGTATCCACCTCAAGGTCGAGCAGCAGCGGATGCATATTTTGAATATTGGCGCGTTCGATTTTCGCCGCCAGGACTTCCAGCATACCCGGTGCGCTGTCGGCAAGCGTGATCTCACCCAGGTATGGCTGTAAGGCAAAGCTGAGCAGCCCGGTGCCGCAGCCATATTCCAGGGCCTGCCAGTGCCCGGCAAGTGCCACCTGCTGGCGAAGTGCCTGGGCCACCGTCTGCGCTCGCTCAATTTTCATTGGGTCGGAATCCCAATCCCTGGCGCGTTCATTAAAATCAGTCATCATTTAACCTTATTCTACCATTGGATAATTTTCTGATATACTCGCAACCGACGCAACCCACGAAGATTTTTGGGTGATTACTGCGAGTCGACTGACAGAAAACACCCAAACTTCCCTGCTGATTGAGATGATACAAAAAAACCTGCTTTTTTTGCGAGGATTAATCCGATGACCGATCAAATTACCCCGGAGCTTTTTCAGCACCTTGTCCAACTCGGCGCAATGGAGTTGAAGCCAGATGAGGCGGAGTATATCCGCCATCAACTGAACAACCAGCTCAAAGCGATCAACGAGTTAGCCGCCATCCCGCTGGACGACAACACCCCGCCGGCAGCCCACGGCGTCCCGTATACGCCCGAGATGCGCCCGGCGCTCCGCCAGGATGAATGGCGCCCCGAACCCGATCCGCAAAAAATTCTGGCCCAGGCGCCCCAAATCGCCGAAAACTATATCGTCGTTCCCGAAATTCCGCACACGGACTTATAACCTATGTCGATTGTTGACCATTCCGCTTTTGAAATTGCCCAGCTCGTTCGGAGCGGCGAGCTTTCTGCCGCCGAAGTGACCGAAGCCGCCCTGGAACGGATTAACGCCGTCGACGGCAGACCCGGAACCCTGGATCCCGGCGAAATCAGCGCCGAAGACAAAACCAAAATCCACGCTTTCATTACCCTGACCGCCGAGCGCGCCCGCAAACAGGCCGCCGCTGTCGATCAGAAGCTCGCCAACGGCGAAGACCCGGGCCCCCTGGCGGGTGTGCCCTTTACCTCCAAAGACATCTTCTGCGTGGAAGGCACTCCTTCCACCGCCGCATCCCGCATCCTGGCGAATTTCGTCGCCCCCTACACCGCCACCCCGGTCGCACGCATGGAATCCGCCGGAGCCATCATGCTGGGCAAGGTGAACCTGGATGAATTTGCCTACGGTTCATCGAGCGAGTCCTCGGCTTTTCAGCCAGCGCCGCGCAACCCCTGGGACACCAGCCGGGTGCCCGGCGGTTCTTCCGGCGGCAGCGCTGCTTCGGTCGCTTCGGGCGAATGTGCCCTTTCTCTGGGCACCGACACTGCCGGTTCGGTCCGCCAGCCGGCGGCCTTTTGCGGTGTGGTCGGCGTGAAACCCACCTACGGGCGGGTTTCACGCTATGGGCTGATCGCCTTTGGTTCCTCGCTCGACTGCCCAGGCCCGGTAGCGCGCGACATCATCGATGCCGCCCTGGCGCTGAACGCCATCTCCGGCGCCGACCCGCATGACAGCACCGCCGCCGCCATCCCGGTGCCTGATTACACCGCCCAACTCCAGGAGAGTGTGAGCGGGATGCGCATCGGTCTGTCACCCGAATATTTCCGCATCATTTATATCAATTCGGAAACAGGCGAAATCGACACCCAGCCGATCACCCCCGAAATTGAAAAAAGCGTCCTGGAATCTGCCAACCATCTGGCGAAGATGGGCGCAGAGATCGTCGAAAACGTCGCCATGCCGCACACCCGCTACGGCATCCCGACTTACTTTGTCATCTCACGCGTCGAGGCAGCCTCAAACCTGCACCGCTTTGACGGCGTGAAATATGGCTACCGCACCCCTGACGCTGTCCAGGATCTGACCGAGATGTACCGCCGCTCACGCGGCCAGGCCTTTGGTCCGCAGCCCAAGCTGCGGATCCTGATGGGCATGTATGTCAGCGCCGCCCAGTACTCGGCCCAGTATTACAACCGGGCGCTCAAGGTGCGCACCCTCATCCGGCGTGACTTTGAACAGGCCTTCGACCCGCAGGGTCAGTACCGGGTACACGCCCTGCTGACCCCCACCACGCCCACCACCGCCTTCCCCATTGGCGATCTGTACGGCGATTCGGTCCTGATGCAGTACGCCGACCAGTTCACCGTCCCCGCCAACCATGCCGGCGTCCCCGGCATCTCGCTGCCCGCCGGGCTGGATGCACACGGTCTGCCAATCGGTATTCAACTGCTCGGGCCAGATTTCTCCGAAGCCCGCCTGCTGCAGTTGGGCCGGGCCTACGAAATTGCCACCCAGGATGCCGAATGGCGGAAGCGCAAACCCGCCGTGCTGGCGGCATAAAAAACCGGTTCACCCAAAAGGAAATTGCTATGAAAATCTTAATTGCAGTCGATATGGAAGGCATTTCAGGCGTGGTCAACTGGGACCAGGTGGACCCGGGAAATTCAGAATATACCCGCTTCCGCAAAATAATGACTGAGGATGTCAACGCCGCCATCCGCGGCCTGCTGGAGAGCGGCGAGTGTGAAATTGTGGTGTCGGATGGGCATTGGAACGGCAGCAATATCCTGGTGGAAGCCCTGGATGAGCGCGTCCGGCTCAATTCGGGCACCAACTCGGTCCTCAGCATGGTCCAGGGCATCGGCCCCGATGTGGATGGGGTCATCTTTATTGGCTATCACGCCCGGGCCGGCACCATGCACGCCATTTTGGATCACACCTGGTCGAACAAGTGCGTCGCCAACGTCTGGCTGAACGGCGCTGTGGTGGGCGAGATTGGTTTAAACGCCTCGGTCTGCGGCCATTTTGGCGCTCCGGTCATTATGATCAGCGGTGATCAGGCTGCCTGCTCCGAAGCATCCGCCCTGGTGGTCGACCTGGAAAGCGTGGTGGTCAAAAATACGGTCAGCCGCTTCGCGGCCGACTGCCTGCCGCCGGCGGTCGCCCAGGCCCAGATTACGGCAGGGGCCAAACGCGCCTTCGCCCGTCTGGCTGCCGGCAAAGCGCCAGCCCCGCTGGCTGTCAAGACACCCATCACGGTCCGGATCGAATTTCACTTTTCGGAAATGGGTGATGTCGCTGCCAGGCTGCCCGGCTCGCGCCGCCTGGATGGGCGCACGATTGAATTTGACGCCCCCGATATGCCCGCTGCTTACACCAGTTTCCGGGCGGCAGTCACCCTGGCCCGCGCCGCCTGATCGCGCCCTGAGGAGCAAACTATGACGGATTACGAAGTTGTCATCGGTCTGGAAACTCACATCCAGCTCAATACCACCACCAAGATTTTCTGCGCCTGCAAAGCCGATTCCTGGTTCGACCCGCCCAACACCAATATCTGCCCGGTCTGCACCGGGCTGCCGGGCGTCCTGCCCGTTTTAAACCGGGCCGTGGTCGAAAAGGGTGTCCTGCTGGCTGCTGCGATGCACGCCGATATCCAGCCCGTCTCCCATTTTGATCGCAAAAATTATTTCTATCCGGATCTGCCCAAAGGCTTTCAAATCTCGCAGTTTGACCGGCCCCTGGCCCTGGGCGGTTACCTGGATGTGCCCATGCCCGATGGATCTGCGCGCCGGGTCAGCATTACCAAGCTCCACCTGGAAGAAGACGCCGGTAAAACCAAAAACGAATATGGTCAGCGCCTGATCGATTTCAACCGCTGCGGGGTGCCCCTGGTTGAAATGGTCACCGGGCCCGACTTGCGCTCCGCAGAAGAGGCCGCCCAATACCTGACCCGCCTGCGCCAGCTGCTGCGCTGGATCGGCATCTCCGAAGCCGATATGGAAAAAGCCCACCTGCGCTGTGATGCCAATGTCTCGCTGCGTCCAAAGGGGGCCACATACCTCAACCCCAAGACCGAGATCAAAAACGTTAACTCGATTGTCGCCGTGCGCGAGGCCATCCTCAAAGAGGTCGAACGCCAGACCAAAGAGTATGAAGCCGGCAACCGCATTCAGGCCTGGACCCTGGAATGGGATGAGGACTCGGGTGTGCTGCGCAAGATGCGCTCCAAAGAAACCGAAGCCGATTACCGCTATTTCCGCGAGCCCGATCTGCTGCCCGTCCCCATGACCGCCGAATGGAAAGATGAGATCCTGAAGAACCTGCCTGAGCTGCCTCTGGAGCGCAAAGCCCGCTTCAAACAGGCCTACGGTCTGCCAGAATACGACGCCGATATTCTGACCAACGAGCGCGGTCTGTCCGATTACACCGAAGCCGCCATCCAGAGCTACGGCGGAGATCCCAAGCGGGTTTCCAACTGGCTGATGAATGACGTTCTGCGCATGTTGAATGATAAAGGCCTGCTGGCTTCTCAGCTGCGCCTGACCCCGGCCTTCCTGGCCGAAATCATCAAGCTGGTGGACAACAACACCATCAACGCCTCGACAGGCAAGTCGCTGCTCGAAAAAGTGGAGAGCAGTGGCAAAGCTCCGGCTGAGATCGTCCAGGCCGAAGGGCTGGCCAAAGTCAGCGATGCCGGCGCCATCCAGGCAGCCTGCGCCGAAGTCATGGCCGAAAGCCCGGACCAGGTCGCTTCGTACAAAGCCGGCAAAGTCACCCTGATTGGCTGGTTTGTGGGCGGCGTGATGAAAAAGATGCGCGGCAAAGCCGATCCGCAGATGGCCAAAACCATCCTCGAAGAGCTCCTGAAGTAGCCGGCCAGGCGATTCATGCAGTCGCACCGCGCCAGAGTCCGCGAAATCAGCCTGGATAAATCTGGCGAGGCCCAGGCCTGGATTGAATGCCCGGCCGCGGCAGTTCCAACGCCGGGCAGATATGTGCGCGCCCGTTCGGCGGTCGGACCGGATGTTGTTTTGGCCCAGGCGCTCTTTGCGGCCGGGCGCAAAAAAGACGGTTTTCTGACGGCCCCGCCCATTCCAGTGAGTTGGACACCCGGCAGCGAAATCAGCCTGACCGGCCCGCTCGGGAAGGGTTTTACCCTGCCAGTCAGCGCCCGCCGCATCCTGCTGGCGGCCTTCAGCCCAACCGCCAGCCGCTTGCTGCCCCTGGTGGATCAGGCGCTCGCCAACGGCGCCGATGTAGCCATCTTCAGCAACTCAATCCCCAACGACCTGCCTTCACGGGTGGAGGTCAGCCCGCTCAAGCTGCTGCCCGAAAACCTGGCCTGGGGCGATTTTTTGGCCCTCGACCTGCCGCTGGAGCTTGTCGAAAACGCTGGCAGCCTGTTGGGGCTGAAAAGTGGTCAGTTCCTGCCCTGCCCGGGGCAGGTGCTGGTGTTCAGCCCGCTGCCGTGCAGCGGACAGGCCCAGTGCGGCGCCTGCGCCGTCAGGCTGAACCGCGGCTGGAAGTTAGCCTGTGAGGATGGACCCGTTTTCAATCTGAGCGAGTTGATCCATGCCAAAATATGACTTTGGGATCAACCCGCCTTATCTAAACGCAGCCGGCAGCCTGGGCTTTGCCCCGCGCTACAAACCAGAGCCCAATCGGCCCACCCTGGGCGCCCTGGTCACAAACCCCATCAGCCTGGCGCCGCGTACACCCAGCCAGGGGCCGCGCTTTGCGGCGTACCCAGGCGGCTTTTTGCTCCATACTGGCTATCCCAACCCCGGTCTCAGCGCCGTGATCCGCCTGCACGCCGCCGCCTGGAGCCGCTCCCCGCTGCCGGTGATCGTGCATATCCTGGGACAATCGCCGGCCGAAAATGCCCAAATGGTGCAGCGTCTGGAAACGCTGGAAAATGTGATCGGTGTCGAGGTGGGTTTGCCTCCCGGCGTCAGTGCGGCCGAAGCCAGCGCCATGGCTAAAGCCGTGGTAGGTGAGACCCTGGTCATCGTCCGCCTGCCAATGGAACAGGCCCTGGAGCTTGCGCCGCTGATGATCGACGCCGGGGCTGCCGCCGTCTCATTGGGAGCACCGCGCGGCGCCCTGCCGGCGGCTAGCGGCAAGATCATCGAAGGCCGGCTGTACGGCCCGGCTGTTTTCCCCCATGCCCTCCAAATTGTGCGCAGCCTGGCCCGCCAAAATATCCCGGTCATCGCTGCCGGGGGCGTTTACAGCCAGGCTCAGGCCGAAATCATGCTGGAAGCCGGCGCAGCAGCCGTGCAGTTCGACAGCTTCCTATGGACCTGAAAGCTCACCCGGCCTCTGTCAGCAGGTAGTGTTCGCTCAGCGCTCCATTGGCAAAAAGATTGATCGAACGGCTCTCGGATGCCCCGAAGTCCCAGAGTGTCACCTCCATACCGTCAAACAGATACACCGGGTTGCCGCGATAAGCCTCACCGGGCTGCATGGCGGGTAAAATCGCATCCAGCCAGGCGGCCCCTGTCGAAAAATCGCCAAACAGCTTGCGCAGCACCACCCGCCGGACACCCATTTGCTGGCAGGTTTGTAAAAAATCAAACAGACCCGGCCCATTATGCTCATCCACCAGACACGAAACCTTGAGCGGGATGCGCACCCTGGGCATGATTTCGGCCAAATTGGGCGGGTTACGGACCCCCATCATCTGATAGTAGACCTCTGGCTGGAAACTGGGCAGCGAAAGTGTGGCCCGGTCGTACTGGTTGAACACATCCATCTTGCGCAGCGCCTGGCGCCCATTAGTATGCAGCGAAAAGCGGACCGTTGAAGGCAGTTCCCTGCGCAGCAAGCCCAGCAGGCGCTCTTCGTGGCGGTAAAGCTGCGGGTCGGTATTGGTGCCGGTGAAGACCACCTGCCGGATCTGTTCCTGCCAGACCCGGGCGATCAATTGATCCAGACCGGCGGGCGGGAACAGATCCAGGTTGGGCTGGTTGCGCTCAGGGCTGACCTGCTGGCCGATGCAAAAGTAGCAGTGCGCACTGCACGGGCCGGAAAACAGGATGTTGGCAAAATCGTACATGTTAGCGAGCCGCTGTCTGCCCGGCGGGCATGCCGCTGAATACCGGGATCACAAACCCATTCTCAGCGCTCAGCTCAAGCAGGTGCTGCTTGACTGCGCCGGCATAAAACAGAGCGATGGTCCCATTGTAGCTGTAGACACCCGTCTCCGTCAGCCGCAGGCTATGCGGCATCCCATCCGGGCCGGCCGCGTACTGCATCAAATTCTCTCTCAGCAGGTAATCCACCTCGGCGGGAAAGGCCTGCTCCAGGGGCAAACCAAACTTACGCTGGAAAGCGCCCAAATCAATTTCGCCAAAATAAAAAGAGACCGAAATCATCTTGGCCATGGCTGCTTCCAACGACAGGTGATAGAGATCCTGAATGGGCAGCAGCCCGGTTTCCACCTGCGCCCGATAGTGATCCAGGCTTTTATCAGCCGCACCTGAGTTGTACGCCAGCGTCTGGTGTGAAAGCGACTGCGCCCCAAGCCCCAACCCCAGGTAAGGGGTGCCGTTGATCACCCGCTCGGTTAAATAATCGCTTGTCCCAACGTCCTCAGTCTCCACTGCCGCCCGGCGCACAAAGGTATTCTTGCCCGGAGTGGCGTAGTACCCGGCAGCCCTCAACTGCTGCTTGGCCAGGTCAGCCTGCAGGTTGACATCTTCAAGTTCCACATACTGAGCCTGGGCTGCGATTTTGGTGCCTTTGTAGCGGGTGCGGTACAGGGTGATGTATTCCGGGGCCAGCTCAATCACATGCGCCAGGGTCGCCTCCAGGCCTTCAAGAGACTGGTGGGCAAAACCATACATCACATCCACATTGAAGCGCTCAAAGCCAGCCTTGCGGATATTCTCGGCGGCGGCGTAATTGTAGGCGATGCTGGTGGCGCTGCGCCCGACTTCCTGCAGCAGGCGGAGGTTGATCGTCTGGACGCCCATGCTGATCCGGCGGATACCCAGGTCATAATAGGCCTGAATTTTTTCGGGCTGCTGGGCTGCGATCTTGGGGGTAGTCTCAATGCTCATCCGGACCGTTTCGGGCAGGATGAAGCTGCGGCGGGCGGCCTCCACAATTCGGGAGATATTCTGGACACTGGCGACCGATGGCGTGCCGCCGCCGATGTCGAACCCGATCAGGGTTTTGGTTTGGGTGTCCAGCGCCTGGCGGTAGGCCTCAAACTCTTTGAGCAGCAGGTCAAAATACATATTTTCTGAGCTGGGGATCAGGGCCGGGTCTACAACGGTGTACTCGCAAAAACCACAGCGCACCTCGCAAAACGGGACATGCACATACAGCCCGAGCTGGTCAATTCCCTGCCATGCGAGCGGGGCGACCGACTGGACCTGGGAGCGCGGGATGCGGTACGAGCGCATGGTGGTCAGATGCCCAATCGGATAAGCCGTATTGGCGATCTGGTGTTGAGACATACCCGCCGCAAAAATCTCGGCTGGGTCAAAATGCTGCTGATCGATTGGGGCTGTGATATTCCAGTTCATAAAAACTCCTTTTGTGTATATATTACACTATTAATATAGTGTAATATATACACTTTGTCAAGAGGCAAAAAAAGAGCGGTTTAGACCAGGACCTGTCCTGGTCTAAACCGCTCTCTCTCTCTCAGGCAAAAGCCCAGACGTACAGCCCCTGCGGGCCGTGGACCCCGATAGTCAGTGTCAGTTCGATGTCCGATGTCCGGCTGGGGCCGGTGATAAAAATCAGATAAGGCTGCCGGCTGGCCTCTGCAAAAACCTGGTGCAAGTCAGCCCCCAGCGCCTGTGGGCGCAGCACAGCCAGGTGTACCCGCGGCACCAGCGACACCGTGCGCGGCTTTTCGGGCGCCGAGAGCAGGGCCAGCGTCCCAGTTTGCGGCAGGGCAAAATCCACCTCGGTCACCCCCAGGTCGCAGGTTGCCAGTACGTGCTTCTCGGCTTGCGCCGGGATGATCTCCACCCCCAGCCGCTGCAAAAGCGCTGTCAGCTGCAGTTCCTGAATGAACGGCGTCTGCCACAGACAGGCCCGGCGCACGTTTTGGCTCTGAACCAGGTCGGCCAGGGCCGCCTCCAGGCGGGTTGGATCCATGCGCTGTGCCACCCCAGCCACTGCATTGATCTCTTTGAGCAAAAGGTCAAGCTCGGCCTCCTGGTCGCCCGGCTGGCGGGCGGGCAGGATCGGCGGGCGGGCTGGAGTGGCCTGCCCCGGCTGACGGCCCAAAGACCGCCGCACATTCTCAATCACAGGGTTTGAAGCTGAAGTTTTCATGGCTAAAATCTCTCCTGGAAATCGTCCTATTTTTTGCGCCTGTGCCACCACTGGCGGAAACCGCCCGCAAAAGCCGGGAAAGGCCGGACGCGCGTCCAGCGATTGGCAGGGGCCGGCAGAGCTTTGATCCAGCCAGCCTTCGCCAGCGGCGCCATCAAAACGGGCAGCAATTGCGTCCCCAATTTGTACAACCAGGGCACCCCAAAGGCCAGCGCCCCCAGTTTTGCCCCACTTCGCACCATGGGCGCAGCCGAGGCAGGAGCGATCGAGTCGCCTTCCACCACCCGGCGGCGCAAATGCAGCAGGATCTGGGTGATCGGGATCTTCACCGGGCAGACATCCACGCATGCCCCGCACAGCGACGAGGCAAACGGCAGCTCACGCGCCGCCTCAGTCCCCAGCACCTGCGGCGAAAAAATCGCCCCAATCGGCCCGGAGATAAACCAGCCGTAGGCATACCCGCCCACATTTTTGTACACCGGGCAGACATTCAGGCAGCAGCCGCAGCGGATGCACTTAAGCACATCCCGCCCGACCGGGTCCTGCAGGATTTTGCTGCGCCCATTATCCAGCATCACCAGGTGAAATTCCTTCGGGCCCGACTCGCCTTCCTGGCGGCGCGGCCCGGTCATAAACGAGGTATAGGTTGTAATTTTTTGGCCGGTGGCCGAGCGGGCCAGCAGCTTCAGCAGCACAGTCAGCGACTCCCAATCGGGAACCACTTTATCAATCCCCACCACCGCCACATGCAAGTCAGGCAGGGTGGTGCACATCCGCCCGTTGCCTTCATTGGTCACAATCACCAGGGTGCCCGTCTCAGCAACCAGGAAGTTTGCCCCGGAGATTCCCATTTCGGCATTCAGGAATTTCTCGCGCAGGGCAGTCCGGGCAATTGCCGTCAGCTTGATTGGGTCTGGGGGCGCATCGACGCCCAACTTCTCCTGGAAAAGCTGGGCAATTTCTTCTTTTTTCATGTGGACGGCCGGCACAATGATGTGGGACGGCCCCATCCCGGCCAGTTGTATAATAAATTCGCCCAGATCGGTCTCAATCGCCTCTATCCCAGCCTGCTCGAAGGCGTGGTTGAGGTTAATTTCCTCGGTCGCCATCGACTTTACCTTGACCGCGGTTTTGACATTGTGCTGGCGGGCAAGCCCCAATACGATCTGGCGGGCCGCTTCGGCATCTTCGGCCCAGTGAACAGTTCCACCGGCCTGGGTCACCTGCTGTTCCAGTTTCTCCAGATAGCTGTCCAGGTTCAGCAGGGTGTGCAACCGGATATCTGAAGCTGCCTGGCGCAGTTCTTCCCACTGCGGCATCTCACCGATTCGCAACTGGCGGTTGCCCAAAAAGCGGGCCGTTGCCTGCTGGACCGCGGCAGGAATATTGGTCGGGACGTGTTCGCTGTATTCAGCAAATTCGATATAGCTTGGGGTTTCGCTCATCGGTCGCCTCCCTTTTCGGCCAGAATATCAATAATATGCAGCGCTTTGATTGGACTGCCGGCTTTGTTCAACCCGCCGCCAATATTCATCAGGCAGCCAGCATCACAGGCCACCACCGCCTCCGCGCCGCTGCGCTGGATGTTTTTGACCTTGTTTTCCATCATCGAACGGCTCACTTCCGGATAGACCACGCTGAAAACGCCGCCAAACCCGCAGCAGACATCCTCTTCAGGCAGGTCCACCAGTTCAAGTCCGCGCACGGCCCGCAAAAGCTGCTTGGGTTCGCTTTTCAATCCCAGCCCGCGCAGCTGGTGGCAGGAAGCATGATAGGTCACTTTGTGGGGGTAACTGGCACCCACATCGACCACCTTGAGCTGGTTGACCAGAAAATCGGTCAGTTCAAAAGTCCGTCCAGCCAGGTCAACTGCCAGAGTATGCTCAGCAGAGCCCGCCGAAAAAAGCTCAGGGTAATGATGATGGACCATATCCACACAGGAGCCGGAGGGCGAAACCACCGGCAGGTCGCTGCGGCCAAAAGTTTTCAGCCAGGCAGAAGCCATCTTGCGCGCCTCCGATTGAAACCCCGAATTAAAAAATGGCTGCCCGCAGCAGGTTTGATTCTCTGGGAAAACGGGTTCAACATCCAGCTTCTCCAGGATCCCAACCATTTTTTTCAAGACACCAGGGTAAAACTGCTCAGTCAGGCAGGTAATAAACAACTGAACTTTTTGCATATAGACCTCCGGGGTAGAAAATAAGCGGGAGCGTACAGGCCCAGGCTGAAGTTGGCCGCCTATTTGATATGTTCATTTTATCACCAATCAAAAGCGGGCCGCAGAAGAAGCAGGCGGCTCTCTGGGAATTGCCGAGAAAGTACCCATATTGAGGGGGTGATTCTTCTTTGCGATCAACTGTTAGCAATGTGTAAGAAATAGGTTAGGCATTGCTATGAAATGCCCATTTTGCCTTGACGCTCATTTTCAAAAATGATAAAAGTAAAGGTACAGGAGGTGCGAATGTTTATCCATAAACTTTCATATCTAATCATTATCTCAGCGGCTCAGATCGCGCTCTTCAGCGCCTTTATGATTGCTGCAGTAATCCATTTCAGCCGACAGGCGCTGAAAACAGCCGGGCGGGCCGCCCAAAAACTGGGCCGATTATAAATAAACAACTTTTTGAAGTGAACAGATCGGAGGTATAACGATGATTCCTTTATTCTACAACCCAACCTTTCTCATCATCAGCCTGCCCGCGCTGCTGTTAGCCATGTGGGCGCAGTGGCGCGTTCAGTCTGCTTTCCGCAAATATTCGCAGGTGCGCACATGGAGTGGGCTGCGCGGGGCCGAAGTCGCCCGGCGCGTGCTGGACCTCAATGGGCTTTACAATGTCAGCGTGGAGCCGGTGCAGGGCATGCTCAGCGACCACTACGACCCGCGCCACAAGGTGCTCCGCCTGAGCCCCGATGTGTATGGCAGCAACAGTGTGGCGGCCGCCGGGATTGCAGCCCACGAAGCCGGACATGCCCTCCAGGATCAGGAAGGCTACATGGCGCTCCAAATGCGCTCGGCCATGGTTCCAGCGGTTCAAATCGGCAGTTGGCTGGGCCCGATCATCTTCATGGCGGGCTACTTCATGATGCCGATCATGGGCACCTCGCTGGCCTGGGTAGGCGTGGCGGTCTTCGCCGCCAGCGCTGTATTTGCGCTCCTCACTCTGCCGGTGGAATTTGATGCCAGTCGGCGGGCGAAGGAAGTTTTACTGAGCAGCGGGATCGTTTCGCAGCAAGAAATGGGCGGCGTCAACAGCATCCTCAACGCCGCCGCCATGACCTATGTGGCTGCCGCAGCCCAGGCTGTCAGCACCTTGCTCTATTATGTCATGCTGTTGGGCGGTGGCTCCCGCCGCAGGAGCTAAATTACCGTCAGTTCGATAAGAGATTTTTGGGTGTTTTTTTGGGTGGCGTAGCCACCCAAAAAACACCCAAAACAACCTCTTTTCGGACTAACCCAAACTGGCGTTAAATTAGCCATAAGCGTAGGGTAATCGTTGGGTTAGCGTCGTCTAAGCGTCCAGCAGTATATTCAAGGTCGAGGTAATATAAGAGCAGACAGTTTCTTCTTCTTCTCCTCCTTGAAAAAGAGAGCCGGACTTCGGGCAAAGTCCGGCTCTCGCAATTTAAGCGCACAGGATACGCTCGTTGGTATAATCAACGGGCTGTGGAAAAACCTATGCCTGAAAGCACCATACCCACCACAAATTTCATCCAGCCAATGCACCGGCAGGCAGCCGAAAGCTTCCTGCGCAGCAGCCTGCGCTACAGCCTGCTGCAAGCCGGCGGGAGCCAGTGATGATCAAGCGCGCCAATTGGGCCGGTCTGTTTATCAGTTTATTGGGGGTTCTGGCCGCCTGGCTGGTTTCGAGCCGCATCTACGAGAACATCCCCCACCTGGAAGATGAAATTGCCTATGTCTGGCAGGCCCGGGTTTTCGCCAGCGGGCAGATCACCCTGCCAGCGGTTGAATTTGATCAGGAGTTTCTGGTGCCATTCGTGGTCACCCACAACGGCCTGCGCTTTGGCAAATATCCGCCTGGCTGGCCGCTCGTCCTGGCGCTGGGCATCCTGCTTGGCCTGCGCAGCCTGGTAAACCCGCTCCTGGCAGGGGTAAGCATCTGGCTGACATACCGCCTGGGTCAGCGCCTGTTCGGGCCGCTGGTTGGTTTGCTGGCCGCCCTGCTGACACTCACCTCGCCTTTTTTTCTGCTCAATTCAGGCTCACTCCTTTCACACCCGCTGGGGTTGGCCCTGGCGTTGGGGTTCAGCCTGACCTGGCTGAGCGCCTTTGATCAAAAAAACACTCAGCCCCAAAATTGGCTGGCCGTCCTCGCCGCCGCCTGCCTGGGTTTCCTGGCGCTGACCCGTCCCATGACTGCCATCGGGATCGGACTGCCCTACGGCGTGCATGCCGCCTGGATCCTCCTGCGCGGTTCGCGCTCAGAGCGGCAGCGGGTCCTGCTTTTCGGGTTATCCGCCCTGATCTTTTCCAGCGCCTTGTTTGTCTGGCAGTATCTGGTGACCGGAGATCCACTGCTCAACCCCTACACCCTGTGGTGGCCCTATGACATCATCGGGTTCGGGCCGGGGCACGGCGTCAGCCCGAACGGGCACACCCTGGCAGCCGCGCTCAGAAACACCGAATTCAGCCTGATGGTCGGCTGGTTCGATCTCTTTGGCTGGGGCGGCCTTTCCTGGCTGCTTCTGCCTTTCGGCGCCTGGGCAGCCCGGCGCAGCGGCCCTGCCTGGCTCAGCGGACTCATTTATCCGGCGCTTGTCTTTGTCTATCTTGCCTACTGGGTTGGTTCGTGGCTGTACGGGCCGCGCTACTTTTATGAAGGCCTGGCTGGTCTGGCGATTTTCAGTGCGGCCGGGGCGGCCTGGCTGGCGGGCTGGCTGAACCCACCGCAGACTGCGGCTCTGGCAGGCTCGGGCCGGCGCGTCCGTGCCCTCGGCGTCACAGCCCTGCTGGCGGGTCTGATCGGCTTCAACCTCTTGTTTTACTTGCCTGTGCGGCTGGCTTCCATGACCAATCTTTACGGTATCAACCAGGCCGTCCTGTCCCCGTTCCAAACGCCCGTGTTCCAAAACTTCGGGCCAGCCCTGATTCTGGTCGAGTCACAGCGCTGGATGGGTTATGCTGGCCTGCTCGAACTTCAGTCCCCCGACTTATCCAGCCCATTGATCTTCGCCTGGAGCAGCGGCCCAAAACTGGATGCCGTCATGGCAGAGCGCTTTAAAGGCCAGCGCCGGGTATTCACCTATACAGCCGGCCAACCCGATTCACTGAAAGAGCTAATCAGCCCCTGAAAAGTGCCTTCTTGTTTTGAAACATGACACCTCCCGAATTTTATGTTCGGAAGGTGTCATGTTTTCACAGCCTTGCCCATCCCCCAACCCCAGCAAAAATCAAAGAGAGGTGCTTTGGACGTGCTTTGCACGTCCAAAGCACCTCTCTCTTTGAAAATTTCTCCCCTCTTTCCTGAGGAAAGAGGGGCCGGGGGTGATAGGTGGGGCTTTTGTACATAAAGCACCCCGGAAGATTATATTCGGGTGCTTTATGTTTCGAACAGCAGGGTGTTGGGAGATTTTGCTTATGAAACCCGCGCCAGTGCAGTCAGCAGCAGCACGAAAACCGCCAGCGCCAGGTTTACCCGCACCAACAAAATATTTTGACGCTGCAGCTTCGCCGCTTCGGGGGCTGCCTTGCCCTGGTTCAGCTTGATAATCGCCCGCTGCAGTCCTGGCAAAACCCCCCAGGTCAAATACCCGCTGACCACAATCATCAGCCCAAAAACAGCGTGTTTGACCAGGATGGCCATGGCCCAGGTGTTGTCAATTGCCAGGAAACCACTGTAATTAGCATTTGCGCTCATTTGAAACATCCCGGTCCCAACCAGCAGCGCCAGGCAAAACCAGCCAAACGGATCCAGGCGGCGCTGAATGGCTCCCAGCAGTCCCACAAAGGCCTCCGGGCTCAAGGCCCGCTGGGCCGCAGGAATAACGAACAACCCCAGCGCAACCAGTCCGCCAATCCAGGCCACGGTTGCCAGCATATGCAGCCAATAAATGACTGCCATTGCGGTGGGTGATGCCGTATTTTCCAACCTGTGCTCCTAGGGACCCGTTCCGGTGGTGGGGGTTGGCGTGGGCGTTTCCGTATCCACGACCCCGCCACCTTCAGGGGTGGCAGAGGGCGTCGGAGTAGGTGTGGGAGTTGCACCTGTCGATTCTGAAGATGGCGCCGGTTCACCGGGCGATGAACACTGCTGAATAACATAATCAACCGTCGGCTGGACAAAGGAATCGGAGCGCATGTTCTGAGCAGTCTCAAACTGGAGCTTTGCATCGCACCAGCGCCCCTGAACCCCCAGCCATTCGCCATATTTAATCAGCGCCTGGTAATAACGTTCCACAGCCGGAATTCTGGATGCATCCGCCAGATTGGGGGCGATATTGGCAATCTCCTGAAAATATAGAACCGCTTTTTCCCAATCCACCCCCCAGAAGCTGGCCCCGCGCACATACATTACCGCCCATTCGCGCCAGTTTTGGGCCTCGACATCCAATGGACCAAAGGCTTCGGCCAACGACAAATCGTAGGTGCCGCCTTCCAGGTCGGAATGGCGGGAAATCTTCTCCACCCCGCGGTTGCGCAGGCACACAAAGAGCAGCCCATCCACATCAACAGCCATGTAGGTCGGGTCTTTTTTGCGCAGCGCCAGCAGGGTGTCGATTGCATTGCTCCAATCTGCGCCAGCCATCAATTCACGCCCCCGCAGGTACAATTCCTCACGGTCGCGCAAATCCAGTGTGGGGCTGGGCACCGGGGTGGGCACGGGAGTGGGGGTGGCGGTAATACTCATCGCCACCATCACTTCGGCCAGTTTATCGCCAACCCCAGGAAAATCGGGGGCAATCTGGATAATATATTCCAGGCGCTGGCGGGCCTGCGAAAAATTCTTCAATTCAATATCCACCAGAGCCAGGGCAAATTGAGACTGGGCTTCGGTCGCGTCCCGGGTCGTCTGAAATGCGGTGCGCTGTTGAATCGCAGATAAATAGCCCCCATAGACACTGGTAAGTGCGATCAGCATCAGCAAAACCAGCCCAACCAGAGCGCCAACAATCCACCAGCGAGAACGGCGAGGTTTTGCTTCCGTCTGGGGCTGGTTGGAAACCGGGGCTTCAAAAGGCGGCTGTATCTGGGTTGAGCGGGTCACGCCCAGGTCGGCTGCAGAGTTTTCACTGGTCGAATGAATCCGCACCGGTGCGGTCTCATCCTGATTTTCCCGCTCAGGTTTTGACGCCGCGGGCTGCGTATTCTCAATATCGTTGTCTTCCATGTCCGGTATTATACCCTACCGAATGGGGAATTTTGGGTGTTCATCCGAGACAGGCTCTCTGGGAATCGCAGTGAAAGTACTCAGCCCCCCAAACCCTCAATTTTACGCCCTTATTTTTGGTGTTGTTTGGGTGGCTACGCCACCCAAACAACACCAAAAAATCTCTTATCCCGAACTGACGGTCAATTTAGTGGAACGCGGTAAAATAAGATAAGTCGTAATAAAGTTCAAGCAACACAACACAGAGGCAGTATGCTCTCGCAACCTACCCCCGACACCTTAGAACAAATCACATTATTTCAAGGCCTGGAAGCCCGCCATATCAATTGGTTTATCAGCCATTTGCACTGCAACGTCTTTCCCACCGAAACCAACCTGATCACGGTGGAGCAGCCCGGCGATGTAGTTTTCATCATCATCAACGGTACGGTAAAAGTACACGTCAAACAGGCTTCCGGGGCTGATGTGGTGCTGGCAATTCTGGGCAAGGGCGATATTGTGGGCGAAATGAGCCTGCTCGACAGCGCCGGGCGGTCTGCCGATGTGGTTACGCTCGAAGAATCCACCGTGCTCTGGATGGATCGCGACAGCTTCCAGGAAGCGCTCAACACCATCCCCTCTGTTTCGGTCAACCTGTTCCGCCTGCTGGCGCAGCGCCTGCGCCTGGCAAATGCCCAGATCCAGACCCTGGCAACCCTGGACGTGTACGGGCGGGTGGCGCGCCAGCTGCTGGCCTTCGCCGAAAAATATGGTGAAAACGGCCCAAATGGCTCTCAGATTATCCCCATTCGCCTGACACAGGGCGATATTGCCGATCTAGTTGGCGCCTCGCGCAAGCGGGTCAACCAGGTGATGGTTAAATTTAAACTGTATCATTACATCTCGGTAGATGTGAATGGACATGTCACCGTTTTAAACCCGGGTGCGCTGATGCGCTTTTGCTAATGCGCCCATAAAATCTTGATCAGAAAGAGCTGCTATGCCCCAGATTCCTGCAATTAATTCCGATTATTTGATCAATTTCCTGCGCGACCTCTTGAACACCCCCAGCCCCACCGGCTTTGCCGATCAGGCGATCGACCTGAGCGCCGCGGCCCTGGCTGAGTTCCCCATGTTGGAATTGAGCCGCACCCGCAAAGGAGCCCTGGTCGCCCGCTGGCCCGGGGTTAACAACGACGCGCCGCGCGCCCTGACAGCCCACGCCGATACACTCGGAGCGATGGTCAAAGAAATCAAAAGAAATGGCCGCCTGAAAATGAGCAAAATCGGTGGTTTTGCCTGGAACACGGTTGAGGGTGAGGGCTGCACAGTTTTCACCAACAAAAATGGCGCTGTGCGCGGGTCGATCTTATTGGATAAAGCCTCCAGCCACATTTTTGGCGCTCAGGTCGTCAATGATGTTCGGCGCGACGATGAACACATGGAGATCCGGCTGGATGCCAGAACGAGCTGCAAGCGGGAAACCGAGGCCCTGGGTGTTCAGGTCGGCGATTTTGTGGCCTTTGACCCGCGGGTTGAAATTGCAAATGGCTTTGTGCGCTCGCGCCATCTGGACGACAAAGCCTGCGTTGCCAACATCCTGGCGGCAGTCAAAGCCCTGCATGATGCCGGCCTGCAGCCCACCCAGACCACCTACCTGCACATCAGCAACTACGAAGAAGTGGGACACGGCGCAGCCGCCGGCATCCCGGCCGATGTGACCGAGTTAATCACCGTTGACATGGCTGCCGTTGGGGAGGGGCAAACCTCCACCGAATATCACACCACCCTGTGTGTAAAAGACTCGGGCGGACCCTACCACCACGGCCTGAGTCAGAAACTGCGCCGCATCGCCGACGAGAGCGCCATCCCGTATAAGGTCGATATCTATCCATACTATGGCTCGGATGGCGAAGCCTTCTGGCGCGCCGGCGGCGATGTCGCCGTTGCCCTGATCGGCCCGGGCATTGACGCTTCACACAGCTATGAGCGCACCCATCTGGATGGGTTGATGGCCACCAGCCAATGGCTGGCGGCTTATTTGCTGGATTAATAAATCAAGCCACCGTGATCGTGACCAGATTTCAGGAGAAAAGCACAAATGAAAATTGACGCCGCACTTCCACCCATTCCCCTGTCCCAGGTGCCAGAATTGGTTCGTTCGGCCGAAGCCATGGGCTTTGAGACCCTTTGGTCCACCGAAACCATGCACGACCCATTCTTGCCCGGGGCCTACATCAGCGAACACACCCAAAGAATGCGCTACGGGACAGCGGTGGCAATTGCGTTTGCGCGCAGCCCGGCAACCCTGGCCTACACAGCCTGGGACCTGGCGCAGGCCTCCAAAGGCCGTTTTATCCTGGGGCTGGGCACCCAGGTCAAAGCACACATCGAGCGCCGTTTTGGGATGCAGTGGCCTGAATCGGTAGTTGGAAAACTGCGCGAACAGGTCCAGGCCATTCGGGCCATCTGGCACACCTGGCAGACCAACGAACCCCTCAATTTCCGCGGCGAATACTACAAACTGACCCTGATGTCGCCCTTTTTCAACCCGGGCAGAAGCAAATACCCCAACATCCCAATCTATATCGCCGGGGTCAACGCCGGGCTGGTCAAACTGGCAGGTGAAATTGCCGATGGCTTTCAGGTCCACCCGCTCCACACCCGCCGCTATCTGGACGAGGTTGTCCTGCCTGGCCTGGCGAGCGGCGCTGAAAAAGCCGGCCGCAAAAAGGAAGATATCAAGGTTTGTATCTCAGCCTTTGTCGTCACCTCACCTCAGGAAAACCTGTTCGTTCGCGCTCAGATCGCCTTTTACGCCTCCACCCCTTCCTACCGGGCAGTCATGAGCCTGCATGGGTGGGACGATGTAGCCGAAAAGCTGACCGGGCTGGCAGCCCGCGGCCAATGGGCCGATATGCCCGAGCTGATCAGCGATGACATCTTGAACACCTTCGCCATCGTGGCAGATTCTGGCGATGTTGCCGCCGCCCTGCACGAGCGTTACCAGGACTGCGCCGACCACCTGATGATCTATGTTCCCTACACCCCCGGCGAGCGCGACGAGTTCTGGAAAATGCTGCTGGCCTATTAATCGAGTTTTGAGCCAGCCGTTCTTGCAGGCCATTTGGGGACGCCGAACCCGTCCCCACAATAATCTTTTCCGCATCCTGTCCGGGCTGTTCTGCCTGTGGATTTTGTGCGCCTGCGCTTCAAACCCGGTGAACACCGCCCCAACGCCCGCCCCCAGCCTGACGGCAAGCCCCAGCTCAACATCCACCATCCCGGCCCAACCCGCCAGAACACTTACCAGCACACCTGCCAGCATACTTGCCAACACACCTGCTGCCAGCACACCTGCTGCAGGTCCCACCCTCCCACCTCCAGTCGATCCAAAAACCACCTGGACAGCAACCCCCACCGCCAGCGCCACCCCGCAGCCGCTTGTGCCGGACTTTTCGCACATCGGAGTGATTGTGCTGGAAAACCGGGAGTTTGGCAGCGTGATTGGCAACCCCCAGATGCCTCTATATAACGAGTGGGCGGCCCAATACACCCTCCTCACCGAGCATTATGCCATCCAGCACCCCAGCCTGCCCAATTACCTGGCCCTGATTGGCGGCGACACCTTTGGCATCCAGGCCAACTGCACCGACTGTTTTATCGCCGCCCCCAGCCTGCCCGATCTGCTTGAGGCCAGCGGACGGAGCTGGAAAACCTACCAGGAAGATTTGCCATCGCCCTGCTTTCTGGGCGATTCGCTCACCTATTACCAAAAACACAACCCCTTCATCTATTTCGATCCGATCCGCCTGGATGCAAGCCGCTGCCAGCAGGGCATTGTGCCCCTGACAGAAATTCATACAGACCTGAAAAACCGGACCCTGCCCGATTTTTTCTTCATCACCCCCAACATCTGCAACAGCGCCCATGATTGCACCCTGAATCTGACCGAGATCTGGCTGGGGAATCTGGTGCCCTACCTGATGGCCTATCCTGAAATGCAGCGCAGCGGCCTGCTGATCATCACCTGGGATGAAGGCCAGGGAGACCACGGCTGCTGCGGGATCGAGCCCGGCGGAGGGCGGGTGGCCACCCTGCTCATCTCCCCACTGGCGCAAAAAGGGCTGCAAGATGCAACCCCTTACACCCACTACTCGCTGCTGAAAACAATCGCCGAGGCCTGGAGCCTGCCGCTCCTGGGGCACGCCGCCGACCCCAGCACCAGCCTGATTACCCTCCCCTGGATTAAATAACCCCTTAAATAATCGATGGTAACAATACCTGCAGAGCAGGTATTGTTACCATCGGATATTAAGCCTGGCTGATGGAAATAAACACCATCGGGCGGCGTTTGGTTTTGGTGTACAAAAACGACTTAACCGACTGCTCCAGGTCTTCTTGCATCCGGCCGTTGCTGGTGCAGTTGACCGCTTCGCCAATAATCTGACGGGTTCGCGCCAACAGATCCTCGGCATCTGGCTCATGTACAAAACCGCGGGTGATAATCTCCGGCTCTGTGCGCAGCTTGCAGGAATGGCGGTCCAGGGTCAGGCTGACCAGGACAAAGCCATCGTTGGCCAGAATTTCGCGCTCACGCATCACACTCGGGCCAACCTCGCCCACGCTGGAACCATCCACAAAGACGTACCCGCCCGGAATCCGTTCGCCCATGCGCATTTCACCGTTGTGGAACTCCAACACCATCCCGTTCTCAATTACTGCCGTATTTTCAACCGGAATACCCAGCTCAACCCCAATTTTGGCATGCTGGCGTAAATGGCGCAGTTCACCATGCATTGGGATGAAATACTTTGGCTTCACCAGGTGAATCAGGAGCTTCATTTCTTCCTGGCTGGCGTGCCCGGAGACATGCACCGGGGCAACTCGATCATAAATCACATTGGCGCCGCGCCGGAAGAGCCGGTTGATGGTGCGGTAAACGCTCTCTTCATTGCCGGGAATCGGATGTGAAGAAAGCACAACCGTATCTCCAGAACTCAGGTCAAACTGCCGGTTTGTGCCGGTAGAGAGACGCCCCATAATGGAGGTTGGCTCGCCCTGCGTGCCAGTCGACATCAAAACCACGTCTTTTGGCTTCATTTTCAGGGCCTGGTCAATACTTACCTGTAAATCATCAGGCAAATCCAAATAGCCCAGTTTTTTAGCGATTTTGGCATTCTCGACCATACTGGTTCCCACAAAGGCCATCTTGCGGTTGTGCTTATCGGCCGCGTTCGCCACCTGCTGCATACGTGAAATTAACGACGCAAAACTGGCGACAATGATCCGGCCAGGCGCCTCGCGAAAAACCGCATCAAAAGCCGGGTCGATCACGCGCTCCGATGGCGTCCAGCCGGGCTTGTCGGCGTTGGTCGAGTCAGCCAACAGCGCCAGAACACCCCGCCCGGCAAACTCTGCCAGCTTGGCATAATCGGTGGGCCAGTTATCCACGGGGGTGTGGTCAAATTTATAGTCGCCGGTGTGGATCACCAGCCCGGCGGGGGTGGTAATCCCCAGCCCAACCCCATCCGGAATCGAGTGACAGACATGGAAAAACTCGACCTTGAAGGGGCCAATTTCCACTTCGTCGTTCGCCTCAACCGTAACGATCTGAACCCGGCTGAGCATACCGCCCTTAGCCAGCTTGACTTCCAGCAGACCGCGCGTCAGGGGTGTGGCATAGATGGGGGCGCTGATTTGCTCCATCAGATGCTGAACTGCGCCAGTGTGATCTTCATGACCATGGGTGATGATCACCCCGCACACATTCTCGCGGTTTGCCAATATATAATCGAAATCGGGGATGATGTAGTCAATCCCCAGCATATCGTTTTCCGGGAACATCAGGCCGGCGTCAACGATCAGCATCTGACCGTTGTACTCATACACCATCATATTCTTACCAACTTCCCCCAGGCCTCCCAGGGGGATAATCCTCAAGGGGATATCTTCATTTTTTGCATGTTTCATTTTCATTTTCATTTTCTCAAATCCTTCTACAATTCATAATAAGTGCGGCAGATACCTTCGCAAAACATTGCATGCTTTGGAGGGCTGACTGCATCAAAATCAAAAAGGCAATTGCCTTGTACGGTTCAAAATAATGCCAAAAACCCCGACGGATTTACCAGCCGGGGTGAGATTCTTTTTTTCAAACGCTCGGTTCTCTGCAAACAACGTACCAATCAGATTAAAATCGCAACCGGGTCAATTGTAGCACGTCCGGGGCGATTTGTCAAAAAAAACCGTTCTGCCTAATAAAAAACTGCTGGCGCTAAGCGCCAGCAGTTTTTATTAACCAACGGACGGTTTAGTAATCCATTCCGCCGCCGGGGGGCATGGCGGGGGCTTTTTCCTTTTCAGGAATATCGGTCACCAGAGCTTCGGTGGTCAGGATCATCGCCGCGATCGAGGCAGCGTTTTCGAGAGCGCCGCGGGTAACCTTGGCGGGATCAATGACACCAACCTTGAGCATGTCGGTGTACTGTTCGGTGATCACATCGAAACCGATGTTCAGGTTGCCCTGTTCCTTCTGCTGGCGGCGGCAGTTCTCGAGAATAACCGAGCCATCTTTGCCAGCGTTTTCGGAGATCTTGCGGATCGGAACTTCGAGAGCCTTGCGGACGATGTTGACGCCGATCTGGGCATCTTCGCTGTCCATCTTCAGGCCATCGAGGGCGGTCATGGCGTTGACCAGGGCGACACCGCCGCCGGGAACGACGCCTTCTTCAACAGCAGCGCGGGTCGCAGACAGAGCGTCTTCCACGCGATGCTTCTTTTCTTTCAGTTCAGTCTCGGTCGCAGCGCCAACACGAATGATGGCGACGCCGCCAGAAAGCTTGGCGAGACGTTCCTGCAGTTTTTCCTTGTCATAATCGCTGGTGCTCTTGTCGATCTCAACCCGGATCTGTTCAATACGGCCCTTGATCATGCTGGGGTCGCCAGCGCCACCGATGACGGTGGTGTTGTCTTTGTCAACAACAATCTTCTCGGCCTTGCCCAGGTCAGAGATGGCGGCGGTTTCGAGCTTGCGGCCGGTTTCGTCAGAGATGACGGTACCGCCGGTCAGGACTGCGATGTCCTGCAGCATGGCCTTGCGGCGATCGCCAAAGCCAGGAGCCTTGACAGCCACAACATTGAGCATACCGCGGATCTTGTTCAGAACCAGGGTCGCCAGGGCTTCGCCGTCGATATCTTCGGCCAGAATCAGCAGCTCGCGCTTGCCAATCTGAACCAGTTTCTCGAGGATCGGGACGATGTCGGTGGCAGCAGAGATCTTCTTGTCGTAGATCAGAATGAAGGGATTGGAGATGGAAGCTTCCATCTGCTCGGAATCGGTGATGAAGTAGGCAGAAATATAACCACGATCGAACTGCATACCTTCAACATACTCGGTTTCGAACTGCAGACCCTTGGATTCTTCGACAGTGATAACGCCATCTTTACCAACCTTGTCCATAACATCGGCGATCAGATCACCAATGGTGCGGTCCTGGGCAGAAATCGAAGCGACGTTGGCAATTTCTTCCTTGGTGGTGACTTCGATTGCCTGAGAGCGCAGCTTGTCGGCAACAGCCTTGGAGGCGGCTTCGATCCCGCGCTTGAGGAGCATGGGGTTGTAGCCAGCGGCCAGGCTCTTCATACCTTCGGTCACGATGGCATGGGCCAAAACGGTGGAGGTGGTGGTGCCATCGCCAGCGATGTCGTTGGTCTTGGTGGCAGCTTCCTTCAGAAGCTGAGCGCCCATATTTTCAAAAGGATCTTCCAGTTCAATTTCCTTCGCGACAGTCACACCGTCGTGGGTAATGGTGGGAGAACCAAACTTGCGATCGATCGCTACGTTGCGGCCTTTGGGGCCCAGGGTGGTGACTACCGCAGTAGCCAAAATGTCCATACCCTTGGAAAGGCGGCGACGAGCTTCTTCAGCGAATACCAGTTGCTTAGCAGCCATAGAAATTTACTCCTGATAATAAAAAAAATTTATTTCTCAACAATCGCGAGCAGGTCGCTCTCGCGCAGGATCAGCAACTTCTTGCCATCCACCTTGATTTCGGTGCCAGAATACTTGGCGTACAGCACAACATCGCCAGGCTTGACATCCAGAGCGATATAATCGCCATCATCGTCACGCTCGCCGGGGCCGGCTGCCAAAATGGTACCCTTCTGGGGTTTTTCTTTTGCGGTGTCGGGCAGAACGATACCGCCCGCTGTCACTTCTTCGGCTTCGCTGGGTTCAACGATCACACGATTACCCAATGGTTTTAAAGAAATTGCCATAACTTCCTCCTGTAGGATTTTGTTTACTTTTGAATTGTTAGCACTCTTTCGTTTTGAGTGCTAATATACGCAAAGTTTACCTGTATTCAGAAGGAAAGTCAAGGGCCTGTGACGCATTTCTAACACAATTCTGATATAAAGCCTGTTTTTCACCCGTTTTTGGGCTGTTATTTATAAGCAGTCATTTACCATAAGTGCTAAGTAAATTTTTGCAGTTCGCATCGTTATCATCTGCGTTCTGAATCAGAACGGCATCCTCAGGAAAGCGCTGGCGCAGGAGCGCCATCAACTCGATCGATTTCTCGCAGTACCCGTTTTTGGCATCCGAAAGAAAGGCCAGCACTGACCCGTAGCGGATGTAATAATAAGCCACGGTCAGGTTGGTCAGTTCCAAAGGCTCCACAGCCACCGTCTGAGTCAACACTTCCTGGGCGATAAAATCCTGGGCAATTAAATTCTCTTCCGCCGAACAGCCCTCTACAGCGCACTGCAGCGCCGGCAGCGCTGATTCATAGTTGCGCGCCTGTACATAAATCATGCCGAGCTGGCCGTATGTTTCTGCACTTTCCGGCGAGAACGAAAGCGCCTTTTCGGCGTTGCGCGAGGCGATGAAGAACTCGCCCTGCTGGGAATAGAGTTTGGCAATTGCGATATAGGGCTGGGGGTCTTTCACCCCCAACTGCTCATTGACCTGGGCGGCTTTGGCAAAGTACTCCAGAGCCGACTCGTACAATGGCGCAGCAGCAGCTTCGGAATATGATACGTTCGCCATGTTGCGGTACACCAGCCCGATTTGAAGCATCAAAAAGGTCAGGTTCGGCGCCAGCTCTGAGGCAAGCTTATACTCGTCAATCGCGGCCCGATACAGGCCAACCGACTCCAAAACAATCCCATAGACCCGGTGAACATCCATCGAATCGGGAGCACGCTGGGCAGCTTGTTCAGCATAGACAAGCGCCTGGTCCCACTTATTCTGATCCAGCAGCACCTCGGCATAGAAAGCCAGCGCCAGAGCATTGTCGGGGTTGAGGGTATAGGCCCGGTTGGCGGCCGTTTCTGCCTCTGCCAGATAAGCCTCCATCTGGCCGCGGTCAATCAGGTTGCTGGAGGCATTCCAATCGAGCACAAACGCTTTGGTCGCCAGAATATCTGAATTGTCGGGCGCAAGCTCAGCCGCCCTGCGGATAAGATCGCGCGCCTCCTCCAGACGTGCCTTGCGCAGCTGGTCGGTGGTCAATGTACGTGACGAATACGCCATAATCCGCGCCAGTTCGGCCATGACCTGAGCGTTATTCGGATCGAGCTCCAGCGCCTTTTGGTAGGTTGTAATCGCGTCCTGGCGGGTGTTGGGATCATCCAGCTTGCCGGCGGCAAAATAGGTCTCTGCCTGCTGGATATAAGAATTCAAGGTGCGCGTGGGGGTTGGCGTGGGGAGGAGCGGGGACACAATCTGGCCCTGCTGCAGCCCCACCCACACCGAAACCGCCAAAAAGATCAGCACCAGCAAAAACAACCAGAGGGTTGTATTGGCTGGCTTACGCTGCGTATTGACTGGCTGGGGGATCACCTTACTGCGTGCCATGGGTCTATTATACTTGGATCAAAATGTTGTCTGGGCGGCTCACTTCGCCGTGAAATATCCCAAAGCTCAGGGCTGGGGTGTTGCGGTTGGCGGCAGCTTTGTACCAGCCGCCTGCTTGCAAAAATCAACACCTTCCTGAGCATTGTAAGAGGCCACCTCTTCGGGGGCGATATTCTGCAAAATAAACTCAAAGACCGGAACTGCGTCTGCGCAGCGGCTGCGCCTTGCCAATGCCAGGCCATAATAAGAATAATATTCCGCCACCCGTCCAGAGGCCAGGGGCATGCCTTCCACCTGCACCCCCTCTGCCGTTTTGCCGCCGCGCAGCGCCAGCGTCAGGTTGAGAATTGCGGCGTCATAATCCCCATTTTTATAATTCATATAGCCCAGGTTGCCCAACAAACGAGCACTGTCCGGCTGAAGCCGGACGGCCTGCTCGGCGTACTGCACAGCTTTGCCAAACTGCCCCTGGGTGGCATAAGTTCTGGAGAGATCGATCGGAATATCAGGATTTTGCGGGTTAAAAGCGATTGCCGCCAGCATTTCCTGCTGAGCCAGGGCATATTCGCCCACAATCCGGTAGGCTACGCCCAACAGGTAATGCAAATCCCAAAGCTTGTCATTCATCGCCAGAGCGGCTTTATATTCGGCAATCGCTTCTTCATAGTTCTGGGTGGCGATCAAAACAGCCCCGCGCGCCCGGTGTGTTTCCATGGTATTGGCTGCCAGTTCACGCGCCTTCTGGGAAAGCACGACGGCCTCTTGAATATCTTCAAAGGTGCCCCGCCCAACCAGAATTTCGGCATAGTAAGCATGGGCGACTGCGCTGTTGGGGTCAATTTCAAGCGCCCGCTTAATCGAGAGTTCTGCGTCGTCGTACAACTCCTGGTAATACAGCGCCCAGGCCTTGACCGCATATGCCATAGAATTATTCTGATTGAGCAGCAGTGCGTTCTCTGCGCTCTCCTGCGCTTCCAGGTACTGCCCGGCATAAATCTGCATCCGGGCCAACTCGATATACAAAGCAGGGTTGCCCGGATCGGCAATAATCGCCTGTTTATA
>Ga0268298_10000414_pt1 | contig 54760 bp, 51 predicted proteins | sample WWTPWeurt_MetaG_FD_194462 | JGI IMG/M metagenome (GOLD analysis project Ga0268298, IMG submission 194462) | Activated sludge microbial communities from WWTP in Nijmegen, Gelderland, Netherland - WWTP Weurt | ecosystem: Engineered > WWTP > Aerobic digester > Activated sludge | place... | reverse complement strand
TTCGGAAAAGGCCCAGGCCCAGCCTCGTGCCGACTCCACCGCCGAACCTCCCGCATTGGCTGCCCCACCGCCGCCCGCCGCTAACGTTTCCAAGAGCCCTCCCCGGAGCCAGTCCCAAGCTCGGATTGAGCCCCGATCGCCGCCGGCGAAAGAAACGGTACAGCCGCTCCCGCCTCCTCCCGCAACCGCCGGAGCCGCCGTCCACGACGCGGCACCCCCGGCGCCAGTCGTCGCCCCAAGGGCGCCGTCCGCCGCCGAAATCAGCGCGGAAGCACCTGCAGCTGCCCCGGCCGCCCCCGCCGCCGCCGCGATCCGGGCCGAGCGCAAAGTCTTGCCCACTCCCGACCGGGAGGCTCGGCGGGATGCGGCAATACGAACTCCCGCCGAGTGGATCGAGGAAATCCGCGATCTGCGCCGCCGAGGCGCCGTGGCGGAAGCGAACCGCCGCCTCGCGGATTTCCGCACGGCCTTTCCCGACTATCCGCTGCCCGACGACCTCCGCTGAAGGAGCCTAGCCCACGCTCACCTCCCGTCATCCTGGCTGGCGGTCGATTCGAGAAGGCGAATCGGTGGCGGGCCAGGCCTTAACCCCATTTCGGAATTTCCGGCGTTTACCCGATCACCTCAACCTGACCGGAGAATTCCATGAAAGTCCTGCTCGCTCTACTGGCCTGCGCCGCCACCCTCGCCTCTTCCGCTCACGCGGGCTCCCTCGTCGATGTCCAGGTCACCGACCGCAGTACGGGGCAGGTCCTGGAAACCTACCGCCACCAGGGCCGGCTCTACGTGGTGGGAACCCCGGGCAGCCGCTACGCGGTGAATCTCATCAACAAGACGGGAAATCGGGTGCTGACCGTCCTCTCGGTGGACGGCGTCAATGCCGTGAGCGGTGAAACGGCCGCGGCCAGCCAGTCCGGCTACGTCCTCGGCCCCGGCCAGACTGCGGGCATCTCCGGCTGGCGCAAGAGCCAAGACGAGGTCGCCGCCTTCTACTTCACTTCGGTGGCCGACAGCTATGCCGGCCGCACCGACCGGCCGCGCAACGTGGGCGTCATCGGCGTCGCCGTCTTCCGCGAGTCGGAACCGCCCCGCCCTGCACCGTTGCCGGCCCCAATGACCTCCCGCGACAGCGCCGAAGCCGACGCCGGCCCGCTCGCCAGCAGCGCACGCGGCGAAGCCAAGGCCGCCCAGGAGCAGGCCGCCGAAAGCCGCCTGGGCACCGGCCACGGCGAACGCATCGCGGCCCGTAGCGAATTCACCGAATTCCGTCGCGCGACCGAGCGGCCGGCGGAAATCCTCGCCCTCTACTACGACAGCCGGACCAACCTGATCGCAAGAGGCATCATTCCGGCGCCCTCACCCTACGGGCGCCCCAACCCCTTCCCCGGCGGATTCGTTCCCGACCCCAAGGGCTGAGACCCGGGTCCTGCCGGGGCCGGAAAGTGCCGGCAACCGCGTATAATTTGCGGTTTTTCCAGAGACTTTTCCGCCCCCGGCCATGCAGGACAAATACCAACCGGCAGCCATCGAGCGCGCCGCCCAGGAACACTGGGTGAAGACCGCCGCCGCCCGCGCCGTCGAAGCCACCACCCGCCCCAAGTACTACTGCCTTTCCATGTTCCCCTACCCGTCGGGGAAACTGCACATGGGCCATGTGCGCAACTACACCATCGGCGACGTCCTCTCCCGCTTCCACACCATGCTGGGCTACAACGTCCTGCAGCCCATGGGCTGGGACGCCTTCGGCATGCCCGCCGAGAACGCCGCCCTCGCCAACAACGTGCCGCCGGCCGGGTGGACCTATTCCAACATCGACTACATGAGAAAGCAGCTCCAGTCCCTCGGCTTCGCCATCGACTGGGAGCGCGAGCTGGCCACCTGCACGCCCCAGTACTACCGCTGGGAGCAGTGGTTGTTCACCCGCCTCTACGACAAGGGCCTGGTGTACAAGAAGCTGGGCACGGTGAACTGGGATCCGGTGGACCATACCGTGCTGGCCAATGAACAGGTCATCGACGGCCGCGGCTGGCGTTCCGGCGCCCTCGTCGAGAAGCGCGAGATCCCCATGTATTACATGAAGATCACCGCTTACGCCGAGGAACTGCTCGCCGAACTGGACAAGCTGCCGGGCTGGCCGGAGCAGGTCCGCCTGATGCAGAAGAACTGGATCGGCAAGAGCATTGGCGTGCGCTTCGCCTTTCCCTATACCCTGGACGGCAAGCAGGACCAGCTGTGGGTGTTCACCACCCGCGCCGACACCATCATGGGCGTCACCTTCTGCGCCGTCGCCGCCGAGCATCCCCTGGCCACCCGCGCCGCCCAGGACAACCCCGAACTCGCCGCCTTCATCGAGGAATGCAAGCAGGGCGGCGTCGCCGAGGCCGACCTGGCGACCATGGAAAAGAAGGGCATGCCCACCGGCATCTTCGTCGACCATCCCCTCACCGGCGACCAGGTCGAGGTCTGGGTCGGCAACTACGTGCTGATGGGCTACGGCGAGGGCGCCGTCATGGCCGTGCCGGCCCACGACGAGCGGGATTTCGCCTTCGCCAAGAAGTACGGACTGGCCATCAAGCAGGTCATTGCCGCCGCAGGCGAGGCCTTCAGCCTCGACGGCTGGCAGGAGTGGTACGGGGACAAAACCAAGGGCGCCTGCGTCAATTCCGGCAAGTACGACGGCCTGGCCTATGACGCCGCAATCGACGCCATCGCCGCCGACCTCGCTGCCAGGGGCCTGGGCGAGAAGAAGGTCCAGTTCCGCCTGCGCGACTGGGGCATTTCCCGCCAGCGCTACTGGGGCTGCCCGATCCCCATCATCCATTGCCCGACCTGCGGCGACGTGCCGGTGCCCGACGACCAGTTGCCCGTGGTGCTGCCGGAGAACGTCGAGATCACCGGCGCCGGCTCGCCCCTGGCCCGCATGCCCGAGTTCTACGAGACGACCTGCCCCAAGTGCGGCGGCGCCGCCAAGCGCGAAACCGACACCATGGACACTTTCGTCGAGTCGTCGTGGTATTTCCTGCGCTATGCCTGCCCGGACAACGCCACGGCCATGGTGGACGAGCGCGCCGCCTACTGGTGCAAGGGCGGCATCGACCAGTACATCGGCGGCATCGAGCACGCCATCCTGCACCTGCTGTATGCGCGCTTCTTCACCAAGCTGATGCGCGACGTCGGGCTGATCGGCGATCTGGGCGAGCCCTTCGCCAACCTGCTGACCCAGGGCATGGTCGTCGCCCCCACCTTCTACCGCGAACTCGACGGCGGCAAGAAACAGTGGATCAACCCGGCCGACGTCGATGTCGTCACCGACGAGCGCGGTCGCCCCACCGGCGCCACGCTACGCGCCGACGGCCAGCCGGTGGTCATCGGCGGCACCGAGAAGATGTCCAAGTCGAAGAACAACGGCGTCGACCCGCAGGCCCTCATCGACCAGTACGGCGCCGACACGGCGCGGCTCTTCATCATGTTCGCCTCGCCCCCCGACCAGTCCCTGGAATGGTCCGACGCCGGCGTCGAGGGCGCCTTCCGCTTCCTGCGCCGCCTGTGGAAGACCGTCTACGACCACGTCCAGGCCGGCCTCGTCGCCGCCTGCACCGGCAACGACGGCCTGAGCTCCGCCCAGGCCGACCTGCGCCGCAAGCTGCACCAGACCCTGGGCAAGGTCGCCGACGACTACGGCCGGCGCAAGCAGTTCAACACCGCCATCGCCGCCGTCATGGAGCTGCTCAACGCCTACGACAAGTGCGACCTGGCGGATGCCTCCGGCCGGGCCCTGGCCCAGGAGGTGCTGGAGAGCGCCGTCCTCATGCTCTTCCCCATCGTCCCGCACATCGGCCAGGCCCTTTATGCCGAGCTGAAGCCGGGCCAGGATGCCGGCAAGCAGGCCTTCCCCAAGGCCGACCCGGCCGCTCTGGTGCAGAGTGAAATCGAACTGGTGGTTCAGGTGAACGGCAAGCATCGCGGTTCCATCCGCGTTGCCGCCGATGCCGACAAAGCCGCCATCGAAGCCGCAGCCCTGGCTTCCGAAGGGGCGGTCAAGTTCATGGAAGGCAAACCGGCCAAGAAGGTGGTGGTAGTGCCGGGCCGCCTGGTGAATATCGTCGTCTGAGGGCACTACGATGAAGCGCTTCCTGATTGCCGTCCTCACCCTTGTGCTCGTTGCCGGCTGCGGGTTCCAACTGCGCGGTTCGGCGGGAGCGAGCTTGCCCTACAAGTCGCTCTACATCGCCCTGCCCGAAAATTCTGAAATAGGCCTCTGGCTGGCGCGTTACATCAAGTCTTCGGGAAGCACCCAGCTGAAGGCCAATCCCAAGGATGCCGAGGCCATCTTGCAGCAATTGCTGGACAATCGGAGCAAGAGCATCCTTAGCCTGAATGCTCAGGGTGCGGTCCGGGAGTACCGCCTGGAGGCCAAATTCGCCTTCCGGGTCATCGATCCGACCGGAAAGGTTCTGGTTGCGCCGAGCGAAATCAACCTGACCCGGGACCTGACTTATAACGCTTCGGCGGTCCTGGCCAAGGACCAGGAAGAAACCTTGCTCTGGCGGGACATCAACATGGATCTCGCCAATCAGATTCTGCGCCAGTTGGCGATCGCCAAACCTGGCGTCGGTGTCGCGGAAGACTGATGCTGCTCAAGGGCGATCAACTCGCGGCGCACCTCGAGCGCGACCTACGCCCGCTCTATGTCGTCCATGGCGACGAGCCGCTCCTGATTCTGGAAGCCGCCGACGCGATCCGGACCCGGGCCCGGCAACAGGGCTATTCGGAGCGCGAAGTCCTCACCGCCCTGCCCGGCTTCGACTGGGGCCAACTGCTCGCTTCCGGTGCCAATCTCTCGCTTTTCGGAGACCGCAAGCTCATCGAGCTGCGCATTCCTTCCGGGAAACCGGGTCGCGATGGAGGTGCCGCCCTCCAGGCATGGGCGGGCCAGTCCTCGCCGGACACCCTCTTGCTCGTCTCGCTCCCCGAACTCGACTGGAAGGAAGAAAAGTCCGCCTGGTTCACCGCCCTCGCCCAGGCCGGCGTGGTGGTCAAGCTGACCTCCCCGCCGCTTTCCGAGCTTCCCGGCTGGATCGCCGGCCGACTGCGCCGCCAGCAGCAGCGCGCCGACCCCGAGGCCCTCAATTTCATCGCCGAACGGGTCGAAGGTAACCTGCTTGCCGCCCATCAGGAGATTCTCAAGCTCGCCCTCCTTTACCCGGCGGGTGTCTTGAGCCTAGAACAGATTCGCGACGCGGTGCTCAACGTCGCCCGCTTCAATCTGGAAAGCCTCAGAGAAGCACTGCTGGCGGGCGATGTGGCGCGCCTGTCGCGCAGCCTGGACGGTCTCTGCCACGAAGGCGAAGCGCCCCCCTTGGTGCTGTGGGCGATGACCGAGGAGATTCGCACCCTGTCGACCATCCGTGCCGGTCTAGATCAGGGTCAGGCCTTGGACCGGCTACTCAAGGACGCCCGCGTCTGGGGTCCTCGCCAGAGCCTGGTGAAGCGGGCGCTGCAACGTCTGTCGCGAGCGCAACTCGACGCGGCACTGGAACGGGCTGCGTGCGCCGACCGCCTGTCAAAGGGCATCGGGCAAGGCAATGTGTGGGAAGAATTCTTACGACTGGGGCTCGCTCTGGTCGTGCCGGAAAGCGCAGCGTGCCGGACTTGAAGCCGCCGCCCCCTGCTCCAGCGGCCTAGGCGCGGAGCGCCGGGGTCGGGGCCAAGGAAATCAGGCCACCTTGCCCTGGGCCGCAGAATCCGGCTCCAGATCTTCCCAAATGCAGCCGCATTCCTTACGAATATCGTGAAGACCGTGCTTGATCTTCTCCTGGACGAGGCACTCGCCCAAACACTCCCGGTCCACCACCACGACCTTCATGTCCCCATCGACACGGCGCTCGCCGTCCCAATAGCTGCACGTGGCGCAGACCTTGACTTCCGCAGGCAGGATCAGCTTGTCCACCATTTCGCCCTCTCCGGATCACCCTGTTTTCATTGCGGGTAAGAGTTAACCACGATGGAGAAGTTCCCTCCGATTGGGTCGCTATAATTGTCGACCATCTCCTTAGCCTCGACTTTCATGGATATCAAGGAATACATGCAGACCCTGGGCCGCCAGGCCCGCGCCGCCTCCCGCCGCATGGCGATGGCCAGCACCGCGGAAAAGAATGCCGCCCTGGTCGCCATCGCTGCCGCCATCCGCCGCGAAAAGGTCGCCCTGGTCGCCGCCAATCAGGAAGACCTGGCGGCTGCCCGCGCCGCCGGCCTGGAGTGCGCCCTGATCGACCGCCTGACCCTCTCCGAAAAGGGCGTCGAGGCCATGGCCGAAGGGGTCGAACAGGTAGCCAAGTTGCCTGACCCCATCGGCGAAGTGTCCGACATCAAGTACCGTCCCTCCGGCATCCAGGTCGGCAAGATGCGCGTGCCGCTGGGGGTCATCGGCATCATCTACGAAGCCCGCCCCAACGTGACGGCGGACGCCGCAGCGCTTTGCCTGAAGTCGGGCAACGCCGCCATCCTGCGCGGCGGCTCGGAAGCCATCCGCTCCAACCGCGCCATCGCCGCCCTGGTCCAGGAGGGCCTCCAGGCTGCCGGACTGCCCGGAGAATGCGTACAGGTCGTCGACACCACCGATCGCGCCGCCGTCGGCGAGTTGATCACCCTGCGGGAATTCGTCGACGTCATCGTCCCCCGCGGCGGCAAGGGCCTCATCGCCCGCCTGCTGGCCGAATCCCGGGTCCCGATGATCCAGCACCTGGACGGCAACTGCCACGTCTATCTGGACGAGGAAGCGGACCCCAACAAGGCCCTCAGGATTGTCGAGAATGCCAAGACCCAGCGCTACGGCACCTGCAACACCGCCGAATCGCTGCTGGTGGATCGGGCGGTCGCAGCCATGCTGCTGCCCCCCATCGCCGCCATGCTGACCAGCAAGGGTGTCGAAATCCGCGGCTGCGCGGAGACCCAAGCCCTGGTGAAGAATGCCCGGCCGGCCACGGAAGAGGATTACTACGCCGAGTACCTGGCCCCGATCATCTCGGTGAAGGTGGTGGCCGGCATCGACGAAGCCATCGACCACATCAACCGGTACTCGTCCCACCACACCGACGCCATCGTCACCGACAACCATCCCAAGGCCATGCGTTTCCTGCGCGAGGTGGATTCGGCGTCGGTGATGATCAATGCCTCGACCCGCTTCGCCGACGGCTTCGAGTACGGCCTGGGGGCCGAGATCGGCATCTCCACCGACAAGATCCACGCCCGCGGCCCCGTGGGTCTGGAGGGCCTCACCAGCCAGAAGTGGGTGGTGCTGGGCGACGGGCATGTCCGCGGCTGATTCTCGCTCGCCCGGGCGCCGATCCTTTGTCGACGGCGCTTGCCCTGCGAGCCGTACTGTCTGCGCGCCACCTTCGCGTCTCCCCGCCCAGGCTGGCGAGAATGAGGAATTTCAAGCCGTCGTCCCCGCCCCCGGCTTCTGCCTGGGGGTGCAGTGCGACGATGAGGAAATCACCGAGATCCACTTTCTCGAACCGCGCGCGGAAATGCCACCCGCCAACCCGTTGGCCGCCGAAACGGTGCGCCAACTCAAAGCCTATCTGGCTGACCCGGCCTTCCTCTTCGGCCTGCCGCTACGCCCTTCCGGCACTGCTTTCCAGCGCCGGGTGTGGGAAGAGATCGCCGCCATTCCCTGCGGCAGCACCCGCAGCTATGGCGAAGTCGCCAAGGCGCTGAAGAATGCGCCCCGTGCCGTCGGCCAGGCCTGCGGCGCCAATCCCTTCCCCCTGGTGGTGCCCTGCCATCGGGTGATCGGCGCCCATGCGGGCCTGGGCGGCTTCGCCCGCCACGGGGGAGGTTTCCTGCTCGACATCAAGCGTTGGCTCCTGGCTCATGAAGGCAGCCTCCCCGGCGCTTGAGCCGGAAGACCTGGCCGACATCGACGGCTTCTGCGACGCCCTATGGCTGGAAGACGGCCTGGCCAAGGCCACGCTGACCAGTTACCGCACCGACCTTGCCCTCTTCGCCGCCTGGTTGCGAGCCCAGGGGCACGGCCGCCTGCTCGATGCCGGCGAGACTGCCCTGATCGGCTACATCGCTCGCCTGGCGAGGGAAAAACGCGCCACCTCCCAATCCCGCCACCTGTCCACGCTGCGCCGCTTCTATCGCTGGCAGTTGGCCCGGGGCCGCATCCACGCCGACCCGACCCTCAAGCTCGCCAACCCGGCACGCCCCTCGCGCCTGCCCAAGGTCATGTCCGAGGGTCAGGTCGAAGCCCTCCTCGCCGCACCGGACGTGGAGACCCCCCTCGGCCTGCGCGACCGGGCCATGCTGGAAACCCTCTACGCCAGCGGCCTGCGGGTCTCGGAACTGGTGAATCTGCACCTCCATGAAGTGGGATTCAACGAGGGCGTCGCCCGGGTCATGGGCAAAGGCAGCAAGGAACGCCTGGTTCCCCTGGGCGAGGTCGCCCTCGACTGGCTACGCCGCTATCTGGCCCAAGCGCGGCCCGACATCCTCTCCGGCAAACAGAGCGACGCCCTCTTCGTCACCGGCCGGGGCGGCCCCATGACCCGCCAGATGTTCTGGAATCTGGTCAAGCGCTACGCCCTCCAGGGCGGGATCGCTCCGGAAAAACTGTCTCCCCATGTCCTGCGCCACGCCTTCGCCACCCACCTGCTCAACCACGGCGCCGACCTGCGGGTGGTGCAACTGCTCCTCGGCCACGCCGATATCTCGACCACCCAGATCTATACCCACGTCGCCCGGGAAAGGCTCAAGGCCCTGCATGCGGTCCATCACCCGCGGGGCTAGAGACCCGACAACCGGAACCCGCGACTACTGCACGACCGCCTGACGCAAACGGGAAAAATCCGCACCGCCCGTCTTTTCCTCCAGGACCTTCTGATAGGCAGCGGCGCCGACGAAATGTTTGAGGAACATGAGGCAGATGATCAGCACCAGATTGCGGCTGACGTGGCGAGGCGAACCGTCGTCGGCGGCAAACGCCTTGATTCCGGCAAGGGGTGCCCATTCCTTGACGATTTCGTAGGACGGGAAGTAGCTGATCGCCGGGTCGCCCGCACAGACCTGCTGCACGCCTTGCAACAGCGCGGCTTTCGAGTAGGCGCTGCGCACCAGGATGCCCTGGGTGTTGGCGAAGGACGCCTCCAGGGGGACCGGGGAGACGGTGCATACCATGGTCGCTCTCGGATTGAGCGAGCGAAGGGCGTTGAATCCTTCGCGGATGCTCGCGGCGATGGTTTCCGGCGGGTAGATCTCGACGGCCTCCACCGCCCGCATGCGGGCCGGGTTGTCCTTGAGAATCGAGGCATCGACCACTTCGCCGCTCCTTAGCCGAACCCGTTCGCCGACGCCGGCGGTAAACACCACGCAGAGGGAGGCACTGTCGCGGATCAGATCCCGTGCCGTCGAATCCGGGTGGTCGAGGATGTTGGCCACCAGGCGCGGAAAGGTCTGGGGCGAAGCCTCTTCGGGCGACGCGAAATTCCTCACCGTGAAGCCGAAAGAAGCCAGGAAGCGCGCAATGTTCTCGGCGAAACACGAGCCCATGGTCACGAGCAGGGTGTCCTTGCCCAACTGGAAGGAGGGGGAATACCGCTGCCCGAAGACGAAATGTTCGAGGCTGGCCTCGAGGTCGGCAAAGAGTGCGTGGATGCGAGGGTAGTAGCTCAGTCCCAGGGCCCCGGCCGAGGCCAGGCGCTTGGCCTGCCGCTGGTAGAGCCCGACCAGTTCCGGCCCGATGCGGGGCGCCAGAGCCGCCAGTTCCGCGGGGCCGAGTTCATCCTGCGGCACCATCCCCGTCGCCAGCAGCAAGAGCGATCTTGCAAAACGCGCGTAGCGCTCGGCCTCGCCGTCCTTGCCATCGATCGCCCGGGCAAGGACCTGATCGAGGAGGAGCCAGTACCCGTTGTAGTTGCCGGTCAGCGCATCGCTGCCGGACTGGATTTCGCGAACCGCGAAGTCGATCGCCTCGCCGAGGCTGGAAGCCTGAACGTCGAGGCGGGAACTCAGAAAGTCGACGAATTGGGGATCTATCGTCACAGCGGTTCTCCTGCGGCCGCGGCCGCGAAGCTTTGGACCTCCGGCGCCCGGAGGGTCGCACATCCGCCAGGGCTTTGCCGCCCGGCCGGATGCCCGGGGGCGTCTAGCCGAAGAGGGTGATCTTAAACTTTTCCACCACGCTCAGGCTGGCCCACCAGCGCACTCCGTTCTCGCGGAAGCGCACCCCGGACTCGGTCAGCGTCAGGGTGCGGGCACCGAACTCGGTGGCTCCCGTATCGGCGACGAAATTCGCTTCCATGAGGTAGCGCGCAATCGCCGGCTGAACCTGCTGGCCGTCGAGGACCCAGCGCGTCCCGTAGCCGTCGTCGTTGCCCCGCAGCATCAACAACGGACGAAAGTCCCCCATCAGGCGGAGGACGCGTAGCGTCTCGACCCGGTTGGGAATACGCAAGGAACCGTCCCCGTCCATGGTTTTCCCATTATGGCGTGAAACCCTTGGGCGCAGGGGGCGTAAAATCGCCTGTATGAACCTGGCTCCGGAAACTCCCGCAACCAAATTCCTGAAGGCCCACCATGTGCCCTTCTCGAGTCACCTCTACGCCTACGAGGAACATGGCGGAACCCGCGTTTCGGCCCGGGAATTGAATGTGGACGAGCACGCGGTGGTCAAGACCCTGATCTTCGAAGATGAAGCGGCCCGTCCTCTCGTGGTCTTGATGCACGGCGACCGCAAGGTGTCGGCCAAGGAACTGGCGCGGCAGATCGGCTGCAAGAAGGTCGAGCCCTGCAAGCCCGAGGTGGCGAATCGCCATACCGGATACCTGGTGGGCGGCACCAGCCCCTTCGGCACCAAAAAGAAGATGCCGATCTATCTTGAGAAGACCATCCTCGACCTGCCCCTCATCTACATCAACGGCGGCCGGCGGGGGTTCCTGGTCGGCATCCACCCCCACGACATCCTGCGTACCCTGACGCCGAAGACCGTCGAGGCTGCCCTGCCGGGGTAGGACGGATCAGATCGAGCGTTCGATGATGACGCCGACCCGTTTGACCCCCGGCATCATCCCCAGCTTCGCCACCGAGACGCGCACCCACTGAGCGGCGAAATTTTCCAGGAGGAAGGTGGCCACGTGTTCGGCCAGTTTCTCCAGGAGGTTGAAATGGGCATGTTCGAGGTCGCTGCGCAAACGCTCGACGACGGCGGAGTAATCGACCGTATCGCGTATGTCGTCGGAGGCTCCGGCCGAGGCCGTGGAAACGCCGATCTGCAGGGAAATCTCGACGGTCTGCGCCATGGCCTTCTCGCGCGGGTAGATGCCCACCCAGGTGGCGAGGCGCAGTTCCTCGATAAAGATGATGTCCATGCCGGAGTTCCGCTGGAGTGTAAAATCGCGCCGATTCTACCTCAGCCCTCGCCGCCGCCATGCCCGCTGCCGCTCAAGTCGCCCTCGCCGTCCTCGCCGCCTACCTTTTGGGGTCGGTGCCCTTCGCCGTGGTGGTGTCCCGCGCCTTCGGCATCGCCGATCCGCGCAGCTACGGATCGGGAAACCCGGGCGCCACCAACGTGCTGCGCAGTGGCAACAAGAAAGCCGCCGTCCTCACCCTGCTCGGCGATGCCCTCAAGGGCTGGGTCGCGGTCTTTCTCGCCCAAGGGGCGGGCCTATCGGACACTGCCGTCGGCCTGGTGGCCCTGGCCGTCTTTTTTGGCCATCTCTTCCCGGTTTTCCTCCGCTTCCGCGGCGGCAAGGGCGTTGCCACCGCAGCGGGCGTACTCCTCGCCCTGGACTGGCCCATCGGCCTCGCCGTCCTCGCCACCTGGCTGGCCGTCGCCTTCGCCAGCCGCTATTCTTCCCTGGCCGCCGTCGTCGCCGCTGCGGCGGCGCCGCTCTACGTAGGCCTGAGCCGCCCGGTCGGCAACGAACTCCTCGTGGTCGGCATCCTCGCCCTGGCCCTGATCGGCAAGCACTGGCCCAACATTCAGCGCCTGCTGGCCGGCCAGGAATCCAGGATAGGCGGCAAGAAGAAGGGCTGAGCGTCCCGACCGAAGCCGGGCGTCGCCGCCCCCCGCACCTCCGTGCCCGCCGGTAAACGGGTTTGGGCAGAATCGCCTTATCATTGGAATCCGGCCACCTACCCCAGCCCCATGACCCACGCCCACTATTCCGCCCGCCGCAAGCGCCTGCTGCATACCATCGGCGATGGCGTCGCCCTGGTCCCCACCGCCCCCGAGGTCATCCGCAATCGCGATGCCCATCACCCCTACCGGTTCGACAGCTACTTCTGGTATCTCACCGGATTCCCGGAGCCGGAGGCGGTCCTGGTGCTGGTCGGCGGGAAACGTCCCAAGTCCATCCTTTTCTGCCGCGAGAAGAACGAGGAGCGGGAAATCTGGGACGGCTTCCGCTATGGCCCCAAGGCCGCCAAAGCCGCGTTCGGCTTCGATGCCGCCTTTCCGATCGGCGAACTCGACAAACGCCTGCCGGAACTGATGGCCGACCGGCCCAGCCTGTGGCACGCCATCGGTCACGATGCCGCCTGGGACGCCCGGGTCAGTCAAGCCCTCAATGCGGTCCGCGCCCAGGGCCGCGCCGGGGTTCGGGCGCCGCGCGCGATCCACGACCTGCGGGCCGAACTGGACGCCATGCGCCTGGTCAAGGATGCGTCCGAAGCCGAGACCCAGCGCCGGGCCGCCGACATTGCCAGCGCAGGCCATGCGCGCGCCATGCGGGCCTGTCGCCCCGGCATGGCGGAATACGAGCTGGAGGCGGAGCTGACCTACGAATTCCGCCGCCGGGGAGCCGATGCCCACGCCTACACGCCGATTGTCGCCGGGGGCGCCAACGCCTGCGTCCTGCATTACGTTTCCAACGACAAGCTGCTCAACGACAATACCCTGGTGTTGATCGACGCCGGTTGCGAAGTCCAGGGCTACGCCTCGGACATCACCCGCAGTTTCCCGGTGAACGGCCGCTTCAATGCGGCTCAGAAGGACGTCTATGAAATCGTCCTGGCCGCCCAGGCGGCGGCCTTCGCTGCCATCGCCCCAGGCCGCCATTTCATGGAAGCCCACGAAGCCGCCCTGCGGGTCCTCACCCGGGGCCTGGTGGACCTGAAGCTTCTCAAGGGCGAGGTCGACAACCTTCTCGACAGCAAGGCCTACCAGCGTTTCTACATGCACCGCACCGGCCACTGGCTGGGTCTCGACGTCCACGATGCCGGCGATTACAAGATCGGCAACGACTGGACTCCGCTGACCCCGGGAATGACCCTGACGGTAGAGCCTGGCCTCTACATCCGCCCTGCTGCCGGAATCCCGTCCGCCCTCGCCGGCATCGGCATCCGTATCGAGGACGACGTTCAGGTGACCGAGCAGGGCTGCGACGTCTATACCACCGCCCCCCGGACGGTGGCCGAAATCGAGGAGGTGATGCGTCGTGACTGAACCCGTCGATATCCTGATCGTCGGCGCCGGGCCGGTAGGCATGACCCTGGCCCTCGCCCTGGCCGCCGGTCCCCATACCGTGCGCCTGCTCGAACGCCGCCCCCTCTCCGCCCAGGCGGGCGACCCGCGCGCCCTCGCCCTCTCCCACGGCGCGCGGCAATTGCTCGAACCGCTGGGCGCCTGGCCAGCCCGGGCGGCGACCCCTATCGAGACCATCCACGTTTCCCAGCGGGGCGGATTCGGCCGCACCGTCATGAATGGCGCCGACTACGCCTTGCCGGCCCTGGGCTACGTCCTGCGCTACCGCGATCTGGCGTCCGCCCTGAGTGCCCGACTGCCCGTCGGCAGCGTGATGGAAGAGGCCTCGATCCTGGACATCCGCCCTGCTGCAGACGGTGTCGCGGTAACGCTCCGCCAGGCCGGCGAAACCCGCACCATCGTTGCGAAAGTGCTGGTCCATGCGGAGGGGACTCCGGGCGACGAAGCGGGGGTCTCGGTCAGCGATTATCGGCAGCATGCCGTGGTCGCCGAGGTCACCCCCCGACCCGGGCACGGACGCCGCGCCTGGGAGCGCTTCACTCCGGACGGTCCCCTGGCCCTGCTGCCGCTGGGAGACGAATATTCGGTGGTCTTTACCCTCCCTCCGGAGAAAGCCGATCACATCATGGCCCTCGACGACGCGGGTTTCATCGCCGCCCTGCAGGACCAGTTCGGCCCGCGGATTGCGTTCTCCTCCCCCGGTCCCCGCAGCCGCTTTCCCCTTGCACTGCGCCTGCGGGACAAAGTCGCCGACGGCCGCCAGGTCTGGATAGGCAATACCGCCCAGACCCTGCACCCCGTTTCCGGCCAGGGTTTCAATCTGGGTCTGCGCGATGCCCGGGAGCTGGCCACGGCCCTGCTCGACCAGGGCCCCGATCCCGCAACCCTCGCGGCCCATGCCCGCAAGCGCCAGTTCGACCGCCGCGGCGGCGCCTTGTTCACCGACGGCATCGTGCGCGCCTTTTCCAACGATTTTCCGCCTCTCCGCTTGGCCCGGGGTCTCGGTTTGCTCGCCCTCGATCTCTGCCCGCCAGCCCGGCATTTCGTCGCCAAGCGCATGATCTGGGGCGCCCGGGCGTGGCCGTAACGGGTTCCGGGACTTGAAAGGCGAAAGGTGGCGGCTCCCCGAGCCTCCCACACTCTCCTCGCCAGCTTCCGCTCAAGCCATGCTCCCCCTCCAGGCCTGGTTCCTCGCGCTACGCCCCAAGACCCTCACGGTCTCCCTATCGCCGGTCATCCTGGGCACTGCCGTGGCTTGGCACTTTCAGGGACACCTGCTGTGGGGCCCCTTGCTGGCCGCCATTGCCGCTGCGGCCCTGATCCAGGTCGGCACCAATCTGTTCAACGACGTGGGCGACTACCTGCGCGGCACCGACACTCCGGATCGTCTGGGCCCTCCCCGGGCCACCGCCCAGGGCTGGCTGACGCCCGCCCAGGTCAAGGCCGGCGCCTGGCTGGCCTTCGCCCTTGCCCTGCTCTGCGGCTTCTATCTGGCACAGCACGGCGGCTGGCCCATCGTCTTCATCGGCCTCGCCTCCCTGGCCGCCGGCTGGGCCTACACCGGCGGCCCTTTCCCCATCGCCTACCGGCCCCTCGGAGAAGTCTTCGTGTGGGTCTTCTTCGGGCTGGTCGCCGTCGGCGGCAGCTACTACCTGCAAACCCTCGCCCTGGGCTCTTCGGCCTTGATCGCCGGCAGTCTCATCGGCATCCATGCTGCGGCGGTGATCACCGTCAATAACTACCGGGACCTGGACGGCGACGCCAGGAGCGGCAAGAACACCCTGGCGGTGATCATGGGCAGGCCGGCAACGCAACGCGTCTATCAGTTTGAGATGCTCGCTCCCTACCTGGGCCTTTGCGCCCTGATACCGGACCTGGGTCCCGCCGCGGCCCTGCCGCTCCTCTCTCTTCCGGCCAGTCTCGTCCTCGTCCGCCGTTTCCGCCAGACCGCTCCGGGCCCCATCTTCAACACGCTGCTGGCCCAGACCGCCGGCCAGCAATTGCTTTTCGCCCTGCTGCTTGCCGCGGCTTTCGTTTTTTAGCCAAGTCATATTCGCGCCCACGCTTCCGTGGCAAGCTGACCCCCATCTCCGCCTCCCGGACAGCAAAGGACAATCCGTGACCATCGCCAATTTCGCCGACCTCCTGCAGGCAGCACGCCAGCAACCCGACCCGCAGCGCCTGCTCTTCGTCTTCGCCCGCGCCGAATTGCCCGAAGACGCCACCGAAGACGAGGCCCGGCGATTCGCCAGCGGGCTCGGGGGTGCCCTGGCACCCATCATGTTCGTGGATAAGAAGATCGACGAGATCAACAGCTTCGCAGACTTGGTGGAGGAGTCCCGGCACACCGGCCAGACCTGGGACATGGTCTTTGTCGGCTGCCTCGGCGGGCGTGGAGGCCGGGAACCCGGCGACGACGAGGCACAACACGGCCTGGAGACCATGGTCAAGTCGGTGCAGATGGGTCAGTTCTCCCATCTGCTCGCCTATCGTGCCAACGGGGAGCAAGTGGCTTTCTCCTGAATGCCTGGGGCGGCGGCCTGAATATTTTTTAAGCGCCTTTTCCGGTAAAATTAGCGGCTTCCCCCGCTTAACACCGACCGCCGCTAGTCCATGGATTTCCTCGGCTTCAAGCTCCGCAACAACCTCTTCGTCGCGCCCATGGCCGGGGTCACCGATCGCCCCTTCCGCCAGCTCTGCAAGAAGATGGGGGCGGGATTGGCAGTTTCCGAGATGGTCACGTCGAACTCGCTGCTCTATGGCAGCGCCAAGACCTTGCGACGGGCCAACCACGAGGGGGAAGTCGCCCCCGTTTCAGTCCAGATCGCGGGAGCCGACCCGAAAATGATGGCCGAGGCGGCCCGGCACAACGCAGCAAACGGCGCCCAGATCATCGACATCAACATGGGCTGCCCGGCCAAGAAGGTCTGCAACGTCATGGCCGGCTCGGCCCTCATGCAGAACGAAAAGCTGGTCGGCGACATCCTCGACGCAGTCGTCGCGGCGGTTCCGGACACCCCGGTGACGCTCAAATTCCGCACCGGCTGGAATCTGGCCAACCGGAACGCCCCGACCATCGCCCGCATGGCCGAAAACGCCGGAATTCGCGCCGTGGCGATCCATGGCCGCACCCGCTGCCAGCAATACACCGGCGAAGCCGAGTACGACACCATCGCCGCCGTGAAAACCCTGGTGAAGATTCCGGTCATCGCCAACGGCGACATCAACACTCCCGAGAAAGCCCAGCAGGTCCTCGCTCGCACCGGCGCCGACGGCCTCATGATCGGCCGTGCCGCCCAGGGCCGCCCCTGGCTTTTCCGGGAAATCGAACATTACCTGAAGACCGGCGAGCATCTGGCACCGGCCCGGGTCGATGAAATCCACGGGATTCTGCAGGAGCACCTCGAAGATCTGTACGCCTTCTACGGGCTGGAAACGGGTTTTCGCGTGGCCAGAAAACACATCGCGTGGTACACGAAGGGATTGGCAGGTTCAGCCGCCTTCCGTCATTACATGAACCAATTGCCCAGCATCGAACTGCAGCGCCAGGCCGTGAACGACTTCTTTTACGACCTCGCCGGACAGTCCGAGCATCTGCAATATATCAACATACGGGAGGAGTTGGCGGCATGAGCCAACAGGACATATCGGCGTGCGTCGTGGGCGCCCTGGAGCAGTATTTTCACGACCTGGATGGGGAAAAACCGGCTGCAATTTATGACATGGTACTAAAAAGCGTGGAGAAACCCATGCTTCAGGTCGTGCTCACCAAAGCCGGCGGCAATCAGACCCTGGCGGCGGACATGCTCGGAATCAATCGCAACACTCTGCGCAAGAAGCTCACCGAATACCAATTGCTCTGACGGCAGGATTCGGGACTCAGGTTTGAGGATTGAGCGAACCCGGCCCCCCGGCAGCCTTCATCTCCACCTCAACTTTCTGATTTTTCGATCCTAAACCCTGATTTCCCCATGAAAATCCAACAAGCGCTGATTTCCGTCTCCGACAAGCGAGGCGTTTTCGAATTCGCCCAGGGCCTGAGCGGCCTGGGGGTCAAGCTGCTGTCCACCGGCGGCACCGCCAAGCTGCTGCGTGAGGCCGGACTGGCGGTCACCGAAATCGGCGATTACACGGGCTTTCCGGAAATGCTCGACGGCCGGGTCAAGACCTTGCACCCCAAGGTCCATGGGGGAATCCTGGCTCGCCGCGACCTCGCCGAGCACATGACGACACTGGCGCAACACGGCATTCCGACCATCGATCTGGTGTGCGTGAATCTTTACCCCTTTGCCGCTACCGTCGCCAAACCCGGTGTCACCCTGGAAGACGCCATCGAGAATATCGATATCGGCGGCCCGGCCATGGTCCGCTCGTCGGCCAAGAACTACGCCGGCGTGGCCATCGTCACCGATCCGGAGGACTACGCGCCGCTGCTCGCCGAGATGAAAGCCCAGGGCGGCACCCTGGAACTCGGCACCCGCTTCGCCCTGGCCAAGAAAGCCTTTACCCATACCGCCCGCTACGACGGCATGATCGCCAACTGGCTGACCGGCCTGGAGGAAGGCGCCGAAGCCAAGCCAACCGAAGCGGCGCCGGCCCCTTCGATCTTCCCGAACAGGCTGCAACTGGCCTTCGATCGCGTCGAAAGCCTGCGCTACGGTGAAAACGCCCATCAATCAGCCGCCTTCTACCGGGACCCCACTCCCCTGCCGGGCAGCATTGCCGCCTACACCCAATTGCAGGGCAAGGAGCTGTCCTACAACAACATCGCCGATTCGGATGCGGCCTGGGAATGCGTCAAGGCCTTCGATGCTCCGGCCTGCGTCATCATCAAGCACGCCAATCCCTGCGGCGTCGCCATAGCCGGTAACCTGCTCGGTGCCTACGAAAAGGCGTTCAAGACCGATTCCACCTCGGCCTTCGGCGGCATCATCGCCTTCAACGGCGAAGTCGGCCTCGACGTGGTCCATGCGATGAACGAACGCAAGCACTTCGTCGAAGTGCTCATCGCCCCGTCCTTCACCGCCGAAGCCCGGGCAGCCCTCGCTTCCAAACAGAACCTGCGCGTCCTGGTCCTCCCCCTGGGCCGCCAGCTCAACACCCTGGAGTTCAAGCGCGTCGGCGGCGGCCTCCTGGTACAGACGGCCGACGATTTCACCGCTCAGGCCGATCGCCTCAAGGTCGTCACCCGAGTCCAGCCCAGCGCCCAGCAGATCGAAGACCTGCTCTTTGCCGAGCGCGTCGCCAAGTTCGTCAAGTCGAACGCCATCGTCTTCTGCGGCGCCGGAATGACCCTGGGCGTCGGCGCAGGGCAGATGAGCCGCGTCGATTCGACCAAGATTGCCAGCATCAAGGCCCGGAACGCGGGTCTGGAACTGAAGGGCTCGGTCGTCGCATCCGACGCCTTCTTCCCCTTCCGCGACGGCCTCGACGTCCTGGCCGAAGCCGGCGCCGTCGCCGTCATCCAACCGGGCGGGTCGATGCGCGACGAAGAAGTGATCGCCGCCGCCGACGAGCATGGCATTGCGATGGTGTTCACCGGCGCCCGCCACTTCCGTCACTGAGCGAACACTGCCTCTCAGTTGAAAAAGATCGTCATTCTGCTGGCTGTCGCTGTCATAGGCTGGCAAGCCTATGGCAAATACCAACAGCGAGTCATGTCGCCGTTGGCCTCGGTCGCCGGGGAGCGCTCGCCTACCGCAACGAGGGAGCCTGCATCGACTGCATCTTACCGCTGTGATGGGAGGACCCATTGCTCGCAGATGACGTCCTGCGAGGAGGCAACTTGGTTTCTCAAGAACTGCTCCGGCACGAAAATGGATGGCAACAACGACGGTATCCCGTGCGAAAAGCAGTGGTGCAAATAAAATCTAATATGGATCATTTCCAATGAAACTCCTCGTCATCGGCTCCGGCGGCCGCGAGCACGCCATGGCCTGGCGCCTGGCCCAGTCTCCCGGCCTGCAGAAGGTTTACGTCGCCCCCGGCAATGCCGGTACGGCCCGCGAGCATGAACTCGAAAACCTCGCCATCACCGATCCGGTCGCCCTGGCCGATTTCGCCGAGAAGGAGAAGATCTACCTCACCGTGGTCGGCCCCGAAGCCCCCTTGGCGGCCGGTATCGTCAATACCTTCCGGGCCCGCGGCCTGAAGATTTTCGGCCCCACCCGGGAAGCCGCCCAGCTCGAATCCTCCAAGGACTTCGCCAAGCGTTTCATGGCCCGCCACGGCATCCCGACGGCCGAATTCGAGACCTTTTCCGATTCCGCCGCGGCCCACGCCTACATCGAGAAAAAGGGCGCTCCCATCGTCATCAAGGCCGATGGCCTGGCGGCGGGGAAGGGGGTCGTCGTGGCGACGAGCCTGGGCGAAGCGCACGCGGCGATCGATGACATGTTGTCCGGCAACACGCTGGGAGTGCAGCACAACGAGGCGGGCGCCCGGGTCGTGATCGAGGAATTCCTCGACGGCGAGGAAGCCAGCTTCATCGTCATGGTCGATGGCAAGAACGTCCTCCCGTTGGCCTCCAGCCAGGATCACAAGCGCATCGGCGACGGCGACACCGGTCCCAATACGGGAGGCATGGGCGCCTACTCCCCTGCTCCGGTGGTGACCCCGGAAATCCATGCCAAAGCAATGCGGGAAATCATCCTGCCCACGGTGCGCGGCATGGCAGCGGACGGCATTCCTTACACCGGCTTTCTCTACGCCGGCCTCATGATCGGCAAGGGCGGCTCGGTGAAGACCCTGGAATTCAATTGCCGCATGGGCGATCCGGAAACCCAGCCCATCCTCATGCGACTGAAGTCCGACTTCGTCGCCCTGCTCGAACACGGCGTCGATGGAACCCTCGATGAGGTGGAAACCGAATGGGACCGCCGCGTCGCCCTGGGCGTCGTGCTGGCCGCCGCCCATTACCCCGCGACGCCGCAGAAAGGCGACATCATCAGCGGCCTGCCCGATGGCAACTGCTTCTCCGACGAGGTTCATGTCTTCCATGCCGGTACTGCCGACAAGGATGGCCGGGTGGCGACCAGCGGCGGTCGCGTGCTCTGCGTCACCGCCCTCGGCGAAAACGTCCGCCAGGCCCAGAAACGCGCCTACGAGGCCGCCGGTCAGATTGCCTGGGACGGCATGCAGTATCGCAAGGACATCGGTTACCGGGCGATCAGCCGCTGACCCTGTCGCCAACCAGCAGAAGGGCGGCCCGGCGCAATCGACCGGTTGCCCTTTCATCATCGCGGAGCACCATGGACACCACACGCCTCAAGGACTACTTCACCGGCCTGCAAGGACGTATCGTCAATGAGTTGGAAACCTTTGACGGCCAGGCGTTTCGCTCGGATTCCTGGGTACGTCCCGAAGGCGGAGGCGGCATTTCAAGGCTGATCGAGGAAGGCGCGTTTTTCGAGCGGGGCGGGGTCAATTTTTCCCACGTCACCGGAAGCAAGCTGCCCGCCTCCGCCACCGCCGTCAGGCCCCAGTTGGCGGGCCGCGCCTGGGAGGCCATGGGGGTGTCGCTGGTGCTCCATCCCCGCAATCCCTATTGCCCCACGGCCCACATGAACGTACGGGTCTTCGTCGCCAGCAAGGACGGCGAGGACGACGTCTGGTGGTTCGGCGGCGGCATGGACCTCACCCCGTATTACGGCGAGGTGGAGGACGTCCGCCACTTCCACGCCACCTGCCGCGACGCCCTCGCCCCATTCGGCGCCGATGTCCATGACCGCTACAAGCGTTGGTGCGACGAGTATTTCTTCCTCAAACACCGCAACGAACCCCGCGGGGTCGGCGGCGTCTTCTTTGACGACCTCAACGAAGGCGGCTTCGAACGCTGCTTCGACCTCACCCGGGCGGTGGGCGACGCCTTCACCCGGGCTTACCTCCCCATTCTGGCCCGCCGCCGGGATGTCCCCTACGGCGAGAGGGAGCGCGATTTCCAGGCCTATCGCCGGGGACGCTACGTGGAATTCAACCTGGTCTGGGATCGCGGGACCCTGTTCGGCCTTCAGTCTGGGGGACGCACGGAATCGATCCTGATGTCCCTGCCTCCGATCGTGAAATGGCGTTACGACTGGAAACCGGAGCCGGGCAGTCCCGAGGCTCAGCTCTACGAGGTTTTCCTGCAGCCCCGGGACTGGTTGTGAAGACCGGATCCCCGAACGGCACCAAGTCCGCCGCCCGGTCAGACTCCAAAGTGGGCTCTCGCTCGGCGCTGCACGCCGATTCCTGAGTCAGCCCCTACTTGAGTTTCCCACGCACCACCCTCACCCGGGTCGGATCCTTGATGGTGGCGACGCCGCCGTTGCCGGTGATATTGCCGCAGGTACAGGCCGCCTTGATGCGGGGGACGGAACTGACGATCCCGGTGCAATCCAGGCACTCGTAATAAAGATCGCCTCCCGTGGGAAGATTGGCCGGGTTGGGAGCCGGCTCTATCGGGTAGAAGTTGTAAATCTTGCGCATGTCGATGTTCAGCATGGTCTCCTCCGTGTTGTTTATTCAGATGTCTTTTCGCCTACGCTCAGGCGGTAGTGGCGATTCGCCTCATCGTCGCGCTCGAGTCGCTCCATCAGCCGGGCGAGTTCCAGATGCGCGTCGCGGCTGTCGTCCACCGCGAGGGAAGCCTCGAAATAGCTCTGGGCCTTGCCCCATAAGCGCTGGCGCTCGCACATCCGGCCCAGGGCAAGGAGCAGGACCGCATCGCCAGGACGCGTAACCAGCCACTGCTCGGCGCGCGCAATCCGTCCGGTCAAGTCCGGCCCGGGAAGCTGGCCATAGAGCTCGACAAGATCGTCGTTCCAGGCCTCGCTTCCCCGCTCCAGCGCCGCCTCGACGATCGCCTGCGCCTCCCTGTGATCGCCCAGAATCTGCAATTCCCGGGCGGCGGCGAAGGCGATGCGACCTTCCCGCTCGTTCGCCGGGATGCGGTTCAGGCAGGACACCAATTGCCCGGCGTCGGCCCGATGCGCCGCCAGAATTTCCAGGTGGGCCTGGCCCTTGATCCGGCGAGCTGCCTCGTCCGCCAAGCCTCCTCGTTTCTCCAGCTGCCGGGCCAGACGCAGCACCCCTTCCCAGTCTCCGGTACCCTGCAGGGCCCGCAACTCAAGGCGCATCGCCGCCAGATGGCGGCCATGGCTGAGCTGCAATCGTGCCAGCGTGGCTGCCGCCAGGTCGAAGCGACGGGCTTCGTTGTGCATTTCCGCTTCCAGCATGAGCGCCGCCGCCTCGCAACGGCGATCGCCGGCCTGAGCCTTTTCCAGCCACTCCTGCTGGCGCGCGGGCTCGCCCATGCGCTGGGCCGCACGAGCCGCCACCAGGGCAGCCAGCCCAGGCGCCGTCCCGCCGGCATAGGCATCGGCCGCCCGCTTGAGCGCCTGGCCAAAGCGACCCTCGAACAAGAGCCGCACCGCATCCTGAAAGACCGCAGCGGCCTGTTCCCGCTTTCGACGCAGGCGGTAGTCCCTGGCCAGCACCGGCAATTTGAAGGTCAGGGAAAGGGCGCGCAGCACCGCGTAGAACAGTGCGAAGGAGAGAATGGCGATAACGATGAAAAGATTGAGGCTGACCTCGACCCTCCAGGGGGGGAGGACCAGGAGCACGTAGCCCTGGTTGAGCTGGCCGCCCAACGCTACCGCAACCGCCAAACCGAAGAGGGCCAGCAGCCAGAACAGCCCTCTCATTTTCCGGCCTTGCCGTTTTTCAGGCCACGCAATGCAGCCAGGCTCTCGTTCAGGTTGGGCAATTCGATGACCAGATCGGCTCCGGCAAGCTGGCGCAGGGTCGTCACGGCCCCCTGGACCGCTTTGTCCGCGGCTTCAAAATGGCGGGTCAATCCCTCCTGAGCAGCCTTGAGTTCGCTGCGGAAGGTGGTCTGATCGCGGGACAGCAAGGCCAGGCGCGCGTTGAGCAAGCGGAGTTTGAGATTCTCCCGCAGGAAGAAGGACTGGCCCGGGGCCAGAAGCACGGGTTCTTCGCGGTCGAAACGCTGTATGCGGACCAGCCCCTTGATCTCCGCCCACAATCCGCCGACCACGCGTTCCCAGCTTGCCGCACCCTCCGTGACCGGAGCCTCGGCCTTTCCTGCAACAGGCGGACGTGCGTTCATGGCCAGCGGCAAGCGGTCGACGGCAGTCAGGAGATTTTCCAGTTTGAGGCTCATCCCCGCCACATCGACAAAAGGCAGTGATCGCAGGCGGTCCAGGTCGCGGCCCACCGCCTTGCGCAGGGGAACGAACTGAGGTCGGTCGAGGCGCGCAAGTCGCGCATCGGCAGTCTGCAGAGCGAGCACGGCGGCAGCCACGTTGCCAGTCAGTTGGAGATTCTGGGCGGCGAGGGTGACCGCCTGCTCGACCTCGAGCAGCGAGGCATCGTCCCGACTGCGGGCGAGTTCCTGGTAGAGACCCTGCAGCGACGCGGCCTGCCCCTGAAATTCAGCCAGCCGCGCGTCCAGGGCGCCCTGCTTGGCCTGCAGGGCCGCCATCTGGTCCTGGACCTGTTTGAGCGCCCCTCTCCCCTCGCTTCCCAGAGCGTCGGCGTCGGCAAGACGGCGCGCCACTTCCTGCCGCGTCTCTCCGATCTGGTCACGCAGGTCCAGGATCGCCCAGCCGGCCACCGCCAGAGCGCCCAGAGCCAGGACGAGCCACGGATTGCGCCATTGCCCGACGCGCGGGGCTGCCGGCGGTGGCGCTGCTACCGGGGGGGCGGGTGTCTCTTCCATGGCCGATCCGAATTATTTCGACCAATTATAAGCGCACAGTCCGGCGAGAATGCCCGCGTCAGCCGGCCCCGTGAGGATCACCCGCTGCAGCCCCAGGGCTCTTGCCGTTTCCGCAATGCGGGCATGGGGAACGAAGAGCGGAGTGATTTCCAGAAATCGTCGGTCTTCGCCGAAGCCGATCATGTCCACCAGATAGCGCAAGCCCTCGCTGCTCGATACGGTCAGGGCGTCGAGTTGCCCGGCATGCCAGGCCTTGCTGAGCGTTTCGGCACCACCGGCGGGTGCTGAACGGCGATAGCAGGCAATGCAATCGACTTCCGCTCCACGCTCACGCAGGGTGTCGGCAAGCAGTTCCCGGCCGCCATCGCCACGGAAGATGGCAATCCGGCTCCCGGCCACCCGTTCAGCCTGAAGATCGGGCAGATCGAGGAGCGCCTCGGAATCGAACCTTTCGCTCGGCGCGATGCACCCGTCCACCCCGGCGCCAGCCAGGGCTTTCACCGTCCCCTGGCCGACCGCCGCGGGGATGAGCCGCGCCGGCCACCCCCCCGCGGCGAGGAGGGTGGGGAGCGCATGGGCTACCGCGTTGGGGCTGATGAAGACGGCCAGGCGGTAGTCTCCGAGGCGCCCTGCCGTCTGGACCAGCGGGCCGGGATCGGCTGCCGGGAAGATTTCCAGGAGCGGAAAGACGAGGGGAGTTCCACCGGCTTCCGCGATGGCTCCCGCCAGGGCAGCCGCCTGATCCCGCGGCCGGGTCACGACGATGGTGCGCCCTGCCAGCGGGAGACTTCCCTTCATTTTGCCTGGGCGAGCTTGTCCAGAATGTCGCCAGCACCTTGAGCCCGCAGCCGGTCGGCGAGTTCCCGACCGAGACGTTCGTCGTCGTCCGCTTCCTTGCCGACTTCGCCGCGGATTTCGCCGGCGACCATTTCCCGGCCATCCGGAGTGGCGACGAAGCCGCGCAGCCAGAGCCGACCTTCCTCGATCACCGCATAACCGCCAAGGGGAACCTGACAACTGCCGCCAAGGGCTCGGGAAAACGCCCGCTCGGCCCGCACGCAGTAGGCGGTTTCGGGATCGTTCAAAGGCGCGACGACGGTGGCCATTGCCTCCGCGCCTGCCACCAGCTCGATGCCCAGGGCCCCCTGGCCGGGGGCCGGCAACGACTGCTCGGGAGTGAGCAGGGCGCGAATGCGAGCCTTGAGACCCAGGCGGATCAATCCGGCCGCCGCCAGGATGATGGCGTCGTATTGACCCTCGTCCAGCTTGCGCAGCCGAGTGTCGAGATTGCCCCGCAAACTGCGGATTTCCAGTTGCGGATAGCGGGCCCGCAGGATCGCTTCGCGCCGCAAGCTGGAAGTCCCGACGACAGCCCCCGGCGGCAGTTCGTCGAGGCCGGCATAACGGATCGATACGAAGGCGTCGCGGGGATTCTCGCGAGCCGAAATGGCGGCGAGAACGAAACCCTCGGGCATCACCATGGGCACGTCCTTCATCGAATGGACCGCCAGATTTGCCCGGCCCTCCGCCATGGCGACTTCGAGTTCCTTGATGAACAGCCCCTTGCCGCCGATCTGTGCCAGAGGCCGGTCGAGAATCTGGTCGCCCTGGGTGGTCATCCCGAGGATGGTCACGGCTGCCCCGGGATTGAGGGCGGAAAGGCGGTCGCGGACATGTTCGGCCTGCCAGAGGGCAAGGCGGGATTCGCGGGAGGCGATGACGATCTGAGTGGGGACGGACATGGCGAACGGCTCGCGACGGAAGGGCGCCGATTCTACCACGGGCACTCCGTCTAGCCGCCGGTGGCCAGGGCGCGCGCCACCGCCCACTGGCGACGACTCACCGGCAATCGATCGGGAACGCCGCGGACCAGAGCCCAGCCATAGGCATCGGCCTCGTCGCCTGCAGCGCGCTCGAATCCGGCCAAGGCATCCCGCGCCACCAGAACCGCCCGATGCAGCCGCAGGAAACGCTCGGCGAATTCCTGCTCCAGATGGGTCAGCGCCTCGTCGAGGATGTACTCCCGCTCCCGGGTGCGGGCAGTGACGTACTTGAGGTCGGCCTTGAAATACAGGATCTCGGCCACCGGAACCAACAGGAGTTTTCCCCGCTCGTGGCAGGAGAGATGGCTGCGCCCCCCGCCGCGCATCTCGCGCCCGATTGCCGTCAACGTCTCCCCGGACGGACGCTGGGCTCCCCTCACCTTCTGCAGGGCCGCCAGCAGCCGTTGGGTCCGCACCGGTTTGAGCAGGTAATCGATGGCATTGAGGTCGAAGGCCTGGACCGCATAATTGTCGTAGGCGGTCGCGAAAACCACCGCCGGCGGATCGACCAGAACCCCGAGATGGCCGGCAAACTCGATCCCATCCATCCCGGGCATGCGGATGTCGGCGAGGACCACATCCACCGGCGTCGTCTTCAGGAATTCGAGGGCCTCCAGGCCATTGCCCGCCTCTCCGGCGACGGAGTTCGGCAGATTGATGGCAATGTCCGAAAGCAGTTCCCGCAGGCGGGTGCGCGCCAGCGGTTCGTCGTCCACCAGAAGGACGGTCAAGGGTGAGGGTGTGTTCGGCATGGCAGATGGATGAGCACGCGATAATTCTCGGGACCTTCCTCGATATCGAGGCGGGCTTCCAGATCGTAGTACAGGGCCAGGCGTTCCCGAATGTTGGCGACCGCCATGTGATTTCCGCGTACATGGCTGCTCCCTCCGGAGGGATTGGCAATAATGATCACGAGTTCGTCGCGCTTGCGGGAAAAGGAGATGGCGACCGTCCCGCCTTCGGGGCGCGGTTCTATCCCATGGTAGACGGCATTTTCCAGGAGGGGTTGGAGCATGAGGGGCGGGATGGCCTCATCCAGAGGCACGTCGGCCACTTCCCATAGGATGCGCAGACGTTCCCCCAGGCGCAGGCGTTCCAGATCGAGATACTGGCGCGCCAGGGCTATCTCGTCGGACAGGGGAACCCGCTCGGCGGGATCCCGGAGCGCCGCGCGAAACAGGTCCGACAGCGACTCGAGGGCTTCCTCGGCGCGCCGCGGTTCGGCCCGGATCAAGGACAACACGGCATTCAGGGAGTTGAAGAGGAAATGGGGCCGGATGCGGGCGTTGAGCGCCGAGAGCCGCGCTTCGCTCATGGAGGGTGAGATGGCCCGCAGCCGCAGGGTGAAATAGAAGAGCAGGAGAATGGCCGCCGCCGCGGCCAGGAGGGCCGCCCGGAGTGCGTCCAGGAAGGTCCCGGAAGTCAATCCAAGCCAGTTCCAAAGATCGCTTTGCAGGGCCGCCAGGCAGGCAGCGACTGCGACGACGACGAATTGAGCGGCGCGGGGCGGCATTTTCCAGAGTAGATCCCGTATCCCCGCGACGACCCCGAGGGTCAGGAGAAGAACCGGTTCGACCAGGGCTGCGAACTCGACAAATCGCCAGGGCCAGCCCCGCAGATCGGGGCTCTGGACCAGAGCCGCCGCCAGCGCCAGTACATTGCCGCCCAGGAGGACGCGCAGCACGACCCCAAGGTTGCGCCAGTCCGGCAGCGGGTGGACCGCCTGGATTTGTCTTATCATTTCGCTTTCCGAGTCTCCCGTCGCACCGCGCAGGGCATGCCAAACGGAACTCTAACCCCGATTTCCGCCACTGAAAATGACTTCCAACGCAGCACAATACACTTGGGCCGGCCGATTCTCCGAACCCGTCAGCGACCTGGTCAAACGCTATACCGCCTCGGTGGACTTCGACCGCCGCATGTGGCGTCAGGATATCCGGGGCTCCCTCGCCCATGCCCGCATGCTGGCCCGCCAGGGCATCATCAACTCCCAGGATCTGGCCGACATCGAGCGCGGCATGGCGCAGGTGACCCAGGAAATCGAATCCGGCGCTTTCGAATGGTCGCTGGACCTGGAAGATGTGCACCTCAATATCGAGAAGCGCCTCACTGCCCTGGTCGGCGACGCCGGCAAGCGCCTACACACGGGACGCTCCCGCAACGACCAGGTGGCCACCGACATCCGCCTCTATTTGCGCGATGCCATCGACGACATCCTCGCCCTCATCCAGTCCTTTCGCTCGGCGCTGCTCGATCTGGCAGACAAGGAAGCGGCGACCCCGATGCCCGGCTTCACCCACTTGCAGGTCGCCCAGCCGGTGACATTCGGTCACCACATGCTGGCGTATTTCGAGATGTTCGGCCGTGACGCCGAACGGTACGCGGACTGCCGCCGGCGGACGAACCGCCTCCCCCTCGGCGCTGCCGCCCTGGCCGGCACCACCTACCCCATCGACCGCGCCTTCGTCGCTGCAGAATTGGGATTTGAGGGGATTTGCGAGAACTCCCTCGATGCGGTCTCCGACCGCGACTTCGCCATCGAATTCTGCGCCGCCTGCGCCCTTCTCATGACGCACATCTCGCGCCTGTCCGAAGAGCTGGTGATGTGGATGAGCCCGCGCATCGGCTTCATCCGGATCGCCGATCGCTTCTGCACCGGATCGTCGATCATGCCCCAGAAGAAGAATCCGGACGTTCCCGAACTGGCCCGGGGCAAGACCGGCCGCGTCAATGGCCACCTGATTGCGCTCCTCACCCTGATGAAAGGTCAGCCTCTGGCCTACAACAAAGACAACCAGGAGGACAAGGAACCCCTCTTCGACGCCGTGGATACGGTCACCGACACCCTGCGCATTTTCGCCGACCTGGCCGGCGGCATCACCGTCCAGCCAGAGGCGATGACGAGCGCCCTGACCCAGGGTTTCGCGACGGCGACGGACCTGGCCGACTATCTGGTCAAAAAGGGACTCCCCTTCCGCGACGCCCACGAGGCGGTCGGCCATGCCGTGAAGGCTGCCGAGCGGCAAGGCGTCGACCTGCCTCAGCTGCCGCTTTCCGAGTTGCAGACCTTCTGCCCGCTGATCGGCGACGATGTCTATGCCGTTCTGAGCGTGGAAGGATCCCTGGCTTCGCGCAACCACATCGGCGGCACGGCACCCGGCCAGGTCCGTGCGGCCATCGCGCGCGCCCGATCCAAGCTTGCCGGATGACCAGGAAACTCGGCAAGTACGAAATCATCCGCGAGCTGGGGCAGGGGGCCACCAGCACCGTGTTCCTGGGGCGCGATCCTTTCGCCCAGCGGGACGTCGCCATCAAGGTCGCGACACCCGAAGCCCTGCGAGACCCGGATCGCAGCCGGGTCTATTCCCACCTTTTCCTGAACGAAGCCTCCCTGGTCGGCAAGCTCGATCACCCCCACATCGTGCAGATTTACGACGCGGTGGTAGCCGAGAATCTCTCGTACATCGTCATGGAGTATGCCCCCGGAGGCACTTTGGAAACCCACGCCCGTCGGGATAGCCTGCTGCCCGTCGAGCGCGTGATCGAGATCGTATTCAAGTGCACCCGTGCCCTGGATTACGCTTTCCGACTCGGCATCACGCACCGGGACATCAAGCCCGCCAACATCCTCCTCTCGCCCGAGACGGACATCAAGATTTCGGACTTCGGTGCCGCCATCACCCGCGAAAATGTGGAGCGCACCCAGGTTTCCGGCATCGGCTCTCCCGCCTACATGTCGCCGGAGCAAGTTCAGGAAAGACCGCTCGACCACCGGACCGACATCTACTCCCTGGGCGTCGTCCTCTATCAGCTCCTGACGGGCGATCTGCCTTTCCAGGCCAGCACCAGCTACAGCATGATTTACCAGATCATCCACTCCGTGCCGACGGAACCCTCGTTTCTTCGCGGAGACCTGCCCCCGGCCCTGGACGCGGTCGTCGCGCGGGCCATGGCCAAGGATGTCGAGGCGCGCTACCAGACCTGGGAGCACTTCGCCCATGATCTCGCCCTGGCGGCGCGCAAGCGCTCGCTGCGGGCGCGCAAATTCGATCTTCCGAGTACCGAGAAATTCGATCTCCTACGCGGAATGCCCTTCTTTCAGGATTTCCCCGATCCCGAGCTTTGGGAAGTCCTCGGCTTCGCCCAATGGGACCGAGTCCCGGCCGAGACCGTGATCATTCACGACGGCGACGACGGTAGTTTCTTCTGCTTCCTGATCGGCGGCGAACTCAAAGTCACCAAGAACGGGCGCATCCTGCATCTGCTGACCCCCGGGGACTGCTTCGGGGAAATGGCCGTCGTGACCCGCCGGGGTGCTCCCCGGACGGCAGACGTGACCGCGCTCACCACCGCCAACGTGGTCGTCATCCACCGCGAAGCCCTGGAGGCGGCGAGCGAAACCTGCCGCATGCATTTCTACCGGGGGTTTCTCGAGGTTCTCGCCAACCGGCTCACCATCGCCAACCAGCGGCTGACCGCGGTCTAGGGGCGGCACCCGCCCATCGACCGGGACAATGGTGCAAGTCTGAAGCGGAGCACGAAGGCGCCGGCCTGGATTTGCAGGCGACCGACACTATCGGAGCGAGTAAGCCACCAACTCCGTCGTATTGTCGTCAGGGACTTCGGTACTCATGTTCCCCATTCCACCGCCCAAGTCCTGCTGGCGCTGTTTGACCAAGCGCTTCGCCGCCTTGGCGTACCAAACAGTGAACACGGACTGAACGGGAATCCGGAATCCGAGCATGCGAGTGAGTCGAATCTGAATTTTTGTGGTCTCGAAGATTCCGGCTGGCACGGTGATCGTCTCCTCGCCCAGTACCTTGGCTTCGGTAGCACAAACCGACCGGTTCAGGCAGAGGTCCCAGTTTTGAAATTCGATCCCGCTCAAATCTAACCCGCCCCGGCTACCCGCAAACGCGATAAGGTAGGGCGAGAAGAAGACATCCCCAAGAGACCCCACGAGGGCCGGTTTTCCGTCGTAAGCCCACTCGGCAGTGCCTCGATTGGCGACGGAACAGGATTCCAACACTCCCTCCGCGCTTCGCCCGGTAATCTCGCAACTGCGCCGCTTACCCTTGATAAAGCGCCCGTTGGTTTCGTAAACCCATTTGCTTCCCGGCCCCGGCAGTCCATTCAGGGATGAACGCTCAGCTTCAGGTGCCGCAGGACTCTTCGCGATGTCTTGTCGGTCGGAGACGGTTGTGGCGGCTATGGCTCCAGATTCAGGCGTCACCGACGCAGGCCTGGCAGTTACCGGGGTGGGGTTGATCGCCGCCTGCTGAACGGCAGCCTGGGTCGAGGGCGACTCCTGCCGGACCTGGGTGCGCTGTTGAGATTCAAACTGTTCCCGTTGTTTCTCAAGCGCTTCGAGGATCTTCTTTTGCATCGCGTCCTGGAGCGCCAAGCGTTCCTTGGCGACTTCGTCGTTCATGCGGCGGACCGCCTCCTCGACCGCCCGATCCGTCACCTTTCGCTGCTCCAGGAGCAGCGCCTCGCGATCCGCAGGAGAGAGCGCCGCGGGAGGCTCGGCAGCCTTGGGTGAAGTGAAGTAGAAATCCCCCGTCAGGGAAGAGGACTCCCAAGGCGTCTGCTGGCCTCCGCTTCGCTGGATAACGTTCGAGCGGACGCGCTTGAATACGCTTTCGATCGGCAACCCTCTGACCGAAATCGCGCCGAGCAATTCCTGGGTATAGAGCCCGTTTCTGCCCTGGCCGTCGGAGGCAACACTTCCCGGGGCAGTGGCATAGGCGATGAGGCTTCCACGCGGGGCCTCCATCTGCGCAAGCCCGCCCCCCAAGGCGCGGAAGCGGCGCTCAAACGGATTGTTGCGACACGCATCAAGGATCACGATGTTCAGATGGCTGACCGCGAGCTGATCCAGGATGACGTCCACGTCCACCGTTTCCGCACGAATCGCGGCCTCGGACGCGATCTCGGCATCTACGGGAACCAGGTAGTTCTTCCCTCGCACCTGGAGACCGTGGCCGGCGAAGTAAACCAGGGCCACCGTATCGGAGCGGAGCTTCCCGCCAAACTGGACGATAGCCCGGTTCATTTCCTTTTGCGTGGCGTCGAGCTTTTCGATGACTTCGAACCCAAGTCCCCGCAGGGTAGCAGCCATGTCGCGCGCATCGTTGACCGGATTGACGAGACCCGCCGCAGGGTACGCCGAATTCCCGATCACCAGCGCAACCCTGCGCTCGCCGGGCGGAACGTTCTTCGCTTCCTGCGCTCCTGCCGGCAGCGCATAGGTCAGGAAGAACCCGCCAGCAAACAGGGCTAGCCTCAGCAAGACGCGAGGCAAACATCTCCAGTTTCGTGAAAGTAGGAATTGCGCTGTTCCGGACATGTCGATCGGGAATAAAAAAGGGGTTATGCCAGACCGGGACGAATCCCGCTCGGGACAAGGTCAATTTGCCGACAAGAGGTCAGAGCCGTCACCCGGTTGGCCTCATTAAGCATGTAATGGTCCATCGGCGCGCCGATGTCTTGTTTACCCTCACGTCCTGCTCGCGAATTCACTCAGGCCTCAGTATGCCAAAAAACTCCCTTTCGAGAGGACAGCACTTCCCGCTCGCTCCAGGCAACCCGCAGACCCTGATCGCGCCCTGGTGCTGCCGACGCGAAACTTCTCAGCAAACAGCGGCCCCGGCATCGGGTCGGCAGACCTCTGGTCCGGGACAATTTGGCGATCGGTCAGAGGCGCTTCGCCGTGCCGCGTTATTATGGCGATTCGCTCAAACGCTCCAGCCCGTCCAATGCTTCCGCTGCGCATTCTTCTCTGCTTGTATGCTCTTGCGGCGCTCTCGCCAGCGATAGCTGCCGAGGCGGTCTCGGTCCAGCTCATCTGGAAGCATCAATTCGAATTCGCCGCCTTCTATGCGGCTCAGGAATTGGGCTATTACCGCGATGCGGGGCTTGAGGTCACCATTCGCGAAGGCGGTCCCGGTATCGATGCCGTCCGTGAGGTGGTCGAAGGCCGGGCAGATTTCGGCGTCGGGACTTCTGCCCTCGTGCTCGAACGCTACCAGGGCAAACCCGTGGTCGCCCTGGCCACGCTGATGCAACATTCACCCATTGCCTTGCTGGCTCGCCGAGCGTCCAACCGTTCGAGCGTGCACGACCTCGCGGGAGAGCCTATCGCCGTCGATCCGCACAGCCGTGATGAGATCGAAGCCTATCTCCGCGCCGCGGGACTGAAGGCCGAGCAAATCCGGTTTGTTGACCAGTCCGATTGGACCCTCGACACCCTGGACCGGGGAGAAATCGCCGCCAAAGTCGTCTATGTCTCCAACGAACCCTTTCTCATTCGCGACCGCCAACATGATTACCTGTTGCTGGTCCCCCGATCGGCAGGAGTCGACTTATACGGCAACATGTTGTTCAGCCGGGAAGAGGTCATCCGCAAGCGCCCCGCGGTGGTCGAAGCCTTTCGCAAGGCGACCCTCAGGGGGCTCGTGTATGCCCTCGAAAATCCCGAGGCCCTGGCCGATCTGATCCTGACGCGCTATGACACCCAGAAAAAATCCCGCGCCCATTTGCTCTATGAGGCCAAGCAAATTCGCGACCTCACCCGGCCGGATATCGTAGAACCCGGCTACATGAGCCCCGGACGTTGGCAGCATGTCGTCAACGTCTATGCCGGTCAGGGCAAGCTGCCCACCGACTTTTCCCTCAACGGCTTCCTTTACGACCCGACACCCAAGGTCGTGCCTGGTTGGATGACCTGGACGACAATCGGCGCCCTCCTGGCGCTGCTCCTGTCTTGGGCGGTCATCGCCCGAGTACGGAGACTGAACCGGTTCCTGCAGCACGAGATCGGCGAACGCACGCAAGCCGAAAAGGCCCTCTTATCAAGCGAAGCCAAATACCGGGAATTGGTTGAAAACGCCCATGCCGTCATCGTCAGGCTGACTCCCGAGGGCAGGATAAGCTACTTCAACGAGATGGCGGAAAAGCTCTTCGGCTACCGGGCAGCCGAAGTCCTCGACCGCCCGGCAATGGGCACCATCGTGCCCATGATCGAGGAAGAGAGCGGGCGGGACCTGACCGGTCTGCTCTCCTCCATCATGGCGAACCCGGGACGCTATGCCATCAACGAGAACGAAAACCTGACCCGCGACGGCCGCCGTCTCTGGCTGCGCTGGGCCAATCGAGTCATCGTCGACGAGGCTGGGAAGGCGGTCGGCCTGCTCTGCGTCGGCCATGACATTACGGAACAGCACCGCATGGAGCGGGAGCTGGCTGACTACCGACAACACCTGGAAGCCATGGTCGAGGCCCGTACCGCGGAGCTCAGTCTGGCCAAGGACGCGGCAGAAGCGGCGAGCCGTGCCAAGAGCACCTTCCTCACCAACATGAGCCATGAGTTGCGCACGCCCTTCCACGGCATCCTGGGGGCCATCACCCTAGCCCGGGTCAGGATGGCCGATACCAAGGGGCAGGATCTCCTGGACAAAGCAAAAACAGCCGCCAATCGTCTCCTCCATGTCATCAACGACATCCTCGACATCTCCAAGATCGAAGCCGACCGAATGGAATTGGAATCGGTCCAGTTCCAACTCCTGCCGATCTTCGAGAGCTTATCCAGCCTGCTGGAAATCCAGGCGCGCGGCAAAGGCGTTCGGCTGACTACCGAGATCGCACCCGCCCTCGCCCATCGTTCCTGGCTCGGCGATCCCTTGCGGCTGAGTCAGGTTCTCATCAACCTGGCCGGCAATGCGGTGAAATTCACCGACCAGGGGAGCATTAGCGTCCGAGCCCTCGCCGCAGCGCCCTCTTCCTCCGGCGTCCGTATCCGATTCGAGGTCGAGGACACGGGCATCGGCATCCGGGAAGCCGATCAGCCTCGGCTGTTCTCCGCCTTCGAGCAGGCCGATAATTCGATCACCCGAAAATACGGCGGCACCGGACTGGGATTGGCCATCTGCAAACGCCTGGTCACGCTGATGGGCGGAGAAATCGGCGTGATCAGCGCCCCAGACAAGGGCAGCACTTTCTGGTTCGAACTCACCCTGCCCGAAGCGCTCCCAGAGGCCAAGGAAAAGGCCCCGCCACCCGATCACCACGGCGAAGAAGCCATCCGCGGCCGGCACAGCGGAGCTCGCATCCTGATCGTCGAGGATGACCCGGTCAATCGCGAAATTGCCCGGACCATGGTCGAAGACGTCGGTCTCGTTGCCGATCTCGCCTGCGACGGAGCGGAAGGAGTTCGCCTGGCTGGCGAGCGGCGCTATGCCCTGATCCTGATGGACATGCAGATGCCGGTCATGAACGGAATCGACGCGACGCAGGCAATCCTTGCCGAGGCCACCAATGCGTCCACTCCAATATTGGCCATGTCCGCCAATGTCTTTCCGGAAGACCGTGCCCGTTGCCAGGAGGCGGGAATGGTCGATCACATTCCCAAGCCCGTCGAGGCACGACAGCTCTATGCGATCCTGGCCGACTGGCTGGATCGGGCGGCTTTGCGTGAATCCGAGCGGACGGCCGCAACGGCGGGTCGCCAGCAAGCCTGATGACGGTTTGCGGCCAAGCGAGGTACGGCTGGACCACGAACGCTGACCAGACAAAACTGGGAGATTCCGCTGAGCAGCAAGGGGATTAAGCAAAACGCCCAACCGAGAGGGGTTGGGCGTTGGATTCTGGTGGCAGTCGCTCTATCAAACAATAAGCCGTATAGCTCTTAGCACAATGGTTCTTATTTTCGCGATTGTCTAGTTACCCCCAAAGTTACCCCCAGCGGGGCCTCGCCAGAAGGTACTTCGACGATTTTATTGCGCCAAGTTCGGAAATTTTCGCCTAAAACTTGATCGCCGCAAACCGGCCATTTGCTCCCGTCCTGCAAGGAAAATTGAGGCGTAACGGCCAAGGGTAGGCCATTGGGCGAGAAATTTCAGTGGTATAATTGCACCAGAATAAAGCGTGAGAGGCTATTTATGGCGTCTACGCAGTGCGGCTCGCAAACGGCGAAAAAAGTCGTCATTTCGTTGGCAGCTACGAAAACGAGTCTGAAGCCAAGCATCTGGCTAATTGCTTCACCCCTGGAAATGCCGACTACGCATACGTCAAGGATTTCGATCAGGGCACAATCTTTTTATTCGCCGCCCTGACTATTGCGAAGCGCCCCTAGGCCCAGCAGCCCGACACCGGCTTACCCGAGCATCGGCAGAATGAAGCATACTCGACTCGCCTTGCTTAACAGGTCGAATGCGAAAGTAGAAACGCACCGTCTGCTAAGGATGGAGCAATGTGATGTAATTGCCAGAAAGCGCTTTCGTTTCGGCCATCTTGGTATATGCAGCATGCGCACCTAGACCTCAGCGATTGCCGCCGCCAAGTCCACACCGCAAAAATGAAACCATCTCGCCATGCGAAACCGCTGCCCGCAATGAGCGCGGCAATGACAACGAGAGTGTTCGCAAGGCTCTTGCCGCAACCAAATAAGCGAACCAAAGGAGAAAATGTATGCAAATCATGCTCCGAGTAACGGCGAGCGATTTCTGCGCGGGAGCCGTCTTCGAAGATAGCGAAGACTTTCATTTCATATGCACCAAGGCCGCGCCGAAACTGGGCGCACTGCTCAATATGGACTTAGAGAAGGCCACTCGTCGTTGCAAGATGATGGGGTGGGAGACGGAAGAAACCGTAATCGTCCCGGAAGTCAGATTCCTTTTTGATTGGAATCAGCTTGATAAAGGGACGGGGCCAATCCGAGGCAGGTTGGTCGAAGTGCCAAACCGGGAACACCAAGCTCTGTTGGATCAAACGGAATAATCGGCGGCTGGGACAACCAAACAAACGGCGCAATGCCAAGTCTGGAGGCGTTCGCCGAATTTCGTTATTTCAGGTTACCCCCTCAAGAGTAATGCTGTGCCATTTTGTGTCGCAATAGAGGCTTGGCTATTTCGAAGTTACGAAGATCAGCCTACCTTTGGGAACAGCTTCTTAAACCTGCCATTATTCATAAGCCGTTTCTGGAGCTTTTCTCGCGTTTCCTCTGGAAGGTCAGGAGCAACTTTCTGGAGTTCTCTGCGAATCTCTTCTATGGCGCGCTCGAAGGCAGGTCTTGGCCTGTGCTGCTCAAGCTCCTCCAGAAGAGCAGTGTCGATCGCCACACCCGCAGCTGTCGCCGGTTTTAGCAGCACATCATCAATCCAAGTTAGACCAACCCCAATTTGCCCTTCTCCGCAACAATCTACAAACTGTGCTAGCAACTGCGCTACTTTCTCTTTGCCCCCAGGCATATCAAGCCAGTCTGGAGTTGCAGGCCGGTTGTACAGATTGCCAAGCAGCCATCCAAGTTTTGCTTGGAACTCAGGCGTCAATCGCCCCGTGCGCGAGCGCGTCAGCAATGCATAGTGCTCGCTCTTAAGTGCAACTGTAACGCGCAGCATTGCGACCGCTGGTTCGCCGATCCCCAAGTCTGCATCTTGGTTCAAAAAGAACAAGCCAATTGCTTGCTCGTTCTGATTAAAAAGACGCTCAAAGAGTTGCTTTACCTCGCCCTTCTTGCTGGCCGCAAACCTCCCCGGGCCTAGTGGTACTGCGACATTGCTGACGAGCTTCCATAGAACTTGAGAAAGCGGACGAATGACCGCCAGAGAGATATAACCCGCTTTGGGGCTATCCTTTCGGCGCACCAGGTCACATGACTGACTGGCAACCATGAACCCCAGGTACTTCTCACTACAAAAATGAGCATGGACCTGACTGAACAGGGCTTTCAGTTCCTTTGAAGGAAGAAGGATATCGCCCTGCTCGAGATCCGAGTCTTCAGCAAAGTTACAATAGGTCCAGTGAGCCGGCATCTGCTCGGCGCTCCAACTGGTCGATTAGCTCTTTAGGCCGAGAGAAGGACGTGTAGTCATCCGTACCGTAACTGAACCGGTTTGCTTTGTAGTTGTGATTGTCCGGATGCTAGGCACCGATACAGAAGACTGTGTCACCTCGAAACCACCAACTTTGCCCACCGTCGCGGTCTGATATCGAGCTTCGCTTATTTTGCTCGTTGCCTTGCTAGTCATTACCTTCCCCGCCCTCTGCATTTTGTACTTTCATGGTCGATAGCAAAGTCTGAGAGATGCTGAAAAATTCGTTCGCCCTCGCCAGCCATTGCTGCAACTCTTGATGTTGCGGCGACTCCAGATTGAAGTTGAAATTCAATTTGCTGTCTGTTTCATCCCCATAACTAAGCTCAATATTCACTTCGCCAGGATGAAGGAGAAGAGACCTCGAAACGGCGCGCCTCTTAATAGTGTGGCCTGCATCGGAAAGAGCATCGTCCAAAGAGCAACCAATTAAATCCCACAGGTCGTCCGGGATGTCGGAGAGTCTGTAACGAACATTGATTCCTGCTGCAGCGAGGGGCGTTTCTGGAAGCGACGCAAGTGCTCGCACACCTATTTCTCCGGCCTTGAGTAGCGACGGTAGATCTAGCACTTCCGTGGAAATTTCAAGCATACTGGACGACGGAACCACGATCAGGCCATCGTGGCGTACCCGGAAGGGTGCTAAGCGATCTATGGCTACATCTACTTCAATAGTCGCTTGGTCAGGCAACTGAAACAAGCGCCTTCTTATTCCATCTGGCGTAAGGATAGCCACGTTCCACGCACCGACGATTACAACATTCCATCCGAATGGTACTGCGACCATATCCAAGCACCCTAAAAAACACAGTTGGTAGCTAGCCACGGATTGTAGCGGAAAAGATCCCCGGTGGCGGCGTCAGTCCGAGCTGGGGTCGGCATGCTGCTTTCCAGTATCTGCGGCACACTTGTTCAGCCACATCGCCAGTCTTCGTAGCAATTGCCGCGTGCCGCCCTTGAATGCATTTGCGATTCCCCTGCATCGCAATCACCGCCTTCAGCCGCCTCTGACAACTCGCGTAATTCCTCCGAGTAGCTGTTACTCATCGCGCACCTTCTTCGCTCCTTCATAAGGAACCGCCCCCAGGCGGCGAAGGTGTCCGCTTTTCGTCTGGCCGGACTAGGGGGCGGCGTACTCGGTTAGGCGCTAGGCCGCGCTCCCATGCAGCGGGATCACTTCCGCCCCCGCCTTCAGTTTGTCCAGATAATCCGCCCATAGCTGCATCATCACCTTGCGCTCCTTGAGGAACTTGGTGCGGTTATAGGCCGTTCCCAGGGCGTCGGGTACTTTGTGCGCCAACTGGTGCTCGATCACTTCCGGCTTCTGGTGCAGTTCTTCATGCAGGATCGTCCGCGCCATCGCCCGAAAACCATGGCCGGTAATTTCGGTTTTGGTGTCGTACCCCAGGCGACGCAGGGCTGCATTTACCGCCGCTTCGCTCATTGCCCTCTGGGGATCGCGTCCAGGGAATACAAAACGACCATGACCAGTCAGAGGGTAAAGCTCCTTCAGGATCGCCGCCGCTTGCGTTGCCAGGGGTACGGAATGCTCGGTCTTTGTCTTGCTCACGAAGTAGCGCCATTCCGCCTTTTCTAAATCAATATCCGCCCATAGGGCGGTGCGTAGCTCGCCAGGGCGTACAAAGAGCATGGGGGCAAGGAGCAGTGCCGACTTGACCACGAACGTGCCCCTGAAGCCGTCTATGGCTCTCAGAAGCTCCGCAACCTTGGTCGGTTCGGTAATGCTGGCGAAGTTCTCCCGCCTTACCGGAGCAAGGGCACCCCTCAAGTCGCCGGAAGGGTCTCGTTCCGCCCTACCGGTCGCCACGGCATAGCGAAATACCTGCCCGCAGTTCTGTAAGGCGCGGTGAGCCGTTTCGAGCACGCCCCGGCTTTCGATTCTGCGCAGGACGGTCAAGAGCTCGGGGGCGGTTATTTCAGCAATCGGACGACCGCCAAGCCAGGGAAAAATATCTCGTTCCAGGCGCCGAATGATTTTGTCGGAGTGTCCCGGCGCCCAATTCGGAGAATGCTTGGCAAACCATTCGCGGCCCACGGCTTCAAAAGAGTTTGTCGCCCTCTCTTGAGTCGCTGCCTTCTGCACCTTACGGTTCTCGCTGGGATCGATGCCGTTGGCCAGCAACTTACGGGCATCGTCGCGTCTCGCTCGGGCATCCTTCAGTCCAACGTCAGGATATACCCCCAAGGAGAGCAGCTTCTCCTTACCCCCAACACGATATTTCAGGCGCCAATACTTCGAGCCGTTGGGATTGAGCAGTAGGAACAAGCCCTTCTCGTCGGCCAGCTTGACGGGCTTTTCGCCGGGTTTGGCGTTACGAATCGCAGTATCGGAGAGCGGCATTTGGGGGTAACTCCCTTGGGGGTATCACCAGTTACCCCCACTTATACCCCCAGTTACCCCCGGATTTCAATACCCAACCCCGGACGACTATGGACGGAAAAAAGGCCGGAAACCTTGTATTTACTTGGTTATCCGGCCTTAGTCGCTCATCTCTGGACTAGATTCTGGTGGTGGAGAGACTCCACCGAAAGAACCGGCATCTTAAAGCATTTCGGGGTTTTTAGGAAGGATTGAGGCCAGTAGGGGCTTCGGAGGGGGTTTTTCGCATCTCTACCACCCCCGCCCATGCACCGAGTCGCTATCCAGCCAAGGGAAATAGCTGAGTTCGATTCCGCGAACCGCAATCACACTCACGAACATGGCAATCGCCACCAAGAGGCGGCCAAAAAGAAAATTTGCCAAAGTGTCAACCGAATTGTAAACTTCAGTCGGTTACTTGGAGGTAATCGATAGATGGGAACCCCGCTCAAGAACCCGCCCGTGTACCTGACCTTGGCCCAGGTGCGGTTCAACCCGATTCTGAAACTGGCCGATTTTCTGCCCAGCATCCAGGAGAGCTTCCGTCAGGCTGGCTATCCCGACTTCGATCGCCAGCACATTATCTCGATCCAGCTGACCGCCCAAGAAGGCCAACCGCCTGCTCCGACCCCTGTTCAGCAGGAAAGATTCCTGCTCGGCAACGTCGAAAAGACGCATACATTCATCCTGGATGGCCAGAGCCTCACCCTTCAGTCGACCAATTACGGCCAATTTGAAACCTTCTCGGCTTGCTTCCTGGATGGGCTGAACATCGTCAATGATGCAGTGAAGCTCGCATTCACCGAACGCGTCGGCCTTCGCTATCTCGACCGTGTGATGCCGCAAGCTGGAGAAACCATTGAGCAGTACCTCGTTGACCAGGTTCAAGGCCTGAATTCACGCCTCGGCGGACGCCCGCTCTATTCTTTTACGGAAGCAATGAACGAAATCGGGAACATCAAGCTGCTGAGTCGGGTTGCCATCCAAGAGGGCCCACTGGCCTTCCCCCCGGATATCCAACCAGGGAACATGCGAATTTCGGAAAGGTTTACGTCCTACGTCGGAAACAGTGCCATCCTCGATAACGATGGTTTCGTGGAAGGTCGTGAAGCGTTTTCGACGAAGGCGGTTGCCGAACATCTCGACGCCATCCACAAGGTCATCGGATCTGCATTCAAGACCACCGCGACGCCTTACGCATTTGCTGCCTGGGATAAGTGATCATGCTCGGACTCGCAGTTCCTGTTGGCGATTTCAACGCTCACGCTCACTATCGGCCAGTCCCTGCCATCCACAGGCAGGTGACCGTTGCCGAGGGTGGCCCTCTCCCTTGTTTTGGTGGAAGCGGCACAGGTGGGGTCGAGGGTGTGCACTTCGTCATGTCGCGCCAGGGCTATAGTCCCTACGCGATCCTGAAGGTCGAGCTGGCGGCAGCACAGGATACCTACGCACCCTACACCGATCTAATGAAGGAAGTGAAGGCCGGCTTCGGTCGGACCATGTCCCATCTCCCGGCGGTATTCGGCGTATCGCGCCAGACACTCTACAACTGGCTCAGTGGCGAAACACCCAAAGAGCAGCACCAAGGCAAGCTCATACAGCTGGCCGCTGCCGCACGTGTATTCACCAAGACCGGTTTCAAACCGACCGCGCTGTCGCTCGATCGTACCGTTGCGCAGGGTAAGTCGTTCGTTGAACTAATTGGACAAGGTGCCGACGGCAAGGAAACGGCCGAGCGACTCGTCCGGATCGAAAAACGTGGTGCGGCCGCACGAGAAAAACTCGATGCCTTGCTTGGCGACAGAACGCCTTCGCGTCCCGATGTTGCAGACATGGGCCGCCCAGCCCTCAATGAAAACGTCTGACTGGCATGGAAGGCATGGCAGCGACCTGGACCAGAGATACGCCGTGGCGTCAGGGGCACGTCCTCTCGGCCGAAGCTGTCCACTCGTTGGGACTGGTCCATCCAGAAACACCTGACACGACCTGTGTAGTCGTCATCAGCCACGATTGCGACCTGGCCAACGATGCCCTACAAGTCGAACCCGATGTCGAAGTCATAATCGGGCGTCACCTGCAGAAAGGGGATGGCAACTACTTCTGGGCAAAAGCGCCTCGCACCTTGCACGTCGATGCGCTGCGGAATGACACTGCTGCTGTTATCGAACTGGTCGCCACAGCCAAGCGGCTCATTTCAAAGCAGGCGCTCGCAGCGTTTTCACCTGATGCCGCCTATTCGCTTCCCGGAAAATCGCTGTCGGCGCTACGCTCATGGCTGGGTGTTCGCTACAACCGTGCGGCGTTCCCTGACTCGTTCGTGGATCGTCTCTCTCAGTCCAAGATCGATAAGCGTCTGGCCAAGATCATCGAACCTGTCGGCAACCTGCTGTCCGCCGTCTATTTCGACGTCGATGGCGGCAAGGAAATCGATCACTCCGATGGCAGCCCCTACGAGTTGAAGATCGTTCTCGCCTATCCACCGGGTGACGATCCTGAGCAAGCAGCCGACGATGTTGAAAAGCTCGAAACTGCGATCTCGGATCTCTTCGAGGAAAAGCATTTCGACAAGGCCTCCGACAACTGGATCGGGATTGCCTTGAGGCAATGCATGTCCATCTCCGAAGATGATCTGCCTGTCAGCAGGGCCAGACTACTCACCCAGTGGCGGCTGGAGTACATGACCCTCAAAGCCGATGAAGAGCAACCTGGCGCTCCTGTCTGACCGTCATACCGCATCGACCCCGAGAACCCTACGAGCATAGCCACCCCCTTGCGCTGACAGCGTTTCCATACAGTCTTTTTAACGGAGACTGGCATGGAGACAAAAACCTGCAATGCATGTGGCCACACATTCGCCCCTCGGCCGCAGAACCCCAATCAGACCTACTGCACCGATCCGGCATGCCAACGCGAACGTCGTCGGCGCTGGCAGCAGCAAAAGCGGCGTAACGACGCCGACTACCGCGACAACGATGCACGTGCCGGCAAGGCATGGGCTGCCGAGAACCCTGCGTACTGGAAGCATTACCGCGACGCGAACCCGGCCTACGCCGAGCGCAATCGAAATCTACAGCAGTCACGCAATCAAAAGCTCCGGGCATGGGTGCACGTGCAAGACTGAGGAGAGCGGCATGACCCCGAAACACCGCAACAGCGAAATTCGCATGATCCCCGTCGATCGGATCGATATCCTCAATCCGCGCGACCGGAACAAGCGGGTGTTCGATGAGATCGTCGGCAACATCAAGGCCATCGGCCTGAAGAAGCCGATCACCGTCACACCTCGCATGGGCGACGACGATCAGGAGCGATATCTCCTGGTATGTGGCGAAGGACGCCTCAACGCATTCAGGAATCTCGGGGAGGCGACAATTCCGGCACTCGTGATCTCCGTCAGTGACGAGGACGCCTTCATCATGAGCCTGGCCGAGAACATCGCCCGCCGCCAATGCCGGCCGCTGGAGATTCTCGCTGGCATCAAGCAGCTGCGTGACAAGGGGTACAACCCCAAGGAGATCGCCACCAAGACTGGGCTCACTCAGGTCTATGTGACCGGCATCCTGACACTGCTGCAGCAGGGCGAAGAACGATTGCTCGTTGCTGTCGAGAAAGGACGAGTGCCCCTCAATGCTGCCCTGACCATTGTTGGTGCCGGCGATGACGACAAGGCCGTGCAAGCCGCCCTTCAGGAAGCCTACGAGTGCGGCAAGTTGCGTGGCCGCCAGCTGATGGAGGTGCGCAAGATCATCGAGCGCCGGCAGACACTCGGGCGATCGATGGCCCGGGCCACGCGCCGCAAGCCGGTGGACGTGTCGACATCCAGCCTGGTCCGCACCTACCAACGGGAAGTCGAACGTCAGAAAATCATCGTCAAGAAGGCCGAGTTCGCCCAGCAGCGCCTCCTGTTCGTGGTGAGCGCCTTGCGGCAATTCTTCGGAGACGAGAATTTCATCAATCTGCTTCGCGCCGAGGGACTGGATACCCTGCCTGAATACCTGGCCGATCGCGTCTGGTCCGGAGGGAGTTCTGCATGACCAACGTCCCGCTCGGCTTCATACCCGATGCCCTATCGGTCCCCCTGGACAAGATTCTCCCCTCCCGGAAAACACCGACCGGGCTGATTACCTCGGTCAAGTTTAAGCAGATTCGATCTTCCATCGAGCACATCGGCCTAATCGAGCCGTTGTCAGTCACCGAGGCGAACAAGGTCACTGGCCAGCACACCCTGCTCGACGGGCATGTGCGCCTGATCGCCCTGGCTGAACTCGGCTATGAGGAAGCCCCCTGCCTTGTGGCCAAGGACGATGAGGCCTACACCTACAACAGCCGGATCAACCGCCTGTCCACGATCCAGGAGCATTTCATGATTCGCCGCGCCATCGAGCGTGGCGTGTCGATGGAAAGCCTGGCCAAGGCACTAAGCGTCGACGTCAGCCACATCATCAAGAAGGCCACGCTCCTAGACGGAATTTGTCCTGAGGCCGCCGATCTGCTGAAGGACAGGCAGTTCTCCGCTGAGATCAGCCGGGTGATCCGGAAAATGAAGCCTACCCGCCAAGTCGAGTGCATCGAACTGATGGTCTCAGCCAACAACATCACCGTCTCCTACGCAGAAGCATTGCTCGTCGCCACGCCGGCCGAGATGCTGGTCGAGGGCAAGAAGCCGCCAAAGCTGAACGGTGTTACCCAAGAACAGATGTCACGCATGGAGCGCGAGATGGCGAACCTGCAAGGGCAATACAAGCTGGTCGAGCAGACCTATGCCGAGGATGTCCTCAACCTCGTACTGGCCCGGGGCTATCTGGCCAAGTTACTCGACAACAAATCGGTCGTCCGCTACATCAAGCAACGGCGGCCCGAGGTACTGGAACAGTTTGAGGTCATCGTCGAGACGACGTCGCTGGATCAGTAAGTGAAGTCCTTCCCAACGGAAGGCCGTAGTGCTGCCCGTGTGGGCGATACGCAGATCTTTAACAATCCGGAGTATTAGGGTTGTCGCCGCCGAAACGGATGTCCTGTTTCTGCCCGTGATCGGGGTGACGACCGACAGGCTTGCCGCTGGCCTGCTCATTCGCCAATGGTGGGAACGGATGAGCGAACAGCGGCATCTCATATTTCAGACGGTCGCGATCGCCCTTTGCAGCATCGCCTCGATCACGATCCATCTTCGGAACTGCATAGGCCCAAGTATCTTTCTGCAGCGTCGCTCATTTCTGAAAAGGCCTTTAAGACGTTGGTGGCCGATTCTGCAACCAATAAGAATGCAAGGCCATTACCGCGATCTTGGCTACTCCCCGCTTGAAGCATCTGAACCAGTCCGTGCAGCTTTGGTAACTCTTCCGCCGACCACCCCATAATTCGCTTCACCCTATTCTGAATTTCCTCTGCCCCCGGCCAAAGATCAAGATCCGCCAGGTCGCTCAGTTCAGAAATAACGTCGTGCTTGGTGCCGACAAGCGCACTGCATACCGCTAGGATTTGGCGACGGTCATCTTCGGCGATCTCGATCCTGGGGAGCTCCTGCTCAATGTAGGCTGCGTTTTCGAGCATCTGCATGGCGCACGCATGTGCCTTCCCTGAAAACTCTGTGAGAGCCTCTGCCACTTCTGGGCTGATGTTGGAATCGCCTTTGACCTGATCGTCGTCACCGTCCTCCTCATCTTCCTTCTCCTCATCGACCTCCTGGTCTGGGAATGAATTTTCCCAATGCTGCTTGAGCTGATACCACTCAGTCGACTCGTCAAATACCTCCAGTGCGCGTTCGCATGCGTTGATGTAATCCCATGGTGGATCGAATTCCGTCCAAACGCCTAGAGACGGATAACTTCCCAATTCATGGTCGTGCCACATAACATCTAGCTTGCTGCCTTCGGGTGGGTCGCCGCAGACAAAAAGTACGTATTGCTTTGCCAGACCGATGCTAAACAGAATCCAGGCCTCATCATCTGGCATCTGCCCCGTATTGGTACTTCCGATGCTTTCCCAGGTCATGTCTTCCCCCCGTTAGACGATCGCGCCCTCCGTCCACAGTCGATAAAGTACGAAACCCACTCCGACTCGGCATCCCAATACCGCAATAGTTCCTTGCCGACCACATCATGGTCTCGAATCCGGACGACTTCAATCTGCAGGTAAATACTCGAAAATCCGTGACGATTCTTGGCTTTCCAGCTCAGGAGCTTTAGCCCCGTTACATCGTCGTTGTCATGGCAAGCCTTGCGTCGCTCCTGGAGAATGCTCGGATCCAGCACCCAGTCATTCTTGCCATCGCCCAATTGCGTCGTGATCTCTTTTCTGCGCGCTTCGATGCATTCATGGCTGAAATCATCTGCGGCTTTGGCGTCAGTGAAACCGCCATGTATCGTTAAGTACTCAGTGAGTCCATCGATATCGAATTCCGACCGAAACTCCATAACCAGGTGCGTTGCCCCAAGCAATCGAGATTTCTCCACCTCAATTCCTCGCAGGAGATCTCGAAAAGCGGACTCAATCAAGCCCCCCTTCCATTCGGAGCAAACTCCGGCTAAGGGCCAAACTGGTTCATTCATGAACTCATCCCTGCCATCCTTCTAACAAACGGTTGGCTTGGCCGAACATTGCCTGCTGAAGCGCTTGCGGCGTTAGGTGAAGTTCAGACCAGTTCGGCATGGCGAGCATGAAGTCCATCAAATACGGCCTCAAGGCCAGGGTGGATACCCCGCACTCCAGCAACGACATCAGACGCCCAGTCGAAGTAAGCACGCTTTCTCTCCGCAGGCCAGTCCGATGGCGGAGAAGCCAGGATGTCGCGAAGATTGCAGATCTTGTCGGCAAGTTTGACGAGTTTTGCCTGTGGTGAGGCATACTTGGCATGCTCGACCTGAAGGCGCTTTCGCTCAGCTTTCGGCAATGACTTGTCATCGGTGACTTCAAGAACAATGGCCGTCACGCTTTCACCGAAATCCCGTCTCAATTCTTCAGCGGTAGTTTCAGTGTCTTCAATCGTGTCATGTAGCAAGGCAGCACAGAGCACATCAGGATCAACAACACCGCCTTCTATGGCGAGGACGTTTGCCAGTGCAATGGGGTGGTTGATGTACGGAGAGGCTTCAGCATCCTTTCGCCGTTGGTTTTTGTGTTTCTCTGCAGCAAAGGCTGCTGCTCTAAGTACGACTGCCAGTGTCATCTTCACCCCCGCTTTGTATTCATTATCTGGGCATCCAGAGATAGATCTGCAACCATATTGTCGGGGAGCGAGTAGCTCAAATGCTGCGCCACCAATAACTATTTTGCTTACTACGGTTATCCAAGATTTCTTGTTGCTTGCGCGCCGCCGCTTCCAGTTCATCTGACTCCCGTTTCATGACCGCGAGTAGGTGACCTGCGCCTTGCCATTCCCTGACTTCTGGTATCGATTCCGTCATTGCGAACCAGACTAACCAGGATGATTGGCTTCTCCTTGCCCTGATACCGTATTACGGTGTTGACCTCTACATCCAGACATTCGAATCGCCCGGAAGGTTTAACCGCACGGATCGCCTCGCGGATTAACCTACATTGACGCGCGTAGAAGGAAACCACGCCGACTTGACGCCGCTTTTGAGGTGAATATCCAAGAAGGGCGCTCTGCTTGTCGAGCTGAAGCAATGTGTGGGCAATCAACTGTGCTTCGAGGCGGTTGCTACGCGCAGGTTTACCCGCTGCGTCCATGTCCTCCTTGTGGATCTGCCCTTCCAAATTGCGAGATGTATCCACCCACAGGACGTGGTCACCCTCGTGAACGACTTTCTCTTTTTCTTCACGAGGAATTTCTGACGACGGCAAACTGATGTTTTTGGGAATTCGATTGCCCTCGCCGTCAAGCGCGGGCTTGATGATGGTCTTCCCATCCGCGTCTACCAGCACCAGCCCGTGATTTCGATCGTAATTTGGGAACGCTAGCCCGCAGGTCAGGCGGCGCTCATAGAAATGGTTCACCATTGTCATGATCTGCGGATGCATACGGAACTGAACCTCGAGGCGTGCGCGGATCGCATCGTCTGCCGCTTCAAAGTGCGACTTGAACAAGGATGCCGTAACCATCTTTTCGAATCGGTGCAGATTTTGCCGGGTCAAAGCCGTTCGACTCTCTTGCTCGTCTTGCTCCGCCTCTTCAACCACGTCGCTGAATGTCTGGGCATCTGCCCCCTCCTGAAACAGTGGCGGAAGCTGACGGTGGTCACCCACCAGGATCGAGCGCCGCGCACGCATTAGGGGCAGCAGCATCTCCAGAGGAGTCGCCTTGCTGACTTCATCGATGATCGCAACGTCAAAACTTACCTGACCAGAGTCTTCGAGCGTTTGTTCACGTTCATTGCATGTGATGGCGACGACGTTGCACTGCGGCACATAGACTTCTTTGAAGTGCTCCCAATCAGACTGGGCTGAAGCAGGTCTGCGAAGATCATTCACCCAGTCCTGGATCAGTTGCCCCCACACATACTGCTCATCCTTCTGATTTTGTATTTGTTCCTCCAGCGTACGGACCTCGCCTTGGCGAACCAAGATTTCTTGGCTGAGCAAGGCAGCGACATTGACCGGGTTGTCGTTCGCGGAGTTTTCTGCTGCCTGCGCAAGAAGAAGCTCTGATGCACGGGCAAGAGAACTTGTAAGAGACTGATTTGCCCTCGGCTCTGTCCTGATGTGCTGCTCGAGCTCCTGTTCGCGCTGCCGCCACTCAGATTCATCGATTTCCGGAACCTCACAGAGATCAATGAGCCTGTACACCTCTGCAAGGCGCATGCCACTAGCGCCGTTCTTGAAGTCCCGATTGCCGCAATACTTATCATTATGCGACGCACGATGTGAACATTGAACACCAATAGACACATTCTAAAGTGCATCATATACTCTCCGCAACAATCCGCACACGTTCCACCTAACCCGCGTGAGCCGAATAGGATGCCAACCGAACAGCTTGCAGATCTAACCCAGCCACAGCGCGACCGGCTCGCGTTCGTGGAGTTACGCGTGCGCTTCATTGGTGAGATTCGGCGTCAGGACTTGGTCGCGCGTTTTGGCATCCAGTCCGCCGCTGCATCCAGGGATCTGGCGCTGTACAAGGAGTTGGCCCCGGGCAACATCGATTACGACTCCAAGGGCAAGTCCTACGTCCTGGGTCCGGACTTTCGACCCGTCTTCGAATTCCCGCCAGAGCGGGTGCTGTCGTGGCTGACCCAAGGCTTCGGCGATGGGGAGCCCATGCGGCTCAAGGTATGGGTGGCCAGCGAGAGTCCATCGCGGCTCACCCATCCGGATCTGGACGTTCTTGCAAGCGTGACCCGGGCAATCCATCAGGAATGCCCGCTGCGCATCGAGTACCACTCCATCACCAGTGGCCGCACAGATAGGGAGATTGTCCCGTTCGCTTTGATTGACAACGGTCTGCGTTGGCACGTCCGTGCCTTTGACCGAAGGTCACTGGAGTTTCGGGACTTTGTGATCACTCGCATCAAGCAGCCAGTCGTAATGAAGGGGGTGCATGTCGAGGCTCATGAACGCAGCGACCAAGACATCCAGTGGACGCGCATCGTAGAAATTGAGCTGGTGCCTCACCCGGACCAGCCGCGCCCGGAGATCACTGAGATGGACTACGCCATGAATGATGGCGTGCTACGCATGAAGCTACGTGCCGCCACCGCTGGGTACATCCTCCGCCAATGGAGCGTCGATTGCTCTCCTGACCACAGTCTGCGAGGCCATGAATTCCGGCTTTGGCTGAAAGACCATTTGGCGCTTTACGGCGTCAAAAATGCTGTGTTGGCTCCGGGCTACCGATCACCCGACCACAACAAGGGAGAACCATAACGTGGCCTACGATCCTAAATACGCACAGGAACTGCTCCGCATCGGTTCCGGACGTGCTGACGCAACCTTCCGAGATGGTCAGGAAGATGCCATTCGCCATATTGTCGAAGGCAAAGGCCGTTTGTTGGTTGTGCAGAAAACTGGATGGGGTAAGAGCTTTGTCTACTTCATCGCGACGAAATTGTTGCGGGAAACTGGCGCAGGCCCCGCACTATTGATCTCGCCGTTACTGGCGCTGATGCGAAATCAGATTGCAGCAGCAGAGCGGATGGGCGTTCGCGCCGCCACGATCAATTCCGACAACATGGACGACTGGACGGCAGTCGAAGGCAAACTTGCCAACGGGGAAATTGACATTCTGTTGATCTCGCCCGAGCGGCTGGCAAACGAGCGCTTCCGCACCCAGGTGTTGGCGGGTATCGCCGCACAGATTTCTATGCTGGTCATCGACGAAGCGCATTGCATTTCCGACTGGGGGCACGACTTCCGCCCTCACTACCGGCTGCTGGAGCGCATCGTCAAGACGCTGCCCCCCAATCTTCGGCTCCTTGCTACTACGGCGACGGCGAACAACAGGGTGATGGATGACCTCTCTGCGGTGCTTGGGCCAAAACTTGACGTGTCGCGGGGTGATCTCAATCGCACCTCGCTCTCTTTGCAGACCATCCGCCTGCCAAGCCAAGCCGAGCGCCTTGCATGGCTGGCCGAGCAACTCGCCACGCTGCAGGGCCACGGCATCATTTACACGCTGACCGTAAGGGATGCCAATCAGGTCGCTGACTGGCTAAAGACCCAAGGCTTCAACGTGGAAGCATATACCGGAGAAACCGGTGATCGCCGCGAGCAACTGGAACAGGCATTACTCAACAATCAAGTCAAAGCGCTGGTTGCGACGACAGCATTGGGCATGGGCTACGACAAACCCGATCTGGCGTTTGTCATTCACTATCAGATGCCGGGCTCGGTCGTCGCCTACTACCAGCAGGTTGGTCGCGCAGGACGAGCGCTGGATTCCGCCTATGGCGTGCTGCTCAGTGGCGAGGAAGAGTCTGACATCACCGACTGGTTTATCCGAAGCGCCTTTCCGACCCGCCAAGAAGTCGCTGATGTTTTGGGCGCACTTGAAGAAGAGTCCCACGGTCTGTCCGTACCCGAGCTACTGACCCGCGTCAATCTGAGCAAGGGGCGCATCGAGAAAACGATTGCATTACTCTCTCTGGAAGCACCAGCTCCCATTGCCAAGCAAGGCAGCAAGTGGCAGCTCACGGCTGCAACCCTGAGCGAAGCATTTTGGGATCGTGCGGAGCGTCTCACGGCACTTCGGCGAGACGAGCACCAACAAATGCAGGACTACGTCAGTCTGCCGTTTGGTAAACACATGGGCTTTTTGATTGGTGCGCTCGACGGTGATCCAAGCGCTGTCACCGCCCCGGCCTTGCCTCCACTGCCTACAACGGTGGATACCGAACTGATCAAAGCCGCCGTCGCATTTCTTCGTCGAACCAGCCTGCCCATCGAGCCACGCAAAAAGTGGCCTGATGGAGGGATGCCTCAGTACGGCGTGAAGGGCTTCATAGCACCCGCTCATCAAGCCGAGCCCGGCAAAGCGCTCTGCGTCTGGGGCGATGCTGGTTGGGGCGGCTTGGTTCGTCACGGCAAATACCACGACAGCCGCTTTTCCGATGATCTTGTGGCTGCCTGCGTAAAGATGATCACTGAGTGGAATCCGCAACCAGTGCCCGCCTGGGTGACTTGTGTTCCTTCGCTCCGCCATCCCGACTTGGTACCGGATTTCGCTCAGCGCTTGGCTGCTGCGCTGGATCTACCGTTTCATATGGTCATCGCAAAAACCGACGCAAGACCTGAACAGAAAACGATGGCAAACAGTACTCAACAGGCGCGCAACATCGATGGCTCGCTCGCACTTAATGGCCAGCCTATTCCTCCCGGCCCAGTCCTTTTGATTGATGACATGGTGGACTCGCGCTGGACGCTAACAGTGTCGGCGTGGCTCCTCCGCAAGAGCGGCAGTGGCGCAGTTTGGCCAATGGCCCTTTCACAGACGGGGCACGACGAATGACACCAGTTCTTTCACCCAACACCCAAGCAATCCTGCTGCTGACTGCGCCCCTCATTGCTGGGCGCAGCACGACATCATCCGATCTCCTGTCGCCAGGTGAATACAAACGTCTCGCACGCCATTTGCGCGAGATCCAGCGTCAACCAGCTGATCTTGTCTCGCCCGACGCGGCTGCGATCCTGCGTGAGTGTCAACCAGTAATTGACGAAAACCGACTACAGAAGCTGTTGGGACGGGGATTCCTGCTAAGCCAGGTCATCGAACGATGGCAAGCACGCGCTATCTGGGTGGTCAGCCGTGCTGATGCCGAGTATCCGCGTCGCCTGAAGGCTCGTCTTCGTGAAGACGCCCCAGCCGTGCTCTATGGCTGTGGCGACATGGCGTTGTTAGAAACCGGGGGACTTGCAGTCGTCGGATCGCGTCACGTAGACGATGCGTTGATTGACTACACCATAACCATCGGCCGACTGGCTGCTCGTGCTGGCAGCACACTGGTTTCCGGCGGCGCCAAGGGCATCGATCAGGCAGCCATGCGTGGCGCGCTTGAAGCAGGTGGGAAGGTCTGCGGGGTTCTGGCAGACAGTCTGGAAAAGACCACCATGAACCGCGAGCACCGCAACCTGCTGCTTGATGGCCAATTGGTTTTGATCTCCCCCTACGACCCGAGCGCTGGCTTCAACGTTGGCAATGCGATGCAGCGGAACAAGCTGATTTACGCGCTGGCTGATGCATCCCTGGTGGTCAGCTCAGACCTGAACAAGGGCGGCACCTGGACGGGTGCTGTAGAGCAGCTAGACAAGCTCAAGTTCGTGCCCGTGTACGTTCGCTCCACGGGAGGCTCGTCGCCTGGGCTCGACGCCCTGCGTAGCAAAGGAGCGCGCTCCTGGCCGAACCCACAAGATGCGGACTCTTTCGACGTTGTGTTCGAGGTCGCTGCACCCACTCAGGTGCCGTCTTCGCAATCAGACCTAGCACTGTTCACTGGAGACGGATCGTCAGGCGTTGCACCCACGAGCTCTTCGATATCGGAGACAACACCGGAGATCGAAGTACCCATCGAGCCAGCGCCACCACTTACCACCGTACTCGTCGACGAACCGATTGAGCCGACGCCAGAACCCGCCCCATCGGCTGCACTGGCACCTGAAACCAAGCCAATCCCAACGGCAGCATCAACACCGGCAGACACGCTATTTGCGGCGGTCCGGGAGGTGATTCAGCAGCTGCTTAGGACACCAATGAAGGACGCCGAGGTTGCTTCCGCATTGGACGTATCCAACGCGCAAGCGAAGGCGTGGTTACAGCGTCTCATCGACGAAGGCGCGATCGAGAAGCAGAAGAAACCTGCGGGTTACATCGTCAAGCAGTCCCGCCTCTTTGAATAGACGCTGACGGTGCCACGGTGCCGGTGCTCTACGAGGGCCGCACCGCAAACGGCGCGATCAAGGACGGCGCCAGCCTGGACGAGCTGTTCGAGGACTTGTTCCGCCAGCACTCGAAGGAAGAACTGGAGGCGATCAAGAAGAAGTACGCCACCAAGGGCCACATCTTTGACGCCCCGGCGCTGATCGCCGACAAGGCGCGCGACATCCTGCGCCACTATGTGACCAACATCCTGCCCAATGGCTACAAGGCGCAGGTGGTGGCCTATAGCCGCTTGGCGGCGATTCGCTATTTCGAGGCATTGCGCGCGGCTCGAGATGAGCTGCTGGCCGAGGCGCAGGCCCTTTCAGCGGAAGACAAGGCTCTGGATGACGAGGCGCTGTGTCAGCGCCCTGTTGGTGTGCAGGCGGTGGTGCAGGCCTGGCGCTACCGGGACACGCTGGCGCGCATCGAATTCGCTCCGATCATTTCGGGCAGCAACAACGACGATCCAGCGTGGAAGCAATGGACTGACGGTGCGGCTCACGAGCAACTGACTAAACGCTTCAAAAAGCCCTTGTTCCATGCCAAGCCAGAGAAGACCGATCCGCTGGCCTTCTTGGTGGTGAAGTCGATGCTGCTCACCGGGTTTGATGCGCCTATTGCGGGCGTGATGTACCTCGACCGGCCGATCCGAGAGGCTGAGTTGCTGCAGGCCATCGCCCGCGTCAACCGCACCGGCTTCGGCAAGCGCTGCGGCATCGTGGTGGACTACTACGGCGTCGCTCAGCATTTGAAGGAGGCTCTGGCGGCCTACGCCGATGAAGACGTGGAAGGCGCACTGGCCAGCCTGAAAGACGAAGTGCCGGTGCTGCGTGACCGACACCTGCGCGTGGTGGATTTGTTCCGCCAGCGGGGCATCGATCAGCTGTCAGACACCGAAGCCTGCGTCGAGGCGTTGGGCAACGAGAAGCTGCGCGCCGAGTTCGCCGTCATGCCTGGCCCCTGATCCCAGACGTACCACGCGAAGCGCCGCCACCCTTGCTGACGCATCCAGGACAGCCAGCCGTCCCAATAGGGGATGACTTCGTTGTCGCGGTGGATCAGCCCAAGATTGACCAGCACCTGTCCGTCGCCCGCCATCGGCAGATGTGCGAACACACCGCGCATCAGGACATCCCAATCGGCAATGCCGCCGGAGGTGTAGTCGC
>Ga0268298_10000413_pt1 | contig 54789 bp, 53 predicted proteins | sample WWTPWeurt_MetaG_FD_194462 | JGI IMG/M metagenome (GOLD analysis project Ga0268298, IMG submission 194462) | Activated sludge microbial communities from WWTP in Nijmegen, Gelderland, Netherland - WWTP Weurt | ecosystem: Engineered > WWTP > Aerobic digester > Activated sludge | place... | reverse complement strand
ATCGCCGGTACGATCGCCGGCCGTGCCGTCTATGACGGCTCGCTCGATTTTGCCGCGGCGCAGAAGCTTGCCGACGAGCTGGGGAAAAAGTAAGCCCCGATGCTCGCCAAAAGAATCATTCCCTGTCTCGACGTGACCGCCGGCCGCGTCGTCAAGGGCACCAATTTCGTTGATCTGCGCGATGCCGGCGACCCGGTCGAGATTGCCCGCCGTTATGACGCGCAGGGTGCCGACGAAGTGACCTTCCTCGACATCACCGCCTCCTCTGACCAGCGCGACATCATCCTGCACATCGTCGAGGCCTGCGCCGAGCAGGTCTTCATCCCGCTCACCGTCGGCGGCGGCGTGCGCGCCATTGCCGATGTGCGCCGCCTGCTCAACGCCGGCGCCGACAAGGTGAGCATGAACACCGCGGCAGTACAGAACCCGGATCTCGTCGCCGAATCGTCGGCCAAGGTCGGCAACCAGTGCATCGTCGTCGCCATCGATGCCAAGCAGAGCGCGCCGGGGCGTTGGGAAGTATTCACTCACGGTGGCCGCAAGGGCACCGGAATGTGCGCCATCGAATGGGCGAAGAAGGTGCAGCAACTGGGTGCCGGCGAGATCCTGCTCACCAGCATGGACCGCGACGGCACCAAGGCCGGTTTCGATCTGGCGCTGACCCGCGCCGTGGCCGATGCGGTCGACATTCCGGTGATCGCCTCCGGCGGCGTCGGCAACCTCGACCATCTGGCCGACGGCGTCTCCGAAGGCCACGCCGATGCGGTGCTGGCGGCGTCGATCTTCCATTTCGGCGAATACACCGTGCGCCAGGCCAAGGAACGCATGCGCGAACGCGGCATCGAGGTTCGCCTGTGAGCGACCTGAACGCCGCGCTGCCGTGGCTCGACGCACTCAAGTGGGACAAGGACGGCATGATTCCTGCGATCGCGCAGGATGCCGAAACCGGCCGCGTGCTGATGTTCGCGTACATGAACCGCGAATCGCTGCAGGAAACGGTTGCTGGCGGCAACGCGGTATACTGGTCGCGTTCCCGTGGCCGGCTCTGGCGCAAGGGTGAGGAATCCGGCCACTACCAGAAGGTGCAGGCCATCCGCACCGACTGCGATGGCGACGTGCTGCTGCTGGCGATTGCACAGGAAGGCGGCATCGCCTGCCATACGGGCCGGCAGAGCTGCTTCTTCAACGAATTGCAGGGCGAGCGCTGGGCGCCCGTCGATCCGGTTCTGAAAGACCCTAAGGAAATTTACGCAAAATGAGCACGCACGACATCCTGCACCGCCTTTCCGAAACCCTGGCCTCGCGTCGTCACGCGGATCCGGAAACTTCGTATACCGCCAAGATGTTTGCCGGCGGGCCGGATTCGATCCTGAAGAAGATCGGCGAAGAAACGGCCGAGCTGATCATGGCCGGCAAGGAAGGCAATCGCCTGCACATCGTCCGCGAGTCGGCCGATGTCGTGTATCACCTGCTGGTGCTCCTGACTTTCTACGGCATGGGCATCGAGGATGTCTCGCAGGAAATGCGCCGCCGTGAAGGTATTTCCGGCATCGACGAGAAGAATTCCCGCGGGGCCAAGAAACAATGAGCGGCTGCATCTTCTGCCGCATCGTCGCCGGGGAAATCCCCGCCGGCAAGGTGTTCGAGGACGAAGACATCCTGGCGTTCAAGGACATCCATCCGGCACGTCCGGTGCACGTGCTGGTGATTCCGAAGAAGCATGTCGAATCGCTGGCCCACGTCACCGACGCCGACGCGCCGCTGCTGGGGAAGATGCTTGCCGTCGCCAATCGCATCGCCACCGAGCAGGGCAGCCCCGAAGGCTTCCGTATCATCATCAACACCGGGCGGATCGGCCATCAGGAAGTTCCGCACCTGCATATCCACATTGTCGGCGGGCCGGAACCGGTCGGGCCGATGCTAAAACGGGTTTAAGGAGACAACATCATGGGTAGCTTCAGCATCTGGCACTGGCTGATCGTACTGGTCATCATCGTCCTCATCTTCGGCACCAAGAAGCTGACCAACGTCGGCAAGGATCTTGGCGGCGCCGTGAAGGGCTTCAAGGAAGGCATGAAGGAAAACGACAAGCCGGCGGAAGCGCAGCAGACGCCAGCCCAGGTCGCCGGTGGCCAGACCATCGAGGGCGAGGTCAAGGAAAAGACCAAGTCCTGATCCGGACGGGGTAATCCCCTTCCGGCGATCCTGCAGACATGTTCGATATCGGTTTCTCCGAAATGGTGGTCATCGCCGTCGTGGCGCTGATCGTGCTCGGCCCTGAAAAGCTGCCCAAGGTGGCACGCACGGCCGGGCATCTGCTCGGGCGGCTGCAACGCTACGTCAACGACGTGAAGTCGGACATCAACCGCGAGATGCAGCTCGAGGAACTGAAGAAGCTGCAGGCGCAGGTCGAGGATTCCGCCCGCAATATCGAACGCAGCGTGACCAAGGAATTCCAGTCGGCTGAAGCAGCCTTGAACCAGACGGCCCAGGGCGTCACCGAGCCCGTCGCCGCCGCCGTTGCGTCGATCGAGGCCCCCGTTGCCGAGTCGGTCGCTGCTGTCGCGATGCCGGCGCCCGCGAGCGATACAACTGCAGCGCCGAAGGCCTGATTTCCGATGACCCAGCAGGAAGACTCGTTTTTTTCGCACCTCGTTGAACTGCGCGACCGCCTGTTGCGGGCGCTCATTGCTGTCGGCATCGTCTTCCTTGGCCTCTGCCTGTGGCCGGGGCCGGGCGCCATCTATGACATCCTCGCGCTGCCGCTGACAAAAGCCCTGCCAGAGGGCACCAAGATGGTCGCGATCGGCGTCATCACGCCCTTCATGGTCCCGATCAAGGTGACCATGCTGATCGCCTTCGTAATCGCGCTGCCGGTCGTGCTCTACCAGATCTGGGCCTTTGTTGCGCCGGGACTGTATGCGCACGAAAAACGCCTGGCGTTGCCGCTGGTCGTGGCCAGCACGTTCCTGTTCATGCTCGGCATGAGCTTCTGCTACTTCTTCGTCTTCGGACAGGTCTTCAGCTTCATCGCCGGTTTCGCTCCGAAGAGCATCACGCCGGCACCGGACATCGAGGCCTACCTCGGCTTCGTGATGACCATGTTCCTCGCCTTCGGCGTTTCGTTCGAGGTGCCGGTCGTGCTGGTCGTGCTGGTCAAGTTCGGGCTGGTGACGGTCGACAAGCTGAAGGAGTGGCGCTCCTACTTCATCGTCATTGCCTTCATCATCGCCGCCATCGTCACGCCGCCCGACGTCGTCTCGCAGCTGGCGCTGGCGATCCCGATGTGCCTGCTCTACGAACTGGGCATCCTCTTCGCCCGCTTCGTGACGGCGCCGCCGCCGAAACCGGCTGCAGCCGACGCCTGGGGCGAGGCGAGCAGCGATGACGAGCAGCGGATCAAGGACCGCTCGTAAGCGGTTTTTTCTCCGGCCCGGCAATCGTCGCGGCCTGTCTTGCCACTTCCCCTTCTTCGAACAGCCACAGCGTGCCGGGCGGCATCGTCCGCCACTGTTCATTATCGGTCAGCGGCACGGTCGCGATGACGGCAACACGGTCATCCGGCGTCGTCACGTCACTGAAATCGACCGTGACATCTTCGTCCTTCAGATGCGCCTGCGCGAAAGGTGCCTTGCGCACGATGAAGGCCAGCTTTGTCGAGGCGTGTGCGATCAGGCAGTCGCCGTTCGACAGCAGGAAGTTGAATTCTCCGCGCGAACCGAGTTCGCAGGTGATGCCATGCAGCGCGTCGAACAGTTCGCCGGGGGGCGGCAGCGTGTCGCCGAAGCGCTGGCGCAGGCATTGCAGCAGCCAGCAAAAGGCACGCTCGCTGTCGGTGTTGCCCACCGGCAGGAAGCTGCCATCGAGCGCCGGATCGAAGTCTGCGAGGTTGCCGTTGTGCGCAAAGATCCAGTAGCGCCCCCATGCCTCGCGCATGAACGGATGCGTGTTCTCGAGCGCGACGATGCCCTGTGTGGCCTTGCGGATGTGTGCAACGACGTTCTTCGAACGGATCGGATACTGGCGCACCAGTGCCGCGATCGGTGAACTGCATGAGGGCTGCGGGTCAAGAAACACGCGTACGCCACGCTCCTCGAAGAAAGCGATGCCCCAGCCATCGGCGTGCACGTCCGTGGCGCCGCCACGTGCCTGGAACCCGGTGAACGAAAAACAGATGTCCGTCGGCACATTGCAGTTCATGCCCAGCAGCTGGCACATGGACCGGTTTCCCTATTCCTTGCGGCCGCGTGGTGGCGTGGGGCGCTTGCCGATCTTCACCTGCGTCTCGACGATCGCCTTGTCGCGACGAAGCTTGAAGGCGGTGCTCTCGCCCGGCTTGAGCGCGGCGATCAGTTCAAGCATGACCTGCGGATCACGCACCGGCTTGCCGCCGACGGCGAGCAGGATGTCGCCCGGTCGCAGTCCGCCGCTGTCGGCCGGGCTGCCGCGCAGCACGCCTGCGATCAATGCGCCGTCCGTTCCCGGCAGGCCGAAGGATTCTGCGATCTCGGGCGTGATTTCCTGCGCCTCGATGCCGATCCAGCCGCGCGTGACATTGCCGTTCTGGATGATCTGCTCCATCACGGTGCGGGCGGTCGAGATCGGGATCGCGAAACCGATCCCCAGCGAACCGCCGCTGCGTGAGTAGATGGCGGTATTGATGCCGATCAGGTTGCCGGCGGCATCGGTCAGTGCTCCTCCGGAGTTGCCGGGGTTGATGGCCGCATCGGTCTGGATGAAGTCCTCGAAGGTATTGATGCCGAGCTGCGTGCGGCCGAGCGCCGAGACGATGCCCATCGTCACGCTCTGGCCGACGCCGAAGGGGTTGCCGATCGCGAGCACGACGTCCCCGACACGGATGCCGTCCATGCGGCCGAGCGTGATCGGCGTGAAGCGGCCTTCCTGGCCGTTCGGCACGACGATGCGCAGCACGGCCAGGTCGGTCTCGGGGTCACTGCCGACGATCGTCGCCTTCAGCTTGCGGCCGTCGTTGAGCGCCACCTCGATCGCGTCGGCCATCTCGATGACATGGTAGTTGGTCAGCACGTAACCATCGCTGCTGACGATGACGCCGGAGCCGAGGCCAGAGGAGCGCTGCCGTCCTTCGCCGAAGCGCTCGCCGAAGAAATGCCGGAAGAGCGGGTCGTCCATCAGCGGGTGGCGTGGTTGCCTGGGGGTTTGCGTCGTGAAGATGTGCACGACGCTGGGCAATACCTTGCGCGCGGCATCGCTGTAGGATGCGGCGGATTTCGGCGCATCACCGCCCGCGGACTGCAGCACCTGGACGACGCTGCCGCTGCGCGGGGCGCGATCGAGCCATTCCGGCTTCAGCGTGCTGATGACGAAATAGACCGCGAGACTAATCGTCACTGTTTGTGCAAAAATCAGCCACAGTCTCTTCATGGCAAGCGAACGGAACCCCGCATGGAACGTGATGAATTGCTGCGCTATCTCGACGCAACGCTAGAAACGGCGCGCTTCCGGGATTATTGCCCAAACGGTCTGCAAGTGGAAGGACGCGCCGAGGTTCGCCGCATCGTTGCCGGCGTCACCGCAAGCCAGGCGCTGCTCGAAGCCGCGATTGCACGCAGCGCTGATGCGATCCTCGTTCATCACGGCTGGTTCTGGAAAGGCGAGGATGGCCGCATCACCGGCCTGCGCCGTCGCCGCATCGGCACCTTGCTCACCCACGACATCAACCTCTTCGCCTATCACCTGCCGCTCGATGCCCATCCCGGGCTCGGCAACAACGCACAGCTGGCGCAGCGCCTCGGCTGGATCGCAGAGGGCCGCTTCGGCGAACAGGACATCGCCTGGTACGGCAGCGTCGCCGCGCCGACCACCGCCGGCGCACTGGCGGCGTCGCTGGCGGCCGGGCTTGGCCGCCCGCCGCAGCTGATCGGCGACCTGAATCGGCCGGTGTGCCGCATCGGCTGGTGTTCGGGCGGTGCGCAGGGCTACTTCGAACAGGCGATCGCCCTCGGCCTTGATGCCTACGTCAGCGGCGAGATCTCCGAGCAGACGGTGCATCTGGCGCGCGAATCCGGCGTGGCCTACCTGGCCGCCGGTCACCATGCCACCGAGCGCTACGGCGTACAGGCCGTCGCGGACCATCTCGCCGACCGCTTCGGCCTGCAGTGCGAATTCGTCGATATCGACAATCCTGTCTAGGGGAAGGGAGAAGGCGGAAGAGAGAAGAGTAAACTGCAGCTTTTCCGCCAGCCGAGATATGTCTGCCATGAACTTCGTGTTTCCGCCTGCACCGATTCCCGCGCTCGCCATTGCCGGCAGCGATGCCCGCTTTCCGATCCGCCGCGTTTTCTGCGTCGGCCGCAACTATGCCGACCACGCCCGGGAGATGGGCGCCCACGAACAGGCCGACGGGCGCGAGCCGCCGTTCTTCTTCTCGAAGCCGGCCGATGCCGTCGTGCCGGGCGGCGATGTTCCGTACCCGCCGGCAACGGCCAACCTGCAGCATGAAATCGAACTGGTCGTCGCGCTTGGAAAGGGCGGCGCCGACATTCCGGTCGCGCAGGCCCTCGACTGCGTCTTCGGGTATGCCGTCGGACTCGACCTGACCCGTCGCGACGTGCAGGCGAGGGCCAAGGAAAAGGGCCATCCCTGGGACATGGGCAAGGGCTTCGACGCCTCGGCACCGACCGGCGAGATCCATCCGGTGGCCGCCATCGGCCATCCACAGGCCGGTGCGATCTGGCTCAAGGTCAATGGCGAGACGCGCCAGAACGGCGACCTCGCGAACATGTCGTGGAAGGTCGCCGAGGTGATCGCCAACCTCTCCACCTTCGTGCGACTGGCGCCCGGCGATCTCATCTTCACCGGCACGCCGGCCGGCGTCTCGACCGTCGTGCGCGGCGACAGGCTCGAAGGGGGCGTGGCGGGGGTCGGGGAATTCAGCATCCGGCTCGTCTAGCCGGTGATGCCGGCCGGAACAGGCATCCGACCGCAGCGGGAAAAGGGGGAAGCATGAAATACAAGGTGGAACCGACAAGCAACGAGAAGGTCATGCGCGAGAACGATTTCATCGTCTCGAAGACCGACCTCAAGGGGCGCATCACCTACGGCAACGAGATCTTCATCGAATTCTCGGGCTACTCCGAAGCCGAGCTGCTCGGTGCGCCGCACAACATCATCCGTCACCCGGACATGCCGCGTGGCGTCTTCAAGTTTCTCTGGGACAACATCGCCGCCGGCAGCGAGGTCTTCGCCTACGTCAAGAACATGTCCAAGGACGGCAGCTTCTACTGGGTCTTCGCCAACGTCACGCCGGACTACGATGCAGCCGGCAACATCAGCGGCTACCTCTCGGTGCGGCGGGCGCCGAAGCGCAGCGCGCTGCCGGTGATCGAGGGGCTCTACAAGGCGATGCTGGAGGCCGAGGCCAAGGCAGGCGCCAGGGATGCCTGCGATGCCTCGCTGGCACTCCTGGTCGGCGTACTCAACGAGAAGGGAATGAGCTATGAAGAACTCATCCACGCCCTTTAATACCGCGGCGATCACGGTGGCCGCGCTGTTCGCGGCGGCGGCGCTGTGGGTTTTCTTCAGCCACGGATTCGACCTCGTCGTGCTCGTGCTGCTGGTCGCCGCAGGTGCGGCCGCGGTCCTCATGTCGGCACCGGCCGCGGCGCACGATCCGCGCATGGACGGCCTGCAGGCGCTGGTGACGGATGTCGCGGCCGGCAAGGTGACCGGGCGCATCGTCAACATCGGCGCAAAGGACGAAGTCGGGCAGCTCTGCTGGCACGTGAACAACATGCTCGACCAGCTGGAAACCTGCTTCCGCGAGCAGCAGTCGGTGCTGCGCATGGCGAGCGCCGGCAAGTACTTCCGCAAGGCGCAGCCGGTCGGCCTGCATGGCGTATTCCATGATGCGCTGGACGGCAGCAACCAGTCGCTGGCCGTCATGGAAGACAATGTCCGCCAGGAGCGCGAGCGGCAGCGCGTGACGCAGGAAGCGCAGCAGGAAGTGGCCTTCCTCATCGGCGCGGCCGCACGCGGCGACTTCAGCCTGCGCCTGGTCGAGGAGGGCAAGGACGGCTTCTTCCTCTCGCTGGCGCGCGACCTGAATACCCTCTCGATCACCATCGAGCGCTCGCTGCAGGATGTTGCCGCCGTGCTGCGGGCCGTTGCCAACGGCGATCTGACGCGGCAGGTCGATGCGGACTACCAGGGCGTATTCCGCGAACTGCAGGACGACACCAACACCACCGTCACGCAGCTGCGCGACGTCGTCGGCCGCATCAAGCAGGCGGCCGATGCAATCAATACGGCGGCACAGGAAATTTCGGCCGGCAACACCGACCTCTCGTCGCGCACCGAGCAGCAGGCGTCCAGCCTTGAGGAAACCTCGTCGAGCATGGAGGAACTGAACGCGACCGTACGCCAGAATGCCGATAACGCAAGGCAGGCGAGCGAACTGGCGAAATCCTCGAACGAACTCGCCCTGCGTGCCGGCGGGCAGGTGCAATCGGTGGTCGCCACGATGGAGGCGATCGAGCAGAGCTCGCGCAAGATCAGCGACATCATCGGCGTCATCGACTCGATCGCCTTCCAGACCAACATCCTTGCGCTCAATGCGGCGGTCGAGGCAGCCCGCGCCGGCGAGCAGGGGCGCGGCTTCGCCGTCGTGGCGAGCGAGGTGCGCAGCCTCGCGCAGCGCAGTGCCGATGCCGCCAAGGAGATCAAGGGCCTGATCGGCGAATCGGTGGCGACGGTGCAGAACGGTGCCGGGGTCGTTCGCCAGGCGGGCGATACGGTCGGCCAAGTCGTCAGCTCGTTCCAGCAGGTCTCCGCGCTTGTCCAGGAAATCAGCAGCGCCAGCCGCGAGCAGGCGAGCGGCATCGATCAGGTGACGCTGGCCGTGAGCCAGATGGACGAAGTCACGCAGCAGAACGCGGCGCTGGTCGAGGAGGCGGCGGCCGCCGCCGAAAGCCTGGAGGAACAGGCGCAGGGGCTGGTGTCCGCCGTCGGCATGTTCCGCCTTTCCGCCAACGGCGGCAGCGGGCGGACGCTGGCGGCGCGGCGCTAACGCCGCTAACGGCGTCCGGCGGCGACGACCGCCTCGTGGATGCGGTCGAGCGGCAGGATCTGCTTGACGCCGCCCAGTTCGATCGCCACCTTCGGCATGCCGAACACGACGCAGGATTTCTCGTCCTGCGCCACGGTGTGCGCGCCGGCTTCTTCCATTTCCTTCAGCCCGCGGGCGCCGTCGTCCCCCATGCCGGTCATGATGATGCCGGTGGCCGACGGTCCGGCGCACATCGCCACCGAACGGAAAAGGACATCGACCGACGGCCGGTGCCGGTTGACCGGCGGACCATCGACGACATCGACGTAGTAGTGGCTGGGGCCGCGTCGCGCCACCATGTGCTTGCCGCCCGGTGCGATCAGTGCGAGGCCCGGTTCGACGCGGTCGCCGTCCTTCGCCTCGCGCACGCGGATCTTGCAGTGCGTGTCCAGCCGTTCGGCGAAGGTCGCCGTGAACTGGGGCGGCATGTGCTGCACGACGACGATACCGGGCACTTCCTTCGGCAGCATGCGCAGCACCGTGTCGAGCGCCTGCGTGCCACCGGTCGAGGTGCCGATCGCAACCAGCTTTTCATTCGGCCACATGCCGTGCCTGTGCTTGCCGGCAGGCAGGATGATGTCGGCGCTGTGTTTCGGGGTGGGCTGCATGGCGGGGGCTGGCGATAAAAAGGCCGCAGGGAGGTCTGCGGCCTATGATAGCGCAATCTTGCGCATCGGCTTCCCGGGCGCTTACCTGGCGCGCTTGTCGATGACGCGCTTCGCCTTGCCGATCGAGCGCTCGATGCCGCCGATTTCCACCACGCGCACCTGCACCGAAATGCCGATGTAGGACTTGATGTGGTGCTGCAGGTCCTTCGCCGCGAAATCCTTCTCGGCGGCCGTCGCGTACTGGTGTTCCGGCTTCATCTCGACATTGACGGTGAGCCCGTCGAGGTGGCCGTCGCGATAGACCTCGATCACGTAGTGCGGCGACAGCTTCTCGCGCTTGAGGATCAGCTCCTCGATCTGCGACGGGAAGACGTTCACGCCGCGGATGATCAGCATGTCGTCGGAGCGGCCGGTGATCTTGCCCATGCGCCGCATCGTGCGCGACGTCGGCGGCAGCAGCCGGGTCAGGTCGCGCGTGCGGTAGCGGATCACCGGCAGCGCTTCCTTCGTGAGCGAGGTGAACACCAGCTCGCCGTGTTCGCCGTCCGGCAGCACTTCGCCGCTCACCGGGTCGATGATCTCGGGGTAGAAGTGGTCTTCCCAGACGGTCGGGCCGTCCTTGGTCTCGATGCACTCGTTGGCGACGCCCGGACCGATGACCTCCGAGAGGCCGTAGATGTCGATCGCGTCGATGCCGAAGGTGGCCTCGATCTCCCTGCGCATCTGGTCGGTCCACGGCTCGGCGCCGAAGATGCCCAGCCGCAGCTTCGTCTCGCGCGGGTCGATGCCCTGCCGCTTGAATTCGTCGGCGATGTTGAGGATGTACGAGGGCGTGACCATGATGATGTCCGGCTGGAAATCCATGATCAGCTGCACCTGCTTCTCGGTCTGGCCGCCGGACATCGGGATCACCGTCGCCCCCAGCTTCTCGGCGCCGTAGTGCGCGCCGAGGCCGCCGGTGAACAGTCCGTAGCCGTAGGCGACATGCACGATGTCGCCCTTCTTGCCGCCGGCGGCGCGGATCGAGCGCGCCATCAGCGTCGCCCACATGTCGACGTCGTTCTGCGTGTAGCCGACCACGGTCGGCTTGCCGGTCGTGCCCGAGGAAGCATGCACCCGCACCACCTCCTCGCGCGGCACGGCGAACATCCCGAAGGGGTAGTTCTCGCGCAGGTCCTGCTTCGTCGTGAACGGGAATTTCGCCAGGTCGGCCAGCGTCTTCAGGTCGTCCGGATGGACGCCGGCCTCGTCGAACTTGCGGCGGTAATGCGGCACGTTGTCGTAGGCGTGCTTCAGCGACCATTTCAGGCGCTCGGTCTGCAGCGCGACGAGTTCGTCGCGGCTGGCTTTCTCGATCGGTTCCAGTGCGTTGCGGTCAGTCATGACTTCCTCCCTGAACCGGAAAGTGTCTCCGTTCAAGCGTCTGCAGGCCTTGATCCAGGTCAGGTTGTCGATGCGGCCGTGCGACAATGCCGCCCATGCTTGCCCAACAATCCCGCGCCATCGTCAGCCACGCCTGGCCGATCCTGATCGCCCAGCTCGCCTCGATGGGCATGATGGTCATCGACACCGTGCTGCTCGGCCACCACGGCACCGTCGATCTGGCGGCCGTTGCAGTGGGCGGGGGCATCTATATCGCCGTCGTCTTCGCGCTGGTCGGCATCCTGCAGGCGGTGGCGCCGACGGTGGCCCACCACGTCGGCGCGAAGCGCGAGCACGAGATTGCCGGCGCCCTGCAGCAGACGGTCTGGCTGGCTGCGGTGCTGTGCGTGCCGGGCATGCTCATCCTGTGGTTTCCCGATCCGATCCTGGCGCTGTCGACGATCGAGCCGGCGGTCGAGGAAAAGCTGCGCCTCTATCTGCGCATCATCGCCTGCGGCATGCCGGCGGCGCTGCTCTACCGGACCTTCTATTCCTTCTGCAACGCGCTGCGCCAGCCGCGGCCGCTGATGGTCATCAGCCTTGCCAACACGCTGCTGCACGGCGGGCTGGCGTGGTCGCTGGTCACCGGCGTCTTCACCGAGCCGCTCGGGGCGCTCGGCTGCGGCCTTTCCAACATGCTCGTCAACTGGGTCGGCTGCGGGCTGGCCGCGCTGTGGGTGGGGCGGTCGCCGGCGCTCGCCCGCTTCAGGCCCTTCGCCGACTGGCAGGCGCCGCGCTGGACGACGATGCGCGAGCTGCTGCGCCTCGGCCTGCCGATGGGCTTCTCCAATTTCGTCGAGATCACCTCGTTCACGCTGATCGCGCTCTTCGTCGCGCAGTTGGGGGCGACGGCGGTGGCCGGCCATCGCATCGTCGCCAACCTCGCCGCGCTCTGCTACATGCTGCCGCTGGCCTTGGCCATCGCCACGCTGGCCCAGGTCGGGCAGGCGGCCGGTGCGCGCGACTGGGGCCGTGCGCGGGCCGCCATCGGCGCCGGCCTGCTGCTGGCGGGCGGCTTGTCGACCGTGCTCGGCGGGCTGCTGTGGCTGGCGGCCGGCCCGGTCGTGTTCGCCTATACCAGCGACCCGGCGGTGCGCCTCGTCGCCCTCTCGCTGATCGGCTACATCGCGCTCTACCAGTTCTTCGACGCGGTGCAGACGGTCGCCGCGTATTCGCTGCGCGGCTACAAGATCACCTTCGCGCCGATGCTGGTGCACACCGTCGCCTTCTGGGGCGTCGGCCTCTTCGGCGGCTGGTGGCTCGCCTTCCGGGTGCCGCAGCCGATGGGGGTCGAGGGCTTCTGGCTGGCCTCGCTGGCCAGCCTGGTCGTCGCCGCGGTGCTGATCGGCAGCATCCTCTGGCACGCGCTGAAGCGACAGCGCTAGCGCGCCGCATTCCCCTGCGTTTCGCAAGCTTGCACGGATCAAAAAACGCGCTGTCTTTGCTCACGTCGTGAGGCATAGAATCGGCGCTGTTTCCTCGCACCGGAGTGCTTCATGCCCGCCAGATTCGTGCCTTGCCTGTGCCTGCTGCTGTGTGCGACGGCGCTGCCCGTTACGGCGGCAGAACCGTTGCCGCGCGGTAACTGCGCGCAGCCGCAGCCGCTCACCGATCTCGCACACTGCGATTTCTCCGGGCGCAAGCTTGTTAGCCGCGATTTGCACGGCGTCCGCCTGGCCGGTGCCAAGCTGGAAAGTGCGGACCTGCGCAAGGCCAACCTCGCTGGCGCCGACCTCTCGCGCAGCAATGCCAAATGGGCGCGCTTCAACGGCGCCGTGCTGAAGGGCGCGGACCTGCGCGATGCCGACCTCTTCCACGCCGTGTTCGACGAGGCCGACCTCTCCGGCGCGCGGCTGGTGGGCGCCTACCTGTTCGGGGCCAACCTGATCGACACGCGCGCGCCGAAGGCCGATTTCACCGGCGCCTATCTCAAGGACGTGCTGATGGAGGGGATCGACCTGTCGGGCGGATCGATCCGCAACTGCTACACCTTTCGCGGCGTCTTCGTCGGCGCGAAACTGGTGGGCACCGATCTCTCGGGGGCGGACCTGACCGGGGCCTCGATGGAGCAGGCCGACTTCACGAATGCGCGCCTCAAGGGCACGCGGCTGGCCGGCGCCGTGCTGCGTCAGGCGGTCTTCGTCGGTGCCGATCTGGCCGGCGCCAACTTTGCGAATGCCGATGTCTGGGGGGCCAACTTCGCGAAGTCGCAGAACCGCGACGCCTCCGTGCAGGAGGCTGCGGCCGAACCCTTCGTGGTGCGCGAGCGGCGCTGATCAGCCAGCCGCGAGCAGCTTGCGGCGCGGCACGCGCTCCTCGTCGAGCAGCTGCTCGACGCGGGCGAACACCTCGTAGCGGTTGAAGGGCTTCTTCATGAAATCGTCGGCGCCGATGCGGTTCGCGTAGAACTGCTCGGTGGCCTGCTCGTTGCCGCTGATCATGATGATCGGTATGGCCTGCGTCGCCGGGTCCTTGCGCATCGTGCGCAGCGCCGCGAAGCCGTTCATGCCCGGCAGCACGATGTCGAGGAAAATCAGTTCAGGCTGCTGCGTCCGCGCGATTTCGATGCCGGCTTCCGCATCGCCCGCTTCCAGCACCTCGTATTTCACCGAGCGCAGGATCTTCCTGAGCGCGGCCACGATCGTCGGCGAGTCGTCGATGACGAGGACGCGCGTCCCTGCCCGTGCGTCGATGCGCTTGCGCTTGCGGCGATCCGTCCATTCGGCGGCCGGCGCCTGTACGGTGGCAGTCTCGCCCGGCTTGCTGCCGACGATGGAACGGAAACGGTTGATGAGGCTCATGACGGATGATTGCCTGTGGTCGGGTGGTTCATGGCGCCGCATCTTATCTTATCGGGCTGAAAACGGGGGCATGCCGAGGTGGTGTGCGGTAAATTCCGGTGTAGACCGAAGGCATATTGATCGGCGCCTTCTCCGCGCGGAGAGTCGCACCGGTCAGGATGGAGAAAACGAAATGAAGCTGACCCCTTTGGTCTGGATTGGTGGGTGTGAGGAGCGTACAGTCGCGCCGGTCAAGGTGGAGAAGATGAAATGAAGCTGACCCTTTTTGCTCCTCTTCTCGACGGCGGGGCATTGCCTGGTGTCGCGATTCAGCAAGTTTCGAATGACAACGATTGGAGACACGCCGCATGAAAACCACAAACCCGATCAAGTTCCTCTTTCCCATTCTGCTCGCCGCATGGCTCCTGTCGGCCCATGCCTACGACCCGAACAACCGCGCCGAATACCTGGCCAAGATCAAGGAAGCCGAGGCGTACTACAAGGAGAAGTGCGAGAAGGTCGCGGGGATCAAGATCTACAAGACGGTGCCGGAAGTGGAGGGGGTATTGCTGATGAAGGTTCGCCCGAATCGCACGGATCGCGAACTGGCCGACCCGAACTGGCCGGGGGCGGCGTTTGGTCGCGAATTTTATGGGGAGTCTTACATAGAAACCTTTCTCGGGAATGAGCATCGAGCGACAAAAAACGGGGTTGTTTCGTCAGTACGCGGCTACATCAATGCCGACAAACGGCCTGGCAGTTTCCCCGGCTACCGCTGGGTCGAAGTCATCGACCCGAAGGACGGACAGCGGTATCGGTATAGCGGTTCTGTGAAGCCATCTGGGAAGAAAAATCCTCAAGCCTACAAGGTTGAGTTGGAGAAAGACCCGAACTACGACATGAACATCTATCGTTGGTCACTCGACAAACTTCCCTCTCCCAGCAAGACACAACCCCGCTACGCCGTCACCTTCGAGGATCACGTTATCCCCGAAGAGCGCGCCCTGTGGGTAGCGAGCAGCACCATCAAGGTGCTCGACCTTCAGACCAACGAGGTTCTGGGGGAGATGACCCGCTATGCGATGAGTTACATCCATGCGCCACGAAACTCAATGCCGTGGCTTCGCCATTCGATTTGCCCAGACATGAATGCGACAGGAGATGCACAAAGCACGCGCATATTTGTAGACGAAATTCTGATTCCGAAGCAGGACAAATAATCATGGCCGCACCGACTATTGCCGAAATGCTCAAGTATGCCAATCTGCAAATGGCTGCTGAAGCCCTCTACAACTTTCGGGCTAAAAGGACCCCGGATCAAGATCCGGGTGATTTGACATCAGATACCGGGCACTTTAGTGGACCAATTAACCCTACCTGGCTCACATTGGGCAACGAACACGCCACCCGCTTCACCCAAACGGAAGCCGAGAAATTTGCTGCGCAATGGATTAAGCAAAAGGGGTCAGCATCAATTGACTTTTCAGCCCACGGACATGCCCCGTCGCCCCCGTATCAAACTCGCTCAAATCGCGCGGGCAGCAGGCGTCTAAGCCCCAGCCAGTCGTCGCGCAAGACGTTCTCGTCATCCATCATGACCAGCCGGTGGGCGTCCATCGCAGGTTCATCCAGGCGCACCTGGCAGACGATCAGCTCGTCACGCCGGAACGCGTGAACTTCGACCTTCTCGCCGGCCAGCCGACGCTGCAGGAGCCGCTCGACATTGCCGGGTGTGACGCGCAGGCCGTCGATCGCAATTAACACATCGCCCGCAGCGAGGCCCGCGGCTTCGGCCGGGCCGCCGCGGTAGGCGGTGGCGATGCGCAGTTCGTTCCCTTCGCCGGCGGTCTTGATGCCCAACGACGGCACCTTGCTCGCCGCCTGCCGCTGCAGGCGGATACCGGCTTTCTTCAGGAGCTTCGCGAGCGGCAGGTCTTCGGTGCCCTCGATGGCCATGCGGAAGAAGGGGCCCAGTTTGAGGCCGGAACATTCCTCGGCGATGCGGCGGATGTCGCCTTCCTCGACGCCGCGCCCGCTCAGGCCAAATTCCTGCCACAGCCGGCGCATCACGTCGTCGAGCGAAGCACGGCCCTCGGTGCCGCTGCGCAGCGTCAGGTCGAGCGCCAGCGCGACCAGCGCGCCCTTGGCGTAATAGCTGACGACGGCGTTGGGCGTGTTTTCATCGGGGCGGTAGTACTTGCTCCACGCGTCGAAGCTGGAGTCGGCGAGCGACTGCACGTGGCGGCCGGGGCCACGCTGCACGTTGTCGATCGTCTTTGCCGTCAGTTCCAGCCAGTCTTGCTGCGCGATGACGCCGCTCCTGAGCAGGGCGAGGTCGTCGTAGTAGGAGGTGAAGCCCTCGAAGGCCCAGAGCAGCGTCGTGTAGTTCTCGCGCTCGAGGTCGTAGGGGATGAAGGCCGCCGGCTTGATGCGCTTGACGTTCCAGGTGTGGAAGTACTCGTGGCTGCACAGGCCGAGGAAGGTGCGGTAGCGTTCCGGCAGGCCCGCCATGCCCTTGTAGGGGAGGTCGTCGCGCGAGCAGAGCAGGGCGGTGGAGGCGCGGTGTTCGAGGCCGCCGTAGCCGTCGCCGACGGCCATGACGAGGAAGACGTAGCGATCCATCGGTGCCGGCTCGCCGAAGAAGCGGATCTGCCATTCGCAGATCTTCTTCAGGTCGGCCGTCAGGCGCTCGAGGTCGCAGTCGTGGCGGCCGGTGATGGCGATCTCGTGCGGGATGCCGCAGGCCTTGAAGCGCGCCAGCGTGAAGGTGCCCATCTCGACCGGGTGGTCGATCAGTTCGTCGTAGTCGGCGGCGCGGTAGCGGCCGAAGCCGTGCTTGGCCTTGCCCTTCCGTTCATCCGCCGGCGGCAGCGCGGTGGCCACGCGCCAGCCGGCGCATTCGCGGTCGCCGGGCGGCTGCAGGTCGAGCAGGCAGGGCGCGTCTTCCTGGCCGATGACGCGCAGGAAGACGCTGGTGCCGTTGAAGAAGCCATGGGTCCGGTCGAGGTGGGCGCCGCGCACCGAGAGGTCCCAGGCGTAGACCTCGTAGTGCAGGGTGAGCGCCTGCTTCGCCTTGAGCGGCGCGGCCTGCCAGGTGTGCTTGTCGAGCTTCACCAGCGGCACCGGCTTGCCGCCGGCTTCGGCGCGGATGGCGACGATGTGGCGGGCGAAGTCGCGGATCAGGTAGCTGCCGGGGATCCAGGCGGGCAGGGCGAAGCGCTGGCCGGCCGGGTCGGGCTGCGCGACGCGGCAGCTGACGTGGAACAGGTGGGCGGCCGGCTCGGCGGGCGAGAGCGTGTAGCGGATGGGTGCGGTCATCGTGAGGAAAGCGTGGGTGGGGACGGAATGAACCGCATTGTATGCGCAGCCTTCGCTGCGCGTGACGTTCGGAAAACCGAATTCCATTGAGCGAGAAAGTTCGGATTTCCGAACGGTTTGGCCGGCGCCTGTTCGCCGATTGCATATAAAACAATGTGTTGCAGCAATCGTTGGCGCTGGCACGCGCTGTGCTGATGGATTGCCGGCTCGACACAAGCCCGATCAATAAACCAACTGTTGGAGACACCACCATGAAACTGCTGCCTTCCGTATTGTCCGCTACCGTTGCCGCCGCCTTCTTCGCTGCCCCTGTCGTTGCGCAGGAGAGCGCGACGCTGAAGAAGGTCAAGGAAACCGGTTCGATCACCCTCGGTCACCGTGAGTCCTCGATTCCGTTCTCGTACTATGACGACAAGCAGCAGGTCATCGGCTTCGCCCACGAAATTCTGCTCAAGATCGCCGAGGCGGTTAAGGAAGACCAGAAGCTGGCCAAGCTCGACATCAAGCTGATGCCGGTCACTTCCGCCAACCGCATCACGCTGGTGCAGAACGGCACCGTCGATATCGAGTGCGGCTCGACCACCAACAATACGGAGCGCCAGAAGCAGGTCGGCTTCTCCAACACCTTCTTCGTCATCGGCACCCGCCTGCAGACCAAGAAGGATTCGGGCATTAAGGATTTCCCGGATCTGGCCGGAAAGAACGTGGTGACCACCGCCGGAACGACCTCGGAGCGCCTGCTGAAGAAGATGAACGAGGACAAGGGCATGAAGATGAACGTCATCTCGGCCAAGGACCACGGCGAATCCTTCCTGACGCTGGAAACCGGCCGTGCCGTCGCCTTCATGATGGACGACGCGCTGCTCTACGGTGAAATGGCCAAGGCCAAGCGTCCGGGTGACTGGGCCGTCGTCGGCACCGCACAGTCGAAGGAGGCCTATGGCTGCATGATCAGGAAGGATGACCCGGGCTTCAAGAAGGTGGTCGACGGCGCCATCGCCAAGCTGCAGACCTCGGGCGAAGCCGACAAGATCTACGCCAAGTGGTTCATGAACCCGATCCCGCCGAAGGGCCTCAACCTCAACATGCCGATGTCGGATGACATGAAGGCGCTGCACAAGGCTCCCAACGACAAGGCCTACGAGTAATTCATTCCGTCCCCGGCGCGCGGCTGACTTTGTCGACTGCGCCTTGCCGTGCTGTTCGCACTGTCTGCGGCTGGTCTTCGCGTCAGCCACGCGCCGTGAACGGAATGCCGTAGCCCCGTTTTTCCCGTGCTGCACCTGTGCAGCGCTCCCGCAACTTCTCTGCTGACTAAACCATGGCCTATAACTGGAACTGGGAAGTCTTCCTGCAGCCGTCCGCCACCGGCGACGATACCTATCTGGGCTGGTTGATCACCGGCTTCAAGTGGACGGTGTCGCTGTCGCTGTCGGCCTGGGTGATCGCACTCGTCGTCGGGTCGATCATCGGCGTGCTGCGCACGGTACCGAACCGATGGTTATCGGGTTTCGCCACCGCCTGGGTCGAACTCTTCCGCAACGTCCCGCTGCTCGTGCAGCTCTTCATCTGGTACTTCGTGCTGCCCGAACTGCTGCCGCAGGGTCTGGGCAATGCGATCAAGCAGAGCAATCCGCTCTGGCAGCAGTTCTTCGCGGCCGTGCTCTGCCTCGGGCTGTTCACCTCGGCGCGTGTCGCCGAGCAGGTGCGCTCCGGCATCGAATCGCTGCCCAAGGGGCAGAAGAACGCCGGTCTGGCGATGGGCTTCACGCTGGCGCAGGTCTATCGCCACGTGCTGATGCCGATGGCCTACCGCGTGATCCTGCCGCCGCTCACGTCGGAGTTCCTCAACATTTTCAAGAACTCCGCGGTGGCGACAACCATCGGCCTGATCGAGTTGAGCCGCCAGGCCCAGCAGCTGGTCGACTACACGGCGCAACCGTACGAGGCCTTCATTGCGGTGACCGTGATGTACCTGCTGATCAACGTGACGGTGATGTTCCTGATGCGTCGCCTGGAAGAGAAAGTCCGCGTGCCGGGCTTTATCGGGGGGAAGTAAGCCATGTATGAATTCGACTGGTCTTCCATTCCGGGCGCCATCCCGCTGCTGGCCAAGGGCCTGCTGGTCACCCTGGAGGTGACGATCACCGCCATCGTCGTCGGCATCGTTTGGGGCACCATCCTCGCCGTTGCCCGCCTGAGCAGCAACCCGGTGATCGCGAAGCTCTCCGCGGGCTACGTGAACCTGTTCCGCTCGGTGCCGCTGGTGATGGTCATCCTGTGGTTCTACCTGATCGTGCCGCAGGGGCTGAAGGCGATCTTCGGCAACGACATCGGCGACATCCGGCTGACCTCGGCGCTGGTGGCCTTCGCGTTGTTCGAGGCGGCGTATTACTCGGAGATCATCCGGGCCGGTATCCAGAGCGTTGCGAAAGGACAGGTCGGTGCCGGCCTCGCGCTCGGCTTCACGCCGGGGCAGACGATGCGCCTGATCGTGCTGCCGCAGGCCTTCCGCAACATGACGCCGCTGCTGCTGACGCAGGCCATCATCCTCTTCCAGGATACGTCGCTGGTGTACGTGATCGGCCTGTCCGATTTCTTCGGCACCGCCTACAAGGTCGGCGACCGTGACGGTCGTCTCGTCGAGCTGCTGCTGTTTGCCGGCCTGATCTACTTTGTCATCTGCTTCTCCGCCTCGCAGCTGGTGAAGCGTCTGCAAGCGAGGTTCGTGAAATGATCGAAATCAAGAATGTTTCCAAGTGGTACGGGCAGTTCCAGGTGCTGACCGACTGCACCACCCATGTGAACAAGGGTGAGGTTGTGGTCGTCTGCGGGCCCTCGGGCTCCGGCAAGTCGACGCTGATCAAGTGTGTCAATGCGCTGGAGCCCTTCCAGTCCGGCGAGATCATCGTCAACGGCACCTCGGTCGGCGATCCGAAGACCAACCTGCCGAAGCTCCGCTCGCACGTCGGCATGGTGTTCCAGCACTTCGAGCTGTTCCCGCACCTGACGATCACGGAGAACCTGACGATCGCGCAGGAGAAGGTGCTCGGCCGCAGCAAGGACGAGGCGCGCGACAAGGGGCTCAAGCTGCTCGATCGTGTCGGCCTGAAGGCGCATGCCCACAAGCATCCGGGTCAGTTGTCCGGTGGCCAGCAGCAGCGCGTGGCGATCGCCCGTGCGCTGGCGATGGACCCGATCTGCATGCTCTTCGACGAGCCGACCTCGGCGCTCGATCCGGAGATGATCAACGAGGTGCTCGACGTCATGGTCGAGCTGGCGCAGGAAGGCATGACCATGATGTGCGTGACGCACGAGATGGGCTTCGCCAAGACCGTGGCGCACCGCGTGATCTTCATGGACCACGGCCTGATCGTGGAGGATGCCTCGAAGGACGATTTCTTCGGCAAGCCGCGTTCCGACCGGGCGCAGCAGTTCCTGGCCAAGATCCTGCACCACTGATTCCCGCCCTGTGACACCGGGCGCGGACGCCAAGAAGCCGCCCCGGTCCCTGAAACACCAAGGAGACAGACAATGAATGCACTGACCCGTGCAGGGGGACTGCTTTTCCTGCTTTCTGCAATCAGCACCCAGGCGGCCGCCATTGACGCGGTGACCGATCGCATCGCGCGCAGCGGTGTCGTTGCCATCGGCTACCGCGATTCGTCGCCGCCCTTTTCCTACCTGGATCAGGACCGCCGCCCGATCGGCTACTCGATCGAGATCTGCCACCGCATCGTCGATGCGATGCGCCAGTCGCTCAAGCGTCCGCTCGACATCCGCTACGTGCCGGTGACCTCGGCCACGCGCATGGAGGCCGTGATCCGCGGCGAGGTCGATCTCGAATGCGGCACCACGACGAGCACGGCCGAGCGGCGCCAGAAGGTGGCCTTCACCGTGCCGACCTATATCGCCACGACGGCACTGCTCGTGCGCAGCGGCAGCGGCATCGGCTCGATCGGCGATCTTGGCGGCAAGACCGTGGTGACGACCCGCGGCACGACGGCCGAGAAGATCTTCCGCGATGCCAACGAGCGCCGTTCGCTGCGCGCGAGCCTGGTCGAGGCCAAGGATCATGCCGAATCCTTCTCGGTGCTGCAGGCCGGCAAGGCCGACGCATTCATCATGGACGACGTGCTGCTCTACAGCCTGCGTGCCGCTTCGGGGACGCCGGAGCGCTTCGAGGTGACGCGCGACAAGCTCAACATCGAGCCGCTGGCGATCATGTTCAGCAGGGAGGATCCGTCGCTCAAGAAGATCATCGACCAGGAGGTCTCGCGCCTCGTCGTCGAGGGCGAAATCCAGAAGATCTACCGGCGCTGGTTCGAATCGCCGATTCCGCCGAAGAACGTCAATCTGTCGCTGCCGATGAGCTACCTGCTGCGCGATTCGTTCAAGGCGCCGACCGACTGGCTGCCGAACTGAGACGGGGCTGACGCAATGGATCCGGGGCTTCTGAAAGTGGCGACGACCTTCTTCCTGGGCGGTTTCGTGGGCCTCGCGACGATCACCAACCCGCTCTCGAAGATCCCGCTCTTCCTCTCGCTCGCCGCCGGCATGAGCGAGCAGCGCTCGCGCCATGAAGCCCGCCGGGCCTGCGTCTATGCGCTGGTCTTGCTGTCTGCCTTCCTCTTCGCCGGCGTGGCCGTGCTGGAGACCTTCGGGATTTCCTACGGTGCGCTGCGCATCGCCGGCGGCATCACCGTCGGGCTGATCGGCCACCGCATGCTCTTCGGCACGGCCGACACGCTGGCGGCCGGTGTCGCCCGCGGCGAGAGCGTCGCCTTCTTTCCGCTGGCGATGCCGGGCATCGCCGGGCCGGGGGCGATTGCCACCGTGATCGGCATCTCGACCGAAATCGCCGAGTTGCCGAGCGGCGGCGTGCGTGCCTCGGCCTATACGGCGACGGTGCTGAGCATCGTCGCAACGTGCATCGTCATGCTCGGCATCTTCCTCTCGGCCCGCCTCGTTTCGCGCTGGCTGGGCAGCGAGGGCATCAACGTCATTTCCCGCCTGACCGGCTTCCTGCTCGTCTGCATCGGCGTCCAGTTCGTCGCTTCGGGCGTGCGCAGTTTTCTCGCCGGTGCCTGAGCCCGGCATTTCATCCATCCGTAAAAAACAGACCACTTGGAGACATCATGAGTACCACCCGACTCGAACACGACCTGCTCGGCGATGCGCCGGTACCTGCACAGGCCTACTGGGGCGTGCATACGCTGCGCGCCATCGAGAACTACCCGATTACCGGCAAGCCCATCGGCAGCTACCCCGAACTGGTGCGCGCGCTGGCCTTGATCAAGCAGGCGGCTGCGCTTGCACACAAGGAACTGGGACAGCTCGATGCGACGCGCGCAGACGCCATCGTTGCCGCCTGCCAGGAGATCGCTGGCGGCAAGCTGCACGACGAGTTCGTGGTGGACGTCATCCAGGGCGGCGCCGGTACCTCGACCAACATGAATGCCAATGAGGTCATCGCCAACCGCGCGCTGGAATTGCTCGGGCGACAGAGGGGCGACTACGCCACCCTGCATCCGATCAACCACGTGAACATGTCGCAGAGCACCAACGACGTCTATCCGACGGCGCTGCGCGTGGCCACCTGCTTCTCGATCGGCAACCTGCTGACGGCGATGGCCGGCCTGCGCGTGGCTTTCGAGGCGAAGGCGGAGGAATTCAAGGACATCCTCAAGATCGGCCGCACGCAGTTGCAGGACGCAGTGCCGATGACGCTCGGACAGGAGTTCTCGACCTACGCGGTGATGCTCGGCGAGGATGAGGCGCGCCTGCATGAGGCGATTGCACTGATCCGCGAGATCAACCTCGGGGCGACGGCGATCGGTACCGGCATCAACACCGACATCCGCTACGCCAAGCTGGCGATCCGCCACCTTTCCGAGCTGTCGGGCCTGCCGCTGGAGCCGGCCCCCAACCTGATCGAGGCGACGCAGGACTGCGGTGCCTTCGTGCAGCTTTCCGGCGTGCTGAAGCGCATCGCCAGCAAGCTCTCCAAGACCTGCAACGACCTGCGCCTGCTCTCCAGCGGCCCGCAGGCCGGCCTGAACGAGATCCGCCTGCCGCCGCGCGCCGCGGGTTCGTCGATCATGCCGGGCAAGGTCAATCCGGTGATTCCGGAAGTGGTGAACCAGATCGCCTTCGAAGTGATCGGCAACGACGTCACCATCACGATGGCGGCGGAAGCCGGGCAACTGCAGCTCAACGCTTTCGAGCCGATCATCGCGCACAGCCTGTTCAAGAGCGTCGAGCATCTGGCGGCCGGTTGCCGTACGCTGACGGCACACTGCGTGGTCGGCATCACCGCCAACAAGGAGCTGCTGGCGGAACGCGTGCGGACGTCGGCCGGGCTGGCAACGGCGCTCAACCCCTTCGTCGGCTACGAGAACGCCACGCGTGTCGCGCAGGAGGCCTTGCGCACGGGCCGCGGTGTCGCTGAACTGGTTGAGGAAATGGGACTGATGACGCGCGAGGAGCTGGATAGCGTCCTGCGTCCGGAAGTGCTGACGGCACCCCGGAAGATCGTCTAGGGCCGGACGCTCGCGAGCGAGGGGTGCGTGCGCAGCATCGGAAAATGCGGAACAATGCGGGGGTTTGCCGCCTGATCGCTTTTCCGGACTCGCGATGCCCCCCGTTCCGTCACCGCTAGAAGTGTCGCCCACGCCTCCCCCCGTTTCCACCGGCCGCAAGCGGATCGAGGTGGCGGCGTTGGTGTGTCTGGTCTTGCTCGCCGGGGTGGCGGGCTATCTATTTGCGGAACGCAGCGGCATCCAGTCGTTGCGCGAGAATGCCGGGCACCGGCTGGACCTGCTGGCGGCCGCGATCGACAACGAGGTGACCCGGGTAACTCACATCCCCGGCATGCTGGCACTGCATCCTGAAATCCTCGATCTGCTGCGCGACGGCGAGCAGCGTGCGGCGCGGCAGCCGGCGGTGAACCGCTATCTGGAACGTCTCGCGGCGCAGCACGTCGATAGTCTGGCGGTCTTCGTCATGGATCGCCGCGGTCGGGTCGTGGCTTCGAGCGACTGGATCCTGACCGACAATCTTCTTGGCGCCGATCTCTCCCGGCGCCCCTATTTCCAAGCTGCGATCAAGGGCGCGCCTTACCGCCAGTACGCCGTCGATGGTGTGCGTGACGAGCCCGGCTTCTTCTTCGCGCAGCCGATCCGGGATGAGCGGCAGGACTGGAAGATCGTTGGCGTCGCCGTGATGAAGGCGAGCATCCGTGCCGTCGAGCGGCAGTGGCTGGCCAACGAGGCGCCGGCGCTGATCGCCGATGGCAACGGCGTCGTCCTGCTGTCGGCACCGGCGACGTGGCGCTATGCGAGCCTGCAGCCGCTTTCCGGCGAACAGGTCGATGAACTGGTGCGGGCGCAGTTCGATGGCCGCAAGCTCGGCGTGATGTCGCTCGACATCGATGCCCGCGCCGCGCTCACGGGCAGTGTCGTCCATCTCTCCGGGCGCGCTGCCGAGGCACTTGGCAGCGGGCGCGATCATGACTATCTCGCGGTCAGTCGCAATCTGCCGGGCACGGCCTGGCACCTGATCGTTTTCTCCAGTCTGCAGCCGGTCGCGCGGCAGGCGATGCAGTATGCCCTGCTGGTGGTTGCGGCGCTGGCGAGCCTGGTGCTGTGGCTGCTTTACCAGCGGCAGCGTCGCCGCGTCATCCAGGCCCGCCTGGGTTTGCAGGCCGTGCTCGAGTCCGCCAATCGCGATCTCGAACAGAAGGTGGCAGCACGCACCGAGGATCTGACGCGCACCGTCGAGACGCTGGAGGCCGAGGTGCACGAGCGCATGCAGGCGGAGACGACGCTGCGCGAGGCCCAGGAAGAGCTGGTCCAGGCCGGCAAGCTCGCCGTGCTCGGCCAGCTGGCAACCGGCATCACGCATGAACTCAACCAGCCGCTCGGTGCGGTGCGTACGCTGGCCGGCAACAGCATTGAATTCCTGAAGCGCGGCGATCAGCAGACCGCCGAGAAGAACCTGCGCATCGTCTGCGACCTTGCCGACCAGATGGGCGGCATCATCCAGCCACTGAAGTCCTTCGCCCGCAAGGCGCCGGCGACCCCGGCCCGCGTCGATGTCGCACATCCCGTCGGCAACGCGCTGTTCCTGCTTGACCAGTCCCTGCGCCGTGCCGGGGTGCAGGTGTGCAACCGCTGCGCGACCGAGCAATGGTTTGCGTGGTGCGATACCAATCGTCTGCAGCAGGTGTTGATCAACCTCATCGGCAATGCTGCGGACGCCATGCTCGCCTGCCCGGAACGCGTGCTGGAGATCGCCCCCTCGCGTGCCGCCGACGGCCGAATTGCGCTCACGGTCTCCGATACCGGCTGCGGCCTGCCCGCCGATGCGCTCGACCGCATCTTCGAGCCCTTCTTCACGACCAAGGGCGCCGGCGAAGGGCTGGGCCTCGGGCTGGCCATCTCGCGCGACATCGTCCGCGATTTCGGCGGCGAGCTGCTCGCGGAAAACCGCACGGAGGGCGGCGCACGCTTTATCATCCTGCTGCCGGCCGATATGGGTCGGGCCAATTCATGAACAGGATGACGCCGCAACTTTCCGTGCTGCTGGTCGAGGATGACGCCAACGTGCGCCTCGGCTGCGAGCAGGCCATGCAGCTTGCCGGCATTGCCGTGACCTCCGTGGCCTCCGCCGAGGAGGCGCAGAAACAGATCGTGGCGGGATTCCCCGGCGTCGTCGTCACCGACATGCGCCTGCCGGGAACGGACGGGCTCGCCTTCGTGCGCTGGGCACGCGGCGTCGAGGCGGCGCTGCCGGTGATCATGATCACCGGCCACGGCGATGTGACGCTGGCGGTCGAGGCGATGCGCAGCGGCGCCTACGACTTCATCCCGAAGCCGTTCTCGCCGGAACATCTGGTCGAGGTCGTGCAGCGTGCGCTCGAGAAGCGCGCGCTGACGCTCGAGGTCGAGGTGCTGCGCCGTCGGCTCGAGCATCGCGAAGGCGTCGAGGCCATGCTGATCGGTCGCTCGCCGCAGATGGCGGCGGTGCGTCGCCGCGTGCAGGAGGTGGCGGGGTCGGCGGTCGACGTGCTGATCCGCGGCGAGACCGGGACCGGCAAGGAACTGGTGGCGCGCTGCCTGCACGACCACGGGCCGAACGCGAAGGGCAATTTCGTCGCGCTGAATTGTGGCGGCATGCCGGAAACGCTGCTCGACAGCGAATTGTTCGGCCATGAGGCGGGGGCCTTCTCGGGTGCGCAGAAGCGCCGCATCGGCAAGATCGAGCATGCCAACGGTGGCACGCTGTTCCTCGATGAGGTCGAGACCATGCCGATGCCGATGCAGATCAAGCTGCTGCGCGTATTGCAGGAGCGGATGCTGGAACGGCTTGGCTCGAACCAGCCGATCAAGGTGGTCTGCCGTGTCGTCGCGGCGACCAAGGAAGATCTCGCGGCGCTGGCGCAGAAGGATCGCTTCCGGGCCGACCTCTATTACCGGCTCAATGTCGTGACCATCGACCTGCCGCCGCTGCGCGAACGGCGCGAGGACATCCCGCTGCTCTTCGAGCACTTCCTGACGCAGGCCGCCGAGCGCTATCAGCGGCCGGTGCCGGTGGTCGAACCGGAAGAGGTGCATCGCCTGATGGCGCACGACTGGCCGGGCAACGTGCGCGAGCTGCGCAATGCCGCCGACTGCTTCGCGCTCGGATTGCGCCAAGATGTCATGGTGCCGGCGGAAGTGATCGATCGCGGCCTGCCACTGGCCGAAGCGGTGGAGCGCTTCGAGCGCTCCTTGATCGCGGCCGAGTTGCAGCGGCAGGGCGGCAGCCTGGCCCGGACCAGCGAGGCCTTGCGTATCGCCAAGACGACGCTGCACGACAAGATCCGGAAATACGACCTTAAATCAGAGTCTTAGCGCATTTCATACAATCGAAAATTCATAATTATGAATTTTCGTGGTCAGGAGTAGGGTCTTTTGTGCTATGATCGACCGGCTAATAAATGACCTTCATATAAAGAGTCAAACCTCTCCCCCGGATTCTCGACCATGCCCCTGCCTCCGCCCACTGCCGAGCGCAAGCTGATGCACCTGCGCAGCGTCCAGCTGAACGGGTACAAGCGCGTCGACGGCTTCTGGGACATCGAGGCGCGCATCACCGATACCAAGGATCACGATTACCCGATCTCGTCGAAGACCATCGCCCCGGGCGAGCCGGTGCACGACATGTGGGTGCGCATCACCATCGACCAGCAGATGAACGTGCTCGACGCGGTTGCCAGCAGCGATGCGGCACCGTATGACGGCCTCTGCCGCAACATCGCGCCGGACTACGGCAAATACCTCGTCGGACTCAATCTTTTTCATGGCTTCCGCAAGGCCGTGAAGGAACGCGTCGGCGGCATCCACGGCTGCTCGCATATCACCGAACTGGTGATGTACCTGCCGACGGCCGCATTGCAGACTTTTGCCAGTGACGTGCAGGACAATGCTGACAGCGGCCACAAGCCCTTCCAGCTGGATCGCTGCCACGCCCTGGAATCGCATTCGGAAGCAGTACGGCGCTATTACCCGCGCTGGTACCGCGGCCAGAAAACCGGGTAGGACATGTTCCTGCCCACTCGCTCGCAACCTCAACTTAGCAAGGAAAGCGCATGAAGATTCACGAATATCAGGGCAAACAACTCCTGAAGAAATTCGGCGTGACGGTTCCGCGCGGCATTCACTGCACCACCGTCGATGATGCGGTGAAGGCAGCCGAAACGCTGGGCGGCAACATCTGGGTGGTGAAGGCCCAGATTCACGCGGGTGGCCGCGGCAAGGGCGGCGGCGTCAAGGTCGCCAAGTCGCTCGAGCAGGTGCGCGAGTACGCCGGCCAGATCCTCGGCATGCAGCTGATCACGCACCAGACCGGCCCGGAAGGCCAGAAGGTCCGTAACCTGCTGATCGAGGAAGGTGCCGACATCAAGCACGAGTACTACGTCGCCGCGCTGACCGACCGCGCCACGCAGTCCGTCGCCATGATGGCCTCATACGAAGGCGGCATGGACATCGAGGAAGTCGCCCACAAGACCCCGGAGAAGATCGTCAAGGTCTTCATCAACCCGCTGGTCGGCCTGACCGACGAGCAGGCGCTGACCCTGGCCAAGGGCATGGGCATGCTGGAAAGCTCGATTCCGCAGTGTGTCGATACGCTGAAGAAGCTCTACACCTGCTACATGGAAACCGATGCCTCGCTGGCCGAAATCAACCCGCTGATCCACGAAGGTGACGGCACGGTCAAGGCCATCGACGCCAAGTTCAACTTCGACTCGAACGCGCTCTATCGCCAGCCGGAAATCGTCGCCATGCGCGACCTGGACGAAGAAGATGCGGACGAAATCGAAGCGTCCAAGTTCGACCTCGCCTACATCTCGCTCGACGGCAACATCGGCTGTCTGGTGAACGGTGCCGGCCTGGCCATGGCCACCATGGACACGATCAAGCTGTTCGGCGCCGAGCCGGCCAACTTCCTCGACGTCGGCGGCGGTGCCACGACCGAGAAGGTCACCGAAGCGTTCAAGATCATGCTCAAGAACCCCAAGGTCAAGGGCATCCTGGTCAACATCTTCGGCGGCATCATGCGCTGCGACACCATCGCCACCGGCGTGGTCGCTGCTGCCAAGGAAACGCATCTCTCCGTGCCGCTGGTCGTCCGCATGAAGGGCACCAACGAAGATCTGGGCAAGCAAATCCTCAAGGATTCCGGTCTGCCGATCATCTCCGCCGATTCGATGGCCGAAGCTGCCACCAAGATCGTCGCCGCGGTCAAATAACGGAAACCCAAGGAGTTATTGAATGTCCATTTTCATCAATAAAGACACCAAGATCATCACTCAGGGTATTACCGGCAAGACCGGTCAGTTCCATACCGAGAAGTGCATCGAATACGCAAACGGCAAGAACTGCTTCGTCGCTGGCGTGAACCCGAAGAAGGCCGGCGAGAAGATTTTTGACGTGCCCATTTTCGGCTCGGTCAAGGAAGCTGCCCAGCAAACCGGTGCCACCGTTTCCGTCATCTACGTGCCGCCCCCGGGCGCTGCCGCCGCGATCTGGGAAGCCGTCGAAGCCGACCTCGATCTCGCGATCTGCATCACGGAAGGCATCCCCGTCCGCGACATGCTGATGGTGCGCAACAAGATGAAGGAAAAGGAAGCCAAGGGCGGCAAGAAGACCCTGCTGCTCGGCCCGAACTGCCCGGGTCTCATCACCCCGGACGAAGTGAAGATCGGCATCATGCCGGGTCACATTCACCGCAAGGGCCGCATCGGCGTCGTTTCGCGCTCCGGTACGCTGACCTACGAAGCCGTCGGCCAGCTGACCGAACTCGGCCTTGGCCAGTCGTCGGCTGTCGGCATCGGTGGTGACCCGATCAACGGTCTGAAGCACATCGACGTCATGAAGGCCTTCAATGACGATCCGGATACCGACGCCGTCATCATGATCGGCGAAATCGGCGGTCCGGACGAAGCCGAAGCCGCCCAGTGGTGCAAGGCCAACATGAAGAAGCCGATCGTCGGCTTCATCGCCGGTGTGACCGCCCCGGCCGGCAAGCGCATGGGCCACGCCGGTGCGCTGATCTCCGGTGGTGCCGACACCGCTGATGCCAAGCTCGCCATCATGGAAGAGTGCGGCTTCAAGGTCACGCGCAACCCGTCGGAAATGGCCAAGCTGCTGAAGGCGATGCTGTAAGCCTTCGGGGCTCAGGCATGAAAAAGGGCAGGCGTTTCGCCTGCCCTATTTATTTGTGGCGGATCACGGGGTTTCGGGGAGTCCGAACAACTGCTTGAGCTCCCGGGAGGGCGCCGTCATAAAGGCCAATGCGTGTACTTCGAGATTTTTTGTGCTCGTATAGAAAACAGGGAATCCGCCAGCGGCGAGCGCGCCCATTAACGATTTTTGCGTGAACCCGGTTTTATGGGCGAAGAAATCAACTCCGCTCTTCTCGATTTCAACCCCATAACCGTAGATGACATCCAGAACCGAAATTGGCCCGACGGCCGATTGGTAAATGGTGTCGTCGATGTCGAGGTTGTTTTTCGACACGATTCGCATCAATTCGCCAATATCCGGTACGACGATGTAAACGAATCCATCGGGCTTGAGGATATGAGCGAATCCCGCCAGGACTTTTTTAACATCGTGACGATAGTAGTGCTCGAGGTTGTGCGAGCAATACACCGAGTCATAGCTGGCGCCCGGTAGGCTCGACAGTTCGCGTGCATCGCAGACGATATCGGGGTGCGCGCTGGCGTCGATGTCCAGTAACACATGGTCCCAACCCTCGTACCAGGGAGGTAGCGCTATGTCCTTGTTGTTTCCGCCGATGTTTATTACTTTTTTCAAAAGTTCACCTGTCAGTGCCCGTTAATCTCTGGTGACCAAGCGGGGCTTCAACGCTTGTGCCGCAGTCATGATGAAGGTACGCGAGAGTCCCTGCCGCAGACAAATCAGGTCAGCGTGACTCCTTGACCACCCGTCCGTTTGTCGCCTGGACGGGGCGCACATTGTTTTTGTAGACCTTCGCGAAGTCGGCGATCTGCTCTTTCGAGAACTGCAACGGCTGCTTCATGACCAGCCACAGGACGCCTTCCGTACATGGCGGACGTGTCAGTGACCCGCTGTAGGTGGCGAATTCGCGCTTGGCCGGGATCAACTGGCCGGGGTCGAACCTCGCCCCGGCCGGCATTGCGGGCTTGCCCTTTTCCAGAGGCAGATCGGACCACAATGCGCGAATGGTGCGATGCGGTTCCTTGCCTGCCTGCACGGGGACCGCGATGATCGCGATGCGGCCCGATTGCGCCTTGTGCTCGAAGTGCACGCTCATCGCGGCGCGCTTGCCATCGAACATCTCTTCGCCGGGGTGGTGAAAACGCACCGTCTGCAACTCGAATTCCTCGCCGTCGGCCGTAATCGTACCGCCGCCCTGCGCATTGGCCTGGATGCCGTGTCCATCGTCGAGCAGTTGCAGCGCTACCGGCTTGTAGGCAATCCGAATCGGCGGCAGGTCGGCACGGATGGCGTGGCGGATGTCGATCGGTGACTGCATGCGGCCGCTGCCGCAAAGGGCGTAGTCTCCGTCGAGCCTGGCCCATTTGTCGGGGCCGAGCTTGCCCTCGTAGGACCACGGCGTTTCCGGCTTCGGAGGTGGCGGGGGAGGGGGGGGCGGTTCATCTGCCTCGCCCTTGCGCTTGCGTTTTTTGGGTTTCTCTTCCGGTTGGGGGGGCGGCTCCACCTTGGCGGGCTCGATTGGCTTCGCCTTGGGCGGGGTGCAGGCATAGTTGAAGGCGGCCTCCACCGGCGACTCCGGAACCACTGGCGAGGAATCCTTGGCATCGAAGCCCTCGCTCTTCAGTTCGCCGCCGGATTCGGCATAGTAGATGCGGCGCAGTGTCGCGGCGAGGCGCTTGTCGCACTGGAACTCGCTGAGCTGCTTCATGCTTCCGTAGGTGAAAGCCCAGGCGTCCTGCAGTCGCTTCGGCGTGTAGGTCTCGCGGTGCCACGCCTGCACTTTTCCGTCCTTGCTGCGTTCGATGCTGCTGGCGTCGATCTCGATCCTGATTTTCTTGTCGCCGCCAATGGCGACCCAGCGCGAGGCCAAAGCCTCCGGACTGCCGCAGAGCATAACGAGCAGCGCGCTGGCAGCGAGAAAATTGCCCGGCAGGGGGGGGGCGGAGCCTGTAGTTGCGCGTGCGGTCATGGTGTTGTTGTCATGTGCGGGGCGGTGCCGGCGATTATAGGCATGCAGCCGTCGCCGCGATAGGGATCTGCGCTGCAGGGCGCTACAATGCCGCCTCGTTCCGAGCACCGTTAATTCCGTACCGCCAGAGGTTGTCGTGCCCGAATCCCTGATGTCCCCAGATTTCTGGGTCGCCGTGCTGCAGATCATCATGATCGACATCGTCCTCTCTGGGGACAATGCGGTGGTGATTGCGCTTGCCTGTCGCAACCTGCCGCCGGAACAGCGTAAGCGCGGCATTTTCTGGGGTGTGGCGGGCGCGGTCGGGCTGCGTGTCGTGCTGACGATGGCTGCGGCACTGGTCATGAATCTGCCCTGGCTGAAGCTGGTCGGCGGACTGCTGCTGCTGTGGATTGGCGTCAAGTTGCTGGTCCCCGAAGATGACGACGAATCCGGCATTACCCCGGCCAGTCATCTCTGGGGGGCTGTGCGCACGATCATCGTTGCCGACTTCGTGATGAGCCTCGATAACGTTATCGGCGTTGCCGGTGCTTCGCACGGCAATCTCTTCCTGCTGGTCTTCGGCCTGCTGGTCAGCATTCCGCTGATCATCTGGTCCAGCCAGCTCATCCTGCGCCTGATGGAGCGCTGGCCGGTCGTCGTCGTGATCGGCGCGGGCCTGCTCGGCTGGGTTGCCGGGGCCATGATCTGGTCCGACCCCGCACTGGCCGCGCTGGTCGCACAGGCTCCGGCGGGAGCAGCAACGGTCGCTGCTGCCCTCGCAGCAGCGCTGGTTGTGGTGCTCGGGAAGTGGCTGGAAAGACGCGCGCTGCGCCAGCGCGACATCACCATCGAGTGATCCGGCTGTGCCCGCTCCGCATTGCCACTGCGTCGGCGCGGGCGTCCGTACATGGCGCCGACATTGACTCTTTTGAGGCTCCACTGTAAGAATACCGGGTAGTCGGCTGTTTCTTTTTCCGATTTTTCCCATTTCGCCACGCCGTATCAGGGGGTGGCGGCGCACGAAAGCAACAATAACAGGTCGGCAAGCAGCCGACTGGCGGAGGCAGGATGCGCAAGGCCGGGTTCTGGAAGACGGACTGGTTTCTCGGGCTGATCGTTTCGGCGGTCATGCTCGTGCTCGCCGGCAGCGACCTCGTGCAGAGTCTCGAACGCAAGGCCTACGACTGGGGCGTGCGCGCCTCTTCCCGTGAGCCGCTGTCGCGCATCGCCGTCATTGCGATCGACGACGCCTCCATCGCCAATCTTGGCCGCTGGCCGTGGCCACGCGACCTGCACGCAAAGATGACCGACCTGCTGGCAGGCGCCAAGGCCAAGGTCGTCGCCAACACGGCGCTGTTCTTCGAGCCGCAGGTCGATGCCGGTTATGTCTATGTGACCCGGCTCAGCGAATTGCACGGGGAGCTCCTCGTTGCCGGCATCGAACCGCCACCGCCCCAACTGGAGCAGATGGGTGCGGTGCTGAAAGAGGCCGAGGCGAAGCTGAATACCGATCGCATGCTGTCCGAGAGTATGGAGCGTTCGGCCGGTGTCGTACTGCCGATGTTATTTACGCTCGGTGACCCGAAAGGGCGTCCCGACAAACCCTTGCCGGAATACGTCGTGCGCAACCGCCTGCCGCAGGTAAGCGAAACGGGGGGCGAGGTGCTGGCGAGTGCTTCGGTGCAAGTGCCGATCGAGGTGCTGGGTAGCCGTGCCGCGGCGATCGGCCACCTCAACGCGAATGCGGATGTCGATGGCGGCATCCGCGCCGAGCCGCTGGTGCTGCGTTACTACGACATGTTCTTCCCGTCGCTGTCGCTACTGGTGGCCGCGAAGAGTCTCAATCTCGGCCCCGCCGACGTCAAGGCGCGCCTCGGCGAGGAAGTGCGCCTCGGCAATCTGCGCATCCCGACCGACAACCTGACGCAGATGAGCACCTTCTTCTACAAGGATCATGGCGAGCGTCCGGCCTTCCCGGTCGATTCGTTCTACGACGTACTCTCGGGCAAGATCCCCGCCAGCAAATACCAGGACAAGATCGTGCTGATCGGGGCGACGGCGGCCGGTGTTGGCGCCGCACAGGTGACGCCGGTCTCGCCGGCGATGCCGCCGGTATTGACGCTGGCGCACTCGGTGTCCTCGATCCTGCAGGAACATTTCTTCGTGACCCCGTCCTGGGGCGGCTATGCCTCGTTCGGCGCCTTCGTCCTGGTGGCGCTCTACCTCATCGCCCTGTTGCCGCGCCTCTCCGCCGGAATCGGCGCGGCCGCGACCGCGGTCCTGCTCGCGACGCTTGTCGGCGCCCACTACGGGCTGATGGTCAGTGCCGGCATGTGGATCCAGTTGATGGCTGCCGCTTCCCTGCTGGTCGTCGGGCATCTGTTGCTGACGACGAAGCGCTTCCTCGTTACCGAGCGCGGCAAGGAAAAATCCGAAGCCGATTCGGCCGAGTCGAACCGCATGCTGGGCCTTGCCTTCCAGGGACAGGGCCAGCTCGACATGGCATTCGACAAGTTCCGCAAGTGCCCGATGGACGATTCCCTGATGGAGAATCTCTACAATCTGGCCCTTGATTTCGAGCGCAAGCGCCAGTTCAACAAGGCCGAGGCCGTGTTCCGCTATATGGCCGATTATCGTCTCGACTTCCGCGATCTGGCCCAGCGCATCGCCCGCGCCAAGGCGATGTCGGAAACGGTCATGCTCGGCGGTGCCGGTGGCCGCACCAATGCCAGCACGATGATCCTCGACAATGGCGACGTCCAGAAGCCCATGCTCGGTCGCTATCAGGTCGAGAAGGAGCTCGGCAAGGGGGCCATGGGCGTCGTTTACCTTGGGCGAGATCCGAAGATCAACCGCGTCGTGGCGATCAAGACGATGGCCCTGTCTCAGGAGTTCGACGAGGACGAACTGGTCGAGGTCAAGGAGCGCTTCTTCCGTGAAGCGGAAACCGCCGGCCGCCTGAATCATCCTCATATCGTGACGATCTTCGATGCCGGCGAGGAGCACGATCTCGCCTATATCGCCATGGAGTTCCTCAAGGGCAAGGATCTCGTGCCGCAGACCAAGCCGGATGCGCTCCTGCCGCTGCCGCAGGTGGCGAGCATCGTCGCCCGCGTTGCCGAGGCGCTGGCCTATGCGCATGGCAATAATGTCGTGCATCGCGACATCAAGCCCGCCAACATCATGTACGAGGCGGCCTCCGACCAGGTCAAGGTGACCGACTTCGGGATCGCCCGCATCACCGATTCGTCCAAGACCAAGACCGGCATGGTGCTCGGAACGCCGAGCTACATGTCGCCGGAGCAACTGGCTGGCAAGAAGATCGACGGCCGTTCTGACCTTTTCTCGCTTGGTGTTACCCTGTACCAGTTATGCTGCGGGAAACTCCCGTTTACCGGTGAGTCCATGGCCCAGCTGATGTTCAAGATCGCCAATGAGCCGCACGAAGACATCCTGCGCGTGCGTCCCGATGTGCCGCCTGCACTGGCGGCGATCATCGACAGGGCGCTGGCCAAGGACGTCGCGCAGCGGTACCAGGATGGCAACGAGATGGCGCGCGATCTGCGCGATTGCCTGCAGGCCGGCGCTGCGGGAGCGAAGCCGGATGTGGATATCAACCTTTAGGAGCAGCAGTGGCGTCGAGTCTGTCTGAAGCCCTCGAAATCGTCGTCAAGACGGACCCGGGGATGGTGCGCTCTCACAACGAGGACTCCGTGTTCGGGAATCCTCACGGGGGCCTGGTCGTCCTGGCGGACGGCATGGGCGGCTACAACGCCGGCGAAGTGGCCAGCGGCATGGCGACCACCGTCCTGTCGACCGAACTCGAAGCGGCCTTTCTCGCCCGCTCCCCGGACACGAGGGCGGACGATGGTACGTCCTACGCCCATGTGGCGATCCGCGACCTCGTCACGAAGACGAATTCGGCGATCTTCAATGCTGCAGAAAGCCAGCCGCAGTATGCCGGCATGGGAACGACGCTGGTGCTGGCGCTTTTTCACGACAACAAGGTGACGGCGGCCCACATCGGCGATTCGCGGCTTTATCGTCTGCGCGACGGCGATTTCGCGCAGTTGACCCGGGATCATTCGCTGCTGCAGGAACAGATCGACGCCGGCATGATCAGCGTCGAGGACGCCCGCCATTCTCAGAACAAGAATCTGGTGACCCGTGCGCTGGGTGTCGACCCCGAGGTCGAGGCCGAAATCTGCGATTACGAGGTGCTGCCGGGCGACATCTATCTGCTTTGCTCCGACGGCCTCAACGACATGGTCGAGGACGAGGAAACGGCACTGACGCTGCAGGCGCTGGGTGCCAACCTGGAACTGGCGGCAACGCAACTGATCCAGATGGCAAACGACAATGGCGGGCGTGACAACGTGTCTGTCATACTGGTAAAAATTCTGCGCGAGTTTCCGGCGGCCACGAGCTGGTGGCGGAAACTCCTCAACTGGTTCAAGTAAGGGACGGTAAGCATATGGCGAAGATGATTCTCTCCATGGATGGTCTGGTGCTCAAGGAAATTCCCTTGACGAAGGAGCGCATGACCATCGGCCGCAAGGCGCACAACGACATCCAGATCGACAACCTGGCGATTTCCGGCGAACACGCCGCCGTCGTGACGATTCTTAACGATTCCTTTCTCGAGGATCTGAACAGCACGAACGGTACGCTGGTCAATGGTCAGCCAATCAAAAAGCATTTCCTCAAGAACAACGACGTCGTCGAGCTTGGCAAGTACAAGCTCAAGTACATTGCCGAGCAGGCTGCGCCGGTTGCGGATGCAGGCGATTTCGAGAAAACGATGGTGTTGCGACCGAACATGGTTCGACCGGCTCCGGCGCCCGAGGCCGCTGCTCCGGCCACTGCCCCCGCCGTAGCGGCGACTCCCGCTGCTGCGCCGGCTCCGAAAGCGTTCGGTGACACACAGGCCGGCATTCCGGCTCAACCTGCCGCTGCGCCTGCCGTTGCTGCGGGTACCGCGCCGGTCGCGGCGGCGATCCAGATCCTCAACGGTGCCAATGCCGGCCGGGAGCTGGAGTTGACGAAGACGCTGACCACGCTCGGCAAACCCGGCGTGCAGGTGGCCGTCATCGCGAAGCGTCCGCACGGTTTTTTCGTGACGCACGTTGAGGGCGCCCAGTTCCCGATCGTCAACGGCAAGACGCTCGATGCCCAGGCGCACCAGCTCAGTGACCATGATGTGGTCGAGATCGCCGGCATCAAGATGGAGTTCTTCCTGAAGACCTGAGCGATCAGGCCTGACCGGACGGCGCCTGCGTGGAACGCCTGAGAAAACACCTCGTCCAGATCCTGCTTGGACTGGCACTTGGCCTGGTGTTCCTGGGCCATGCTGCACGTGTCTACCAGATACCTCTGGTTAGTGTCCTGGATGCGTTCGTCTACGATGCCCGCCTGCGCCTGACCATGCCCGGTGGGGTCGATGACCGCATCGTCATCCTCGACATCGACGAAAAAAGCTTGGCCGAGGGCGGTCGCTGGCCGTGGAGCCGCGACAAGATGGCGACCCTGCTCGACCGTCTCTTCGACCACTACGGGGTGGCCATCCTCGGCTTTGACGTCGTCTTCGCCGAACCGGACGACAGTTCAGGCCTCAAATCGCTCGACGCGCTGTCACGACGGGACCTGAAGGATGATGCCGGTTTTCAGTCCGCGCTCAAGGCACTGCGCGGGACGCTCGATTACGATCGCCGCTTCGCCGAGTCGATGAAAGGGCGCCCGGTCGTTCTCGGTTATTACTTCACCAACCTCTCCAGTGCCCTGGTCAGTGGCAAGCTCCCGGAACCGGTCTTGCCGCCCGGCACCTTCAAGGGGCGCAATCTGGCGCTGACGACCTGGAATGGCTACGGCGCCAACCTCCCCGATTACCAGGCCAACGCAGCGAGCGGCGGTCACTTCGTGCCGCTGGTGGACTTCGACGGTATCTCCCGGCGCGTGCCGATGCTGGTTGAGTACGACGGGGCGTACTACGAGTCGCTGTCGCTGGCGATGGTGCGTCTATTGCTCGGCATGCCACCCGTCGTGCCGGGTTACGCCGACGATGGCGCCGGTGGGCGCGGCTATGCCGGCCTCGAGTGGCTCGATCTGAACACTCAGCGCGGTACGGTACGCATTCCGGTCGATGAATCTGCCGCGTCGCTGATCCCCTATCGTGGCAAGGAAGGGAGCTTCCGCTATCTCTCGATTGCCGATGCGCTGAACAAACGCCTTCCGGTCGAAGCCCTCAAGGGCAAGATTGTCATTATCGGCACGACCACGCCAGGCCTCATGGATCTACGGGCGACACCGGTGGCAACCACTTACCCGGGGGTGGAAATCCACGCCAATCTGATCGCCGGCATGCTTGATGGCAGCATTCGCCTGAAGCCCGCCTATGTGCTGGGAGCGGAAGTGCTGATGATCGGCCTCTGCGGCCTGCTTCTGGCGTTGCTGTTGCCGCTTTTCAGCCCGATGAAGGCGACCCTGCTGGCCGGCGGCACTTTCGTTGTCGTGACCGGGCTCAATCTGTTCCTCTGGCAGTCGGGACTGTTGCTGCCGCTGGCGTCGACCCTGTTGATGATCGTGGCGCTGTATGCCCTGTCGATGTCCTGGGGTTACTTCGTCGAGTCGCGCAGCAAGCGCCAGTTCACTGAACTTTTTGGTCAGTACGTCCCTCCCGAGCTGGTCGACGAGATGGCACGCGACCCCGAACGCTACAGCATGGAAGGCCGCAACCAGGAGTTGACGGTGCTCTTTTCCGACGTGCGCAGCTTCACCACCATCTCTGAAGGTCTGGATCCCAAGGAGCTGACGCAGTTGATGAACGAGTACCTGGGCGCGATGACGACAATCGTCCGCAATAACCGCGGTACGCTCGACAAGTACATCGGCGATGCGATCATGGCCTTCTGGGGGGCGCCGGTCGCCGATGCCGAACATGCGCGCAATGCAGTGCGCGCGGCGCTCGACATGCAGCGTGAACTGCGCCGGCTCGATGAACCCTTCAAGGCACGCGGCTGGCCGATGCTGCACATCGGCGTCGGTATCAACACCGGCACGATGACCGTCGGCGACATGGGCTCCCCGGTACGCAAGGCCTATACGGTCATGGGCGATGCCGTTAACCTCGGCTCCCGGCTCGAGGGCATCACCAAGCAGTACGGCGTCGGCATCATCGCGGGCGAAACGACCCGGGCGCTGGTCAAGGATGTGGTTTTCCGCGAACTTGACCGCGTGCGCGTCAAGGGCAAGGATGAACCTGTCGCTATTTACGAGCCGCTCGGCTTTTCCGGCGAGGTCGCACCGGAACGTATGGAGGCGCTCAAGCTCTGGCAACACGCGCTCCGTTACTACCGGGCGCAGGACTGGGATCAGGCGGACGTGCAGATCTACAATCTGCTGCGTCAGGAACCGGATTGCCGTCTCTACCAGCTCTACGCGGAACGTATCGCACACTACCGGCAAGCGCCGCCGGGTGAAGGCTGGGACGGCGTGACGACTTTCGATACCAAGTGAATCGAATGGAACAGAGAGCGAGCGTGCCGATGAAAGCGTGCCAATGAAAGCAAGAATCCTCGGTTGCAGCGGCGGCATCGGCGGGCGCCATCTGCGCACCACGTCGATTCTCGTCAACCACGACGTCCTGATCGATTCGGGAACCGGTGTGGCAGACCTGTCGCTGGCCGAGCTGGCCTTGATCGATCACGTATTCCTGACGCATTCGCATCTCGATCACATTGCAGCTCTGCCGCTGATGATCGATACCGTCGGCGACATGCGTGACAAGCCGCTGGTCGTCCATGCCACCGACGCCGTGTTGCAGATCATCCGGAACCACATCTTCAACTGGGCGGTCTGGCCGGATTTTTCGGAGATTCCGAGCGTCGACACGCCGTTCATGCAGTTCCATACGATCCGCCTCGGCCAGAAGATCAAGGTTGGCGATCTGACTGTGACGCCCGTGCCGGCAGAGCATACCGTTCCGGCCGTCGGCTACCACCTCGACTCCGGCGATGCGAGTCTGGTGTTCTCCGGCGACACGACGGTGAACGACCGTTTCTGGCCGGTGGTAAACAAGATCGGCAACCTGCGCCACCTGATCATCGAATGCGCCTTTTCCAATCGCGAGGAAAAACTGGCGCGTCTGTCCAAGCACCTGTGCCCTGACATGCTGGCCGCAGAACTGCTCAAGCTCGAACGTGACTGCGAAATCCACATCACCCACCTCAAGCCCGGTCAGAGCGAACTGACCATGGGCGAGATCGAAACCTGCATCGGCGACTTCAAGCCCCGCATGCTGCAGAACAACCAGGTTCTGGAGTTCTGAGATGCAGATGCTCCCGATTTCCGCTGAACGGCTGCGCGGCTTCGAGCCGCTGGCTGCCCTGTCCGACGAGCGCCTGAGTGAACTGGCGCGTTGCTGCCAGACCGAGTCGGTGCCGCGCAACAGCGATCCTTTCCGGCTGCGTGGCCTGGAAGGGCAGGTGGTCTATCTCGTTTCCGGCGAGCTCAAACTGAGCCATAGCGACGGCATGGTCGAGGTCGTCGTCGGCGGTTGCGATTCAGCCCTGCGGCCACTTCCCTCCGATCTTGCCGAGCGTGCCAGCGTGAAGGCGATTACCGATGTCGAACTGGTCCGCATCGACGACCATATGCTCGACATCATGCTGACCTGGGACCAGCTGACCACACAGGCCGGTGATCACCCGGTGGCGGATCGCTCAGAGCGCACCGACTGGCGGATGATGAGCGGTGCCTTCCGGCTCGAGGCCTTGACGGCGGGAGCGCTGTCGCAGCTGCCGCCGGCCAATATCGACGAGCTTCTGCGCCGCTTCGAGCGCGTCAAGTTCAAGGCGGGGGCAACCGTGTTGCGCGAGGGCGATGAAGGTGACAGCTACTACCTGATCGAATCCGGCCGCTGCGAAGTTACGCGTCGGGTCGGCGGGGCCGATGTCCAGCTGGCCGAACTGAAGGCGGGCGAAGCCTTTGGCGAGGAGGCGCTGGTCGCCGGCAGCAAGCGCAACGCGACGGTTACGATGCGGACGAATGGCGTCCTGCTGCGTCTTGGCAAGAATGATTTCGACGAGTTGCTGCGCGAGCCGCTGCTCAAGCGTCTTGCCCCGGCGGAGGCCGGGCGGCGCGTCGCGGCCGGCGCCGTCTGGCTCGATGTGCGTTTCCCGGCCGAGTTCCAGCACGATCGTTTGCCCGGCGCCATCAACATTCCGCTGAACGAGATCCGCAACGCGATCGGGCCACTCGACGCCGACAAGGAATACATCGTCTATTGCCAGAGTGGTCGACGCAGTTCTGCAGCAGCCTTCATCCTCTCGCAGCATGGCTACCGGGCCTCGTGGCTCGAAGGCGGGCTGCGTGCCATGGCAAAACAGTGAACGGAAAACCATGCCAGCCCAAGCCCCACAGGATCTCGCCGGCGACGCCAATGCACGTGTCGTCTTCTTCAAGGAATTGCAGGCCGTTACCACCAGGATCCATGCGACGGCCAACATCGACGAGATCATGCTCGAACTGTCCGGCGACATCTGCCGGCTGTTCAATTGCGATCGCCTGACGATCTACGTCATCGGCGAAGACAAGCAAAGCATTGTCTCCAAGGTCAAGACCGGACTCAATTCGTTCAAGGATCTGCGCCTGCCGATCGCCGACCAGAGCGTGGCCGGCTACGTGGCGCAGACGAAGAAAGCCGTGAACATCCATGATGTCTACGACGATGTCGAGCTGAAGCGCTACAGCCCGCACATGGCCTTTCTCCAGGAAGTCGACAAGCGCACCGGCTATCGTTCGAAGCAAATGCTGGTGACGCCGATCCTCGATGCGCCATCCGGCGAATTGCTTGGCGTCGTCCAGTTCATCAACAACAAGCAGGATCTGCCGTTCGGGGCGATCGCGGAGGAAGGCGCGCAGAGCCTGGCGCAGACCCTGGCGGTCGCCTTCACGCAGCGCCAGAAGGCGCAGCCGGTGACGCGTACCAAGTACGACGATCTTGTCGCCAGCGCCGTCATTTCGGCCGGGGAGCTCGATCTGGCTCAGCGTTCGGCACGGCGCAAGGGCATTCCGCTCGAGGAAGTGCTGATCAAGGAATTCCAGGTCAAGCCGGCAGCCATCGGCCAGGCACTCGCCAAGTTCTTCACTGTGCCCTACGAGCCGTTCAAGCCTGATCGCATCAAGCCGATGGATCTGCTACGCAACCTGCGCCGCGAGTACGTTGAAGAGAACAACTGGCTACCGGTCGAGGAGTCGGCAGAAGGCATCGTGGTTGTTGCGCCTGATCCGGAGCGGATCAAGGCCTCGCGCATTGCGGCCAACATCTTTCCCAAGGGGAAGATTGTCTATCGCGTGACGACCGACGGCGAATTCAGGAAGTGTGTCGATCAGTTCTTCGGTGCGCTGTCTGACATGGGCAGCGTCGGCGATCTGCTGTCCGACATGGACGAGGGCGAGTCCGGTGATGTCGGGAGTGGCGACGATGTCTCCGCCGCCGCCGACAACGAGCTGGTACGCCTGGTCAACAAGATCATTGTCGAAGCCTACCAGCAGGGCGCGTCCGACATCCATATCGAGCCGCGGCCCGGCAAGGACAAGGTGCAGATCCGTTTCCGCAAGGACGGTTCGCTACAGAACTACATCGAGGTCCCCGCGTCGTACCGGAGTGCGCTGGTGACGCGCCTGAAGATCATGTGTGACCTCGATATCTCGGAGAAGCGCCGGCCGCAGGATGGCAAGATCAAGTTCAAGAAATTCGGCCCGCTCGACATCGAGCTGCGCGTCGCAACGATCCCGACCGCCGGCGGCGTTGAGGACGTGGTAATGCGGATCCTCGCTGCCGGCGAGCCGCTCCCACTCGATGCGATGGGTTTCTCGCCCTACAACCACGAGAACCTGATCAAGTGCATCTCGAAGCCCTACGGCCTGTTCTTCGTCTGCGGACCGACCGGTTCGGGCAAGACGACGACGCTGCATTCGGTACTGGGTTATCTCAACAAGCCGGATACCAAGATCTGGACTGCGGAAGACCCGGTCGAGATCACGCAGAAGGGCTTGCGGCAGGTGCAGGTCAACAAGAAAGCCGGCCTCGATTTCGCGACCGTAATGAAGGCCTTCCTGCGCGCCGACCCCGACATCATCATGGTGGGTGAAATGCGCGACCCCGAAACGACCGGCATCGGCATCGAGGCCTCGCTGACAGGTCACCTCGTCTTCGCGACGCTGCATACGAACTCGGCGCCCGAATCGATCATTCGCCTGCTCGACATGGGCATGGACCCGTTCAACTTTGCCGATGCGCTGCTCGGCATTCTCGCCCAGCGGCTTGCGAAGCGCCTGTGCAAGGAATGCAAGGTGGCCTACCAGCCCTCGCCGGACGAAATCAAGAAGTTGCTGCACGAATATTCCGAGGAACTTCTTCATACCGAGACATGGTCGAAAGACCCGAAGGCGGCGATGGAGGGTGTCTACAAGGAATGGACACAACGCTACGCCAAGGACGGCAAGTTCACGCTCTACAGGGCCAAGGGTTGTCCGGCCTGTAACGACACCGGCTATAAGGGGCGCGTCGGCTTGCATGAACTGCTGGTGGGTACCGATCCGGTGAAGAAGCTGATCCAGGAGAAGGCGCGTGTCGCCGAGATCCTCGCCGAGGCCCTCAATGAGGGCATGCGCACGCTGAAGATGGATGGCGTAGAGAAGGTGTTGCAGGGCATCACCGACATGGCGCAGGTGCGGGCCGTCTGCATCAAGTAAGGAGCGGCATCATGGAAACGATGCAGGACCTGTTCCGGCGACTCGAGCAACTCAACAGCATCGGCGCCGCGTTGTCGCATGAGCGCAATATCGCACGGTTGCTGGAGAACATCCTGCTCGCTGCGAAAGCGATCACTCATGCTGATGGCGGCACCCTCTACCGGGTGAGCGAAGACCAGCGGTCGCTCCATTTCGAGATCGTGCGCACGGATTCGCTGAAGATCGCCTTCGGCGGCACGACCGGCGAGCCGATTTCGGCGAAGTTCCCCGATCTGCCGCTGCATCGTCCCGATGGCGAGCCAAACAATTCCCTGGTCGCGGCCTACAGCGCGCTGCACGCGGAGACGGTCAATATCGCCGACGCCTACACGGCCGAGGGGTTCGATTTTTCCGGAACACGCAAGTTCGACCAGAACACCGGCTATCGGTCGCAGTCCTTCCTCACCGTACCGATGAAGAACCACGAGAACGAGGTGATCGGGGTTCTTCAGCTGATCAACGCCAAGGACGGGAACGGCAAGGTGCGCCCCTTCTCGGACAGCGATCAGCGTCTGGCTGAATCTCTGGCTTCGCAGGCAGCTGTGGCACTGACCAACCGCCTGCTGATCACGCAACTCGAAACGCTGTTCGAAGCCTTCATCGGCATGATCAACCTCGCGATTGACGAAAAATCGCCCTATACCGGCGGCCACTGCCAGCGCGTGCCGGCCCTGACGATGATGCTGGCCGAAGCGGTCAATGACACCAAGGACGGACCGCTTGCCGACTTCACGATGAGCGACAAGGATCGCTACGAACTGAAGATCGCCGGTCTGCTACACGACTGCGGCAAGGTGACGACGCCGGTGCATGTGGTCGACAAGGCAACCAAGCTGCAGACGATCTACGATCGTATCCACACCGTCGATACCCGCTTCGAGGTCGTCAAGCGCGATGCGGAAATCGAGGCGCTGAAAGCCATCCTGGCGGGGGAGCAAAAGGCGGACGTGGAGGTGGCGCTGGCCGCAAAGTTGCGTCAGATCGATGCCGATCGTGATTTCCTGCGGCGCAGCAACGTCGGTGGCGAGGCCATGCAGCCGGAAGACCAGGAGCGCGTACGCCGCATTTCCCGCGAGTACCGCTGGTGCGACCCGGAAGGGCCGCCGGGCAAGCTGGTCGACTTCCTCTCGGCCGACGAGCTCGAGAACCTTACCATCCGCGCCGGCACGCTGACGCAGGGCGAGCGCGAGATCATCAACTACCACATCGTCGCCACAATCAAGATGCTCGAAGCCCTGCCGTGGCCGAAACACCTCAAGAACGTGCCGGAGTATGCCGGCGGCCATCACGAACGCATGGACGGCAAGGGCTACCCGAAGGGCCTCAAGCGTGACGACATGTCCGTGCAGGCGCGGGTGATGGGCATTGCCGACATCTTCGAGGCACTTACCGCGCGGGATCGCCCCTACAAGCACGGCATGAAGCTCTCCGAGGCGATGCGTATCCTGGAGAATTTCCGCAACAACGGGCATATCGACCCCGATCTGTTCGAGGTTTTCGTGCAGCAGAAGGTGTATCTGAAGTATGCGCAGGAGTTTCTGGATCCGGCGCAGATCGACGCGGTCGGCAGCTGATGGTCGACAAATGTCGTCGGGGTGACGAAAAATGTCACTGGCAGCCCCGCTTCCCGCGAAAAAACCGTGCTTTCGCAGGGGGTATGGTCTGGCATGCTTTTTGTGTATAGTGAGTCAACGGTTTCCAGCCGTTATTAACAGGAGGAAATTATGAAGAAGTCCATGCAGAAGGGTTTTACCCTGATCGAACTGATGATCGTCGTTGCGATCATCGGTATCCTGGCCGCCATCGCCATTCCGCAGTTCACCGAGTACACGAAGAAGGGTGAGGACAAGGCTGCGCAGTCCGATGTGAGAAACATCATTACGGCCGCGGTGGCCAATTCGACGAATTAAGGAGGTCGATGATGAAAAAGCTTTTGATTGTTGGTTTGTGCTTTGCGTCTTCGGCGTCTTTTGGCGCCCAGTTGTGTGACAACGGTGCCGCACAACAGGCTAACCTGACTGCCGGCGGCGCTACTGACTTCATCAAGAATTCCTTCGCGATCAAGTGTTCGTCGAACGTCCGTCTGCATGCGCTGCAGAACAACGTTGCCATCGCAGCGTCTGGAGGTTCTTCGAAAGGCAAGAACGTTTTTGGCGGATCGTCCGCCGGCGGAACGGTTTCATCTGTGGGCGCTTGTGACGCCACGGGATGTTCGGACGCCAATGTGTCTTCGAAGACGCAGGGTCTGCTGGACGCCGCGACCTGATCCTCGCGGCTTCAAAAGAACGCGCCGATCAGGCGCGTTTTTTTGTTGACAAAGGAGTTCAGATGAAGCAATTCTTCCTCTCCTCATGGCGAGCCGGATTCCGTGGCCGCTCTTTCTACGGCGTGTTTTTTCTCGGGGTCGCGCTGGTTGGCGTGGCCTATCTGGCTGCGTCCTTTTCGCCGCGGCAGCCGCAAACCGTCGCGCTGGACGTCGGATTTTCTGGATTCAGGCTGGCCCTCTCCCTGTTTGCCATCGTCCTCGTTCAGGACCTGGTGGGCCGAGAGATCGACCGGCGCACGGTAGTTCTGACGCTGGCTTATCCCGCCGGCAGATCGACCTATGTGTGCGGCCGCTATGCAGGCGTCTTGGCCTTGGTGGCGGCCGCCTCTATCGTGCTCGCGATGCTGCTGTGGATTGCCGTGCTGGCGGCAAGTCCTGGCTATGATCAGCAATTTCCTGTACTGATGGGCTGGCCTTACTGGATTGCCGTTGGGGGCATCTGGCTGGATGTGGCGGTTGTCGCCGCATTTACGCTCTGGATATCGACCGTATCAACAGTGGCCGTGCTGCCGCTCGCGCTGGGGATTGTATTTGCAATTGCGTCGCGGGCTCTGGGGGCCGTGTTCGACTACATCAGCCATGGCGCTGATGGTCAGGAGGTTCTGGCGGCAAGAGCCGGCCCCATACTGGATGTTGCGCGCTGGCTTGTGCCAGATCTTTCCCATCTCGACTGGCGGATCTGGCCGATGTACGGTACGGCACCGGATCCGGGCGCGATGGCATTGGGGGTAGTGCTCGCCTTGAGCTATGCAGGCGTGATGGTAGGCCTAGCGGTTCATGCGTTCTCGCGCCGGGAATTCTCCTGACATGGACTCTCTGCGCCACTATGCCGGGGGGATTGTTGCGTGCCTTTGCTATGTGGCCTATGCCTGTGCAGTCCAGCCTCTTTATCAGAGACCACGTCCCTCCGTTTCAGTCGAAATGCAAGTAGTGCTGCCTCGTTTCGTCCAGGTGATCCTGGCCGCAGGAGATCGCTACCTTGCAGCGAATCTGGCGGGCTTTCGTACGCTGGTGGCCTCAACGGCGAACATGGAGCCCGAGAATTTCCGTATCCAGGCGCTGGTACAGATGGATGTGGCCTGGTTCAACCCCGCGCATGAAGATAACTACTATCTGGCGACCGCATTGCTGCCATGGAATGGCCAAGTAGGAGCAACCCAAACCATCTTGGAAGCAGCGACTAGATCGCGTCCGTTCGACTGGCTGCCACCTTTTCATTATGGGTTTAACCTTCTTCATTTCCTGAAGCAACCTGCGGAAGGGGCGGAGTGGGCTCGGCTGGCGTCTGAGCGTTCGACCGACGAAATGCAGGCTCTACAGTTGCAGCAAATGGCCGCCAATTGGGTTGCCAAGGGGGAGGACTTGGGTTTGGCGGTCCGCATGCATCGCGCCATGGCCGACCAAACGAGGCACAAGGCGTTTGCCGCCTTTCTTGAAAAGCGGGCAACCCGCCTCGAAAATTTGCTGGTTCTGGAAAAAGCAGTGGATACCTATCGGCAGCGTGTCGGCACGTTCCCCGTGTCATTGCAACAACTTCTGAAAGAAAATGTACTCGCCGACCTTCCGATTGATCCCTTTGGAGAAGGATATGGGCTGGATTCAAACGGGCGACCGACGGTCATCGGCAGGGGCGGAAGAGTTCGGGGTAAGGAATGACAACTGCGATTGAGATCGAGCATCTCCGAAAAATATATTTCCCGGGGTGGAGGAAGCCGGAAAAGAACGCACTGTGCGATGTTTCCCTGTCGATACGGGAAGGTGAAACCTTCGGCTTTATCGGACCCAACGGGGCAGGCAAAAGCACCTTAATCAAAATCCTGATCGGTACCTTGCGGCCGACGGCTGGCCATGCCAGCTTGTTTGGGATGGACGTAGGTAATCCTCTGGCACGGAAAGGTCTTGGCTTTGTGCCGGAGAACCCGAGCCTGCAAGATTTTTTGACCCCTTATGAAATTCTACTGATGGGGTTGCGGTTTCATCAGACAGTCGTTCTTGACGAACGTGCTCATTGCTTATCGTGGCTCACCCGTTTCGGTCTTGCGTCTGTTGCCGATAGCCCGCTACGAGGATTTTCCAAAGGTATGCTTCAACGCACTGCCTTGGCGCACGCTCTGGCAATTCGTCCTCGCATGCTGATTCTTGACGAGCCCTTGTCCGGCTTAGACCCGGTCGGGAGAAAGGATGTTGTCGATATTCTTGGCGAGTATCGACGCGAAGGTGGAACGCTGTTTTTTTCCTCACACGTTCTGCATGATGTTGAGTCCATTGCCGATCGATTCGGCCTCATTCATCGGGGAAAATTGCTGACGATCCGCTCTCCGCAAGAGGTTGTTGCAGACCAGGCTGACCGCTACGTGCTCAGATACCGAGGAAATGCCGCGAACGACGGCGAGGCGCCGGTTAGGGCCGGATTGCATGTACTGGAAGTCAGTGCGCCTGAGTTGCCTCAGGTGATAGCGAAAATTCAGGCGGATGGTGCGATATTGCAGGATGTTCGCCCCAAAGCTTCGCTCGAGGCCGTATTCTTCAAGGCGATTGCTTCCGGAAACGAAGGCGCACCGTGATCTCTCAAGGATGGGCATGGGCTAGGCTGCGGAACGTACTGCTGCTGCTTCTCCTTTTCTCTTTCTGTCTTTATCTGCCGACCCTGTCGCATTACGCATTTGCGGATGACGAAATTTACCTGGCGTACACAAACAAATTGCTTCGCAGTGCTCCATGGAGCGAGCTTTACCGACTGCTTGTCGAGCGTGCAAACCCGTGGGAGTTCCTGCCTGCAAGGGATTTGAGCTACTGGCTCGATTTCCGCGTGTTCGGGGATGACCTGTCCGGTTTCCACCTGTCCAATTTGATCTGGTACGTGACCTGCTGTTGTGCCGTTTGGTGGCTTTTCCGGGAGCTGATTCTTTATTGCCGCTCAGGAGCAAGGCAGCATGCCAGTGTGATCGCGCTGGCCGGGGCGGTGCTGTTTGCCCTGCATCCTGCCCACGTCGAAAGCGTCGCCTGGATTGCGTCCCGCAAAGATCTGATGGCTGGTACCTTCGGCTTCCTTTCCCTTGCCTGCACGGTCCATGGCATCCAATGCAATGAAAAGGCGTTCGTCCTGGTGCTTGCGGCGGGTTTTTTCCTTCTAGCCTGTTTCAGCAAGGCGGTTGCAATCCCCATTTCGCTGCTGACAATTGCCATCCTCCATTCAGGATGCGAGGCCGTGTCGGCCAGAGAGCGAATGGTTCGGTTCGGTGCTGCGCTGCTTGTCGCAATGCTGGCAGTCTTTGCCTTGGTCATCCACTTCAGTGTGGCGCGAGACACCGGCATCGGATTGGACAATACACCAGGTATTCCGGAAGTTCTCGATAGAGCCTCCCGGATACAGGCAGCATTGATTGGCATCCTGCTGTTCCCTTACCCGCTCCAGTTCTATTACGACGTCTTTGCCTACGGTTCCTGGCACTGGTGGGTGAGTAGCCTCGCCTTGATGGCGGGCGGGATCGCTATTGTCCTCTTTATTCGCCAAAGGAGTCTATGGGGCTTTGGTATGTTGCTTGCGATCATACCGACGACGATGTACCTACAATTGTCACCGTTTTCGACGTGGTCACTGGCAAGTGAACGTTTTGTCTTCGTTTCTGTTGCCGGGCTTGCGCTTATGGTTACGGATCTGTTCCTCAAGTTTGGTAGCCCCCGATCCATTCTAACGACCATGCTGCTGGTTGCTACGATCTCTGCATATCTCGTTTGGGAGCGGGTTCAGGAATGGGAATATGGTTATCAGATGCTTGGCAGGGAGTATGCGCGACGCCCCCTGTTTCATAATGCCATCCGCGACCAGATCGCTTTTGTTCTACTTCCGAGCAAACGATATGCGGAGGCGGAAGCGTTGGCTAGGCAAGTTCAACGTCCTTATGCAGCAGAAGTACTGCTCGCCCTAGTCGATGCAGAGCGGGCGTATCGCGATTTCAGCGATGCCTCTGTCGGCGGAATCAGATCCGATAATCCGGTGCTGCAACAGAAATTCTGTGAAGCAGTGGCGGCGATGCAATTGGTTACTCGCGAAGGATATGCGGCCATGACTACCGAGACCGATGTCTCCTACAACAACATTTTGCGCACACTGGATAAATTCGAACGCCGGCGATTCGCTGATGCAAAGTCAATCTGTGCGGCTACGATCGGTGCATCATCAACTGCACCGGATTGATACTGCGGACACTATCGTGTCGGGAAGTACCAGGAAATCCCGATCCGGTAGTCTAGCGACATCAGATGTATGACTGCGAGTCCAAAGAGAAATGCAATGACTCCTGATCGCAGGAGAGGTATCTCAAGGTTATCGGATTCGGGGGCTCGGCTAACGAGCAACCCAAAACCCAGCATCAAATAGACGAGATGCTCCAGATGGAACAAGGTAGCATCGAACATTCCCGTTACTAGCAGGTAAACGATACTGGCCAACGCAAGCGCGTTGCTTCCATGCAGGCGCAACGTCGCCGGTTGCAGGGTGGCTTTGAAAAAAAGACCGATGAGTAAGAAAAGTCCAATCAGACCCCAGTCGCAAATTAGCTGAACAATCGCGTTGTGCGGATGAATCTGCGGGCGCGTGCTGATCTGCACGCCATGCATGGTTTGCAGGCGCGCAAATCCGTTGCCGCCCAGTCCTGTCCACAGGTTTCCTCCGTCACCTAGTGTGGACAGTGTTGTCTGCCATAAGCTTAGCCGCATCGAGCTCGCCGCTGTTGCCGAAGATGCGTTTCCTGTGAGCTCTTCCATCGTTCGAGCGACGGTACCGGGTGTCCATTGATTGACCGGAAACGCGGGCGGGGGGATTTGGGACAGCGCTATCGCGACAGTGGTATCGATCAGCAATGTTTTGAGCCATGTGCGGTCCAGCATTACAAAAACCGCAATACAGCATAGCCAGGCAAGGATGGAGGCTCTCGTTCCGGACCAGAAGACGAGCGCCAGGCCGAGTATGCGGACTATGCGGAAGAATGCGGCAATCGTAGTGCTGCTCGCCGTTTTCGTGAACAGGATGAGCGAGAGGAAGCCGATGCTCAGGCCGAGGTGGCGGATGTGGCCAAATATTGGCGGATAGTGCCAGTTGTCGAACCATTCGGCCATGACGAACATGGTTGCCAACAGATTGACGATGCAGAGCGCAGCGCCGATCTGAATGAATTCGAATGCCCTCGGGTAGGCACGGAAAGCCTGCGCGAAAAGCAGGCTGGCAACCGGGAGGATCAGCCAGTGAGAATCCTTGGCGAGCGCCGGCAGGAACTCACCGGATCGGGCATCAACATAGACGACCCAGGCGCTGAACAGCACATAGAGAAGCAGGGATCTGCGCGTGACGTGGATGCGAAACTGCGTTGCCAGAAAAACGGTGACGGTCGCGAGTGCGAAAAACAACGGGCTGGCCAGGCCGTTGAACAGCGTGCGGGCATGGCTGGCCCAGGCGAACCAGAGCAGTCCGAACATCCCGGAGATGACGAGCCCCTGGCGAATGGCGGGCCAGGTCACATTCGCTTTCAGCATGCCTGGTCCAGATCGGGGGTTACGTCTGGCACTGCTTGCGACTGATTGACCGGGTCAGAGATCGTAGTCCCGCAACTTTTCCACATCGGGAATATGAATCTTCCGTCCTTCAACCGCGATCAGCCCCTTGTCCGACAGTTCATGCAGGATGCGTGAGAAGTGTTCCTGCGTGAGATTCAGGCGTGAGGCGATGACGCCCTTGTTGGTCGGCAGGGTGACGGTTACGGCTTGTTCGGCATCTTCGGTGTCGGGCTGCTCGCGCAGCAGGTAGCCGATGATGCGCTGGCGGCCGGAGTGGAGTGAGTAGCTTTCGACGTCGGTGATCAGGTGGTGAAGGCGCATGGCCATGCCCGCGATCATCTTGCGGCCCAGTTTGGGGTCGCCCTCCAGTTCTTCCATGATCACGGCCTTGGAGATGTGCAGCAGCAGCGAGTCGGTCAGTGCCTGTGCATACACCAGGTAGGGCTTTTCCATGAACATGACCGCTTCGCCGAAGGTCTGCCCCTGCGAGAGGATTTCGACCACTTTTTCTCCGCCCGCCGGAGAGGTGAAGGCCAGCTTGACCTGGCCATAGACGATCAGATGGAAACCGGTGCAGGTGTCGCCCTTGTGGAACAGGATGTCGCCACGCGCGGCGTGCAGTTCGCGCGTACCACGGGCGATGCGGGCGACTTCCTCGGGCATCAGGCCGTTGAACAGTGGCACGTGCGCGAGCAGGGCTTCGATATTGATGCTTTGATGGTTTCCGTGCATGCGGTTTTCCGGTGCGTTTGTCGGCCTGGGCTGCCGTAGCGCGCAATGTTCGCACTTGTGGCGCCGGCCGGCAAGATGGCGTCACAATGTGCGGTATCACCCTGACCTTGCGCCTAAATCCCGATAATCCATCGGACGGCCCCGTGCGCCTGTGCGCGCTGATGGACCTCGTGCGGTGCCTGCTGCCTGCGCTTCGTGCCGATGGAGCGTATCGACTTGTCGCGCAATCGCCGGTTCGCATGCAAACTGTCAGCCGCGTAGCGGTCTCACCATCATCTCGCGCCCCAATGAATTATCCGGGATAATTCAGGCTTTTCTCCCAAGGGCAGTTGCCGTGGCCGTACCCGCTGAATCCCAAGTTGTTTCCGTTTCTCCCGGCGCGCCGACCGCGCTGGCGCGCGCCTGGCTTTGGCTGGGCATCATGGCCCTGATCGGGTCCGGGCTTTTGGCGCTGCTGCTGGTCTTCTCGCGCACGCCCGGTATCCAGGATGTGTTTCCGCTGAAGGAGTTTTTCCGCTCGGCGCTGATCGTGCACGTCGATCTGTCCGTGGCCGTCTGGTTCATGGCCTTTGCGGCGGTGATCTGGAGCGCTGTCGGTGGCGCAGGCCTGGCATGGCTCGGTTGGGCGGGCTTCGGCCTGGCAGCCTTCGGCACACTGGTGATGACGGTTTCACCTTTTTTCCCCGGTGCCGAGCCGGTGCTGAACAACTATATCCCGGTGCTGAAGCATGACGTCTTCTTTGCCTCCCTGTGGATCTGCGGTGCAGGTTTTTCTCTGGCAGTACTGCGCGCGCTACTGACGACCTGGCCACGGCCGTTTGCGGGGGCGCCCTATCGTCTGGGCGCCTTCCTCGGTGCGCTTGCCGCGTTCTTTGCGCTCGCCGCTTTCTTCTGGTCCTGGGCGATGGTGCCCAAGGTCGAGGAACCGATCTACTTCGAGGTGCTGTTCTGGGGCGGCGGCCACACGCTGCAGTTCCAGCACGCCCTGTTGATGGTGGTGGCGTGGCTGTGGATCGGCGCGCATCTGGGCGCGCCTTCAAAGGCTTCGCCGCGGGCGCTGACCGCACTGTTCATCGTTGCCGCCGTGCCGCTCCTGGCCGTGCCGCTGATCTATCTCACGGTGCCGCCCGGTTCGCTGCCGCACATGGAACTGTTCGCCAAGCTGATGAAGTGGGGGCATCCGTACATGGGCCCGCTGATCTTTGTCGGCGTGCTTTCGCTCTGGGGCGCCCGAAAGGCCGCAGCGCACCCGGCCAAATCCGCCTTCGTCGCGTCCTTCGTACTGTTCGCGCTGGGCGGTGTGCTCGGCTACATGATCCAGGGCGTCAATGTCGTCATCCCGGCGCACTACCATGGCTCGACGGTTGGCGTGACGCTCTCCTTCATGGGGCTGGCCTACGTGCTGCTGCCGGCGCTCGGATTCGGCAAGCCGGATGGCCGGATGGCGATCTGGCAGCCCTATGTCTATGGTGCCGGTCAGCTGATCCACGTCCTTGGGCTGGCCTGGTCCGGCGGCTATGGCGTCCAGCGCAAGGTCGCCGGTGCCGAGCAGGCGCTGGTGACGCTGCCGCAGAAGATCGGCATGGGCATGATGGGACTGGGTGGTGCGATCGCCGTCATCGGCGGCATCATGTTCATCCTTGTGTGTCTCAAGGCGATGACGCGAAAGGCTTCCGCATGAACGAAAAGAAGGCTGCATTGTTGCTCGGCGTCACCAGCGTGCTGACGCTGGCGACCGTCGGTTTCCTCGGCTATCGAATGTACGCGATGAGCCAGATGCCGTCGCAGGATGATCTTGCCAAGCAGGCGAAGGCTTCGCGGCAGGTGACGGCCGATGCGGCGCAGGTCGGTATCGATGCCTTGCTCGCGATGACCCTGCCGGATTTGAAGGGCGTACCGCAGTCGCTCGGCCAGTGGAACGGCAAGATCCGCGTGATCAACTACTGGGCCACGTGGTGTCCGCCCTGTGTCGAGGAAATGCCGATTTTCTCGCGTCTGCAGGAGCGTTTTGCCGCTCAGGGCGTGCAGTTCGTCGGTATCGGCATGGACGAGACCGAGAAGATGCAGGCGTTCGTGCAGAAAACGCCAGTGAGCTACCCCCTGCTCGTTGGAGGTACCAACCCGAACGGAAATCCCGCATTCACCTTGCGTGGCATGCCCTATACCGTCGTTGTCGATCGCGATGGCAAGGTGGCCTTCTCGATGTATGGCGGGCTGAAGGAGAGCGAGCTGGAATCGGTGCTGCGCCGTCTGAGCAGCCCCCGCTGATTCACGCCAATTCCGCTTTCTCCCAAAAAACAAAGGCCGCCCCGGTTTCCCGGCGCGGCCTTTGTTCTGGCCCGCCGCGGAGGCGACGGGCAGGGGCAGGCTTACTGCTTCAGCGGCGGCTGGTAGGCCATCGAACGTGCCGACAGCGTGAAGGCATCCGAGAAGCACTGACCATCCTCGGCCCCATGTGCCTTGAGGAAGGGG
>Ga0268298_10000412_pt1 | contig 54908 bp, 42 predicted proteins | sample WWTPWeurt_MetaG_FD_194462 | JGI IMG/M metagenome (GOLD analysis project Ga0268298, IMG submission 194462) | Activated sludge microbial communities from WWTP in Nijmegen, Gelderland, Netherland - WWTP Weurt | ecosystem: Engineered > WWTP > Aerobic digester > Activated sludge | place... | reverse complement strand
TGGCCATCGACGTGGAGCGCGAGCGCATCAGCCTGGGCATCAAGCAGCTCGACGGTGACCCGTTCGCCAACTACACCTCGGTCAACGACCGTGGCGCGCTGGTGACCGGCAAGGTCAAGAGCGTCGACCCGCGCGGCGCCGAGATCCAGCTCAACGACGACGTCACCGGCTACCTGCGCGCCAGCGAGATCAGCCGCGACCGCGTCGAGGACGCCCGCAACGTGCTGAAGGAAGGCGACGAGGTCAACGCCATGATCATCAACGTCGATCGCAAGGCGCGTTCGATCCAGTTGTCGATCAAGGCCAAGGACCAGGCCGACCAGCAGGAAGCCATGCAGCGCCTGGCCCAGACCAGCGAGCGCGAGAACGCCGGCACCACCAGCCTGGGCGCCCTGCTGCGCGCCAAGCTGGACAACCGCGAGTAACTCGCATCATCAGCGGCCCGTGCTGCCCTCGTGACCCGAGGGCGGCCTCCGGGCTGCTTGTCCCACCCGCCACGGCCGACGCAGCTGCGGCGGGTGCGACAAGCAGTGATCCGCACGAATCCACCCCGCCATGACCCGCAGTGATCTCGTCGCCAGGCTGGCCGAGCGCTTCAGCCAGCTCACGCAGCGCGACACCGAGTTCGCCGTCAAGACCATCCTCGACGCGATGAGCGACGCGCTTGCGCGCGGCCATCGCATCGAGATCCGCGGCTTCGGCAGCTTCTCGATCAGCCGTCGCCCGCCCCGGGTGGGCCGCAATCCGCGCAGCGGCGAGAAGGTCACCATCCCTGAGAAGCTGGTGCCGCACTTCAAGCCGGGCAAGGCCCTGCGCGAATCGGTGGACGATCGCCTGCCGGCCACCCCCTCGACCGGCACCGACCCGGGCCAGCCGGCCTGAGGCGACCACTGGCCTGGTCGGCCTGAGGCGACCACTGGCCTGGTCGGCCTGAGGCGACCACGGGCCTGGTCGGCCTGAGGCGGTCACCCGCCTGCCCGACACCGCCTGAATCGCCGCCAAGCGGCCCGCTGCCGCATACTGCGCGCCGATGGAACCCCTCGGCCCGCTGACCCACCTCGGCCGCTACCGGCTGGTGCGGCCGCTCGGCCGCGGCGCGATGGGCATGGTGTTCGAGGCCCACGACCCGCGGCTCGACCGCACGGTGGCGATCAAGACCATCCTCAAGAGCCACCTGCTCGACGAGACGCTGGCCGCCGACTACAGCGCCCGCTTCATGCGCGAGGCCCAAGCGGTGGCCCGGCTGGACCATCCGAACATCGTGCGGCTGTACGACTTCGGCGACGAATCCGAGGTGGCCTACATCGTCATGGAGTTCGTGCGCGGGCGCGAGCTGGCGCAGGCCTTCGCGGCCGGCGAGCGTTTCGACTTGCCCACCGTGGTGCGGCTGATGGACGAACTGCTCGAGGCCCTGGCCTTCGCGCACGAGCGGGGCGTGGTGCACCGCGACATCAAACCGGCCAACGTGATGATCGACGCCGACGGGCATGTCAAGCTCACCGACTTCGGCGTCGCCCGTCTCGTCGACTCGAACGTTGACCGCACGCAGCCCGGCACCATGGTCGGCACGCCGAGCTGGATGTCGCCCGAGCAGATCCTGGGCCTGGCCGTGGGCTCGCGGGCCGACCTGTTCGCGGCCGGGGTGGTGCTGTACCAGTTCCTCACCGGCGACAAGCCGTTCAAGGGCAAGGGCGCCTGGGAAGTGCAGCACAAGATCGTGCACGAGGCCGCCACGCCGCCGTCGCACCTCAATCCCGACCTGCCCGCAGCCTTCGACACCGTGGTGGCGCGCGCACTGGCCAAGCGCCCTGAGGACCGGCCGGCCACCGCCGGCGACCTGGCCGACGACCTTCGGCGCGCCCTGGCCGAGGCGCAGCGCCGCCGGCCCGACGTCGGGCGCGGAGGCGAGGCCAGTGCCCCGCAGGCGCCTTTGCACCTGGTGCCGACAGATCCGGTGGACCTGGACCTTCCGCTCGAGGCAGAACCTGCGCCCGCTGGGCCTCTTCTCGGGGGCGAGGCGAGCGGACGCGACGCCTCTTCCGGCGTGGTGGCCGCACGCAGGGGCTGGCGCGGGCCCGTCGTGGCCGGCGTGGCGGCATTGGTGTGCGCGGCAGGGGCGCTGGGATGGTTCCTGCTGCGGCCTGCCGCGTCTCGACCGCCCCCGACGGCGGCCAGCGCGCCGATGACCCCCGCTTCACCGTTGCCCGCCCAGGATGGGGCTGCGCGGATGCGGCCCGAATCGGCGCCACAGGCCTCCGACGATGGGCCCACCGCCGCAGCCCCCTCGGCATCAGCCTCGGTGACGGCATCGGCAGCGGCGCCGCCGGTCGTCGCCGCGCCCCCGGCGGCCCGGGGGCCCGCAGCCCCCTCCGCCGCCATGCCGGCGACTCCGCGTGCACAGCCCTCGTCGGCGGCGCCACGCACCGACCCCGGGCCACCCCGACGTGGGGGAAGCCTCGATGCGCGATGCGCCGATTTGCTGCAACGTGCGCAGCTGGGTGAAGTGTTGTCTTCCGATCAACTGGCTGTCCTGCGCAAGGAGTGCATGCCGTGAAACGTTCTCGTGGGGTGTGGCATCTGATCGGCTGGTGGGCCGCATGGCTGGCCACCACATGGCTGGCCTCGTGCGCCCAGCCTGGCGCAGGCGGCAAGGCCCCAGGGGTTGCCGAACCCGCGGCGCCGGTGGCCGCTGCACCGGCGCCGGCCCCGGTGCCCGCGCCGCCTCCGGCGCCGCCTGCACCGCCGCCGATCCTGCCCTTCGACGAGGCGGTGCTCAGCGCCGCCAACAACCTGCTCGGCAAGGCGGTGCTCCCCGCCAGTACGGCGCGGCATGCGCTGGTGGTCGATCCGCTGATCGACGGCGTCACCGGCATGCAATCAAACGCCACCCAGGCCATGGGCGCGCGGCTGGCCGAGCTGGTGCGCAAGAGCTACCCCCAGTACGACCTGCAGCCGTTCTCCACGCCCAGCCTGTCGAAATCCCCGTTGGTGCTGATCGGCACCTTCACCGGCGTCAACGCCGAGCGCAAGACCGAAGGCGTGCGGTTGGCGTACCGGATCTGCCTGGCCCTGGCCGACCTGAAGACCGGCAAGCTGGTCAGCAAGGGCCTGGCTTTCGCCACCAAGGAGGGTGTGGACATCACGCCCACGCCGTTCTTCCGCGATGCGCCGGCATGGGTCGAAGACCCGGCCACCACCGGCTATGTGCGCAGCTGCCAGGGCACTCGCGTGGGCGACCCGATCCACCCAGCCTACCTCGAGCGCATCCAGACCGCCGCCACCATCGCCGAGGCCATCGATGCCTATGCCGCTTCGCGTTATGCCGAGGCGCACAAGCTGTACACCGCCGCCGCGGCCGCGCCGTCGGGCAAGCAGCTGCGCGTGTACAGCGGCCTGTACCTCACCAGCATGCGGCTCAAGCGCACCGGCGATGCCGCCAAGGCCTTCGGCGAGATCGTCGAGCAGGGATTCGAGGCCCAGCGCCTGGGCGTGAAGTTCCTGTTCCGGCCCGCCAAGACCGAGTACTGGTCCGATCCCAAGGGGCTGCAGCAGCCTCACTCGATGTGGCTGAGGGAGATCGCCACCCGCGTGCAGAAGCAGCCCAGTTGCGTTCAGGTGGTGGGGCATGCCAGCCCGGTGGGCCCGGAGGGCCCAAACCAGACGCTGTCGCAGCAGCGCGCCGAGCGGGTGCGCCAGGACCTGCTGCGCAACGTGAAGATCGATGCCAAGAAGGTGCAGGCCAAGGGCGTCGGCTCGAGCGAGGCCATGATCGGCAACGGCCGCGACGATGCCAGCGACGCGCTGGATCGCCGCGTCGAGTTCAAGCTCACGAGTTGCTGACCGCCGACCGGGTGCAGGCCGTGCCCGGTCCTTAGAATCGGGCCCGATGCGCGTGCTGGTCTGGGCCCTGCGGGCCTTCATCTTCTTCACGTTGTTCGCCTTCGCGCTGAACAACGGCCAACCGGCCGTGGTCAATGGCTTCTTCGGCACGCAGTGGCGTGCGCCGATGGTCATCATCGTGCTGGTGGCCTTCGCCGCGGGCGCCACGCTGGGCGTGCTGGCCATGGTGCCTGGATGGTGGCGGCAACGCCGCATCGCCAGGCAGGCGACGCCCGTCGCCCCACCCGAGGCGCCGGCGCGCGGCGACGAAGAGCCCGTCACGCATCCACCGTCGGCTTTCGGCATCGAAGCTCCTCCGAGGGAGGGCCTGTGACGCCGGCCCTTCGCCGCTGACATGGACTTCGACTGGCAATGGCTGCTGGTGGTGCCCGCCGTGGCCTTTGCGCTGGGCTGGATGGCCTCGCGCTTCGACCTGCGCCAGTGGAAGCGCACCGACCGTGAAGCCCCCAAGGCCTACTTCAAGGGCCTGAACCTGCTGCTCAACGAGCAGACCGACAAGGCCATCGACGCCTTCATCGAGGCGGTGCAGCATGATCCGGACACCAGCGAGCTGCACTTCGCGCTGGGCAACCTGTTTCGTCGGCGGGGCGAGTTCGAGCGGGCGGTGCGGGTGCACCAGCACCTGCTGCAGCGCAGCGACCTGGCCCCGATCGACCGCCAGCGGGCCCAGCATGCGCTGGCGCACGACTTCATGAAGGCCGGGCTGTTCGACCGCGCCGAGGAGGCCTTCCGCGCACTGCAGGGCAGCACCTTCGACACAGAGGCCCGGCTGGCATTGCTGGGCCTGTACGAGCGCTCGCGCGACTGGCGCGCGGCCGCAGAAGTGGCCGGGCAGCTCGAGCGCCGCGGTACCGGCAGCTTTGCCGCCCGCATTGCACATTATCACTGCGAGCTTGCCCTGGAGGCCGACGCGCGCGGCGATGTCGAGACGGCCGAGAAGGCGCTCGACGCGGCACTGACCGCGCAGCCGCACAGCGCGCGGGCGCTGATCCAGCGCGCCCAGCGTCTGGCACGGCTCGGCCAGGCCGAGCAGGCCTTTGCCACCGGCAACGAGCTGCGCCAGCGCAACCCGGAGGCCTTCGTGCGCGTGGCCGGCGAGTACGCGACGTGGGCGCGCGCGGCCGATCAGGAGCCGGCGGCGCACGAGGCGCTGGTGGAGCTGTTCGAGCAGATGCCAGGCATCGAGCTGTTGCGCGCGCTGTGCACGCTCGAGGGCAGCGCGCCGGGCCGGTCACCGCGCCTGACCGAGCTGCTGCGCCTGCAACCCACGCTGTCGGCTGCGCTGGAGCTGCTGGACACCCCGTTCGAGCAATGGCCCGAGTCGGCCCGCCAGGGTGTGCGCGATGCCGTCTCCCGGGCCGCCAAGCCCATGCAGCGCTACCGCTGCGCCGCCTGCGGATTCGAGGCCCAGCGCTTCTTCTGGCAATGCCCGGGCTGCCTGACCTGGGACAGCTTCCCGCCGCAGCAGATCGAATCGCTGTAGCGCCGGTCGTCCCGGCCCGACCTACGCGTGCGGCGCCGCGGCGCCCACCGTGCCCAGCTGCCGCTGGCAGCGATCCAGGCTGTGCTCGGAGCCGCACAGGCACAGCGCATCGGAGACCAGGATGCGGAAATCGCGCTCGAACTCCACCAGCACCGTGCCGTCGCGCTCCACGCCGACGATCTTGGCCCCGGTGGCCTCCAGTTCGTCGTGGTGCCACGGGTGCGCGCCGACCAGCGCGCCGGGCACCACCCGCGCCAGCTTGATGCGGTTCTCGGGGCCGATGGTCTGCTCGTCCAGCAGGTTGTAGGCCAGCACCTGGCCGGCCACCTGGCCCACCGAGATGGCGAAGTCAGCCCCCGAGCGGTACAGCCGGCTGGTGTTGGAGGCCCGTTGCACCCGCACGATCAGCGGCACGCCGGGCGCATAGTCGCGCACTGCGGCGGTGGCGAACACCGATTCGCCGTCGTCGGCCAGCGCCACGATCACCGCACTGGCATGGCGCACGCCGGCACGGTCGAGCGTGGCCGTGTCGAGCACATTGCCCACCACGTCGACGCCGGCCCGCTCGACCTGGTCGATCACCACGCAGCGTTCGTCGGCATCGCGCAGCAGCTCGACCACCTTTTGCCCGACCATGCCGAAGCCGGCCACGACGATGGGTCCGTCGCGCCGGATCGGCATCGCCAGCCGCTCGGCCCGCTCGAGGCTGGCATGCTGCCCCACCACCACCAGGATGCCGCCGGGATCGACCCGCGTGCCCGGCCCCTTGGCGGTGGTGAAGTTGCCCTCGAACCACTGCCCGATCACCTGCACGCCCTGTTCTTCGCGCAGCCGCAGCTCGCCGAGCAATCGCCCCGCCAGCGGGCTGCTCGGGTGCACCCGGAACTCGCCGATGCCCATCGAGGTGCCCAGCAGGTGCATGCCCTCGGCCGGTGGGCTGATGCGAACGCTGGCGCGCGAGGCCAGCGCCGCACCCAGCACATGCGAGGGCGTGAACACCTCGGTGGCACCGATGCGCAGCATCGGCGCGCGGTACAGCGGATCGTCGCCCAGCGCATACAACGGCCCGGTGTAGCCATGCTCGCGCACCAGCATCACGAACGAGGCATTGGCGTGGTCGCCGGCATTGGCCACCACCGCGCGGGCCTCGCGCACCCGGGCCAGCATCGGCGGGTCTTCGTTCACGCGGCCGGCCACCACCATGTAGCCGCGGTCGCGCAGCACGCGGGCGGCCGACATGTCCTCCTCGAGCACCACGAACGGGCTGCCGGCGGTGGTCATGTCCTGCAGCAAGGGCCCCAGCGCCGGGCCGTAACGGTAGAACAGCACCTTGCCCTGCATCGGCGGCAAGGCCTGCTGCAACCGCATCTCGAAGCGCTCTTCGAAGTACGGCAGCACGAACACCGGAAAGATCAGCACCACCAGGAAGTGGCCCAGGAACTGCGTGAAGATCACGAAGCTGGCCATCACCGGGTGGTGCCAACGGTTGTCGCCACCGAACCCGGTGGTGGTGATCGACTCGGTGGCCCACTCCAGGCTCTGCAGGTAGGTGCGTGGCGAGCCTTCGAGGTGGGTCATGCCCAGCATGTACAGAAAGCCCAGCACCGCCACCGACACCGGCATCAGCGCCAGCAGCGACAGCAGCCGTTTGGTGGATCGCTTCAGCGGTGGCAGCATGGCACGGTGTGGTGGCCATGGCCGCGCAATTCATGCGCTATCGATCCAGGCCGATGCAGCCATTATGCCGGCCGCTGCCACCTCAGGGCCGTCGGGACCCTGCCCAGTGCCGGCGCGCCCCTCACCCTGCAGCGCCCTTCGGCACCGGCAGGCCCTTGAGGTACATGAACAGGGCCGCGGTGTCGGTGGCATCCAGCCTCTTCAGGCTTTCGAACGGCATCACCTTCACCGCCTGCCCGTCGGGTCGCTGGCCGGACCGCAGCAAGGCCTGGAACTCGGCCAGGGAGGAGTAGCGCGACATGGCGCTGCCCGCCAGCGGACGCAAATCGGCCGCGGCCGGTGTGCCCGGTGGCATGCCGGCGATCGGGCCGCCCTCGAAGCCGGGTCGATGGCAACCCACGCACATCTGCGCCACATAGCGGCCGTGTTCGGCGGTGGCTGCCGGCACGACGGCCGACACTGGTTCGATCCCCTGGCGCAGCCGGTCGGGCGCGAGCGGCACGATGCCCAGGCCGATCAGGGCCTGCATCAGCGGGCCGAAGTCGCGCCCGCCAGCGCGGGTCGACACCGGCGGCATCCGCCGGATGTGCGCCACCAGCGCGGCCAGGTCGGCATCGGCCAGGTGCTGGAAGTCGACGCTGGGCATCCCGAACAAGGCCTGGCCGCGCCCGCCGATGCCATGGCGCAGGGCGCGCACCCAGTCCTCCGGGCGGTAGGCTGCCGTCACGCTGCCGGGCCCCGGCGCGATGTGTGGCGCGTCGACATGGCTGCGACCCCCATTCCACAGCGGCTTGCCGGCGCCGTCGTCACCGTGGCAGCCGGCGCAGCCCAGCGTGCCGAAGAGGTACGCCCCACGCGCCAGCGCAGCGGCACCGGTGGCTTCGGGCAGCGTTCCCACCACGGGCTGCGGCGCATGCTCGAGGCGATGAGCGCCCCGAACCACGGCGGCCCCCGCCACCAAGGCCACCACTGCCACAGTGGCGAACAGGCCGATCAGGCCTTTGCGCATCCATTGCTTCATCACACCTCCTGGGTCGCAGGGTCACGAGCCCGGAGTCTGAGAGCCCTGACGGGCACGCGCGTCGCCCGATGGAGCCACAGGGATAACCCGTAATGGAACTCTACCGGCCGATCAGGGCGATCGATCGCCACGTTCGCGGGCATGCAGCCACGCGGCGGCCTGGCCGCGGGTGCGCAGGTCGAGCTTGTCCAGGATGTTGGCCACATGCCGCTTGACGGTGTGCGGCGACAGGTCGAAGTGACGTGCGATGAGCTTGTTGCTGTCGCCTTGGGCAATGCGCTCGAGCACATCGAACTCGCGGTCGGTGAGCGGCGCGGATTCCGGTTCATCCCAGGGCAGTGCCGCGGCTGCGTCGGCCGCCTCGATCCAGCGGGCGAGCAACGCCTGCTCGACGCCACCCAGGCCCGCATCGGCCAGCGAGCCGTCGACCAGGGCGCTGGCCAGTGCAACCATCACCGCCGGGCCGGCCAGCAGGGCCGGGCCCGGCTCGATCTCGGCCGCCGGAGCCGCGAGCAGCGGCTGCAACAACGAGGCGGCGAGCACCGCATCGCCGCGTCGCCACTCGGCCGCTGCGCGGCGCAGGCGCAGTTCGCTCGCCAGACCCTGGCCCTCGAGCCGTGCGAGGTCCGGCCACACGGCAGCCCAGCACCGGCACGCCTGCTCCCAGTCGCGTCGAAGTGCAGCCAGCGCCCCCTGGCCCACGAGGCGCCAGCGCGGACCGCCCCGCGAACCGCGCTGCTCGTCCCCGCCTTCGACCCCCTCGAGGTGGGCCAACGCCGCCTCGAGGCCGGCGGCATCCCCTGCCACCAGGGCCACGCGCAGGCGACGCTCGAAGGCGATGTAGGGCGCGGCAGCCCGGGCCTGGTCGGGCAGCCCGGCCCGCGGGATCAGCGCGATCGAGCGCTCCGCCTCCTGCATCGCCAGGTCCGCACTCCCGCGCCAGGCCAGCAGCAGCGAGCGCAATCGGTGGATCTCACAACGCACCGGGCCGCGCGCGCCCTCCCAGGTGGCATCGTCCTCGGCCAGGGCCAACCGGTCTCGGGAAGTCGCCGGGCGACCCCGCCACAGCTCGATCCAGGCCTCGATCAGCCAGGCCCAGGCGCGCAGCACGCTGGGCTCGCCAGTCGACAGCGCCTGCATCGACGCCACCATCTGCTGCAGCGTGGGCGTGGTGCCCGGCAGCATCAACAGGTACGGTGAGGGCAACGCCTGGTGCCAGGCGGCGGCGGTGCCGATGGCATCCGCGGCATGCGCGACGGCCTGCAGCCGTGATCGCATGCGCCGCACATCGGCCTCGTCGCACGGCAGATCGAGCTGGGTCACGGTCAGCAGCAGTTGCGGCAGCGGCGCCAGGGGGCGCGCTTCGAGTCGCTCGATCAGCGCATCGCGCTGCTCGACGGCGTGTGCCGAGTCGAGGGCCACCACCTGGTAGGCCTCGAAGGTGTCGCGCAGTTCGGTCGTCAGGCAAGCCAGGGCCGCATCGGGCACCCGGTCGAGCACGCGGCGCATGGCCTCGAAGTCCCAGCCCGACCAGGCCAGTCGCGCCTGCACCAGGGCCAGCCGCGGATCGACCGCCTGGTCGTTGGCCGAGAAGCCGGCCAGCGCCCGTGCCACGGCCTCACCGCGGCCTTCGGTCACGAGCGTCGTGCTGGCCGCCTCCAGCTCGACAGCGGCAGCAGCCGGATCGCCGGCCTCGAGCAGCCAGGCCACGCGTTGCAGCGAATCGGGCTCGCCAGCCGCCGCACGGTGAAGCAGTTCCGGCAGCAGTTGGGGCATCTCGCGGCCCAACTGTTCACGCAACGCCGATCGAAGCAGCTCGTGCAGGCGCAGGCCGCCCTGCCCGTCGACCTCGCAGACGAAGAAGTCCTCGCGCCGCAGGCGCTCCAGGTGCAGCGCCGCCCGCGCGTCGCCACTGACGGCGGCGCAGCGTGTCGGGCTCAGGTGCGGCAGCACCGAGCAGCGCAACAGAAACCCGCGCAGGTCGGGCGGCAGGGCTCCCACCACCTCGACGGCCAGGAACTCGGTCAGGCCCGCGTCGGACCACGACAGCTCGCGCCCATGCCGGCGCGCAGCGAAGGCCAGCCTCAGGGCGGCCGCCCAGCCCTGCGTGTCCCGCACCAGCGCCGCCAAGCCGGACGACTCGTTCCAACCGTTGCTGCGGGCGAATTCACCGGCCTCGGCCACGGTGAAGGCCAGATCGATGCGGCCGAACTCGGCCACCTCGCCGCGGGCGCGCAGGCGCGCCAGGGGCAATGCCGGCAGGACGCGCGTTCCCAGGGCCAGAGTCCAGGGCGTGGGCAGCCGCGTCACCAGGCGCTCGAGCCACGGCACGGCGCCCGCGTCCTGGCACAGATGCCAATCGTCCAGCACGACCAGTCCCGCCGGGACCTCCGCGGACTCCAGGCCGTCGACGATCACCTCGGCCAGGTGCGCCGGGTCGACGGCCTGTGCAGCCTCGGCCACCAGGGCCCGTGGCGATTCGCGCCACGGCACATCCACCGGCTCAAGCGCAGCCAGGAGCGCCTCGACCACGCGGGCCAGGTCGTCGCCGACCTCGACCTGCACCCAGGCCCGGGCCGACTCGGGCAAGGCACCGGCCAGTTGGGCCAATGCCGTGGTCTTGCCGAAGCCCGCAGGCGCCTGCAACAGCACCAGCCGCTGTCGGCCCACGCTCGCCGACAGACTCGCGGCGAGCCGCGGCCGGGGCACGGTGCCCGCACCGGCGCCCGGAACCTGGATCTTCGATCGGCGCACCGCCATGCGGCGATTGTGCGGCGGCGCCTACTCTTCCTCCCAGTCCTTCCAGTCCACCTCATGCCGCCGCAGGTACAGCGCCACACCGCTGGGCACGGTGGCATCGAAGTGGCTGGCGTCGAAGCGATGGCCCAGGCCGTAGCGCACCAGCCAGTCCTTCACCGGGCCCTTCAATCCGGCAAAGCGCAGCGTGATGCCGCGCTGCTCGAGCTCGAGGTCCAGCGCCACCAGCGCCTCGGCCGCGGTGATGTCGATGTCGGTGATGGCGTCGGCGGCCACGATCACCCAGCGCACCGGGCTTGCCGTGGCGTCGGCGGTCTCCACCGCCTGCAGCAGGCGCTCGCGGAAGATCTCGGCATTGGCAAAGAACAGCTCCGCATCCCAGCGGAACAGCACCAGCCCCGGCACGCTGCGGCCTTCCGGGTGACGCTGCACATCGTGGTAGCCGCGCCGGCCGTCCACCCGCACCAGCACCGCGTGGTAGGGGTGCCAGGTGTTCCACACCAGCACCAGCAGCGACAGAGCGATGGCGATCACGATGCCTTCGATCACCCCGACGAAGGCCACGCCCAGGAAGCTGGCCACCGACAGCACGAACTCGATGCGGCGCTGCCGGTACAGCGCCACCATCGCCGGCAGATCGGCAAACGACAGGCAGGCGGCGATGACCACCGCCGCCAGCGCCGCCACCGGCAGGTCGCGCAGCAGGCCCGGCGCGACGAACAGCAGCACGGCGATCGCCAGCGCGCCCACCACGCCGGCCATCTGGGTGCGGGCGCCAGCCGCCTCGGCCACCGGCGTGCGCGAAGCGCTGCTGCTGATCGAGAAGCCCTGGAACAGCCCCGAGGCCAGGTTGGCCATGCCCAGCGCCAGCATCTCCTGGTTCTGGTCGACTCGGACGTTGGCCCTGGCGGCCAGGGAACGCGACAGCACGCTGGTGTCGGCAAACGACAGCAACGCGATCACCGCGCCACCGGCCACCAGTTGCTCCACCTCCTGCCAGCCCACCTGCGGCAACGCCGGCACCGGCAGCCCGTGCGGCATCGGACCGATCACCTTCAGGCCGGCGGTGGTCGACAGCTCCAGCAGCGCGGACACCAGCGTGGCCAGCAGCACCGCGATCAGCACCCCGGGCCAGCCCGGGCGCCAGCGCCGCAGCACCAGGATCAGGGCCAGGCAGGTGCCGCCGATGCCCAGCGCCACCGGATGCACCCGACCGGTCACGATGCCGTCCACGGTAGCGGCCATGGTCGACGGCAGGCCATCGGTGCGGATCGAGAAGCCCAGCAACCGGGAGAGCTGGCCGACCACCACCGTCAGCGCGATGGCGTTGAGAAAGCCCAGGCGGATGGGCTTGGACAGCAGGTCGGCGATCAGCCCGAGGCGCAGCAGGCTGATCAGCACCAGGAAGGCCCCCGACAGCAAGGCCAGCGCGCCGGCCAAGGCCAATGCGCGCTCTGCGCTGCCGGCTGCCAGCGGCAGGATCAACGTGGCGATCACCGCCGCCAGCGTCGAGTCGGGGCCCAGCACCATGATGCGGCTGGGGCCGAACAGCGCATAGGCCAGCATCGGCACGATGGTGGCGTACAGCCCGTGCGCAGCCGGCAGGCCCGAGGCCTGCGCGTAGCCCATGCCCACCGGAATCAGCACTGCGCTGAGCACCAGCCCGGCCACCACATCGTCGGCCAGCCACTCGCGCCGGTAGTGGCGCAGCCCGGCCACGCCGGGCACAAGGCGCAGCAGCAGCTGCAAATGGGGGCGGGGTGCGGCGGGCATGGCGGACAGCGGCAGTGCGCACATGGTGATCAGGCTCGCGGCGCAGGCCTTGACGCGCGTCATGGCTGCCGACGGGTGGTGCGGCGAGACAATGCATCCGATGGCATCGGGCACGGCATGACCTGCGTGTGCCCACGCCGCCCCGGCCCACGCGCCGACCGCCAACTGCCCCGGACCATGCCCACCCCTGCCCCCCTGCCCTCATCGGTCGATGCCCGCCCGCCGCGCGAGATCGCGTCCCAGGTCGAGGGCCTGGGCGTGGTCAAGGCCCGGATGGACACGCTCACGCTGGTCGTGCTGGCGGTGCTGGCCGGCGCGTTCATCTCGCTGGCCGCGATGCTGTACCTGATGACCATCACCGGCTCGACGATGGGCTTCGGCGGGACGCGGCTGGTCGGCGGCCTGGCCTTCAGCGTGGGCCTGGTGCTGGTGGTGGTGGCCGGGGCCGAGCTGTTCACCGGCAACAACCTGATCGCGATGGCCTGGGCCAGCGGCCTGGTGGGCACGCAGGCGGTGCTGCGCAACTGGGCCCTCGCCTACCTGGGCAACGTGATCGGCTGCCTGGGTACGGTGCTGCTGATCAAGGCCTGTGGCCTGGGCGCGCTGGGCGACGGCGCGGTGGCCGCCACCGCGGTGAAGGTGGCCGCCGCCAAGGCCGCGCTGCCCTGGGGCGAGGCCTTTGCCCGCGGCGTGCTGTGCAACGCGCTGGTGTGCCTGGCGGTGTGGCTGACCCTGGGCGGGCACAGCGTGACCGACAAGATCCTGGCCATCCTGTTCCCGATCACCGCCTTCGTCGCGCTGGGTGGCGAGCACTCGATCGCCAACTGGTTCTTCCTGTTCTACGGGCTGTGGCTGGATCCCGGCGCCAGCGTGGCGCTGCACGAGGTGGCCCGCAACCTGGTGGCGGTGACGGCCGGCAACATCGCCGGCGGCACGCTGCTGGTGGCCGGCGTGTACTGGATGGCCTACCTGCGCGGGCCGCACTGACGGCCCGTCGGCCCACACGCCTGGAGCCGTGCCGGTGTTCGCCCCCCTGGCCGACGCGGCGCGCCCCTGGCTCGAGCCCCTGCGCGGGCTGCTGCAGGCCTGGCCGGCCGATGCGCCGACGGTGGCCGATGGCCTGAACCGGCTGGCCAATGAACGAGACGAGCTGCCGCGCTTCGTTGCGCAGGCGGCGCTGCCGCCCGGCGAGGCCTACGAGGCCTTCATAGCCCGCACCCGCAGCGTGCCCACGCGCGACAACGCGCACGACTGCTTCAACGGCCTGATGTGGCTGCACGAGCCGGCGATCAAGTGGCGGCTCAATGCCTTGCAGGCAGGCGAGATCGCACGCACGGGCATCGGCCAGCGTCGGGGCCCGCTGCGCGATGCGCTGACGCTGTTCGACGAGAACGGCGCGCTGCTCGAAGCGCCCCGGCCGCTGCTCGAGGCGCTGGCACAACGCGACTGGCGCACGCTGTTCGTCACCCACCGCGGGCTGTGGGCCCAGGCGCGCCTGCGCCTGTTCGGCCATGCGCTGCTGGACAAGCTGGGCCAGGCCCCGCGCAAGGCGCTGACGGCGCATGTGCTGCTGCTCGACCCGCTGGCCATGAGCGCCGCCGACTGGGCTGCCAAGCCATTTCATCCGTTGCCCGTGCTCGGTGTGCCGGGCTGGTGGCCGGGCAACGACGATGCGGCCTTCTACGACGACCCGTCCGTGTTCCGTCCGCCGCCTTCGTCGCCATCGAAGCCGCCGGCAGCACCGGCACCCTCAGCGCCACGAGCGGGCCCGTGACGAGGCCGGGGCGGGGCATCGCCCGCCCCGCCATCGATCACTGCGGAAACAGCCCCTCGATCGACAGGTAGCGCTCGCCGGTGTCGTAGTTGAAGCCCAGCACCCGGGCGCCGGCCGGCAGCTCGGGCAGCTTCTTCGCAATGGCGGCCAGCGTGGCGCCGCTGCTGATGCCCACCAGCAGGCCCTCTTCGCGGGCGCTGCGGCGGGCCATCTCCATCGCCTCGGGGCCCTCGACGGTGATCACCCCGTCGAGCAGCTCGCGACGCAGGTTCACCGGCACGAAGCCGGCGCCGATGCCCTGGATCGGGTGCGGGCTGGGCGCACCGCCGCTGATCACCGGCGAGGCGGCCGGCTCGACGGCGAACACCTTCAGCTGCGGCCAGGCCTCCTTGAGCACCTTGGCGCAGCCGCTCAGGTGGCCGCCGGTGCCCACGCCGGTGACCAGCGCGTCCAGCCCTTCGGGAAAGTCGGCCAGGATCTCGCGTGCCGTGGTGCGCACATGCACCTCGATGTTGGCCGGGTTCTCGAACTGCTGCGGCATCCAGGCGCCGGGCGTGGCCGCCACGATCTCGTGGGCGCGGGCGATTGCGCCCTTCATGCCCTGCGCCCGGGGCGTCAGGTCGAAGGTGGCGCCATAGGCCAGCATCAGGCGCCGGCGCTCGACGCTCATGCTGTCGGGCATCACCAGTACCAGCTTGTAGCCCTTGACCGCGGCCACCATGGCCAGGCCGATGCCGGTGTTGCCCGAGGTGGGCTCGACGATCGTGCCGCCCGGCTCGAGCAGGCCGCGCTGCTCGGCATCCTCCACCATCGCCAGCGCGATGCGGTCCTTGATCGAGCCGCCTGGGTTGGTGCGCTCCGACTTGATCCACACCTCGCGTGTGCCCTCGGCGCCGAACAGCCGGTTGATGCGGATGTGCGGCGTGCGGCCGATGGTGTGAAGGACGTTCAGGGCTTTCATGCGCAGGGCTCCGGTACTGCAGGGACAAGGCTTGATAATCGCACGGTGAAGCAAGCCAGACCGCCGCTGGGTCAATCCGTCGAAAGACCGGCCCGGAGGAAGGTCCGGACTGCACAGGGCAGCGCAGCAGCTAACGACTGTCCGCCGCGAGGCGAGGATCAGAGCAACAGAGACGAGCCGATTCAGTTCGGGTGCAACGGGCAATCTCTGCGCGCAGCAACACCGAATAGGCACATGTCGTGCGATCCGGCTTCGGCCGGGCCGCACAGAACCCCGGCCCGGGGCGAGTGTGCGGGTAGGTGGCATCGAGCCGGGTGGGCGACCCCCGGCCCAGAGGAATGGCGGTCACGGTCCGCGCGGCGCAAGCCGCAACGGCCGCACAGAATCCGGCCTATCGGCTTGCTTCACACTTTTCACCCCGCCGATTGCTGACCCCGTACCAATGAATCCCGACGCCGCCAGGCTCTGGCGCCATCCCCGCTGGATGCTGGCCGCGCTGCTCGCCGGGCTGGGCACGCTGGGGCCGTTCGCGATCGACACCTACCTGCCGGCGTTCGGCGGCATCGCCGCCTCGCTGGGCGCCACGCCGGCGCAGATGCAGCAGACGCTGTCGGCCTACCTGTTCGGCTTCGCGGCGATGAACCTGTTCCACGGCGCCATCTCCGACAGCCTGGGCCGCAAGCCGGTGATCCTGACCGGCTTGACGATGTTCACGCTGGCCTCGGTGGGCTGCGCGGCCAGTTCGTCGATCGGCATGCTGATCGGCTTTCGCGCGCTGCAGGGCATGTCGGCCGGCGCCGGCTCGGTGGTGGCCCGCGCCATCGTGCGCGACATGTTCCCGCCCGAAGAGGCGCAGCGGGTGATGTCGATGGTGACCATCTTCTTCGGCCTGGCGCCGGCGGTGGCACCGATGCTGGGCGGCGTGCTGTATGTGCACGCTGGCTGGCGCTCGGTGTTCTGGCTGCTGGCCGGCATCGCCGGCACGATGGCACTGGTGAACTGGCGGACGCTGCCCGAGAGCCTGGCGCCGTCGCAGCGCCATCCGTTCGCGCTGCAGCCGCTGCTGGCCGCCTATCGCCAGCTGCTGGGCCATCCGCGCTTCGTCGCCCTGGTGTTCGCCAGCGGCGTGCCGTTCAACGGGCTGTTCCTCTATGTGCTCTCGGCGCCCGAGTGGCTGGGCACGCACCTGAAGCTCGGGCCGACGCAGTTCTTCTGGTTCTTCATCATCGAGATCAGCGGCCTGATGGCCGGGGCCTGGCTGTCCGGCCGGCTGGCGGGGCGCATGCCGCCGCGCCGCCAGATCCACTGGGGCTTCGCCATCATGATCGCGGCCGTGGGCATCAACATCGTGCTCAACGCCACGCTCGCCCCCCATGCGGCCTGGGCCATCTGGCCGGTGGCGGCGTATTCGTTCGGCTGGTCGCTGATGGTGCCGGTGGTGACGCTGATGGTGCTGGACGTGGTGCCGTCGCGGCGCGGCATGGCCTCGTCGCTGCAGGCCTGCATCGGCAGCCTGGCCAATGCGCTGGTGGCCGGCGTGCTGGCGCCGCTGGTGATGCATTCGACGCTGGCGCTGGCCCTGGCCGCCGCGGCGCTGATGGGCGTCGGGCTGGTGGCCTGGGGCTGGGTGCGGCGCCTGCCGCATTGACGCAGCCCCTCAACTGGCCCTCAAGCACCGCCCAATTGCGCCGATAGCGTGGAAGCAGGGGTGCGCATGTCGCGCGCCCTCCACTTCGATGCCGATCATGCGCCACTCACCTGTCCAACCCCACCACCCGTCGCTTCCTTCGAGCCTGCGCGTGCTGGCGGCCGCGCTGATGCTGGCCGGCGTGGCCGCACACAGCCCGCTGGCCTGGGCGGCCGACGCCCACGCGGCCCCGGCCAAGGCCGACAAGACCAAGGCCGCCGAGGCACCGGCCGAGGTCGCCAAGCCCACCGCCAAGGCCGATGCAAAGGCCGATGCCCATGGCGCCAAGCCGGCGCCGGAGGCCAAGGCCGCCCCCGGCCACGAGGCCAAGGTCGCTCCCGAGGCCCCGGCAGCCAAGGCCGCCAAGGCCGCGCCGGTCGACCCGATGGATTCGCTGCGCGAGAAGCTGGCCGCGAAACTGGGGGCTGCCAAGGCCCCGGAGGCCAGGACGCCCTATGTGGTGCGGGTGGTCTCCAAGGCAGAGTCGGCTTCGCATGCACCTGCCAGCCATGCCAAGCCTGTCGCCGCCCGCACCCACGAGGTCGCGGCCAACTCGAACGCCCACACCGCCGCGCTGGTGGCCGCGCTGCGCGCCGAGAAGGCCGCAGAGGGCCACGGCACCATCCCCGGCCATGCGGCCCACTGGAGCTACGCCGGCGATGGCGGCCCCGAGACCTGGGGCCGGCTCAAGCCCGAATTCGCCAAGTGCTCCACCGGCACGCGCCAGAGCCCGATCGACATCCGCGGCGGCATCTCGGTGGACCTCGAGCCGATCCAGTTCGACTACCGCTCCACCGGATTCAACGTGGTCGACAACGGCCACACCATCCAGGTGAACCTGGGCCCCGGCAATGCGATCGAGGTGATGGGGCGGCGCTACGACCTGGTGCAGTTCCACTTCCATCGTCCGTCCGAGGAACGCATCAACGGCAAGCAGTTCGAGATGGTGGCGCACCTGGTGCACAAGGACACCGAAGGCAAACTGGCCGTGGTGGCCGTGCTGCTGGAGCGCGGCCCGGCCCAGGGCCTGGTGCAGACGGTGTGGAACAACCTGCCGCTCGAGAAGAACGACGAGGTCTCGGCCCGCGTGCCGATGGACCTGAACGAGCTGCTGCCCAAGGATCGTCGCTACTTCACCTACATGGGCTCGCTGACCACCCCGCCGTGCAGCGAAGGCGTGCTGTGGATGGTGATGCAGCAACCGGTGACCGTCGCGCCCGAGCAGATCGCGGTGTTCTCGCGCCTGTACCCGATGAATGCGCGTCCGATCCAGTCGGCGGCGGGGCGGCTGATCAAGCAGTCGAACTGAGCACCCGTGCGGGCGAACGGCCCGCACGCGGCACCGTCTGAGCGCGCGAGGCGGGTGACCGGCCTCCCGACGCGCGCCATGCGTTTGCAGGCGTGAACCGGCGGTATTCGGCCGATTGCGCCCGGCGTCCATCGTCCACAGTCGGCCATCGCCGATCCGAGGTGGACTCATGCGCTTCTTCAATCAGATGATGTGGCTGGCCAGTGTGCCGGCAGGGCTGTTTGCGATCTCTGGAGCGGTGGGCCTGTGGGGCCAATTCGACACGCGGGCCACCTTCGACCAGATCGAGCGCAACGAGGCCCGGGTGGCCCGGGATCTCAGCGACATCTACGCGCACGGGTTGCAGACGGGCCAGGCCCTGCGCAACATCGTGCTCGACCCGGCCAACCCCAAGGCCTACGACAACCTCAAGGATGCCGACGCCGCGCTGGCCAGCACCGTTGGCGCGCTGCAGCAGCACGCCGGCACCGGCGACGCCAAGGCGGCAGCCCAGCGGGTGGCCGACCTGCGAACCGCCCACCGCGCCGCCCAGACGCGAGTGCTGGACCTGACCAAGAGCGACCTGCCGGCAGCCACCAAGCTGCTGGTGTCGGACGAGACCCCGGCCTGGCGCACCTTGCGCGCCGAGGTCATGGGACAGGCCAAGGCGGCCCGCGAGTCGGCCGCTCGCGCCATCGCCGACGGCCAGGCACGCTCGCTGCAGACCATCCAGGCCAGCATCGCGCTGGCCGGACTGGCCTGCGTGACCGCCGGCGTGTTCCTGTGGATGCAGCGGCGCCAGTTGCGCCGCATCCTCGGCGGCGATCCCGAGGACGTGGGCGTTGCGGCCCAGGCGCTGGCGCAAGGCGACCTGGCCACGCCGGTGGGTGCCCAGGGCGGCGTGCTGCAGGCCCTGGAGACGATGCGCCGCTCGTTGCGCGAGATCGTGCAGGGCGTGCGCGTCAGCAGCCAGACCATCCTCGACTCGGCCTCCGAGATCGCCAACGGCACCAACGACCTGTCGCACCGCACCGAGCAGACCGCCGCCAACCTGCAGCAGGTGGCCTCGGCGATGGACCATGTGTCGAGCTCGGTCTCGCACACCGCCGAGACGGCCCAGCAGGCCTCGGCCATGGCAGAGGGCAACACCGCGCATGCCGACGAAGGCGGCCGGGTGATGGACGAGGTAGTGCAGGTGATGAGCAGCATCGGTTCGTCGTCCTCGCGCATCAGCGACATCATCGGCACCATCGACGGCATCGCCTTCCAGACCAACATCCTGGCGCTCAATGCGGCGGTCGAGGCCGCCCGCGCAGGCGAAGCCGGCCGCGGCTTCGCGGTGGTGGCCGCCGAGGTGCGCACGCTGGCCCAACGTTCGAGCCAGGCCTCGCGCGAGATCAAGACGCTGATCCAGGCCAGCGTCGAGCAGGTGGAGTCCGGCACCACGGTGGTCACCCGGGCCCGCGAGGCCATCGACCGCGTGGTGTCCGAGGCCGGGCATGTGCGCCAGCTGATCGGCGAGATCGCCACCGGCACGCGCGAACAGGCCGATGGCGTGCGCCAGATCGGGCAGAACACCCTGTCGCTGGACCAGAGCACGCAAGGCAATGCGGCCCTGGTGGAGCAGACCGCGGCAGCCTGCAGTTCGCTGCGCGACCAGGCCCAGGCACTCAACGACCGCGTGGCGGCCTTCCGCACCTGAGACGCTGCGGCCCCTTGAGGGCGACCTTCTCGTCGGGCCAGAGCCCCTGACAACGCCCCGGCCACACCGGGGCGTTGGCCATTACATGCGCCCCTTCCAGGGCACCAGCCGCCGCTCGACCCAGCGCATGAACAGGTCGAAGACGTAGGCCACCACGCCGATGACGACGATGCCCATGATCACGATGTCGGTGCGCAGGAAGTTGCTGGCGTTGAGCACCATCTGACCCAGACCCACGTTGGCCGCCACCATCTCGGCGGCCACCAGCGTGGTCCAGCCGAAGCCGATGGCGATGCGCATGCCCACCAGGATCTCGGGCAGCGCCGCCGGCAGGATCACGTGGCGGATCACCTGCGCATAGGTGGCGCCCATCGAGTAGGCGGCGTTGATCTGCTCCTGGCTGGCACTCTTCATGCCCGAGCGCGCGGCCAGCGCCAGCGGTGCGAAGCACGACAGGAAGATCAGCAGCACCTTGGGCAGCTCGTCGATGCCGAACCAGATGATGATCAGCGGCAGGTACGACAGCGGCGGCAGCGGCCGGTAGAACTCGATCGGCGGATCGAAGATGCCGCGTGCCACGCGGCTCATGCCCATCGCGATGCCCACCGGCACCGCGGTGACGAAGGCCAGCCAGAAGGCCGCCGCCACGCGCAGGATGCTGGCCACGAAGTGCTGCCACAGCGGCTTGTCGTTGGCCGCGCCGGTGAGGTACTCGATGAACTGCTGGGCCACCGCCTGCGGGCTGGGCAGGAACAGCGGCTTGATCCAGCCCATGTTGGTGACCAGCGCCCACAGCGCCAGCAGCACCGCGATGGTGACCACGCTGATGCGCGCGCTCGAGCCTTCGCCCGGCACCTTGAAGGCGCTGGTGCGCGGCGTCGCAGACGCCTGTGAGGCGCCGCCGCCGGGCAGCGTCACCGGCGCATCGATCTGCGACGCCATCGCGTCCTGGCGCGGCTCAGGCAACGGCGCTCTCCCGGTGGTGGATGTGCGCCAGCACCTCCTCGCGCAGGCGGATGAACTCGGGCTCGGACTTGACGCGCCGCGCATCGCCATGGGCCAGGAACTGGCGCGAGAACGGCAGGTCGTCGTAGGTGTGGCTGATGCGCCCGGGGCTGGGGCTCATCACGATCAGCCGCGTGGCCAGGAACAGCGCCTCCTCGACCGAGTGGGTGATGAAGAACACCATCTTGTTCGAGGCGCTCCAGGCGTGCAGCAGGATCTCCTGCACCTGCTCGCGGGTGAAGGCATCGAGCGCGCCCATCGGCTCGTCCATCAGCAGCACCGCCGGATCGTTGGCCAGCGCGCGGGCGATGCCCACCCGCTGCTGCATGCCGCCGGAGAGCTCGTACACCGCGCGGTCGGCGTACTTCTCCAACCCCACCAGGGCCAGCTTCTCGGCGGCGATGCGGCCGCGCGTGGCGGCATCGACGCCGCGCAGCCGCAGGCCCAGCGCCACGTTGTCGCGAACGTTGAGCCAGGGCATCAGCGCATGCTTCTGGAACACCACGCCGCGGTCGGCGCCCGGGCCCGCCACCGGCCGGCCGTCGAGCAGGATCTCGCCGGTGGACGGCGGCAGGAAGCCGGCGATGCAGTTCAGCAGCGTGGTCTTGCCGCAGCCCGAGGCGCCCAGCGCGACGACGAAATCGCCATCGCGCAGCGACAGGTTCACCGCCGACAGCGCGGCCAGCGTGCCGCCCTTGACGGCGTAGTTGACCGTCAGGTCGCGGATGTCGAGACTGGGCATCCGGATTACTTGGCCATCGCCTTCTTCACATAGGCATCGGTGACGAAGGCCTTGTAGTCGGGCTTGACCTCCTGGATGCGGCCCTGCTCCTTGAGGAACACCGCGGTGTCGGCCATGGCCTTGGCGGCGCCGCCGCCCAGCCACTTCGGGCCGGCCTGCTCGGCCGCGGCCGGGAAGCTGTACAGCGCCATCGCCGGCGGCACGTCCTTGGCATCGGCCTTGGTCCACTTGGCCACCGCCTTGACCTCGGGCGAATCAACGGTCCACTTGGCCTTGTTGGCGCGGTACTGCTCGTCGGCCTTGATCAGCGCCTTGGTCAGCGCCACCATGAAGGCCTCGTTCTCGGCCGCCCACTTGGCGTTGACGATCACGCCGTCGAAGGTGGGATAGCCCTTGGCGCCGATCGACTTGCTGCTGGCGATGGCCTTGCCGTTGCCCTTGATCTTGCTGAGCACCGGATCCCAGATGAAGGCCGCGTCGATGTCGCCGCGTTCCCAGGCGGCGGCGATCTCGGGCGGGCGCATGTTCATCACGTTGACGCCCTTGGCATCCACGCCCTCGAGCTTCATCGCCACCATCAGCTGGTAATGGCTGGTGCTGACGAAGGGCGTGGCCACCTTCTTGCCCTTGAGGTCCTTGATGCCGTTGATGCCGCTGCCGTTGCGGGCGATCAGCGCCTCGGCGTCGCCGATGTCATCGAGGATCCAGAACAGCCGGATGTCCTGGCCCTGGCTGGCCGCCGCGGTGAGCGGGCTGGAGCCGGCCTCGCCGATCTGCACGTCGCCCGAGGCCATGGCCTTGATCACGTCGCCGCCGCCGCCGAACATGCGCCAGTTGATCTTGTAGCCGGTGGCCTTCTCGAGCTCGCCGCTCTCCTGCACGATGCGCAGCGGCACCAGCATGTCCTGGTGCGCGAAGGTGACCTCCTTCTTGGCCTGCGCGAAGGCGCTGCCGGTGGCGGCCAGGGCCAGCGCGGCGATCCAGTGCGTGAACGGGCGATGCAGGGACATGGGCAAGCTCCTTCCGGGGTGAATGGTCCGGCGCTGCGGGCGCGGGGCGAAAGGCTGCAATGTGCCGTGTCGCGCCCGGCACCAAAAGCGCCAGCCTGTCGGCGACATGGAGCCAGCGCTTGCGGGTTTGCCCTTGATCGGGGTGACCCGCATCATGGCCTGCATCAGGAAGGGCGGAGGCCCGCGTCGGGCCATCGGCCCGGCCTCGACGACGGTCAGTGCGCCCGCAAGCCGCTGCTTCGCCGCTCGCCTCGAGCGGTGGCCAATTCGTCCAGCGCCCGGGCCAGCGCCTGCACGCCGGCGGCGATCTGCGCCACCGGGATCGACGACAGGCGCAGCCGGAAGTAGGGACATGGATAGGGCGGTTGCGCGAAGAACACCTCGCCGGCTTCGATCAGCACCCCATGCCGCTGGGCGATCAGGGCCAGTTCGCCCGCATCGACCCAGGCCGGCGCCTGCACCCACACCGACGCCCCGCCCTGCGGCACCTTGAAGCGCAGCTCGGGCAGGTGCAGCCGCAATGCGGCCGACAGGGCCGCCAAGCGCTCCTGCATCGCCGCATTGACCCGCCGCGCGTGCGACTCATGGTGACCGAGCGAGAGAAACAGCGCATAGGCCTGCTGCAGCAGCGTGCTCGGGTGGCGCACCATGGCATGGCGCAGCAGCCGCAACTCGGCAATCAGGGCCCGCGGCGCCACGATGTAGCCCAGGCGCAGCGCCGGCGACAGGGTCTTGGACAGCGAGCCGATGTAGATCACGCGCCCGCTTCGATCCAGGCTCTTGAGGGCCGGCATCGGCGCGCCTTCGTAAAGGCTCTCGGATTCGTAGTCGTCCTCGATGACCACGAAGTCATGCAACTCGGCGCGCTTGAGCAGCCAGTGGCGGCGTTCCAGGCTCAGCGTCGCGGTGCTCGGGCTCTGGTGCGACGGAGTGACGAACAGGTAGTCGAGTTCGGGCATGCCCTCGATGACCAGGCCTTCGTCGTCCACGGCCAGCGGCACGAGCTGGGGGCCGCGCAGCGAAAACGTGTTGCGCGCATGCGGATGGCCGGGCTCTTCCATGCCCACGCGGGTGGCGGCATCGAACAGGCTCTCGGCCAGCAGATGGTAGGAGTGCTGCGCGCCGACCGTGACCAGGATCTCCTCGGGCAACGCGAACACGCCCCGCTTGGGCAGCAGGCGCAGGCGGATCTGCTCGAGCAGCTCGGGCACGTCGTCGGTCTCGAAATCAGGCGTCCAGTGCGCGAGCTGCGCGCGGGCCAGGCTGCGCATGCAGCACTCGCGGAACTCTTCAGTCGGGAACAGTTCGGCGTCGTAGTGGCCGTAGACGAACGGGAACGGATAGGTGCGCCAACGTTCGGGCTTGGCCAGCGTGGGTTGGCCCGACAGCGAGCGCAGCACCCGGTCGCCCCAGTCCGGGGCCCGCGCCCCCAGTCCGCCGGCGGCGCCACGCGCCGGCGTCGGCGGCTCGAAGGCCGGCCCGGCCGGCGCATGGGCCGAGACGAACACCCCGCTGCGCGGCCGGGCGACGAGGAACTGCTCGTCGATCAGCTGCTGGTAGGCCGCGGTGACGGTGTTGCGCCCCAGGCCCAGCAGCCGCGACAGTTCGCGCGACGACGGCATCGGCGCGCCGGCGGGCAGCCGCCGGTCGAGGATGGCCTGCACCACGGCCAGGCGCAGCCGGGCCTGCAGCGAGAGGGCCGCATGCTCGGGCAGCGCAAACAGCTGCGCCCATTGGTGGTTAGGACTGCGTGGCATCGCGCGGGGTGTCTGGCGGCGGGGTCGTGACTGCAGGCGCGGCCCGATCGTCGGCGCCAGACATCCATTTGAGCAGCACCTGGAAGAACTTGTCCGGCTTGATCGGCTTGGTGATGAAGTCGTCCATGCCGGCGGCGAGGCAACGCTCCCGGTCCTCGGCAAAGGCGTTGGCGGTCATGGCCAGGATGGGCACGCGCGGCACGGCCGGATCGGCGCGCATGCGGCGAGTGGCCTCCAGGCCGTCCATGCGCGGCATCTGCATGTCCATCAGCACCAGGTCGACCGGGCCCTGCACGATGCGCTCCAGCGCCTGCAGGCCATCGGCCGCCTCCACCACCTTCAGGCCGGCATGCTCGAGAAAGGCCCGCGCGATCTCGCGATTGACGGCCTCGTCCTCGACCAGCAGCACGCTGCGCCCAGCATGCTCGCGGGTCAGCACCGCCTCGGCCTGCCCGAACGGCAACTTCGGATCGACCGCGCCGGGAGACAGGTCGCGCTCGAGCCGCGCGGTGAACCAGAAGGTGCTGCCCTGCCCCGGAACGCTGCTCACGCCGACATCGCCGCCCATCATGCGGGCCAGGCGCAGGTTGATGGCCAGACCCAGGCCGGTGCCGCCGTACTCGCGGGTGATCGAGCTGTCGACCTGCTCGAAGGCCGAGAACAGGCGCGACTGCTTGCCCGGTTCGATGCCGATGCCGGTGTCCTGCACCTCGAAGCGCAGCCGCACCCAGGATTCGCCGCGGGCCTGCTCGACCACCCGCACGACGATGCCGCCCGCGGCCGTGAACTTCACCGCGTTGGTCACGTAGTTCAGCAGCAGCTGCTGCAACCGCGTGGGGTCGCCCAGCAGCGGCTCGTCCAGCGGCGTCAGTTCAGTGGTCAGGCTCAGGCCCTTGGCGGCCACGCGCTCGGCCACCATCGATGCCACCTTGTCGACCATCCCGCGCACATCCAGCGTCAGGTGGTCGAGCTCGAGCTTGTTGGATTCGATCTTCGACAGGTCGAGGATCGAGTTGATGATCTCCAGCAGGTGCTCGGCGGCCATGTCGATCTTGTCGAGCTTGTCCACCTGCCCGGGCAGCAACGGGGTGCGCCGCAGCAGGTGGGCCATGCCGATCATCGCGTTCATCGGGGTGCGGATCTCATGGCTCATGTTGGCCAGGAACACGCTCTTGGCCTGGTTGGCCGCCTCGGCGGCCTGCTTGGCCAGCGTCAACGCCGCGGTGCGCTCGGCCACCAGCGCCTCGAGGTGCTGCCGGTAGCTGGCCAGCTCGGCCTCCGCACGGCGACGCTCGGTGATGTCGTGGACGATGGAGTACAGCAGCAACCGGCCATCCACCTCGATCGGCCCGGAATAGACCTCGACGGTGCACACCCGACCACCGGCCACGCGGTGCTCGAAGACGAAGTGGTTGCGCCGCTCGGACTCGGCCTGGGCCATCTCGGCATGGATGGCCTCGGCCGGCAAGGTGTTGATCTCGCTGATCCGTCGACGGCGCAGTTCGTCCAGCGACTGGCCGTAGAAGACGGTGGCAGCCTGGTTGGCATCGACGATGCGCCCATCGGCCGGCGCGATCATCAGCATCGGCACCCGCGAATTGGCGAACAGGGCCCGGTGCCGGGCCTCGCTGCGCGCCATGGCTGCCCGCTGGCGGCTCAGGCGCAGCATGACCATCGCCGCGCCGACGGCAAAGGCCAGCACCATCGCCATCACGATCAGCGCATTGCGCCGGTCACGCGCCTGGTGCTCGGCCATGCCGCCCAACACCGTGGACTCGTCCACCGCCGCCACCACCACCAGCGGCCAGGCCTCGAGCCGGCGCCATCCGAACACCAGCGGCACCCCGTCCACCGACGACTGCGCCCGGAACAGGCCCTGGGTGCCCGGCGGGGCCGCCAGGAACGGGCGGTCGGCCGGCACGGTGGCGGTCTGCGCCTCCTTGGCCTGGCGGCTGCGGGCCACGAACCGGCCATCGGGCCGCACCAGTGCCAGCAGGTCGGTCGGGTCGACCTGCAGCGTCACCAGCTTGGCCGACAGGTAGTCGGTGCGCAAGGCGATGCCGATCACCCCTCGGAAGCGCCCGAGCCCGTCCCTCAGCGGCCGGCTGACCAGCACCAGCGGCGCCTTCGACAGCACGCCGGTGAACGGCGTGCTGATGTGCATCTCGTCGCCGCCGCTCGCCTGGTGGAACCTGAACGGCTCGCGATCACCGAGGTACACCGGCGCCTGGTCAGGCCCCGACGAATAGGCCATGCGCCCGTCTTCCCCGACCACCACCGTGTACTGCAGCATGCCCTCCGGAAAAACCGCCGTCACGTCCTTCACCGCGAGGTCGACGATGCGTCGATCCGCCTGGTAGACGCTGCGCAGATGGCGCAGCGCCAGGTTCAGGCTGCGCAGCGACGCATCGATGTCCAGCGCGACGGCCTGCGTCAGCTGGGTGGCCCGGATCTCGGCGCGCTGCCGGATGCCCTGCGCCTCGATCGTCTGGTAGTCCAGCAGCAGTGCCCAGGTCGCCGCCAGCACCGCCACCGTGGCGGCAACGATGCCGGCCGCCATCCACCATGCCCGGCGCATCGCGTGCTGCGGCGTCACGGCCCGGCCCTCTTCGCAAGGGCCCCGCACGCACGCATCTCCCCGGGCGCACGCATCGCGCCCGCCAGCGGGCGTGTCGGCCCCGGCGGAGCGACATCGCCGGCAGGTTCGACAACGGCAGACATGGTGTGGTCGACCCTCAACGCGCCAGATGCCGCTCGAGCAACCCCAGCACCTGGGCCCGCGTGGGCACCTGTCCCTTGCCACCCAGGCTGCCCACCGGCCCCGAGCCGGTGATGCCCGCCAGGCCGGGCTCATGGTCGCAATAGATGCCGAGGGTCGGCTGGCCGAAGGCCGCGCCAAGGTGCGAGAAGCCGGTGTCCAGGCCGACGATCTGCCGGGCCTGACCCAGCACCGCGGCGGTGTCGGCCACCGAAAGGAACGGCGGCACCACGCCGCCGCATCCGGCCGCGATGCGCCGCGCACGCTCGCCCTCCTCGGCGCTGCCCCACAGCACCACCGGCTGCAGGCCGGCCTGCTGCAGGCGCTGGCCGACGGCGATCCAGTCGGCCTCGGGCCAGAGCTTCTCGGGCCGGCTGGCACAGGGGATCAGGGCCGCCGTCGGGCCCGCCACCGTCCAGCTGCCCGAGGGCGCGCGGATGCCGAAGTCTGGGGCGGTGGCCGGCATCGGATCACCCAGATGCGACGCGACCAGGCGGCGGCAGCGCTCCACCGCGTGCAGCGACCGGGGCACGGCGGCGCGGCGGGCATAGAACCATGCGGCCATCGGCTCGCGGATGCTGTGGCGGTCGTAGCCGGCCACCGGCCCGCGCGCCTGGCGCGCCCACAGCGCGCTCTTGAGCAGGCCCTGCAGATCGAGCACCAGGTCGTAGGGCCGGCTGGCCAGGCCGGCGCGCAGCGCGCCGATGGCCGAGCGCACCTCGGGCCGCCACAGCGCCTTGCGCCACTTGCGCCAGGCCATCGGCCACACGCGGCGCACGCCGGGATGCAGTGCGGGAATGGCGGCGAACGGCGCCTCCACCAGCCACTCGACCTCTGCCGAGGGATGGCGCTGCAGCAGATCGGTCAGTGCAGGCAGTGCATGCACCACATCGCCCATCGACGAGGTCTTGACGATCAGCAGGCGCATGGCGGGCCGGCCTGTCTTCTCAATCGACGAGCGCGGCCGTCGGGCGCATCGCTGATCACGCCCCCGGCAGGCGGGCGGCGCCCTCGGCCACCAGTGCCGGGTTGAAGCGCGCGTCGTTGTACATCTTGAACTGCCGATAGACCTTGAAGTACGCGTGCCCGGCGCGGGCCTCGGCCACCAGCGCGTCCAGGCAGCCGGCCAGGTCGGCCCGCTGCTGCTGCAGGCGCTCGAGCTTGGCACGGCTGCTGGCCAGGTGGCCGGCATCGACATCGGTGCGCAGCGTCTGCGCGCGCATCGCGTGCACCTTCAGCGCCATGATCGACAGGCGGTCGATCATGCTGCCGGCGGTCTCGCTGTTGAGGCGCGCGCCGGGCGGCACGGTGGACACCGGCGAATCGGTGCGCGCCGACGCCGCATCCACCAGCCCCAGCGCGATCAGCAGCAGCTCGTCGACGCGCTCGGTGGCATCGTTGCGGGCCTGGTTGTAGCCATCGATGGCGCGCTTGTTGGCGGCGATCTCGGCATCGGCCACCCGCGTGCGGCGGGCCAGGTCTTCCTCGGCCCACAGCAGGCTGTTGAAGCGATGGTTGGCCTGGATCCAGTGCCACAGGCCCTGCTCGTCGGCCGGCGCGGGGGCCGCCTGCGGCCAATCCGGCATGGCCAGGCAGCGGTCGTGAAGCCCGGTGATCTCGGCGGCCGTGGGAAGCTGGGCGTGCATGGTCGGGTGGCAGAATGAACGAGCGCCGATTATCGACGCTGTCCTTCCAGATCCGGCCCACGGGCCGGCCGCCGGCCCCACTTCGAACCATGCCACCTCGACCGCTGATCGTCCGGCTGTGCAACTGGGTGGGCGATGTGATCCTCGCGCTGCCCTCGCTGCGCCTGCTGGCCGATCATGGCCACTCGCTGCAGCTGTTCGGCAAGGGTTGGGCGGTGCCGCTGCTGGCCGGCGAGGCCTTCGGCGTGCACAAGCGCCGCAACGGAGTGTGGGCGAACGCCGGTGCCCTGCGCGAGCGGCGCCGCGAAGCCCTGGCCACCGATCCCGGCTTCGACCGCCGGCCCAACGCGGTGGTGCTGCCTACCTCGTTTTCCAGCGCGCTCGAGATGCGGCTGGCGGGGCTGCGGGCCATCGGCTATGCCCATGAAGGCCGCAGCCCGCTGCTTTGGCGTGCCCTGCCCGCGCCGCCCTACGAGCAGCACATGCTGATGCGCTACTGGACGCTGGCCTGCCGTTTCCTCGACATCGAGGCCGAGCCACCGGCTTCGATCGGCCTGCGCACCCACCCGGTGGACCAGGCGGCCGCCGACGGACTGCTGGCCTCGCGCGGCATCCGGCCCGGGTTCATCGTGGTGTGCCCGATGGCCGGCGGCACCTTCGAGAAGCTCGACAAGCGCTGGCCGCGCTTCGCCGAGTACTCCCAGCAGTTGCGCCGGCTCGACCGGGACATCATCGCCTGCCCGGGCCCGGGCGAGGCCTCGATCATCCGTGACCACCATCCGGGCGTGCACTCGCTCGAAGGGGTGTCGCTGGGGGTGTACGGCGGCCTGATGCGACGCGCCGCGCTGGTGGTCTCCAACGACACCGGTCCGGCTCATCTCGCCGCGGCCGTGGACGCCCCGCTGCTCAGCGTGCTGGGCCCGACCCTGCCGGAGCAATGGGCGCCCTGGGGCCCCTCGGTGCAAGTGGTGCGCCGCTGGCCCGAATGGCCGACGGTGGACGAAGTGATGGCGCGCACCCGCGAGACCCTCGCCGATTGATCCAGTTCATCGGCGGCGTCAACCACGCGGGGCAGACTCGCGTTTCAGCCCACGGGACGGTTGACGATCGCCACGAGGGCGACGGCGCCGCACCGGATGCAGGCGATCCCTCGCCTGCGGTCGTTCAACCCTGGAGGTTCTCATGTTCAAACGTTTCCTGGCCGCCCTGTTTGCGCTGGTCGCTGCCACGGCCTTCGCTGCCGTCGATGTCAACAAGGCCACGCAGGCCGAGCTCGAGGGCGTCAAGGGCATCGGCCCGGCCATCGCAGGCAAGATCCTCGATGAGCGCAAGAAGGCCAACTTCAAGGACTGGACCGACCTGGTCGACCGCGTCAAGGGCGTCGGCGAAGCCAATGCGGCCAAGTTCTCGGCCGAGGGCCTGACCGTCAACGGCCAGACCTTCAAGGGCGTGGCGGCCAAGCCCGAGGCCAAGCCTGAGGCCAAGCCCGCCGCAGCCGCCAAGGCGGCCGAGGCCAAGCCGGCTGCCGATGCGAAGCCGGCCGCCGATGCCAAGCCCGCGGCCGCAGCCGCAGCCAAGCCTGCAGCGGATGCCAAGCCCGCGGCCGACGCGAAGGCCGCGGCCAAGCCTGCCGACAAGCCGGCTGCCGATCCGAAGGCCGACAAGAAGGCCGAGGCCAAGGCCAAGGCCGATGAAGCCAAGGCCAAGCGCGACGCCGAGAAGGCCGCCAAGGCCGAGAAGAAGGCCGGGAAGGACAAGCCTGCCGCCGCCGCGTCGGCCGCAGCCTCCGGCGCCAAGAAGTAAGCCGTCGACGCCGGCACCCGTTGGGGTGCCGGGTTCTGCCCCGCACACCCGGCCCTGCGCCGGGTGTGCCGCTTTTCGGGGCTGCGATGGCCCGGCGGGCTCGGCGCCATCCGACGTCGCCCCAGCGGCGATCGCCCGGCGAAGGGCGACGGCGCCGCAAGGCGTCAACAGGCCCTAGCAGATCTGAACCGTTAGGACCACTGCCACGATTCGTGGTGTCGTCCCCGGGGCGGCGTGACCACAATCGCCCGCTCCGACACCTTCGCAGCCCCCCGATGCCCGCACCCGACTTCGACGACCCGCATCGCCCTGGGTGCGCGGACGATGCGTACGCTCGCTTTGCACGTCATGCCGCCCTGATCGAGGGGGCCTGGTCGCGCCGCTTCGACGGCCCGCCCGAGCCGGCGGTGCAGGCCGCGCTGGACGAGGTGATCGACGCACTGGACAGCGGCGCATTGCGCGTGGCCACGCAGCGCGCCGTGGGCCGCTGGCAGGTGCACGGATGGCTGCTGTACGCCGCCATCCTGTCGCTGGCCGCCCGCACCAGCCGCGTGCTGCACGCAGGCGACCTGCGCTTCATCGACCAGCCGGGCAAGCTCCACGACCTGGACGATGCCACGCTGCTGTCACGGCATTGGCGGGTGATGCCTCCGACCACGGTACGCCGCGGCTGCCACCTCGGGCGCAGCGTGGTGCTCATGCCCAGCTACCTCAGCATCGGCGTGCACATCGGCGACGGCGCCATGATCGACGGCTTCGCCAACATCGGCTCGTGCGCCCAGATCGGCCGGCGGGTGCACATCAGCACCTGCGTGGGCATCGGCGGCGTGGCCGAGCCCTTCCAGCCCCGCCCGGTGATCATCGAGGACGACTGCTTCATCGGTGCCAATTCGTCCGTCGTCGAGGGCGTGATCGTCGAGGAGGGGGCGGTGATCGGCATGGGCGTGCACCTGGGCCAGAGCACCAGGATCTTCGATCGCGAGACGGGCCGCACCAGCCACGGCCGCATCCCCGCCGGTGCGGTGGTGGTGCCCGGAACGTTGCCGGCCGCCGACGGCAGCCACAGCGTGTCGTGCGCGGTGATCGTCAAGCGGGCGGATGCCGCCACGCGCGCCAAGGTCGGCATCAACGCGCTGCTGCGGTCGTGAGACCCGCCGGGCCGACCACCGGCGCGGCGGCCGCCATGCTGTTGGCCACGCTGCTGTTCGCCCTGATGGCGATGGCGATCCGGTTCGCCTCCGCCGACTACGGCGTGGGCGAGATCGTGCTGTACCGCAGCCTCGTCACCGCGCTGCTGGCGGCGCTGGCCTGCCGGCACCAGGCCGTCGGCCTGCAGACGCCGCATGCCCGGCTGCACGCGCTGCACGCGGCCGTCGGGGCGCTGACGCTGGGCTTGTACTTCCACTCGATCACCCAGGTGCCGGTGGCCACCGCGGTGACGCTCAACTACGCGTCGTCGATCTGGCTGACGCTGCTCGTGGCGGCCGGCGTATCGGTCCAGCAGCGGGGACGGCCGATCGGGACGGCCACGCTGGGCGCCGTCGCCGTCGGCTTCGTCGGCGTGGTGCTGGTGCTGCGGCCCACGCTCGACAGCGGGCAGTGGCCCGGCGCCGCCATGGGCGCGCTGTCAGGCCTGCTGGCCGCCCTCATGTACCTGCTGGTGGGCCGGCTGTCCGGCGCCGGCGAGCCCACCTGCCGGGTGGTCTTCTACGCCGCGGTCGGTGCTGCGCTGGCTGGCGCGGGCCTGGCAGCGGCGCAGGGCTGGCATGCGCACGCGCCGCTGGGCGTGGCCTGGCTGGCCGCCGTGGCCATGCTGGGCGCGGGCGGCCAGGCACTGCTGACCCGCGCCTATGCCCGGGGCGATCCGGTGGTGGCCGCCAGCCTGCAGTACGCCGGCGTGGGCTACGCGCTGGTCATCGGCGCGGTGGTGCTGGGTGAGCCGATCACCGCCGTCGGCCTGGCCGGCATCGCGGTGATCGTCGTTGCGGCCATGGCCAGCATCCGGCTGCGCCGCGGGCTGGATGCCGGCACGCCCTGAAGCCGGTGCAGGGCCGGCCCGTCAACAACGCACGACATCACCCTTTCGAGCCTTTCTCGTGTTCGGGCCACCCGAAGAACGCCCGCACTTCGTTGCGCCGCGCCAGCGTGTCGGTCATGCCCAGCGCCATCAGCTCCTGGGTGTAGGTCGATTCGAACAGCAGGTAGCTGGCCAGCGCCGCGCCGCGCGCCGTCTCGCCACTGCCGCTCACGCCCACGCCGCGCAGCAGCGTGCGCACCGGACGCGGAAGGCGATGCTGGTGCCGCGCCGCGATGTCGTCCAGCCGCTGCGAGGGCGCAATCACCAAGGCCTGGATCGGCTTGAGCGGTGTCGCCCGCCGCGCCTCGTCGGGCAGCAGCGCCAGCGTGCGGTTGATGCGCTCCATGCGCTCGATGTCGACCGCCAGGGCGTCGAGGAAGATGTTGGACAGCGCATGGCCGGCGATCTGCGCCAGGCTCGGATAGCCCAGGTTGGCCACCTCGCGACCCGCCGGCTCGTGCATGCGGCCGGCACCGATCACCACCACGCGCTGCGCCCCCAGGTGGATGGCCGGCGAGATGGGTGCGCTCTGCCGCATCGAGCCGTCGCCGAACCACTCGAGGTGCCCGCCGCGGGCCAGTTCGCGTGACGGGAACACGAACGGAATCGCCGACGAGGCCAGCAGGTGCTCGTGCGTCAGCCGCGTGGCCTGCGCCACGCGCTGGGTGCGCGTCCAGGGCTCGATCGGCGCCGCCGATTCGTAGAAGGTCACATGCTGGCCGCTGGAGTAGCTCGAGGCGGTGATGGCCAGCGCCTGCAGCTCGCGCGAGCTCAGCAGCGCCGGCAGGCGCTCCAGCGGCACCGCCTCGCGCAGCAGATCGGCCAGCGGCGAGTTGTTCAGCAGCGAGCGCGGCCGCGCCTTGCGCCAGCGCGCCAGCACCCAGCCGATCGACAGCATCGTGAGCCACTGCGCACCGCTGCGGATCACGCCCAGTGAATCCGACCGGTAGACCTGGTCGGCGCGGAAGTGGTGCCACACGTCGACCAGCGTCTGAACCGCCTGGTCGAAGCGATCGGCGCCGCAGGCCAGCGCCGCCGAATTGATGGCGCCGGCCGAGGTGCCGGTGATCACCGCGAACGGATTGCGCCGCAGGTCGGCCCCGGTCTCGCGGCGCAAGGCCGCGATGGCCTGCAGCACGCCCACCTGGTAGGCCGCGCGCGCCCCGCCGCCGGTGAGGACCAGGCCGGTGATGGGGGTTTCGTACACGGCGGCGGCGCCTGCGCAACGTTTCAGACGATTTGCGGCCGGTCCCGGGCCTCAGCCCGCGGCCTCGTACACCACGACCGCCCGCCCCTCGTGGGCCAGCGCCTTGCAGCGCGCCAGCGCCTCGTCGCAGGGCCAGAAGCGGCCGGCATCGCCCAGGTCGAGCTCGGCGGTGGCGGTGGGCCGCGCGATCTGCAGGCGCAGGCCCAGGCCCTGCACCAGCTCGCCCTGCTCGGTGCTCTCGCGCCGCGCCGGCCAGGTGCGCACCAGGTCGGCCAGCGGCGGCACGCCGCCGTTCACCGCCATCGCCAGGTGGCGGCCGAAGCGGGCCCGCGCGGCGGGCAGGTCCCAGAGCTGGTTGATGTTCAGGCGCAGGCCGCCGGAAAAGCGGTCGGGCTGCACCTTGCCCTGCACCACCAGCAACTCGTCCTCGCGCAACCGCTCCTTGTTGGCCTCGATCAGCTCGTCGTTGATCACCGCCTCGATGGTCTCGCTGCGGTCGTCGAGCTTGAAGATGGCCACGCGGCCGCGCTGGCCGTTGACGAAGCGCAGGTCGCTGACGATGCCGGCCAGCAACTGCGGCTCGCGGCTGTCGACCAGGTCGGCGATGCGGCGCCGGCAGAACTGCCGCACCTCGGCCTCGTTCTGCTCGAACAGGTGGCCCGAGAGGTAGAAGCCGATGGCCGTCTTCTCCAGCATCAGCCGCTCGCGCACGCCCCAGGGCTCGGCCGCGGCCAGCGGCGGCTCCTGCGTGGACGAGCCGTGCGCATCGCCGCCGAAGTCGTCGAACAGCCCGCCCTGCGAGGCGTTGACCACCTGCGTGTCGGCCCAGTCGAAGGCCAGCGACACGCTGGCCAGCAGGCTGGCGCGGTCGGCGTGCAACGAATCGAAGGCACCGGCCTTGATCAGCGCCTCGACCACGCGCTTGTTGACGCGCTTGCGGTCGACGCGGGCGCAGAAGTCGAACAGGCTGTGGAACAGCCCTCCGGCCTCGCGCGCCTCGACGATGGCCTCGATCGCGCCCTGCCCCGTGCCCTTGACCGCGCCCAGCCCATAACGCACCAGCCGATCGGACACCGGCTCGAAGCGCCACACGCCGCGGTTCACGTCGGGCGGCTCGAAGGCCACGTTGAACAGCTTGGCATCGTTGAGCAACACCTTGAGCTTGTCGGTGTCGTCCATCTCGATGGTCATGTTCGCGGCGTAGAACTCCGCCGTGAAATGCACCTTGAGCCAGGCGGTGTGGTAGGCCAGCAGCGAGTACGCGGCGGCATGGCTCTTGTTGAAGCCATAGCCGGCGAACTTCTCCATCAGGTCGAAGACCTCGTCGGCCGTCTGCTGCGTGATGCCCTTCTCGGCCGCGCCGGCACGGAAGGTCTCGCGCTGCTTGGCCATCTCCTCGGGCTTCTTCTTGCCCATCGCGCGGCGCAGCAGGTCGGCGCCGCCGAGCGAGTAGCCGCCCAGCACCTGGGCGGTCTGCATCACCTGCTCCTGGTAGACCATGATGCCGTAGGTCTCCGAGAGCACGGTGGCCAGCAGCGGGTGCGGATAGACCACCTCCTCGCGGCCATGCTTGCGCGCCACGAAGCTGGGGATCAGGTCCATCGGGCCCGGACGGTACAGCGCATTCAGCGCGATCAGGTCTTCCAGCCGGCTGGGCTTGGCGTCGCGCAGCATGCCCTGCATGCCGCGCGATTCGAACTGGAACACGCTCTCGGTCAGGCCCTCGGAAAACAGCTTGTAGACGCGCGGATCATCCAGCGGAATCGTCTCGAAGCTGAAGCCGGCGCGCTCGGGGTGGCACGCGACGATGAAGTCCTTGGCCAGCTCGAGGATGGTCAGCGTGGCCAGGCCCAGGAAGTCGAACTTCACCAGGCCGATGGCCTCGACGTCGTCCTTGTCGTACTGGCTCACCGCGCTGTCGCTGCCGGGCTGCTGGTACAGCGGGCAGAAGTCGGTGATCTTGCCCGGCGCGATCAGCACGCCGCCGGCGTGCATGCCGATGTTGCGCACGATGCCCTCGACGCGCGTGGCCAGCGCCAGCAGCTCGGCCACCTCTTCCTCGGCGGCCTCGCGCTGCTCGAGCTCGGGCGCCTCCTTGCGCGCGTAGATGATGCCGCCGTCGGGGTTCTCGGGCACCTTGGCCAGCGTCACCGTCTTGCCCGGCGGCGCCGGGATCAGCTTGGCGATCGAATCCACGTGGCCGTAGCCCATGCCCAGCACGCGGCCCACGTCGCGCAGCGCGGCCTTGGCGGCCATGGTGCCGAAGGTGGCGATCTGGCTCACCGCCTCGCGGCCGTACTTGTCCTTCACATAGTCGATGACGCGGTCGCGGTTGCCCTGGCAGAAGTCGATGTCGAAGTCGGGCATCGACACCCGCTCGGGGTTGAGGAAGCGCTCGAACAGCAGGTTGTAGGCGATGGGGTCGAGGTCGGTGATCTTCAGCGAATAGGCCACCAGCGAGCCGGCGCCCGAGCCGCGGCCCGGGCCCACCGGGCAGCCGTGGTTCTTGGCCCAGTTGATGAAGTCGGACACGATCAGGAAGTAGCCCGGGAAGCCCATCTTCAGGATCACCGCGATCTCGAAATCGAGCCGCTCGACATAACGCGCACGCTCGGCGTCCCGCCTGGTCGCATCGGGGAACAGCGTGCGCAGCCGCTCCTCCAGGCCCTCGTGGCTGGCCTGGCGGAAGTAGTCCTCCATCGGCATCGGCCGGCCATCCACCAGCGGCGTGGGGAAGTCGGGCAGGTAGTTCTTGCCCATCGCCAGCGTCAGGTTGCAGCGCTTGGCGATCTGCACCGTGTTGGCGATGGCCGAGGGCACGTCGGCGAACAGCGCGCACATCTGCGCCTGGGTCTTGAAGTACTGCTCGCGGCTGAAGTGCTTGACGCGCTTGGGGTTGGCCAGCGTCTCGCCCTCGGCCACGCAGACCCGGGCCTCGTGGGCATCGTAGTCGTCGGCCTCGAGGAACTGGACCGGGTGGGTGGCCACCACCGGCAGGCCCAGATCAGCCGCCAGCGGCACCGCGGCGCGCACATGGGCTTCGTTGGTGGCCAGGCCGGCGCGTTGCAGTTCGAGATAGAACCGGCCCGGGAACAGCTTCGAGAAGCGCAGCGCCGCCGCGCGGGCACGGGCCGGATCGTCGGCCAGCAGCGCCATGCCCACCAGGCCCAGATCGGCGCCCGACAGCGCGATCAGCCCTTCGCCCAGCTCGGCCAGCCACTCCCACTTGATCCAGGCCTGGGCGCGCTGCGCGTTGCGGATCCAGCCGCGGGCCAGCATCTCGCACAGGTTGAGATAACCCTGACGGCTCTGCACCAGCAGCACCAGGCGCGAGGCCTGCTTCTCGCCGCCGCCCAGCGCCGGATCGGGCTCGACGTAGATGTCCACGCCGATGAGGGGCTTGACGCCCTTGCCGCGGCAGGCCTTGTAGAACTTGACCGCGCCGAACAGGTTGGACAGGTCGGTGATCGCCAGCGCCACCTGGCCATCGCTTCGGGCCGCGGCGGCCGCATCGTCCACGCGCAGCGTGCCATCGACGACGGAATATTCGGTGTGGGTGCGCAGGTGGACGAATGGCATCGCGGGATTGTAGGCAGCGGGCCGTCTAGCCAAGGGCCTGCGGCCCGGCGGCCATGGGCCCCGCGGCAACCCGCCCGTCCTGAGCGTTCAGCGACGCTGCAGCCACGCCCGCTCGAGCCGGCGCAGCGCATGCAGCAGCGGCAGCAGCACCACGCCCAGCCCCAGCCCCGCCGCCAGCCACGCGGGCTCGACCGGATCGAACGCGAACAGCTGCCGCACCACGGGCACCACCAGCACCACCGCCCACAGCGCCAGCGTGGCCAGCAGCAGGCGCCCGAGCAGCGGGTTGGGCCGGGTCAGCGCCCGCCACAGACGGCCGCCCAGCGAGCGGTTGACCAGGATCAGCGCCACGTTGGCGGCCACCAGCGCGGTGAAGGTGGCCGCGCGCGCCGCCGCCGGTGGCACGCCCTGCAGCGTCATCGCCGCGTGGAACACGCCGATGACGGCCAGCACCAGGGCGCCCTGTATCAGGCTGAACACGAGCAGCGACATCGACAGCAGCGGCGCACGCGGATCGCGCGGCGGCCGCTGCATCACATCGTGCTCCTCGCTCTCGGCCTCGAAGACGATCGAGCACACCGGGTCGATCAGCAGCTCGAGGAAGGCGATGTGCACCGGCATGAACACCAGCGGCCAGCCCAGCAGCAGCGGCATCAGCGTCAGCCCGGCGATGGGCACGTGCACCGCCAGCACGAAGGCCATCGCCTTGCGCAGGTTGTCGTCGATGCGCCGGCCCAGGCGCACCGCATGCACGATGGCACCGAAGTCGTCGTCCAGCAGCACCAGCGAGGCCGCCTCGCGGGCCACGTCGGTGCCGCGCGCGCCCATCGCGATGCCGATGTGCGCGGCCTTCAGCGAGGGCGCATCGTTGACGCCGTCGCCGGTCATGCCCACCACCTGGCCCTGCGCCTGCAGCACCTCCACCAGGCGCAGCTTCTGCTCGGGCCGCACCCGGGCAAACACGTTGCAGCGCTGCACCACCGCCTGCCAGCCGGCCTCGTCCAGCGCCGCCAGCTCGGGCCCGGTGACCACGCCGGCCGAGACATCCAGCCCGGCGGCCTCGGCGATGGCCAGTGCCGTGGCGCCATGGTCGCCGGTGATCATCGCCAGCCGGATGCCCGCAGCCCGGCACTCGCGCACCGCCGCCGGCACCGACGGCCGCAGCGGATCGGACAGGCCCACCAGCCCGAGGTAGCGCCACTCGAAGCCGGCGGGCGTGTCGGGCCGCGTCGATCCGCCATGCCGCGCCTGGGCCACCGCCAGCACGCGCTGGCCCTGTCGGGCCATGGCCTGGGCCTGGGCCAGCGCCTCGGCCTGCAGGTCGGGCGCCAGGCGGCACAGCGCCAGCACCGCCTCGGGCGCGCCCTTGATCGCCGCCTGCCGATCGGCCTGGCCGGGCAGTTGCCAGACATGCGTCATGGCCGGCAACTCGGCGCTCAGGCCGTATTCGTCGATGAGCGTCGCGCCGGCCGGTGCGGGCGGCTCGCGCAGCCGACGCGCCGCCAGCGCGTGCAGGGCCCGCTCCATCGGATCCACCGCATCGCGCTCGCTGGCCAGCGTGGCGGCGCGCAGCAGCGCGTCGAGGCCGGCGTCGCGGCGCACGTTCGCGCCATCGGGGCCGACGATCGCCGCATCGCCGATCTCCTGGCCGATCTCCTGGCTGATCGCCCCGCCGACCTCATCGCCGACCTCGGCGTCGGCACCGGCCGCGAACCGGGCCACGGCGCCCGCGGCCGATCGCAGCTCGGCCACCTGCATGCGGTTGAGCGTGAGCGTGCCGGTCTTGTCGGTGCACAGCACGGTGCAGGCGCCCAACGTTTCGATCGAGTTGGCTCGACGCGCCAGGACCTGCTGCCGCGCCATGCGCCAGGCGCCCATGGCCATGAACACGGTGAGGATCAGCAGGAACTCCTGCGGCAGCATCGACATCGCCAGCGTGATGCCGGCCAGCAGCGCGGCCACCCAGTCGCCGCGCATCAGCCCGTGGATCACGGTGGCGGTCAGGCTCACCGCCAGGCCCAGCGCCGAGAAGCCGCGCACCCACTGGCGCGTCTGCCTGGCCAGCGGAGAGATGGACGCGTCGATCGTGCGCAAGCTCAGCCCGATGCGGCCGATCTCCGAGCGCGCGCCGGTGGCCCGCACCTCGGCCAGGCCCTGGCCGCCGACCACCAGCGTGCCGGCGTAGACGCGACCGGCCGCGTCGGACCCGTCGCCAGCATCGGCGCCCGGCTCGGCGTCAGCCGTGGTGCCGGCCTGGTCCTTGGGCCGGGCCGGCAGCGCCGCATCCGAGGGCCCCGCAACGGCAACGCGCTTGTCCACCGGCACCGACTCGCCGGTGAGCAACGATTCATCCACCCGCAGGTCGTTGGCCTCGAGCAGCCAGCCGTCGGCGGCCACGCGGTCGCCGTCGGCCAGCAGCAGCAGGTCGCCACGCACCACCTCCCGGCCGGCGATGCGCACGCGTTCGCCCTCACGCAGCACCAGCCCGCGCGGGCTGGTGAGATCGCGCAGGGCCTCGAGCACGCGCTCGGTGCGCTGCTCCTGCGTGATGGTGATGGCCATCGTCATCGCGACGAAGGCCAGCAGCATCGCCGCCTCGCCGCCGTCGCCCATCACCAGGTACAGAGCGCCAGCGGCCACCAGCAGCTGGAACATCGGCTCGCGCGCCACCTCCAGCGCGATGCGCCACAGCGTGCGCCGCGCCGGTTGCGGCAACTCGTTCGGACCTTCGGCAGCCAGGCGCTGCGCGGCCTCGGCCTGCGACAGGCCGCGGCGGCTGGCGGCACCCCCTTCGGTCATGGCCGATCCATTCTCGGGCGATCGAGGTGCGCGATGACGACGCTCGTCAAGGCCGGCCCGATTCCTGCGGCCGGCTTGGCTTAAGAAAGCCCTAAGACGCCATCGGCACGATGACGGCACTGGAGACCTCGACCATGCCCCTGCCCCCCTCGATCCTGTTCAGATCCGCCTCTCTCAGCCTGGCCCTGTGCCTCGGCCTGGGCGCCGCCGGGCCTGCCCGCGCTGCCACGCCGGCCGACCTGCTGGCCGGCTACACCGCCCAGTCCGGCGCGCCCGCGGCACCCGAGCGCGGCCGCGCCTTCTTCACCGCACGCCACGGCAAGGAGTGGAGCTGCTCGTCGTGCCATGGCACGCCGCCCACCCAGCCCGGCAAGCACGCCGCCACCGGCAAGCCGATCGCGGCCCTGGCGCCGTCCGTCACCGCCGATCGCTTCACCGATGCCGCCAAGGCGGAGAAGTGGTTCCGCCGCAACTGCAACGACGTGCTGGGCCGCGAGTGCAGCGCCGCCGAAAAGGCCGACCTGCTGGCCTGGCTGCTGAGCCTGAAGCCCTGAGGAGCCCGACCATGACCTCTCGCCTCTCGTCCACACCGGTGGCCCGGGCGCTGCTGCTGCCCCTGGCACTCACCCTGCTCTCGCCCACCGTACGCGCCGACCGGATGCCCACCGTCACGCCGCTGCCCGCCTATCAGCAGGAGTGCGCGTCCTGCCACCTGGCCTTTGCGCCGGGCTTCCTGCCGGCGGCCTCGTGGCAACGGCTGATGGGCCAGCTCGACAAGCACTTCGGCACCGATGCCTCGCTGGACGCCGCCACGCAGACCTCCATCGCCGGTTGGCTGCAGAGCCACGCCGGCACCTACAAGCGCGTGACCGACACGCCCGCGCCGCAGGACCGCATCACCCTGTCGCCGTGGTTCGTGCGCAAGCACCGCGAAGTGGCTGCCGAGGTGTGGAAGCGCCCGGCCGTCAAGAGCGCCGCCAACTGCAGCGCCTGCCATCCGCAGGCCGAGCAAGGAGACTTCAATGAACACCGCATCCGCATCCCGCGCTAAATCGGCCACCGCCATGCCCGCCGACGGTGCAGCCACCACGGCCCATGACACGGCTGGCCTGATTCCCGTGCGAGTCTGGGACGCACCGGTGCGCGTCGCCCACTGGCTGATGGTGGCCTGCTTCGCCGGCGCCTGGCTCACTGCGGAGAGCGAGCGCTGGCGCCTGGTGCATGTGACGCTGGGCTACACGCTGGCCGCACTGGTGGTGCTGCGCATCGTCTGGGGCTTTGTCGGCACGCGGCACGCCCGCTTCGCCAGCTTCGTGCGCGGGCCGTCGGCGGTGTGGCGCTACCTGCGCAGCCTGGCGACGTCGCGACCCGAGCACCATGTGGGCCACAACCCGGCCGGCGCGCTGGCCATCCTGGCCTTGCTGGGCCTGTCGCTGCTGAGCACGGCCACCGGCTGGGTGACCTACCAGGACCTGGCCGGCGAGTGGATCGCCGAGCTGCACGAAGGCGCCGCCAGCGCGATGCTGGCCCTGGTGGCCCTGCACGTCGGCGCCGTGGTGGTGAGCAGCCGGCTGCACCGCGAGAACCTGGCCCGCTCGATGGTCACCGGCCTCAAGGCCGGACGGCCCGGCGACGGCGTGCGCCGCGTGTGGCGACCCCTGGCCGCGATGTTGCTGGTGGCGGTGCTGGGCTTCTGGGGCTGGCAATGGCAGTCGGCGCCTGATGGTGCCCCCCAGGTGTCCGAACACCGGCACTGATCAGCCACCGCACGACAATCCGCCCATGCGCATCCTGCTGGCCGAAGACGATCCGCTGCTGGGCGACGGGCTGCGTGCCGGCCTGCGCCAGGCCGGCTTCCAGGTCGACTGGGTGCGCGATGGCCGCGCCGCCGAGCGCGAACTGCGCGCCGAACCGTACGCCGCCGCGGTGCTGGACCTGGGGCTGCCGCTGCTGGATGGCATCGACGTGCTGGCCCGCGTGCGGCAGGCCGGCGTCAAGCTGCCCATCCTGGTGCTCACCGCCCGCGATGCGGTGCCCGAGCGCATCCGTGGCCTCGATCTCGGGGCCGACGACTACGTGATCAAGCCGATCGACCTGGACGAGCTGGCCGCCCGGCTGCGCGCCCTGGTGCGGCGGGCCCACGGCCAGCCGCAGGAGCTGCTGCGGGCGCAGGACCTGGTGCTCGACCCGGCTGGCCGCTCGGTGCAGCAGGGCGGCACGCCGGTGACGCTGGCCGCCCGCGAGTTCGACCTGCTGCAGGCCCTGATGCTCAACGCCGGCAGGGTGCTCAGCCGCGAGCAGCTGGAGCAGCACCTGTACAGCTGGGGCCAGGAGGTGGACAGCAATGCCATCGAGGTGCATGTGCACCACCTGCGGCGCAAGCTCGGCGCCGAGGCCATCCGCACGGTGCGTGGCGTGGGTTACCTGCTGCCGCGCGAGCCGGCGGCGTCCGGCCGATGAACGCCCCCTGGATGCGCTCGCTGCAGGGCCGGCTGACCGCGCTGGTGCTGGCCGGCGTGGCGGGCATCTGGCTGGTCACCGCGGTCGTGACCTGGCGCGACGTCTCGCACGAGCTCGACGAGCTGCTGGACAGCCACCTGGCGCAGGCCGCCGCGCTGCTGGTGGTGCAGCAGGCGGGCGAGTCGCACGACGACGATGGGCACCGGCAGGAGGCCCCGCTGCTGCATCGCTATGCCACGCAGGTGGCCTTCCAGGTGTGGCACGAGGGCCGGCTGGTGCAGCGCTCGGCCAATGCGCCGGTCACGCCCTGGCTGCCGGTGGATGCGGCGTTCAAGCGCGGCTTCCGCACGCTCGACATGGGCGGCCAGCCCTGGCGCGTGTTCGCCACCCACGGCGCCGAGCGCGACGTGCAGGTCTTCGTCGGCGAGCAGCTGAAGTCGCGTCGCTCCATCCTGTGGGCGGTGCTGCACGGCACGCTGTGGCCGCTGGCCCTGGCGCTGCCGCTGCTGGCGCTGGCGGTGTGGTGGGCGGTGCGGCGCGGCTCGGCGCCGCTGCGCCAGCTGGGGCTGCAGCTGGCCGCCCGCGATCCGCGGGCCCTGGAGCCGGTTGGGCTGGCCGATGCGCCCAGCGAAATGACACCGATGGTGAGCGCACTGAACCAGCTGTTCGCCCGCATCGCCGGGCTGATGGAGGCCGAGCGCCGCTTCACCGCCGATGCGGCGCATGAGCTGCGCACGCCCATCGCCGCGATCCGCGCCCAGGCCCAGGTGGCGCTGAACGAGACCGACGACGCCCAGCGCCGCCACGCCCTGCAGGCCACGCTGCTGGGCTGCGACCGGGCCGCGCGGCTGGTCGACCAGCTGCTGACGCTGGCGCGGGTCGAGGCCCAGGGCCTATCGTCTCCTGCGGCCCCGCCGGGTGGTGACGCCGCCGCCCCGCGCCGCACCGATCTCGCCGCGCTGGCGCGCCGCATCGCCGCCGACCTGGCGCCCGCGGCCATCGAGCGCGGGCAATCGCTGGACCTGCAGGCCCCGACACCCGCACCCATCGAGGCCGACGAGACGCTGGCCGGCGTGCTGCTGCGCAACCTGCTGGACAACGCCTCGCGCTACAGCCCGGCGGGTGCCACCCTCCGCGCCGAGGTGGCGGCACGCGAGGGCCAGGTGGTGCTGGTCATCGAGGACAGCGGGCCTGGCCTCGAGGCGGCGGATCTGGATCGCCTGGGCCAGCGCTTCTTCCGCGTGCTGGGGCAGCAGGCCCCGGGCAGCGGCCTGGGCTGGTCGATCGTGCGCCGCATCGCCGCCACCCAGGGCGCTGCCGTCGAGGTCTCGCGCTCGGTGGCGCTGGGCGGACTGAAGGTGCAGGTGAGCTGGCCGCTGGCCGGGGGCTGAGCGGTCGCGCTTGAGCCCCGTGCCCCCTATGGGCGGCGCGCCCGCGCTCCTAGAATCCGCGGCGTGACCGGCCCCATCCTCAACGTCTCCACCTATCGCTTCGTCCCGCTGGACGACCTGCCGGCGCTGCGCGAGCGGCTGCATCACGCCGCCGAATCGCGCGGCCTGAAGGGCACGGTGCTGCTGGCCGAGGAGGGCATCAACCTGTTCCTGGCCGGGCCGGTGGCCGAGGTGCGCGGCTGGCTGGACGAGCTGCGTGCCGATGCCCGCTTCGCCGGGCTGGATGCCAAGGAGAGCTTCAGCGCCGAGGTGCCGTTCAAGCGGCTGAAGGTGAAGATCAAGCGCGAGATCATCCGCATGAACATGCCGGCCATCCGCCCGATCGAAGGCCGCGCGCCGGCGGTCGATCCGGCCACGCTGGCGCGCTGGATCGAGCAGGGCCGCGACGACGACGGGCGTCCGCTGGCGATGCTGGACACGCGCAACGGCTTCGAGGTGGACGCCGGCGCGTTCGAAGGCGCGATCGACTGGCGCCTGACCCGGTTCAGCGAGTTTCCCGCCGCGCTCGAGGCCCACCGCGAGGCGCTGGCACAGCACCGCGTGGTGAGCTATTGCACCGGCGGCATCCGCTGCGAGAAGGCCGCCATCGTGATGCAGCAGATGGGGCTGGCGCACGGCGTGCAGCTCGAAGGCGGCATCCTGCGCTACTTCGAGCTCACCGGCGGCCGGGCCCCGGGCTGGCGCGGCCGCTGCTTCGTGTTCGACGAGCGCGTGGCGCTGGACGCCGGGCTGCAGCCCGAGGCCGACGCCACGGCGTGACCGGCTGGTTGCCATGCGCGCTGCCGGCCTCCTGATCCGCGTCTTCGGCGCGCTGCTGATGCTCACCGCGCTGTCGCTGCCGCTGATGCGCGCGCCCGACCGGCCGGTGGAATCGCTGGTGCAGCAGTACGCGCTGCCGCCGTCGGATTTCCTCCCGCTGCCCGGCGGCCAGCTGGTGCATGTGCGCGACGAAGGCCCGCGCGCCGATCCGGTGCCCATCGTGCTGATCCACGGCACCTCGGCCAGCCTGCACACCTGGGATGGCTGGACCCGCGCGCTGCAGGGCCAGCGGCGCGTCATCCGGCTCGACCTGCCCGGCTTCGGCCTCACCGGCCCCTATACCGGAAAGAACGCAGGCCGGGCCTACCATGCCTCGGAGGATGCGCGCTTCACGCTGCAGGTGCTGGATGCGATGGGTGTGCAGCGCTTCGTGGCCGCCGGCAACTCGCTGGGCGGCGAGGTGGCGTGGCGGCTGGCCGCCCTGGCCCCGCAGCGGGTGGAGCGCCTGATCCTGGTGGACGCCGCCGGCTACCGCTTCGAGCCGGCCTCGGTGCCGCTGGGCTGGCGCCTGGCCAAGGTGCCGGTGGCCAGCCGGCTGTTCGAGATGTTCCTGCCGCGGCCGATGATCGTGTCCGGGCTGGTGGATGTGTACGGCGACCCCAAGCGCATCACCGATGAGCTGGTCACCCGCTACTACGACCTGACGCTGCGCGAAGGCAACCGGCGCGCGCTGGCCGAGCGCCTGCGGCAGACCGACCGCGGCCGCGACGAGGCGCTGATCGCCACGCTGAAGCTGCCCACGCTGATCCTGTGGGGCGGACGCGACCGGCTCATCGACCCGGCGTTCGCCCAGCGCTTCGAGAAGGACATCGCCGGCAGCCAGCGGGTGATGTTCGAGGCCCTGGGCCATGTGCCGCATGAAGAGGATGCCGCGGCCTCGGTGGCCCCGGTGCGTCGGTTCCTGGGGCTGTCGGAGCAGGGCCTCGACGCGGCGGATGGCAGCCGGCCCTACACGCCGGCCGCCCGTCGGTGATCACCCCGCCGGGCCCATCAATCCGATGGCTCGATCAAAGCCGGCCAGCCGTGGGAACACCTCGTCCACCGTGGCGGCATCCGCGCCATACCAGGCGGCCAGCTCGCCGCCGAGCTGGTCGACCGAGGTGGTGGGCAGCCACACGCCCTGGCCGATGTCGTCGGGCCCGCCCAGCACCGCCTCGGGCATGCGGCCCACGATGCGGCCTCCGCGCACCGCACCACCCACCACCCAGTGATGGGCGCCCCAGCCGTGATCGGTGCCCGCGCCGTTGCTGGCCAGCGTGCGACCGAAATCGCTGGCGGTGAACAGAGTCACCTGCCGGCTCACACCCAGTTCCACCATCGCGGCCTGAAAGGCGGCCACCGCGCCGGCGATCTCGGCAAAGCCGTCGGCCTGGCGCTGCAGCTGGTCGTCGCCATGGGTGTCGAAGCCGCCAGTGCTGCAGAAGAAGCACTGGCGCGACAGGCCCAGCGCCGAGCGTGCCGCGATGAGCCGCGCCGCCATCTGCAGTTGCCTGCCCAGCCCGGTGTCGGGAAAGGCCGTGCGCAGCGTCGAGGTGCCCAATGCCGCCGTGAGCACCCGCTGGTTCTCGATCGAGCGCCCCATCATCTCGAGCCAGGTCTGCTCGAACGGGTCGTCGCGCGATTCGGCCAGCAGGCCGTTGATCGCCCGCGACAGCGCATCGCTGCCCTTCGGATCGTAGAAGTCGAAGCCGAACCGCCCGCTCGATGAGACGCGGTAGGGCTGCAGGCTGAAGTCGCCACCCTCCCACAGGTTGCTGCCCGACAGGCCGATGGCGCTGTAACCCCGATTGGCCTGACCCGCGCTCACCAGGCGCTCGAGCAGGCGCCCGCCCCAACCGTGGCGTGCCGCCTGGTCGACCAGGCCGCTTTGCCAGGCGTTCTGCTGGTCGCTGTGCGAGAACAGCTGTGCCGGCAGGGGCACCGAGCGGGCCAGGTACTGCGCCTTGGTGGTGGGCACCACCAGCGGCCCGATGTTGGCCACCAGCGCCGCCTGACCGGCCGCCCACAGCGGCACCAGCGGCGCCAGTGCCGGGTGCGCGCCCCAGCCGGTGCCCGACAACGGCAGAAGCGACTCGCGCGCCAGCGCCAGCCGGGGCCGGGCCTGGGCATATCGCGCATGGGCGGCTGGCTCGGTGGGCACCACCATGTTGTGGGCATCGCTGCCGCCGAACATGAACAGGCAGACCAGGGCGCGGTAGTTGCTGCCACCGCCATCGCCGGTGGCCGCGGCCAGCGCCTGCCAGGGCGCGAAGGGTCCGAGCGCGGCCAGGGCCGCGGTGGACTGCAGGAAGGATCGACGGGAGTTCATCGGGGCCTCGACAGGGCTGTCCTCACTTCTGGATCACATGGTCCGGCGACATCAGCGCCAGGATCAGCGCCGCCTTGACGCGCTCCTTGCGCTCCCAGGGCTCGTTGCCGGGCAGCGCCTGCAGCAGCGTCAGCAACCGCTGCCGCGTGGCTGCACCCATCTGCAGGTCGAACAGCAGCAGGTCGAGCCGGTCGACCAGCGCGGCGCCGGTGCCAGCGGCCAGCGCCTGCAGCGGCTCGAAGTTCCAGCGCAGCGCCGAGCCGTCCCAGCCGTAGCCGCCGTTCTGCACCACCGAGGCGAAGAAGTTCAGCGAGCCGCCCACGGTGGTCTCGGTGGTGATCTGGAACTCTGGCGCCACCAGGCCGGCCAGCGCCAGTGCCCCGGGCGGCTTGAAGAAGGGCGAATAGAAATTGAACACCGTGGGTGCCAGCAGCGGGCTCTGGCCCAGCGCGTCGTCGCTGCCATCCAGATAGTGCAAGCTGTTGCGGCCGCTGGGGCTGCGCGCGTCCAGGCCGCGCAACAGCTGGGCCAGCCGCAGCACCGGCTCGCGCTGCTTGCCGAAGCCGCGCGCCGCCGGGGCCGCCTCGCCCCGTGCCTGCACATCCAGCAGCACCGCCCGCAACACTGCGCGCAGATCGCCGCGCACGCCCTGCCCGTTGTCGGCAAAGGCCGCGGCCACCCGCTGCACGTAAGCCCCGCTGGGGTTGCTGGTCACCAGGCGCTGGATGAGCTGCCGACCGATGAACGGGCCGACGTTGGGATGCTGAAAGATGCAGTCCAGCGCATCCTTCATGTCCTGCTGCGCGGTCTGGCCGGCGGGCAGCACCCGGCCGTCGAGCAGCGTCTTGCTGCCGGTGTCGTGGAACATCGACCAGGGTTGCATCGGCGTGGTCCACAAGGCCTCGACGTTGTCGTCGTGATCGTGGAAGCTTCGCTCCACCCGGTTGTCCAGCGTGCCGTAGCTCCAGCCGCTGAAGGCCTTGGCAAAGCCCTTCACCACCGCCTCGTCGTAGGTGGGGATGGTGCGTCCCTGGCCGTCCAGCTGCGGGCTGCCGTCGGGCTGGAGCTGCACCAATCCGATCGAGAACAGCTGGAGCACCTCGCGGGCGTAGTTCTCGTTGGGATGGGTGCCTTCGGCCGGGTTCGCCTTCTCGGACTCGAGCAGGTTCAGGTAGTAGCCCATCGCCGGATGCAGCGTCACCGCCTCGAGCAGCGTGCGGTAGTTGCCGAAGGCATGCTGGTTGAGCAGGTCCAGGTAGCTGCTCATCGCATGCGGCCGGATGTCGGGCGCAATGTTCGAGATGACGAAGATCTGCAGCAACGCCCAGCTCATGCGCGCGCGCAGCGGCCCGTCCTCGAACAGCCACTGCTGCCAGATGGCCTCGTAGCTCATCTCCTCGGTGGCCCGGCCCTCGGCGTGGCGCGTGCGCTGCTGCTCGAGGTAGGACAGGTGCGACGCCACCGGTGCGCTGAACTGCTGCTGCAGCCAGGCCTCGTAGCCGCTGCGCCGCAGTGCGTCGATCTCGTCCATCGAGCGCGGTCCGAAGGCGGCCTGGCTGAGGAAGCGGGCCGCGTCCCGGGCGCTGGTGGGGCTGGTGACCAGCGTCGGGGTGGCCGGTGCACCGGGCGTGGCAGGCGCCGCCGGCGAGGTGCTGCCCTCCGGGGACGGCACCGACGTGCCGCCACCGCCGCCACAAGCCGCCACGATGGTCGCCGCCGCCAACGTCACCGCAGCCACAGGCGTCGTCGGCGCTGCCTGCCACGCCTGCCCTGGTTGCTGCGAGAAGGCAGTGCGCCCGACCTGCGCCTGCGGCGCCGAGCGCGCGCCACTGGCTGCATCGGCCGGCCTCGCGGCGGGCTCCAGCGCTCGAACGTCCATGGTCGGGTCTCCGGCAATCGGTGCGGCGCCACTGTGCGCCAGCGTCACGCCGGTGTGTAACCAGCTGTCGGCGAGCAATGCGGTGCGACACGGGGCCGTGGGCCGGCGCCGCACCTGCGGGCCATCCGGACGCCCACGCGGCGGTGGGCGGCACACAGTCGGTTGCGCTTGGCACCGATGGCGTGCAATGCGCCGTTCGGCGCGCCGGCGGCACGGGCGAGGCCCTCACCCCCACAATGCACGCCTTGCCCCCGAGTCGCCGAGTCGCCCCATGACCGCCCTGCCCCTGCCCACCCACGACGACGTGCTGGCCGCCGCCGCCCGACTGCTCGGCCATGCCCATCGCACGCCGGTGATGACGTCGAAGACGCTGGACGCCGAGCTCGGTGCGCAGGTCTTCATCAAGTGCGAGAACCTGCAGCGCATGGGCGCCTTCAAGTTCCGCGGCGCCTTCAATGCGCTGTCGCGCTTCGATGCCGGCCAGCGCCAGCGCGGCGTGGTGGCCTTCTCCTCTGGCAACCATGCACAGGCCATCGCGCTGTCCGCGCGGCTGCTGGGCATGCCGGCGGTGATCGTGATGCCGCACGATGCCCCGGCCGCCAAGGTGGCGGCCACGCGCGGCTACGGCGGCGAGGTGGTGCTGTACGACCGCTACACCGAAGACCGCGAGGCCATCGGCCAGCGCCTGGCCGCCGAGCGTGGCCTGACCATGATCCCCCCCTACGACCATGCCGACGTGATCGCCGGCCAGGGCACGGCCGCGCTGGAACTGCTCGACGAGGTGGGACCGCTCGACGCCCTGTTCGTGCCCCTGGGCGGCGGCGGCCTGCTCAGCGGCACAGCGCTGGCCGTGCGCACACGGGCCCCGCGGTGCCGCCTGTATGGCGTGGAGCCCGAGGCCGGCAACGACGGCCAACGCTCATTCCGTTCGGGCGCCATCGTCCACATCGATCCGCCCACGACGCTTGCCGACGGCGCCCAGACCCAGCACCTGGGCCAGCTCACGTTCGCCATCATCCGCCGCGACGTGACCGATGTGCTCACCGCCACCGATGCCCAGCTGGTGCAGGCAATGCGCTTTCTGGCCGAGCGCATGAAGCTGGTCGCCGAGCCCACCGGCTGCCTGGGCCTGGCCGCCGTGCGTGCCGCCCAGGACACCCTGCGCGGCCAGCGCGTGGGCGTGGTGATCAGTGGCGGCAACGTCGACCTGGCCCGCTACGGTGCATGGCTGGCCGAGCCGGCGAGCCACTGATCCTTCTGCTCGAAACAGGCAGCGCTTGCTGTCGATTGGCGGGGTTCGGCACGGAGCGGACCTTCGTCGATAACTTGGAAAGCACGCGTCTGACGGTCGGCGCGGAGCGTCGGGGCGGGCGGGCCTGTTCCGCTGCGTGTCCCCCGTCGCCCTGCGGGCTCCTCCTCCTTTACCTCCGCGGAACAGGCCCGCCCACCCCGACGCTCTGACCCACCGAGGACCTTGCCGAAGGGCGTTTCGTCAGACGCCAACGATAGTTCCTGGACGAGGACATCGGGTGGCCGGCTGCCGGAGGTAAAGGAGGAGGAGCCCGCAGGGCGACGGGGGACACGCAGGCAGCCGGCTACCCGGTGGCCTCGTCCTCGCGCAGGCACATGAAGGCACTTTGAGTCGGATGACAAGTCACGCAATCGAAGCGCTCAGTGAACGCCCGCTCCGTGCCGCCAACAGACCTCGCGGTCTTCGTCTCTTATTCAAAACGTTGCATCACCGGGGCATGCCCGCGCCCCACCATCGGGGGACACGCGAGCGATAGGCCAGCCACTGCTCGCCGTGGCGGCTCGCGAGCCAGGGTTCCTCGCCCAGCACCACCCGCAGGTGAAAGCCGATGGCCACGATGATGGCATAACACGCCAACCACCTGGACGCGTCCAGCACCGTCCATCCGGCCAGCATGAGCAGCACGCAGACATACATCGGATTGCGGCTGAAGCGATACAAGCCGATCTCGACCAGATGCGCGGGCGGCGCCCATGGTGCCAGCGTGCCGCGGCCGGCCACGTAGAAGTCCCGCACGCACCACAGCAGGCCGGCCAGGCCCAGGGCCAGCAGGCCGGCGCCCGCCAGGTGCCCGTTCAGGGGCCGTCGGCCCAGGCCGGACAGCAGCGCCGGCACCGCGCCCGCCACCAGCCCCGGCAGGGCCACGAAGGCCAGCAGCGCACGCCAGAAGCCCGGTCGGTCAGAAGTGGATGCGCACGGCATCGATGACCCGGTAGTCGTCTTCGACGATGGGCATCCACGCCCATTTGTCGAAGGTGGTGCACGGGTGCGCGATGCCCAGGGCCACGCGCTCGCCCACCTGGGGCGCCGCATCGGCGTCGGCCGGTTGCCAGCGCAGGTGGGCGTGCTGGTCGTTCAGCCCGACGATCGTCCAGCTGGCCGGCACCGCCCGGGGCTCGAGGCTGCCGCGCGGGCAGCGGGCGATCGGCGTGGGCAGCGCCACGTCGTACGACAGGTCGCGCCGGCCCGCGGCCAGCAGCGCCAGGCCGGGCTCGGGGCAGGATTGCACATGCGCCCACACCTCCAGCGCCGGGCGCAGCGTGCTGTCGGCGGCGCACCCCAGCCGCCGCTCCACCACGTTGACCAGCCGCTTGTAGTGGCCATGGTCGTGCGTGATGTAGCAGCCCGAGCGCAACAGCGCGCGCACCGGCCTGCCCAGGGCCACGCGCAGCCGCGGCGCCACCAGGTCGAAGATCGCCGAGCCGCCCGCCGACACCAGCACCTCGTCATCGTCGAACCAGCCTCGCGCCGCGCAGGCCTGGGCCACCTGTTCCACCCGGTCCATCAGCGCCTGGGCATAGGGCCCGTCGGTCTCGTCCTGGCCCTTGGCGGCCAGGCCCTCATAGCACTCGATGCCCACCAGCCGCACCGCCGGGCTGTGGTGAAGCTGCTCGGCCAGGGCAAGCGCCTGGGCCTCGTCGCGGCAACCGGTACGGCCGCCCGGCACGCCGATCTCGAGCATCACCTCGAACGGTAACGATTCGGGCCGGGCGGCGGCGAAGGCCTCGATCAAGGCCAGCTGGGCTGACGAATCGACCAGGAACACCACGCGCAGGCCAGGGTCGGCCCGCCGCATGCGCTGCAGCTCGGCCAGGTCGGCCGAGGCCACCACCTGGTTGGCGATCAGCGCGCGGCGCACGCCGGCGGCCACGCCCACCCGCAGTTGCGTCACCGTGGCGAAGGTGATGCCCCAGGCACCGGCCTGGAGCTGGCGCTGGAAGAGCTGAGGCGACATCGTCGTCTTGCCATGCGGCGCGAGGTCGATGCCCCAGGCTCGCGCCTGGCCCTGCAGCCAGCCGACGTTGTGCTCCAGCGCGCTGCGCTTGATCACCGCGAGTGGCAGCGGCAGATCATCGGCCAGCACGTTCCAGCCGCGGGCGGCGATCTCGCTGCAGGTCATCGCCTGGGCATCGTGCGGATAGCCCTTCATGCCGGGCTGCAGCAGGGAGTCGTGGGGCATGGGCATCGAGGCGCGCGCAAGGCGCCGCAAGAGACAGGGGCCGATCGATTGTCCATGCCCGGCAGGAGGACTGCGGCAGCAGTCCGGCGCGAGGCCGCGACCCCACGCGTCTGATGCACCGCAAGGCCCAACGTCGAGCCACCCGCCGCGTCGCCCACCCGTTGCAGATAACCGACACCACGACCGGCCCCGCGGTGCTACTTTCGCCGCCGTTCACACCGCCACGCCGAGGATCCCGCCATGCCCCGCACGCTGATCGAGCCCTTCCGCATCAAGAGCATCGAGCCCATCCGCATGACCACGCGCACCGAGCGCGAAGCGCTGCTCGAGGCGGCCAAGCTCAATGTCTTCAAGCTGCGCGCCGAGGATGTGCTGATCGACTGGCTCACCGATTCAGGCACCGGCGCGATGTCGTCGCGCCAGTGGGGCGCCATCATGGAAGGCGACGAGAGCTACGCCGGCGCGCGCAGCTACTACCGGCTCGAGGCGGTGATCCGCGACATCACCGGCATGCCGCACTTCATTCCCACGCACCAGGGCCGCGCGGCCGAGAAGGTGCTGTTCGGCGCGGTGTGCAAGAGCGGCCAGCTGGTGCCCAACAACTGCCACTTCGACACCACCCGCGCCAACCTCGAGTTCCTCGGCGTCGAGGCGCAGGACCTGGTCATCGCCGAGGGCCTGCAACCGGCGCTGGTGCACCCGTTCAAGGGCAACATCGACCTGGCCCGCGCCGAGGCGGTGCTGCGCGAGCACGGGCAGCGCATCCCCTTCGGCATGCTCACCGTCACCAACAACACCGGCGGCGGGCAGCCGGTGAGCATGGCCAACATCCGCGCCTATTCGGCGCTGCTCAAGGCCCACGGCAAGCCGCTGATCATGGACGTGTGCCGCTTCGCCGAGAACGCCATGTTCATCAAGATGCGCGAGCCCGGCTACGAGCACACCCCCATCAAGGCCATCGTGCAGGAGATGTTCTCGTACGCCGACGGCGCGACCATGAGCGCCAAGAAGGACGGCATGGTCAACATCGGCGGCTTCATCGTGCTGCGCCACGACGACTGGATGGATGCGGCGCGCAACCTGCTGATCCTGACCGAGGGCTTCCCCACCTACGGCGGCCTGGCCGGCCGCGACCTGGAGGCCCTGGCGGTGGGCTTGCAGGAAGGCATGGACGAGGACTATCTGCGTTATCGCCTGCGCACCGCCGAGTACCTGGGCGAGCGGCTCGATGCCGCCGGCGTGGGCTTCGTACGGCCCACCGGCGGCCACGCCGTGTACATCGACGCGCGCACCGTGCTGCCCGACATGCCGGCGGCGCACTACCCCGGCTGGGCGCTGTGCAACGCGCTGTACCTCGAGGGCGGCATCCGCGGCGTCGAGATCGGCTCGGTGATGTTCGGCAGGCAACAGCCCGACGGCAGCGAGACCTACCACTCGATGGAGCTGGTGCGGCTCGCGTTCCCGCGCCGCATGTACACGCAGTCGCACTTCGACTACGCCGCCGAGGTGATCGCCGACGTGAAGAAGCACGCGGCCGCGATCCGCGGCGTTCGCATCGTGAAGCAGCCGAAGTTCCTGCGCCACTTCACCTGCGAGTGCGCGTGGGTGTGACCGCGTCCGCGTCGAACGGAGTTTCCCGATGACGATCGTTTCCCGAAGTGCCGCGCGGCGCGCCACCCGCGCGCTGCTCGCGACGGCGGTACTGCTGCCGGTGCCCGTCCGCGTCGCGTTCGCGCAGACGCCCCCCGCCGGACAGGTCAGGGGCAGCGCCACGGAGCACACGCCCGCGAGCCTCGCGGCGGCGCTCGAAGGCGCGTCGGTGTCGATCCCGGCGCGCGCGACCGGCGGCGCGCCGTTCCACGGACTGCTCGGCCAGGTGCCCGCGACGGTCGGCGGCGAGGGCCGGCGGGTGCCGGTGGTCGTGTTCCTGCACGGGTCGTCGGGCCTGTCCGACCCGATCCGGCAGTGGCAGCGCTGGCTCGCGGAGTCGCTGGGGATCGCGAGCGTCGCGCCCGACGGCATGCGGCTGCCCGATCGCATCACGTACACGTCGCCGGTGGCGCGCGACGTCTACGAGAAGGTGCACGCGATGCG
>Ga0268298_10000411_pt1 | contig 54983 bp, 56 predicted proteins | sample WWTPWeurt_MetaG_FD_194462 | JGI IMG/M metagenome (GOLD analysis project Ga0268298, IMG submission 194462) | Activated sludge microbial communities from WWTP in Nijmegen, Gelderland, Netherland - WWTP Weurt | ecosystem: Engineered > WWTP > Aerobic digester > Activated sludge | place... | reverse complement strand
TGCTATCCCCGCTTCCTTGTCCATCCCTCGCCTCACCAAATTACGAGAGTGGACGCCATTTCACGAGAGTTTACCAGCCCCCTTCATAAACTACTGATCGTGAACGATTCTTCATGCTCCGGCCCTGCGAACATCTGCTGGGATTCCATAGGAACAACTGCTGCCACCGGTACCGCCGCCCGCGGTTCGGGCGACACAAAAAAACCCCGCCGGGTGGCGGGGTCGAAGTTCTCGAAAGGGGGTTTCGAGAGGAGGGGTTCGGTACAAGGTTGCACTGTAGGCAATCCCGCCGATCATGTCTGTCGTGCTTTCGTAGCTTTGTGTAACCAGATGTTGCAGTGCGGAATGACAGCGGCCGGCAAAAGCGTGATCATGCCTTGACGTGCCGGAAACTAGTGGCACATCGTACTTGGCGATCCCACACAATTCATGGAGGAGACACCATGCAGAAGTCGCTTCACATCGATCCGGCGAAATGCACCGGATGCCTGCAGTGCGAGATGGCCTGTTCCTACGAGCACACCGGAGCCATCAATCCGTCGAAGTCCCGCATCAAGGTCTTCAATTTCGAACACGAAGGCCGCAAGGTTCCCTATACCTGCACGCAGTGTGCCGATGCCTGGTGCATGAACGCCTGCCCCGTCGACGCCATCGTCATTGATGCCGCCACCGGCGCCAAGGTGGTCAGGGAAGCGATCTGTGTCGGTTGCAAGGTATGCACGATCGCCTGCCCGTTCGGTACGGTCAATTACATGGCCGATGTCGGCAAGGTCCAGAAATGCGACCTGTGCGGCGGTGATCCGAAATGCGTCTCGGCCTGCCCGACCGCTGCCATCACCTATGTCGATGCCGACTGGACCGGTCTGGATCGCATGCGTGCCTGGGCCGCCAAGTCCAATACCGCTGCAGTAGCTGCCTGAGGAGGAAGATCATGGGATGGAACAGAAAAGTCCTGCGCGTGAACCTCACCGCCGGCACATGCACTCCCGAACCACTGAATATGAATTGGGCCAACGACTACCTGGGCTCACGCGGCCTGGCCTCGAAATACCTGGTCGAGGAGACCGACCCCAGGGTCGATCCGCTGTCACCGGACAACAAGATGATCATGGCGACCGGCCCGCTGACCGGCACGATGGCTTCGACCGGTGGGCGCTATGTCGTGGTGACCAAGGGGCCGCTGACCAATGCCATCGCCTGCTCGAATTCAGGCGGCTATTTCGGGGCAGAAATGAAGTTCGCCGGCTGGGACATGATCATTTTCGAGGGCAAGTCGCCGAAGCCGGTCTATCTCTACCTCGAGAACGACAGGGCCGAGTTGCGCGATGCCGCTCACCTGTGGGGCAAGACCTGCTGGGAAACCGAAGAAACGATCAAGGCCAGCCATCAGGATCCGTTGATCCGCATCTCGTCGATCGGCGGGGCCGGGGAGAATGGCGTCCTCTACGCCGCCATCGTCAATGACCTGCACCGCGCGGCGGGCCGCTCCGGTGTCGGTACGGTGATGGGTTCGAAGAACCTGAAGGCGGTGGCGATTCGCGGCACCCAGGGTGTTTCCGGTATCAAGGATTTCCCGGCGTTCATGGCGGCGACCAATGCCGGCAAGAAAGTTCTCGCCGACAACGCGGTAACCGGCCAGGGCTTGCCCAAGTACGGCACACAGGTGCTGATGAACGTGATCAATGAAATGGGGGCCTTGCCGACACGCAATCACCGCGACGTTCAATTCGAAGACGCTGGCAGAATTTCCGGTGAGGCGATGCACGAAAAACGCTCGACTGACGGCAAGACCCACCTGATAGCCAATGCCGCCTGCTTCGGGTGCACCATCGCCTGCGGCCGGATCTCGAAGATCGACGAGACCCATTTTAGCGTCAAGAACAGCCCAAAATACTGGGGTGCCAACGGTGGTCTCGAGTACGAGGCGGCCTGGGCGCTTGGCGCAGCCAACGGCGTCGGCGATCTGGAGGCGCTGCAATATGCCAACCTGCTGTGCAACGAGCACGGCATGGACCCGATTTCCTTCGGTGCCACGGTCGGCGCGGCGATGGAACTCCACGATCTCGGTATCCTGAGCAAGGAACAAATCGGCGTCGATGCCAGCTTCGGTTCGGCCGAGGCGCTGTGCAAGCTGGTCGAGATGACCGCCGCCGGCGAAGGTTTCGGCAAGGAGCTGGGTCTGGGCAGTGCCCGCATGTGCGCCAAGTTTGGCCGTCCCGATCTGTCGATGAGCGTCAAGGGGCAGGAATTCCCGGCCTATGACTCACGCGGAATTCAGGGCATCGGCCTCGCCTACGCCACTTCCAACCGCGGCGCCTGCCACCTACGCGGCTACACGGTTGCCTCCGAAGTGCTCGGCATCCCGGTCAAGACCGATCCGCTCGTGACCGAAGGCAAGGCCGATCTGGTCAAGGCATTCCAGGATGCGACCGGCGTCGTCGATTCGGCCGGCATCTGTGTCTTCACCACCTTTGCCTGGACACTGGCCGACATTCAGCCGCAGATTCAGGCCGCCTGCGAAGGCGACTGGTCGATGGACAAGCTCAATCTGGTTGGCGAGCGCATCTGGAACATGGAGCGCAATTACAACCTGGCAGCCGGACTCACGGCAAGGGACGACGACCTGCCGCCGCGCCTGAAGACCGAAGCAGCCAGGACCGGACCGGCCAAGGGCATGGTCAATGGCATCGACAAGATGCGGCCGGAGTACTACAAGGTGCGTGGCTGGACCGCGGAAGGCGTGCCGGAAAGCGCGACGCTGGAGCGCCTGGGACTCTAAGCAGCAAGAAGGCAAGCATGCGGGGTCGCGGCACTGGCCGCCGCCCCGCTTTTCTTTTCCAACCGGAGAGGGCAAGCATGAAGCACATCATTCTCGGCAACGGGCCGGCTGGCGTGGTGGCCGCCGAAACCCTGCGCCGCGTCTCCCCGGCCGACGAAATCCTGCTCGTCGGCAACGAGGACGAGCCACCCTATTCGCGGATGGCCATTCCCTATCTGCTGGAAGGCGATATCGACGAGAGTGGAACCTATCTGCGCAAGGCTGACGATCATTTCGCAGCGCTTGGCATCGGACAGCACCGTGGACGGGCAGTTGCGGTCAACAGCGAAAAACAGACGATTCTGTTCGACGACGGCCATTTCGAGTCGTATGACCGCCTGCTGATCGCGACCGGATCGCACCCGGTGCGGCCGCCGATTCCCGGTATCGACCTGCCGGCGGTGCAGACCTGCTGGACGCTCGAGGATGCACGGGCAATCGCGGATCTGGCACGTCCGGGCTCGCGCGTGCTGCAACTCGGTGCCGGCTTCATAGGCTGCATCATCATGGAGTCTCTGGTCAAGCGCGGCGTGCACCTGACCGTCGTCGAGCTCGGCGACCGCATGGTGCCGCGCATGATGACGCCGGAGGCGGGCAGCATGATCAAGCGCTGGGTCGAGAAGCAGGGCGTGCGCGTGGTCACCGGAGCCGGCGTTGAACGCATCGAAGAAGGCGCCAGCGCGCCGCTGACGGTGACCCTGACGACCGGCGACCAGATCGACTGCGAACTGCTGATCGTCGCTGCCGGCGTCGCTCCCAATGTGGCCTTCCTAGACGGTGCCGATGTCCATGTGGCCAAGGGGGTTCTGGTCGACGACACCATGCAGACGTCGGTCCCCGGGATCTATGCGGCCGGCGACGTGGCCGAGGCGCCCGACCTTTTCTCCGGCCGTCACCTGGTGGCGGCGATCCAGCCCAACGCCGCCGACCAGGCGCGCATCGCGGCGCTCAACATGGCCGGGCAAGCGGCCCGGATGAGTGGTGTCCTGGCCATCAACGTGCTCGATTCGATGGGCATGATTTCATCGTCGTTCGGCGAATGGCAGGGCGTCTCCGGTGGCGAGGGCGTCGAGCGGACAGACGAGGCAAGGGGTCGGTACATCAGCCTGCAGTTCAGCGACGACGTTCTCGTCGGCGCGACGGCGATCGGCCTGACAGATCATGTCGGCGCCCTGCGCGGACTGATTCAGGCGAGGACAAGACTGGGTCCGTGGAAGCAGAGGCTGCTGGAAACCCCGACGCGCTTTGTTGAGGCTTTCATCGCCTGCCAGCGCCCCAACAGCTGAGCCAGTGCGGGTTACGGTCAAGCTCTACGCGACCCTCGGCGATTACCTGCCGGCCGGCAGCAGGAACAATCGTGTGGAAGTCGTGGCCGCGGAGGATGCTTCGGTCAGCACGGTTCTCGCGCCTTTCGCGCTACCGCCACGACTGACCCATCTGGTACTCATCAATGGCGTCTTCGTGCCACCGGCGGAACGGGCGACCAGTTTCCTCAAGGAAGGCGACACGCTGGCTGTCTGGCCGCCGATCGCCGGTGGCTGACGGACCGTTTCCCTGGAGCCGGAACCGGACCCGGCTCATGAGCAGCACGGCTGGAGAGTTCCAGCGCGCCATGGTCAAGACATTCGGCGATGCTGTAACCGAAGAAGGCGGCGGGCTGCTGGTCGTCGACGGAAATGTTCGCCTGCACTTTGCATTGATCAGCGAAACTCCGCGTCAGATCGGTGCGCTGCAACTTTGTGCCCTGCGCGTCGTCATCAGCGTGCAGGGGGGCGACGAAGAAGCTGTTTCCAGCCTGCTCGCCAGGATTGACCGGGCGACTCAGCGGGGGGGCGGTTAGTCGGCGATCCGGCAGATCTCGACAACCCGCAACGGCACCTGGTAATCAGCGGCCAGCTGGGCTCTCGCTGCATCCTCGATCGGTTGACCTTCGCGGGCGACAACGTTGCGCGCGCCACCCTAGTTCATCGGGATACCGCAGCGGTCCTGGGTGATGCGATAGTCGATCTTGACTTTCATTTCGGCTTCCCCTTCAGGCTCGTGTTGCACCCACGAGCAAGTGTAGCCATCTCCGTCCCGCAGCAACATGAAGCGTTTCACGCTTGGCATACGGAAACCCCGAGGGAATGCAGACAATTGCTGCAGCCCCCTGCGCGACCTGCCTCGGCGCGGCTTGGACAAACCTGCCGCCATCGCACCCTTCGTGTTCCAGACCCGGGCGCCCGATTAGGCAGCGCCTGGCCGGGTAATGTAGGCAGCGATATCGACGCTGTCGATTTGTTCGGGTTTCATGAAGCGCTCGGCGTACTCGCGGTAGATCCCGGAGCGCAAGAATAGATCGAACAGTTCGGGATCAATATGCTGGTCTATTTTCATGAACGACATGATCTTAATCGCCTCGGAAAGCGTCTTGCCCTTCTTGTAGGGGCGGTCGATGGCGGTGAGCGCCTCGAAAATGTCGGCGATCGCCATCATGCGTGCGACCGGACTCATTTCGTCTCTCACCAGTCGTCTTGGATAGCCAGTGCCATCCATCTTTTCGTGGTGACCGGCGGCGATTTCCGGAACGTTGCGCAAGTGCTTCGGAAAGGGAAGCTGGGTCAGCATGATCAGGGTCTGCACGATGTGCTCGTTGATCTTGTAGCGCTCTTCCTCGGATAGGGTGCCGCGGGCGACGCCAAGGTTGTAGAGCTCGCCCTTGTTGTACAGGGCCTCCGGCACATCCAGGCGGAAGCCCCATTTGTTCTCGGCGGGCATCCGGTCACGCGGCGCGCGTTCGAAGACATGCTCGGGGCGGTCAGCCAGAAGAGGCTCGATCACCGGCAGAGCGGGTGCCGGGGTGCGCGCTTTGCGCTCCTTCTCCTCGTGCGAAATGCCGATCCGGTCATCTAGCGTCCGGGTCCATGTCTGTGCGGCGATTTCCTTCAGTCGTTCCTGTTTTTCCGGTGCCATGAATTCGCCACCCTCATTGCAGCCGGCCACAAAGGCATAGTCGTCGTCGAGCCCGGCCAGCTTCCGTGCAAGTTCGGCGCGAGCCTCGACTTCCGGCTTGCCGCCGGCGATGGCTTTCAGGCAGGCGATTTCGGCATCGCGCTTCAACACCTCGAAGCGCATGCGCACCTCGTGGATGCGGTCGTACAGGGTTTCCAGCTTGGTTGCCTTGTCAACCACATATTCCGGTGTCGTCACCTTGCCGCAGTCGTGCAGCCAGGCGGCCACGTGCACCGCTTCCCATTCCTCCTCGCCAAGCTGGAAATCCTTGAATGGCCCACTGTTTTCGGCACAGGCGGCGCGCGCCAGCATCTTGGTCAGTTCCGGAACGCGGGCACAGTGGCCGCCCGTGTAGGCGCTCTTAGCGTCGATCGCCCCGGCGATCAACTGGATGAAGGCTTCGAACAGCATCTTCTGAGCCTTGATCAATTCCTTGCTCTCGAGCGAGACGGCGACCGACCCGGACAGCGCCGCGACAAAGCTGAGGCGCGCCGGGTCCGTATCGTCACGGCGCAGCAACAGCATGGCGCCGACCAGATTGTGCTGGCGGTTGAGCAGCGGCACGGCGATGGCATCAGTCGCTTCCGTGCTCTCGAGAATCTTTTCCAGGCCGAGGGCGCGCACGTCTTCGTCAGTCAGGCGGGCGGCGCGCGCAGTGCCGGCGCTCAAGGCATCACCCAACAGCGGGCCGGCCGCCTGCGGGTCGACGTTCGAAGCGCTGGCCGGCAACGGCGTCGAGTCCGCACTCAGGGCCGCTGCCGGGACCAGACGGTCGCCGTCGGTCAGGTACAGAATGCCGGCATCGGCATCAGCGGCTGGGAGCGTCTCGGTCAGCAGGCGGGGCAGTAGCTTGTCGAAATCGTTTTCGGCGGCGACCGCCATGCTGATGTCAAGAAAGCGCCTGATCGTCCGCTTCATGCTCCCCATGGTGACGGTCAGGTCATTGACCTCGAGAACGAGGGAATTGACGTTGATCGGCTGCGAGAACTCGAAGCGACGAATGGCTTCCGCCTCCCCGGCCAGTTGCCGCAGCGGACCGGAGATGTTCCGCGCCAGAAGCCAGGTTATCGGAATTGCAAAGAGGATTACCAGAATCGTCGCAATCAGTGAGTGGCGGATCAGCCGTTCTGCGGAGGCCATAAGTTCGTCATCGGGTATTGCGGTCATCAAGAAAAGCTGGCCTGCCCCTTCCAGTCTGACGGGGTGGATCGACGCGTGCCAGTCGGTGCCATCGACCTTCAGCGCAAGACTCCGGGACGCCGCTTCGTCGAAATGCGCCAGATGCGCTGCCAGTCGGGCGAACACGGGAATCCCGAGGTCGGCAACATTCGTCTGCACCGGAATGCCGTTTACCATCGTCACAGCCTTCGCCGCATCCTCGAAGCCAACTGTCTTGCCCTGCTCATTGACCAGCACGATCTGGGTGCCCGGCGTGACCTTTTGTCTGGCCAGTGATTGGCCTATCGTTCCCAGCCGGATGTCGGCACCGACCACCGCGTCCCCCTTGTTCGCTCGGTTGGCGATCGTCGTTCCAAGGCTCTGGGTGGTATAGAACACGTACGGGGCGGTCTTGATCTGTCCTTCGGCAGCCATCGCCGCCTTGTACCAGCCCCGGGTGCGCGGATCGAAAGCGGTTGCAGAGTCGGGCGGATTGTCGCTGCGTAATTCCTTCAGCCCGGCATCAAGGAAAATGTAGCGGCCGCGCGATTCACCGTTTTTGTGGACGATGCTCTGGACCATGAAGGCGGTTTGCGCCGGGGCGTCGAAGGTCCGGCCATCGGCTTCGTCCCAGATCCGGCGAACCATGAAGAAATCGCCGTTGCCATAGCCGACATAGAGCGAGGTGAGTGCGCTTGAGTTGTTCAGCGCCTCGCGCATGAAGCCGACATTCTGCAGGCGCTGCTCGAGCGAAGTGGCCTGGGTGATCCCGTCGTAGCTGAGAAGACGGGCCGCCATCTCGGCGGGGCCGATGATGTTGGAAAACTCGCACACGGTTTCCCTGCCGATCCGGGCATTCAGTTCGCTGGCCGTGGTTTCTAGGATCTCGCTGCTGATCCGGTAGCCAAGCCCGCCGATGACGCCGCCGACCAGCAGGATCAGGGCGATGAACAGCGTGGAGATATGAACATGGAGCGGGAAGCGGTGTGTCATGATGGCGGCCTCGCAAAACCGGGAATCTGAATACTACGCCCAACCGGGGCCGGGTATAAACTGGCCTCCCGTTCCAATCAGGACTGCCTGCAGCATGCGCCAGACCATCAGCTTCGTCACCCTCGGGGTCAGTGATCTCGCCCGCAGCCGCGCCTTCTATGCGGCGCTTGGCTGGCGCGAATCTTCAGCCAGTCAGCCCGGGATTGCCTTCTTCAAGGCCGGCAGCATCGTCCTCGGCCTCTTTCAGCGCGATGCACTGGCCGAGGATGCCAATGTCTCCGCTGCCGGCACCGGTTTTCCGGGGTTCACGCTGGCCCACAATGTCGACTCAGAGACAGCCGTGGACAAACTGCTGGCCGAAGCGGTTGTTGCCGGCGCACGACTTGCCCGGCCCGCCGACAAGGTGTTCTGGGGCGGCTACCGCGGTTACTTTGCCGACCCCGACGGTTTTCTCTGGGAGATCTGCTGGAACCCGTTCTTCCCGCTCGATGACCAAGGACATGTCCAGTTGCCGGAATAGCCGCCGAACCGTTAGTCCTTTACCTTGTCAATGCGCCCCAGTTCTTCACGGGTATTGATATTCTCGAATGCCTCGGCCTCGTCGTCGAACGCGACTTCGACCACATTCAGCGTCGCGTGCCAGCCAGCCACACTGCGTTCACCACCCGCCAGAAAGGCGGTCAGGTGCGGCAGCAGGTCGCGCTTGCACAAGCAGAATACCGGATGTGCACGCTCGGCCGTGCGGGCGATGGCGACATCGGCGCCGGTTGTCCCCCATGACCCAAGGCCACCTTGAGGGGACTTCGTTCCGGGCGCGGTCAACGCCGAAAGAAGCCGTGAAATCAGATCGCCTGGCAGGAAGGGCGAATCGCAGGGCACGGTCGCGACCAGCGGGTGCGCGGCGGCCTCCAGCGCCGCGTGCAGGCCAGCCAGCGGACCGGCGAAGCCGGCAATGCGGTCGCCTAGGACACGGTGGCCAAGGGCGGCGTAACGCCCACCGTTGCGGTTGGCGCTGATCAGCAGTTCATCGACCTGTGGCGCCAGGCGTTCCACCACCCAGGCCGCCAGCGGCCGCCCGCGCAGTTCCTCGAGGCCCTTGTCGCTGCCGCCCATCCGGCGGCCAAGGCCGCCGGCCAGAACGACACCCGTTATTTTTTCGTTCATCCCGGTGAAGGGCTCCGCTGATGGAAACAGGAAACAGCGGCCAGTTTAACCCGGCAATCAATCTCCGGTTCGGCCCGCAGCCAAATGCCAGCCCCGGTGGTATCCTCGCAACGCCCGGTGGGTCACCGACCATCGGGGTTGCCAAGCCTGAATCCATGACCTCGACCCTGCTGGAAGCGCTCAGCTTGTTGGGCAGCTTCGACCATCGCCTGCTCGACATTGTCCTGCTCTCGTTGCAGGTGAGTCTCTCCGCGCTCGCCATCGGTACGCTGGTCGGCCTGCCCATCGGCGCCTGGCTGGCGGTGGCGGAGTTTCGGGGGCGCGGGGCGCTGATCGTCGTCCTCAATGCGCTGATGGGGCTGCCGTCGGTGGTCGTCGGCGTCATCGTCTATCTCGCGCTGTCGCGCAGCGGGCCCTTTGGCAGCTACGGGCTGCTCTTCTCGCCGGCCGCGATGATTACCGCCCAGAGCGTGCTGGTCGTACCGCTGATCGCCGCCGTTACGCGGCAGATCGTCGAAGATGCCTGGAGGGAATATGCGCCGGAATTTTCGCTGATCGGGCTCACGCGTTCACAGTCGGTGCTCCTGCTGCTCGCCGACTGTCGCTTCTCATTGACCGTCGCGACACTGGCCGGGCTCGGGCGGGCAATGTCCGAAGTCGGCGCGGTGATGATCGTCGGCGGCAACATCGATGGCTATACGCGGGTCATGACAACGGCGATCGCGCTGGAAACCAGCAAGGGCGATCTGGCGCTGTCGATTGCCCTGGGCATCGTCCTGATGTCGGTCATCGTCGCCCTCAACGTCGCCGCGCACCATGTCCGCTGCTGGGCGGCGCGGAGGTACGGCTGATGTTCCCGCTGCGTCTGGCCGGGCTGCGCTTCGCCCCCGACGGGCGGACTGTCCTTGCCGGGCTCGACCTCGAACTGTCGGGCGAGGGGATCAGCGTCGTCCTCGGCCCCAACGGTGCCGGCAAGACCCTGTTGCTGCGCCTGCTCGCCGGGCTGCTGCCGGCACACGGCGGGTCGATTTTTTGGGGCAACTCGGCGCGGCCCGATGGCCGTCTGGCGATGGTCTTCCAGCAGCCGATGCTGCTGCGCCTCTCGGTGCTGACCAATGTCGAGTTCGCGCTGCGGCCGCAGGCGCTCAGCCCCGCCGAACGCAAGACGCGGACGATGGAGGTGCTGGAGCGCGTCGGCCTCGCCCATCGCGTCCGTGATTGCGCGCGCTTGCTCTCGGGCGGCGAACGCCAGCGCCTGGCGCTGGCTCGCGCCTGGGCGATGCGCCCGCGGCTGCTGCTGCTCGACGAGCCGACCGCCAGCCTCGACCCGACCGCGACCGATGCTGTCGAGCGCATCATCCGCGAAATCCGCACCGAAGGCGCCAAGGTGCTGATGACGACGCACAATCTCGGGCAGGCCACCCGGCTCGCCGACGACATCATCTTTCTGGCGGAGGGCCGCGTGCAGGAGCACGAACCGGCGCAACGCTTTTTCGCCCACCCCCAATCGCCGGCGGCGCGGGCTTTCATGCAAGGAGAACTGCCATGGCGCATCGCTTTCGCTCATTGATGCTTGTCCTCGGCCTGCTGGCCGGCCCGGTTCACGCCGAGGAAACGCTGGTCGTCGCGTCGACCACGTCGACCGAGCAGTCCGGCCTGTTCGGCTGGATTTTGCCCAGGTTCGAGCAGTCGACCGCGATCAAGGTGCGCGTCGTCGCCGTCGGCACCGGCCAGGCGCTTGACATCGGCCGCCGCGGTGATGCCGACGTGCTGCTTGTGCATGACCGTGCCGCCGAGGACAAGTTTGTCGCCGAAGGTTATGGCAGCTACCGCCAGGACGTGATGGTCAACGACTTCGTCTTCATCGGGCCGAAGGATGACCCGGCGAAAATCCGCAATGCCGGCAGTGCGCTGAATGCCCTGAAGGCGATCGCCGCCAGCGGCCAGCCGTTCATCTCGCGCGGCGACAAGAGCGGCACGCACGCCGCCGAACTGCGCCTGTGGAAGGAGGCCGGTGTCGATCCGAAGGGGCTGGCCAGCTACAAGGAGACCGGCAGCGGGATGGGCCCGACACTGAACATGGCGGCGGCGACCAATGCCTATACGTTGTCGGACCGGGCCACGTGGTATGCCTTCAGGAATCGTCGCGACCTCGAACTGGTGCTCGCCGGCGACCCGGTGCTCTTCAACCCTTATGGCGTGATTCCGGTGAATCCGGCGCGCCATCCGCATGTCAAAAAAGATGCCGCCGAGCGCTTCGCCCGGTGGCTGACCTCGCCGGCCGGCCAGGAAGCGATTGCCAGCTTCCGCGCCGACGGCCAGCAGGTCTTCTTCCCCAATGCCAAGAAATGACGCCATGACCGATAGCTCCTCCTGTGTTTCGCGCGCTCCCGAAAATCGCACCCTGTCCGCCGCCGAGGCGCGCGATCGCATGCTGGCGGAAGTCGTGCCGATCGCCGGCCGGGAATTCCTGCCAGTGCGGGGCGCGCTCGGGCGCATCCTGGCTAGCGACATCGTCGCCCCGCACGATGTCCCGGCGCATGACAACTCGGCGATGGACGGCTACGCGGTGCACTTCGCCGGCCTTGCCGCCACCGGCGAAACCCGGCTGACCGTCGTCGGCCGCGCGTTTGCCGGCAGTGCATTCTCGGGACTCGTCGGCAAGGGACAGGCGGTGCGCATCATGACCGGCGCCGTGCTGCCGGCAGGCGCGGATACCGTCATCGTCCAAGAGGTGGCGCGGCTCGAGGATGGCGTCGTGATCGTTCCCGGCGGCCAGCGGCAGGGCCAGAACACCCGCCGCGCCGGCGAGGATCTGGCGCGAGGTGCCATCGCCTTGCCCGTCGGCAAGCGTATCGGCCCGGCCGAACTGGGGCTGATCGCCTCGCTCGGCATTGCCGAAGTCGAGGTCAGGCGGCGCCTGCGCGTCGCCTTCTTCTCGACCGGCGACGAACTGGCATCGATCGGCAAGCCACTGGCGCCGGGCGAGGTGTACGACAGCAACCGCTACACGTTGCATGGCCTGCTGACCCGGCTCGGTGCGGACATCATCGACCTCGGCGTCGTTCCCGATCGTCCGGAAGCACTCGAAGCGACGCTCGCCGAAGCCGCGCAGGTGGCCGATGCGATCATCACCACCGGCGGCGTCTCGGTCGGCGAGGCCGATTTCGTCCGCGACATTCTCGACAAGCTGGGCGAGGTCAGCTTCTGGAAACTCAACATCAAGCCCGGCCGCCCGATGGCCTTCGGCAGGGTCGGCAAGGCCTGGCTGTTCGGGCTGCCCGGCAATCCCGTGGCGGTTATGGTCAGCTACACGCAGTTCGCACTCGACGCGCTGCTGCGCCTCTCCGGCCTCGACCCGCTGCCGGAGCGCCCGCTGCTGACCGTCGCCGCCGGCAATGCGATCAGGAAACAGCCGGGACGCCGCGAATACCTGCGCGGGCAGGTTGTCGCGGTCGACGGCCGCTGGCAGGTCAAAATCACCGGCAACCAGGGATCGGGAGTGCTGCGCTCGATGTCGGAGGCCAACTGTTTCGTCGTGCTGCCGGAGGAGTGCGCCGGAGTGGATGCCGGCGACAGCGTGCAGGTGCAGTTGTTCGACGGGCTGTAGCCGTGGTCAGTCGGCCATTTCGACCTGGCCGCTGACGGTCGTCGTCACCAGGCTTTCGCCCGGTTCCATCGGCACTGGCGGCGCCGCCGCCATCTCGGCCACCATGGCGCGGCCGGCCCGCGGCATCGGCGGCATCTGGCCGCTCTGATGGATGCTCAAGTGACGAATCGTGTACGGCTTGCCGAGCACCTCGGCGACGACCGCGGCGCGCTGGCGAAAGGCACCAATGGCCTCGCGCGTCGCTTCGTCCTCGACCTTCCGGCGCGTCTCCGGCGTCGGCAGTTGATTGACGTCGCTGACCACCAGCCGCATCTGCTGCAACTGCCCAAGCAACTCGGAAACCCCAGCCGCGTCGCGCGATTCGAGAATCAGTTCCGAGCGGACGCGCCAGCTTTCTATCTTCTGGTTCTGCGAATAGACCGGGAAGGTGCTCTGGTGGCCGCTCTTGATCGAGATTCCCGGCCTCGCCTTGATGACCTTGAGGCCTTCGGCGACGTCCTGATTGACCCGGCGCGCCAGTTCGCCCGGGTTGCTGCCGCTGGCCTCGGCGGAAACCGTGGCGCGCACCATGTCGTTTGCCGCCGGGCGGCTTGCTTCGGCCGTCAGGTCGACGGTGGTGCCGGCGCCGGCAGCCGTGCACAGCAGCATGCCGGTCAGCAGCGTGAGGGTGGTTTTGCGCGCGGCGTTCATCTTTCTGCCGTGTCGCCTTGCAGTTCGCCGACAATGCGCTCGCAATGCGCGATGTGGCGCATCGCCACGGTATTGACCGACCAGTAGCCGATCCCGGCGGCGACGACCTGGCCGGCAATCGGCACCAGCCGCGCAGCCTGCATCGTCGTCAGGCGCAGGCCGACGATGCGGACGATGCGCCCGATCAGCACCGGCGTCGTCAGGCGCGCAGCGAGGGTACCTCCGGCGCCGGCGAGCAGGCGATAGACGAGCGCCTGGCGCTGGCTGGAGAGCCTGCCGATCTGGTCCTCGCTGAGGCCGAAATGCTCGTTGATGCGATTAATCAGCCGGGTCATCAATGCGAGGTCGGTCGCCAGGTCGATTCCCGGAATCGGGATCAGGGAAGTCGCCGCCGCCAGCGCCGCCCGGCGGCGGGCCATGGCGCGGCACTCCCGGCGCAACCCCTCGGTCGGATTGCTCACGGGCGCGTCTACCCACGCGGCATCGGCGGCAGCGGCAGTCATGTCGTACGCCCCCCGCTCAGGAGCCGCCCGATTGGCCGGCGCACACCTTGCCGTAGATGACGAGCAGCAGGATGGCGACGACGACCGAGGCGATGAAGCCGGCGCCCTCCCCCGCCTGATACCAGCCAAGGAACTGGCCGATGACGCCGGCAAGGAGGGAGCCGGCGATGCCGAGGAGAACGGTGGCGATGAAGCCCATGTTTTCCTTGCCCGGATGCAGCAGTTTGGCCAGCACGCCGATGACGAAGCCAAGCACGATGGTCCACAAGATGCCCATGATCGAAACCCCTCAAGGTGAAAATACTGTGCGCAAATTCCCTCTCGATATTAGCGCGCCATTTCGTGACTCAACGTAGTGTTTCGTAAGACTGTGTAACCGGAGGCGAGGTTCAACGGGTCCTCGTTAGAACAGCCGCCGGTGTCTGATAGCGCCGGGGGCGTGCGAGAGCAGTGTCGATATCACGAGGATCGCCCAGAACATCGGGAGCGCCCCGGACGGGTACGCCGCCATGACGGCGACCAGCGCGAGCTTGGCCAGCACCCCGAATCCGGCGACTTCCCGGAGGTGCGCCGGGTTCGCCCAGGCATCGCCGGCGAACATGGCAAGCCCGGAGATCAGCGTCAGCCAGGCACCGGCAGTGACGTTCCCGGCGCCGAGCAGCCCCGCGCCGAGCAGAATGATTCCGGAAAGATGGACGGTGCGCAGGCTCAGGTTGAGCCAGCGTCGGCCGGGGAAATCGCGGACATTGTCACGTTGCTTGAGCATGACAACGTGGACCGGTATAAGATTGCGCATTATGTCCGAACTCGAACTGCTTGCCGAACGTCTCGGCCGCGAGTTGCTGAACCGCGGAGAAAGGCTGGCGACTGCGGAATCCTGCACCGGCGGCTGGGCCGCGCAGGCGGTGACGGCCGTTGCCGGGAGTTCCGCCTGGTTCGATCGCGGATTCGTGACCTACTCGAATGACGCCAAGGTGGAAATGCTGGGCGTGCCGGTAACGACGCTGGAACGCCACGGCGCGGTTTCCGAGGCTACCGCCCGGGCGATGGCGCAGGGTGCCCTGAAGCACAGTCGCGGCGACTGGGCGTTGGCCATTACCGGGATCGCCGGCCCGACCGGCGGGATGCCGGGCAAGCCGGTAGGCATGGTCTGCCTCGCTTGGGCGCAGCGCAACGGGGGTTGCGAGGCCCTGACCTGCCAGTTTGCCGGCACCCGCACCGAGGTTCGCCAGCAGGCGGTGCGTCTGGCGCTGAGCGGCACGCTCAAGCGGGTGATGGCGGCAACTCTGATGGCCTGAGCGGCTGGCGCGGTCGACAGCGCCATAGCCCGATATTCGATGCGTGGTGCGGACCAGCACTGCCCGGCGTCTGGCGCAGGCCAGTAGCGCTAACGCCTCGATCAGCGGGCGGGTGCACGACGAGGTCACGATAGCCAGCGACCTCCGTGACGTCGCGGCGCTTCCGGCGACATCTTCCGATTCCATTTCCTCAACCCGGCAGCGGCTCGAACAGCGCCGCGAGATCGTCGGTGCCAAACTTGAGCTCGATGCCGCGATCCTCGGAAAGAATGCCGGCCGCCAGTTCGGCCTTTCTTTCCTGCAGCGCGAGAATTTTTTCCTCGATGCTGCCGCTGACGATCAGCTTGTAGACGAACACCGGCTTGTCCTGGCCGAGGCGGTGGGCGCGGTCGGTCGCCTGGTTTTCGACGGCCGGGTTCCACCACGGGTCGTAGTGGATCACGGTATCGGCGGCTGTCAGGTTGAGCCCGACCCCGCCGGCCTTCAGGCTGATCAGGAAGATCGGCACTTCGCCGGCCTGGAAGCTCCTGATCGGGGCTTCGCGGTCGTTCGTATCGCCGGTGAGCAGCGCATAGTCAAGACTGATGGCCCTGAGTTCCTCCTCGATCAGCGCCAGCATGCTGGTGAATTGCGAAAAAACGAGGATGCGCCTGCCTTCATCGACCAGTTCCGGAAGCATCGCCATCAGCAGGTCGAGCTTGGCGCGTTCCTTGACCTTGCGCGCTGAACCGGCCTTGACCAGGCGCGGGTCGCAGCAGACCTGGCGCAGCTTCAGGAGCGCGTCGAGGATGACGATCTGGCTGCGGCTGAACCCCTTGCTGGCGATTTCGTCGCGCACCTTGACATCCATCGCCGCGCGTACCGTCTCGTAGAGATCGCGTTGTCCGCCTTCGAGTTCGACATTGCGCACGATGATGGTCTTGGGCGGCAATTCCTGCGCGACATCTTCCTTCTTGCGGCGGAGGATGAAGGGACGGATGCGACGGGCGAGCAGCTCGCGACGCCGGCCGTCGTTCTGCTTTTCGATCGGCGTCCGCCAGTGCCTGGCGAACTGTCGGCCGCCACCGAGAAAACCGGGCAGCAGGAAATCGAACTGGCTCCACAACTCGCCGAGATGATTTTCAAGCGGCGTGCCGGTCAGGCACAGGCGGTGCCGGGTAGCGATCTTGCGCACGGCTTCGGCGCCGCGGCTCTGGACGTTCTTGACGGTCTGTGCTTCGTCGAGGATCAGCAGGTGGTAGCTGTACTGCATCAGCGCGTCGGCATCCCGCCAGAGCAGTGGGTAGGTGGTCAGGATCACGTCGTGCCTGGGGATTTCGGCAAAACGACCCTTGCGCTCCGGACCGTGCAGGGAAAGTACCGAGAGATCGGGAGCAAAGCGCGCGGCTTCGTGCTTCCAGTTGAAGATCAGCGAGGTCGGCAGGACGATCAACGCCGGCCGGTCGAGGCGGCCCGCTTCCTTTTCGAGCAGCAGGTGGGCCAGCGTCTGTGCCGTCTTGCCGAGACCCATGTCGTCGGCGAGGATGCCCGAGAGGTTCTGCTCACGCAGGAACTGCAGCCAGGCCAGGCCTTCCTTCTGATAGTCGCGCAATTCGAGGCGCAGACCGGCCGGCGAATCGATGCTGGTGATGCCCTGGGCGGCGCGTAACTGGTCGGCGAGCGCCAGGATGTCGCCTTGGCCCTTGAACTGCCAGCGGCTCGTGTCGTTGAGCTCGGCCAGGCGCGGCGCGTCGAAGCGCGAGACGCGCAGGGTGTCGCCGCCGCTGAAACCGTCGAAGAGATCGATCAGCGTCGCCGCCAGCGGCTTGATGCGGCTGGCCGGGACGCGGATGCGCTGGCGTAGCGGCGTCTGCAACTCGACCGGCTCGTCGTCGGCAATGGCATCGATCAGCACGCTGTCCAGCCAGCGGGTGTCGCGGCGGAACAGCGAGGCAAGCAGCGGGGCGAGTGCCAGGCGCTGCCCATCGACGATGATGCCCATGTCGAGATCGAACCAGCCGTTGTCGGACGCGACGAGATCGGCCTCCCAGCCATCGACTTCAAGCAGGTGGTGGCGGAAATCGCTCGGGCAGTCCACCTGCCAGCCGGCGGAACGTAACGCATCGCGGCCCTCGCGCATGAAGACCATCCAGGCGGGTTCGCTGGACAGGCCGTAGATGCCCTCCCGCGGGCGGCCGAAGGTATCGAGGGTGTGCGACGGGATCCTTTCGAAACCGGCCGCGGTCAACGCCTGCAACGCCGCCATTTCCGCATCGGGGCGGCGCTTGAGGTGGACCGTCTCGCCTTCCGGCAGCGTCACGAATTCGTGGCTTTCGCCGGCCGGGACATCGACATCGGCGTAGCGGAAAAACGGCCGCGCGACATCGAAGAAGTCGCCAGCGAGGCTGCTTCCGTAACTGCGCCAGGCGCGGTTACCGTGGGTCTGGATGGTGTCGAGCTGCAAGACTGCCTGCAGCGGCGCGTCGACTACGCGCAGGTGTTCCGCTGCATCTTCGAGTGGCTTGGGCAGATCGGGGGCGACCTCTGCCAGGGTTTGCGCGACAACACCGGCTTCCTTTGCCGAAAGCGGCGGCAGGCTGAACAGTCGGCTGACCACCGCCGGGTTACCGGCAACCTCGAGCGGGCCGGCCTCTCCCTCGGAAAGATCGACATACCAGGGCGGCTGCAGCGGAATGATCAGCGCCGCTGCCGGCTGGGCGATCAGGTAAGGCCGCTGCTGGCCACGGGCGTCGACACGCCAGCCAACCCGGGCCGGGCGCCGTTCACCTTCGCCAAGTGGCAAGCCGTCGCCATTGTCTGCGTAGAGCCGGCCACTGGCCACCAGGCGTTCCAGCGCCTGGGCGCCATGCCGGGGCCCGAGGCCGAAGGCGCGCAGGCCGGTTTCATGCAGACGATCGGCCCAGAGGGCGCGCAGGATGCCCAAGTCATCCTCGTTGACAAACTGCGGCGCACTGAGCAATGCGCGCTCGATATTCCACCACTCCTCGGCGCTGTCGGGAAATTTTCCCTTGGCAATTTCGACCCCGAAATGGCGCTGATCGGGAGTCCATTTGAGCATGTAGAAAAGTTGCTGGCGGGCGCCGGACGGACGCGCCTTCTTCTTGGCGACGGCAATCGAAGCGCGCCGTAGATCCGCGACCCACGACAAGACACCGGGGCTGACACGATCCGGTCTGCCACGCTCGTCGATAGCGCGCAGCAGCATGGCAGCAACATGCTTGCAATGACTGCCGACAGGACAGCTGCAGTTGCTGAACAACAGCGGCACGCCCTGCCTCCCGGTGACCAGCTTCGCCATTGCCTGGTAGGGCTTGCGGGCGCTGCCGGGAACCGTTGCGCGGACTAGTTCGGGGGTGACCTCGAGGTCCTGCACGACGTCTACATAGCTGCGCGCCTTGTCCAGCTCGCGCTGGCCCAGCCAGTCAATCAGGTTTTTCTCGGTACAAGTGTCGAGCGTAGGGGGGAGCATGAAAAATTCAGTGAATCAGCAGGGCGATCAGCGCTGCCAGCAGCAGTGCAATGGCGGCCAGCCAGCGGCTTTGCTGTTTCTGGGCGGCGATCAGGCGTTCGAGTTGCGGTTGCAGATCAGCAGCCGGTTTACGCGCCAGCGCCTGGTGAATCAGGCGCGGCAGCTGCGGCACTGTCCGCGCGAGATGGGGGGATTCCTGCTGGAACGCACGCAGCAGACCGCGCTGGCCGATCTGTTCGCTCATCCAGCGCTCGAGGAAGGGTTTGGCCGTCGTCCACAGATCAAGTTCCGGGTCGAGCTGGCGACCAAGGCCCTCGATATTCAGCAGCGTCTTCTGCAGCATGACGAGCTGCGGCTGGATCTCGACGTTGAACCGGCGCGACGTCTGGAACAGGCGGAGAAGGACCTTGCCAAACGAAATGTCCTTCAGCGGGCGGTCAAAAACGGGCTCGCAGACCGCACGAATGGCCGACTCGAATTCATCGACCCGGGTGTCCTTGGGCGCCCAGCCGGACTCGATGTGCGCCTCGGCGACGCGCTTGTAGTCGCGGCGGAAGAAGGCGAGGAAATTCTGCGCCAGATAGTTCTTGTCGCTGTCGGTCAACGTCCCGACGATGCCGAAATCGAGAGCGATGTAGCGGCCGTCCGGGGCGACGAAGATGTTGCCCGGATGCATGTCGGCATGGAAGAAACCATCGCGGAAAACCTGCGTAAAAAAGATCTCGACGCCGGCTGCCGACAGCTTCGGCAGGCTTATCCCGTCGGCGCGCAGCCTCTCGATCTGCGAGATCGGCGTGCCCTTCATGCGCTCCATGACCATGACGGTCGGCGTGCAGTGGTCCCAGTAAACCTCAGGCACGATAAGCAGTGTCGAGTTGGCGAAGTTGCGGCGCAACTGCGACGCGTTGGCGGCCTCGCGCATCAGATCGAGTTCGTCGCGCAGATACTTGGCGAACTCGGCGACCACCTCGCGCGGCTTCAGGCGACGGGCATCCGACCACAGTCTTTCGAGCAGGACGGCAAAGGTATCGAGCAGCGCGATGTCGTGATCGATGACCGAAAGCATGTTCGGGCGCAGGATCTTGACCGCGACTTCGTGACCGCCATCCTCTTCCTTCAGCCGGGCAAAGTGAACCTGGGCGATCGAGGCCGAAGCGACCGGTACCGGGTCGAACTCGGCAAACACGTCGCTTGCCGGACGGTGATACGCCTTCTCGATCTCCGCCAACGCCAGATGCGAATCGAATGGCGGCACGCGATCCTGCAGCTTCGCGAGTTCGTCGGCGATGTCGGTCGGCAACAAGTCGCGGCGGGTCGACAGCACCTGACCGAACTTGACGAAGATCGGCCCCAGCGCCTCCAGCGCCATGCGCAGCCTTGCCGCCCGTGGCGCGGAAAGATCGCGCCAGAACTGCAACGAATTGGCAGCGCGAACGAGACGCCCGCTCGGCTCGAGTTCGAGCACCATTTCGTCCAACCCGAAGCGGCTGGCAACAGACGCGATCTTGAGCAGACGGAAAAGACGCATGGGCGGCAGGCAGCGCGGACTGGCCACGCAAACGGCTAAACGGGCATGTTAACACGCAGCGGGAAAGTTCACATCCTCAAAGCCATCACCGACGCAGATAGCGAAGACCAGGAGGCGGGAAAGCCTTCCCCCTCGACGACTTCGGCCTCCCGTTGCTCCCGGGCGATCATGGCCGGCCAGCCCTTTGCAGCAAGGTCACCATCACCTCGCTCAGGCGAATGCGCCCGCCTGAATGAAGGCCATGACGCTAAACACTGCCCCCACGGCGCCGAGCAGAACCATCAGGCCATAGAAACTGTTGCGCATCCGCTCCCCCTTGAGAATCAGGCTGACGGCCCCCATCACCAGGCAGATCTGCAGGAAGAAAGTGGCAATGTCGAAGGTATCCCCGGCAGCGCCGAGAGCCTTCGTTTCCGCTTCCCATTCCCTGGCCCCTTTGACCTGGCCCAGCTTGCCGTCTTCCTCAAGAACCCAGTTCTCCTGCCCAACCGCTTTCGAGCCAAGCAGGATCTCCTTGCGCTCCTTCTGGTAACGTCCGATGTCCGCATCGAGACTGGACAGCAGGTTGCCCATTTTGCCCTCGGCTTCGGGCGGGATCACTCGCGAATCCAGCAGGATCCGGAGAAGGTCCCGCTGGCCTTCGACCAGTGACTGCTTGATCCCCTTCGCCTGATACCACTCGAAGGCATTGGCTTTCTGGTTGTGGGCGATGATCTCGTCATCGCCATACTTGCCCGCCCCGAGATCGGTGATCGCCAGCACCGCGGCCAGAATCGCCAGTGTCAGGCCGCAGATCATCTCGAAGGTACTGGACCTCTCGTCATCGTCGCTCATCGTATATCTCCTCTCGCAATGGAAAACGTGGGGGGCAATTCTAACCAAGCATGGCGATCTGGTGTGCCCAATCCGGTTCCGGCCCGCAATCGCGTCCGGTCTGTCAGGACCGCTCGACCCACCGGCAGGAATCCCGGCTAATGGTCAGGCCCGTCAGGCCGGTCGCGGACATCAACAGCCATTCGACCGCCGAAGCTGCCCGACCGGTCAAGACTGACAAGAGAGACATTGGGACAGTCAAGCTGAGCTTCCAGAAAGCTGCTTTTCACCAATACCCGCTTCCGTCGCATTGCTGACGGCGGGGCGCAAGACCTGAGCAGCTGTTGAGGGTCGTCTCCCGCCCCTCTCACAGCCTCGTCAACACTGCAATCGCCTGGACAGCACTTTAAGGGGTGTTCCGGCCGGCCATAATGGCCCGTGTTTGTTTGATTCCCGTCAATCTGCCGGTACACTTGCGCGTTCATAATTTGCCGCTGATTTCTTTCGGTTTTTTGCCCCCTGATGCTCGAAGCAGACAATCTGGAATGCGTGCGCGGCGAGCGCCGCCTGTTCGCAGGCCTCGGCTTTCGGCTGGAAGCGGGGGAACTGCTTTATCTGCAGGGCAGGAATGGTTCCGGCAAGACCAGTCTGCTGCGCATGCTGATCGGGCTGCTGCCGCCGGAAGCCGGCGAAATCCGCTGGAAAGGGGAGTCGATCAAGGCGCTCGCCGACGAATTTCGCGCCGACCTCTGCTATCTCGGCCACCTGAATGCAATCAAGGAAGAGTTGACCCCGCTGGAAAACCTGCTGGCCGCCGCCCGGCTCGCCGACGAGGCGCTTTCCGAGGACGACGCGCTCGATGCGCTGGAGCAGGTCGGCCTCGCCGGCCGCGAGGACCTCGCCTGCAAGTATCTCTCCCAGGGCCAGAAGCGGCGTGTCGCGCTTGCGCGCCTGGTCAAGGAAAAGCGCCCCCTGTGGATCCTCGATGAACCCTTCGTCGCCCTCGACCTTGCTGCGGTCGACTGGCTGGCGGGCATCATTTCCGCCCACCTGCAGCGCGGTGGCCTGGCGGTAATGACGACGCACCAACTGGTCGACATTCCTGCCGGCACCGTGCGCGAACTGCGGCTTTCCTGATGTTCAGGATTGTCATGGCAGTCGTCGGCCGCGACCTCAAGCTGGCCATGCGCCGGCAGGCGGACATCGTTTCCGCGCTGTTCTTCTTCGTCATCGTCGTCAGCCTCTTCCCGCTCGGCATCGGACCGGAACCCGACCTGCTGCGCAAGCTCGCCCCCGGCGTGCTGTGGGTCGCCGCGCTGTTGGCCACCATGCTGTCGCTGCCCCGGCTGTTCGCCGATGATTATCGCGACGGCACGCTCGAACAACTGGCGCTGGCACCGCACCCACTCGGGCTGATCGTTACCGGAAAAGTGATCGCTCACTGGCTGGTTTCCGGCCTGCCGCTGGCGCTGATCGCGCCGGTGCTCGGGGTCCAGTTCGACCTCTCGGCCGACGCACTGCTTGTCCTCACCGGCGCCATCCTGATCGGCACCCCGGCACTGTCCGGCATCGGTGCCATCGGCGCCGCGCTGACGCTCGGCTTGCGTGGCGGCGGCGTGCTGCTTTCGCTGCTCGTGCTGCCCCTTTATATCCCGGTGTTAATATTCGGCGCTGGCGCAGTCGATGCGACGGTGACCGGCCTCGGGGGGGAGGGTCATCTGTCATTGCTTGCCGCGCTCACTTCTGCCTCACTCGGCTTCGCCCCCTGGGCATCGGCCGCCGCCTTGAAGATCGCCCTCGAATGAAAGACCGCTTCAACCTCTACCGCTTCGCCTCGCCGGCCACCTTCTATCCGCTGGCCGGCGAGCTGATTCCCTACTTCGCCGCCGTCTCGGTCGTTTTCGGGCTCGCCGGCCTGTGGCTCGGCATGCTGGTCGCGCCGACCGATTTCCAGCAGGGCGAGGGCTACCGGATCATCTTCATCCACGTCCCGGCCTCCTGGATGTCGATGTTCATCTATCTGGTGATGGCCTTCTGGGCGGCCATCGGTCTCGCCTTCAATACCCGCCTGTCGGGCATGATGGCGCAGGCACTGGCGCCGACCGGCGCGCTGATGGCCTTCCTCTCGCTATGGACCGGCGCCCTGTGGGGCAAGCCGATGTGGGGCACGTGGTGGGTCTGGGATGCGCGGCTGACCTCGGAACTGATCCTGCTCTTCCTCTACATCGGCTACATGGCGCTGACCGCGGCCATCGACGATACGCGCCGCGCCGACAAGGCCGGCGGCCTGTTGCTGCTGGTCGGTGTGGTCAACATCCCGATCATCTACTTTTCGGTGAAATGGTGGAACACGCTGCACCAGGGCTCCAGTGTCAATCTCGCCAAGTCGTCGATGGCGACCACGATGTTGTGGGGCATGCTGCTGATGGCCATGTGTTTCTGGATGTACTCGATCGCCATCGCCTTCATGCGCGTGCGCACCATCATGCTCGAACGCGAGCGCCATACCGACTGGGTCAAGGCGCTGCTCGCCGGAGGCGAAAAGTGATCCACTGGAACAGTCTTTCCGACTTCATCGCCATGGGCGGCTACGGTTTCTACGTCTGGGGCTCGTTCGGCGTCACCGTGTTGATCATGACGATTGAACCGATCATGGTCGCCCGCAATCGAAAGACCACCATTGCCCGCTTGAAGCGCCAGCTTCGAGCCGAAAACAGGAACACCGCTGAATGAAATCCCGTCACAAGAAACTCGCGCTGATCAGTGGCGCGCTGGCCGTTATCGGCATCATCGCAGCGCTGGTTCTCAATGCACTGAACAGCAATATCGCCCTCTACATCTCGCCGTCCGACGTTGCTGCCGGCAAAGCGCCGCAGGGCAAGGTCTTCCGCATCGGCGGCCTAGTCAAGGACGGCAGTCTGCAGCGGCAGTCTGATGGCGTCACCATGGCCTTCATAGTGACCGACACCGAGAAGGACATCCTGGTCAACTACAAGGGCATCCTCCCCGACCTGTTCAAGGAGGGCAAAGGCGTCGTCGCCCAGGGCAGGATGACCGAGGCCGGCACCTTTGCCGCCAACGAGGTACTGGCCAAGCACGACGAAAACTACATGCCGCCGGAAGCCGCCAAAGCCGTCGGCGATGCGCAGTCGCGGGCGGCGGGCAAACATGTCTCCCCGTCCTCTGGCGACCAGCCGAAAGCGAGCTACTGAGCATGATTCCCGAACTCGGCCATTTCGCACTCATCCTGGCGACGCTGGTCGCCCTGGTACTCGGCACGCTGCCGCTGATCGGCGCCCACCACAATCGGATGACCTGGGTCGCGCTGGCCCGTCCGGCGGCGTCGGCGATGGCGCTGCTCATCACCTTCGCCTTTGCCTGCCTGACGCAGGCTTTCGTGACCAGCGACTTTTCGGTGCTTTACGTTGCCCAGCACTCGAATTCGCTGCTGCCGATCCAGTATCGCGTCGCCGCCGTCTGGGGCGGACATGAAGGCTCGCTGCTGCTGTGGATGCTGATGCTGAGCTGGTGGGCCTTCGCCGTTGCCATGCTGTCGCGCCAGCTGCCCGACGTCATGGTTGCCCGCGTCCTCGGCACTCTCGGGCTCGTCGCCTTCGGCTTCCTGCTGTTCATCCTGATCACTTCCAGCCCGTTCGAACGCCTGCTGCCCGGCGCCGAGGAGGGGAAGGACCTGAATCCGCTGCTCCAGGATTTCGGGCTGGTCATCCATCCGCCGCTGCTCTACATGGGCTACGTCGGCTTCTCCGTGGCGTTCGCCTTCGCCATCGCCGCCCTGCTCTCCGGCCAGCTCGACGCCGCCTGGGCGCGCTGGTCGCGGCCGTGGACGATGGCCGCCTGGTGCTTCCTGACCCTCGGTATCGCGATGGGCTCGTGGTGGGCCTACTACGAACTGGGCTGGGGCGGCTGGTGGTTCTGGGACCCGGTCGAAAACGCCTCGTTCATGCCGTGGCTGGTCGGCACGGCGCTGATCCACAGCCTGGCCGTCACCGAAAAGCGCGGCAGCTTCAAGAACTGGACCGTGCTGCTGGCAATTTCCGCCTTCTCGCTGTCGCTGCTCGGCACTTTCCTCGTGCGTTCCGGCGTTCTGACCTCGGTCCATGCCTTCGCCACCGACCCGCGGCGCGGCATCTTCATCCTGATCTTCCTGGTCGCCGTGATCGGCAGCTCGCTCGCCCTCTTTGCCTGGCGCGCCCCCAAGGTCGGCCTTGGCGGCCGCTTCGGGCTGGTTTCGCGCGAATCGCTGCTGCTGACCAACAACGTGCTGCTCGTCGTCGCCTGCGCCACCGTGCTTCTCGGGACGCTCTACCCGCTGCTGATCGACGCGCTGGGTGTTGGCAAGATTTCGGTCGGGCCACCCTACTTCAATGCCGTCTTCGTGCCGGTCATGGCGCCCGTCCTTTTCCTGATGGGCATCGCTCCGTTTGCCCGCTGGAAGGAAGCGTCGATCGGCGAAATCCTGCGTACCCTGCGCTGGGCGTTCTCCGCGGCACTGGTCGTCGCCACCGCCCTGCCCTTCGTTTATGGCTCGTGGACGGCGTTGACCGCGCTCGGCCTGCTGCTTGCGGCCTGGGTCACGCTGTCGTCAATCCTTAATTTCGTCCAGCGCGTCCGCCATACCCAGGGCGGTCTATCCTTCCTGGGCGCCGCTCTGAAGCAGCCACGCAGCTTCGTCGGCATGAACGTCGCCCACATCGGCATTGCCGTCTTTGTCGTCGGCGTCACCATGGTCAGCAGCTTTCAGGAAGAAAAGGACGTCAAGATGGCGCCCGGCGAGAGTGTCGACGTCGCCGGCCATCACTTCACCTTCAACGGCGTGAAGGCGGTGGAGGGCCCGAATTACATGGCGGCGCAGGGTGACTTCGACCTGTCGGTCAATGGCAAGCTGGTGCGCAAGATGAATCCCGAGAAGCGCAGTTACGTCTCGTCTTCGATGCCGATGACCGAAGCCGCCATCGATGCCGGTTTCCTGCGTGACGTCTATGTCTCGCTCGGCGAACCGATCGACCGCGACAAGCCGGAAGGCGAGTGGGCGGTACGCGTCTATTACAAACCCTTTGTCGACTGGATCTGGGGCGGCTGCATCCTGATGGCGCTCGGCGGCCTTCTCGCCATGCTCGATCGCCGTTACCGCGTCAAGACGCGCGCCTCTTCTACTGCCGCCACCCCGGCTGGAACCCAAAACGCATGAACCGTTATTACTGGATTCTCGGCGGCTTTGCCGCCCTTGTCGCCTTGCTCGCGGTCGGCCTCAACCTCAACCCGCGCGACGTGCCTTCACCGCTGGTCGGCAAGCCGGCCCCAGCCTTCAACCTGACCGTGCTTGCGACTCCGGACAAGACGCTCGGCCCGAAGGACCTGCAGGGCAAGGTCTGGCTGCTCAACGTCTGGGCTTCGTGGTGCGTTTCATGCCGGGCCGAACACCCGATTCTGGTCGAGTTCTCAAAGAAGGTCGACGTGCCGCTGGTCGGCCTCAACTACAAGGAAGTGCGCGGCGACGGCGGCTTCGACATGAGCAAGATGAGCGCCGATGACGAAAGGAAGCTCGCCTTCCAGCGCGCCAACAAGTGGCTGGCCGACCATGGCGACCCGTACAAGCTGACGGTCATGGATCTCGACGGCCGCGTCGGCATCGACTACGGCGTCTACGGCGTGCCGGAAACCTACGTCATCGACAAGGCCGGCGTCATCCGCATGAAACACACCGGGCCGATCACGCCGGATGTGCTCGCCCGCAAGATCATGCCGCTGCTGGCGGATCTGAACAAATGATCATTCGCGCGCTGATCGTCGTCATCATTTTTGCCTGTTTTTTCGGGTCGACCGCAGCAGTCGCCTCAAGCACGACCGAGGCCGCCCTCGCGGCCGACCCCGTCGCCGAGAAGCGCTTGCAAGTCCTTTCCGAGGAACTGCGCTGCCTTGTCTGCCAGAACCAGACCATCGCCGACTCCAATGCCGAACTTGCTCAGGACCTGCGGCGCGAGATCCGCACCATGATCCGCGACGGCAAGTCGGACAAGGAGATTGTTGACTTCATGGTCGTCCGCTACGGCGATTTCGTCCTCTACCGGCCACCGGTGAAGGGGATCACGCTGCTGCTCTGGGGCGGCCCGCTGGCGCTGCTACTGCTCGGCCTCCTGATCCTGGTCCGCTACCTGCGCCGGCGCGTCTCCCGCATGGCTGAGGACAAGCCGCTCTCCGCCGACGAGGCCGGCCGCGCGGACGCGCTGCTCAAGGAATTCGACACCAGATGACCCAGTTCGTGATCTACGCCACCTTGCTGATCGTGGTGGTTGCCGCCTTCCTGTTGCCGCCGCTGTGGCTCGGCCTGCGCCGGAATGAGACGAAAGCGAGCCGCAAGGAGGCCAACCTCGCCGTCTTTCGTGACCAGTTGTCCGAACTGGAACGCGAAAGGACTGAAGGCACACTGGCCGATGCCGATTTCGATCAAGCCCGGCGCGAACTGCAGCGGCGCCTGCTCGAGGAGGTCGCACCGGAAGCGGAAGAGGCGGGCAAGGCGACCTACGGCCCGAGCCGCAAGATGGCCATCGTCCTTCTGTTGTTGCTGCCCGTCCTCGCGCTTGCGGCTTACGGCATTCTCGGCAACCCGAAAGCGCTCGATCCGGCACAGACCGCCGCCGCGCCGAAAATGACGGCAGAGCAGATCAGCGGCATGGTCGCCAGACTCGCCGAGCGCATGCAGGCCAACCCCGACGACATGCAGGGCTGGCTGATGCTGGCGCGTTCGTACAAGACGATGGGCCGCTACGAAGAGGCTGCCGCAGCTTACGCCAAGGCGGAGAAGGTCATCGACGACGATCCCGAGCTGCTCGCCAGCTACGCCGAGACGATCGCCATGGCGAGCGGCAACGGGCTCAAGGGCAAGCCGAGCCAGCTCATCGCACGCGCCCTGAAGATCGACCCGCAACACCCGCACTCGCTTTTCCTGGCCGGCGCCGCCGCCATGGGAGCCGGCGACAACAGGAAGGGCATCGCTTACTGGGAAGCCTTGCTGCCGCAGGTCGAACCCGGTTCGGAACTCGACCAGATGCTGCGCAGCGGCATCGACAAGATGAAGCAGGGAAAGTAGGCCCGCCGGGATGATCGATGCCAGCCGCCGCGGCTTCCTTCGCGGTCGACCCCGCCCCAGGGCCGAAATGCGGCCGCCTTGGGCCTCGCCCGAATCGACATTCATCGACCGCTGCACCCGCTGCGGCGATTGCCTGACGGCGTGCCCACAGAGAATTCTGGTGCCTGGCGACGGCGGATTCCCCACTGTTGATTTCAGCCAGCGCGAATGCTCCTTCTGCGGCGAATGCGCCGCCGCCTGCCAGCCGTTGGCGCTGGTCCGCTGCGAAGGTCTGCCAGCCTGGCCCTGCAAGGCGCTCGTCAGCGATGCCTGCCTGCCGCGGCACGGTATCGAATGCCGGGTCTGCGGCGATTTCTGCGCTGTGCGCGCCATTCGCTTCGCCCCCCGCCAGGGTGGCACCCCGATTCCCACCATCGACAAGGACACATGCACCGGCTGCGGCGCCTGCGTCGCGCCATGCCCGACCGCGGCAATCACGATCCAGGCATGATCGCCGGGTGCGGGTGCGGAGCACCCAGGACAAGCGCGCCTTGTGGTGACCGCCATCCGCCGCTGGCAGCGATAATGGCGTATTCTGTCCCGGATGGCATTGAGCGGTTCAAGAGCCGAAGCCGTTTTCGCCGGGTCGATTTTATTGAGGGTGAACTATGGCGCTAAGGGTACTGAGTTGGAACGTCGAGCATTTCCGCAGTGGCGGCAGGGTCAAAGCGGTCGCCGATCACATCAAGGGGCATGACCCGGATGTCTTCGCGCTTTACGAGGTTGAAAACCTTGGCGTCCTCGAGCTGATGCGGAATCACTTTCCGAACTATTCATTCCACCTGACCGATGGGCCCGAGGTGCAAGAGATTCTCGTTGGCTACAAGGGCAGCAGCAGGTATCAGGCGACGTTTGTTCAGAAGCGCGAATTCAAGGCGTACAACCCGAGCCTCCGTCCCGGCGCCTGCCTGACCCTCTACAGGGATTCCGTCTATCTGAATCTTCTCTTCCTCCATACCGACAGCGGAACGGATGCGGCGGCTTTCGGTAATCGCTCGGAGATGTTCGACAAAGTCTGGAGCATGAAGGCCACGATCGACAAGATGGCAGAGACCGGTCATCTTGTGGTCACCGGCGACTTCAATACCATGGGTCTCTATTTCCCGAGGCCCGCCAAGAAAAACCTGGCGGTGGCCGCCGCGCGTGAAATCGAAGTCCTCGGCGCCGCCGGCAGCAAGGCAAGCATGACGCTACTCGCGAAGGAGCATTCGCTGACCTTCAGCAATGGCACGCTCGAGTCCGATCTCGACCACGTCCTGGCAAGCAATGGTCTTGGGGTCAAGACCCTGGGAACCAGGGCTGATGGAGTGAAATACCAGGTCGCCGTCAGCGGCTGGCAGCAACTTTCAGGCGCCCGGCGTGACGACTTCATCAACAACGTATCGGATCATTGCGCGCTGGTATTTGATCTCGATTTCTGACAACTGACAGTCGATCGGCGGCTTCTCGTGGCGCACCGCAAGCGCTCGCCACTCACTCGCCAAGATAGGCGGCGCGCACCTTGGGGTCATCGAGCAATTGCGCCGCCTCACCGTTGAGGGTGATCTCGCCGCTTTCCATGACATAGCCGCGCTGGCTGGTTTGCAGCGCCAGCTTCGCATTCTGCTCGATGAGCAGAATGGTCATGCCTTGTGCAGCCACCGTCCGGACAACCTCAAAAATCTTCTGGACCATAAGCGGGGCGAGACCCATCGACGGTTCATCTAGCAGCAGAAGCTTTGGCCGGCTCATCAGGGCACGGCCGATGGCCAGCATCTGCTGTTCTCCACCGGAAAGCGTCCCGGCGAGCTGGGCCGCGCGCTCCTTGAGACGCGGAAAATGCCCATAGACCTGTTCGAGATCGCCAGCGATTGCCGCCTTGTCGTTGCGTACGAAAGCGCCCATAGCGAGATTCTCGGCAACTGTGAGCCGCGGAAAGACGCCGCGCCCTTCAGGCACCATCGCTATGCCCTTGCGGATGATGTCGTGCGACGCAATGCGCGTCATCTTCTCGCCCCGAAAGTGGATATCCCCACCTGCCGAATCGATGACCCGCGAAATCGCTTTCAGTGTGCTGGTCTTGCCGGCGCCGTTGGCGCCGATCAAGGCAACGGTTTCACCTTCGTTGACGTGAAAGGTGACGTTGCGCACCGCCTGAATGCCGCCATAGGCGACGTGGAGTCCGGTGACTTCAAGCACCCAGGTAAGCCTCGATGACGCGTTGATCTTTCTGTACTACGGCCGGAATATCCTCGATCACGAGGGCGCCATAGTCGAGCACCGCCACCCGGTCACAGAGACCCATGACCAGTTTGACATCGTGCTCGATCAGCAGGACAGTCGTGCCATCGCGGCGGATCCCGTCGATCAGCTCACGCAGCTCGGCGGTTTCTGTGGCATTCATGCCTGCGGCAGGCTCATCGAGGCAAAGCAGCGTGGGTTCGGTGGCCAGGGCGCGGGCAATCTCCAGGCGGCGCTGATCGCCGTAGGACAGATTCATCGCCAGATCGTCGGCGCGGTCCTCGATGCGGACGTAGTGCAGCAATTCGATGGCACGCTGGCGAATCGCCATTTCCTCGGCCCGGGTCGCCGCATTCTGGAGCATGGCACCGATGACGCCAGCGCTGGTCCGCACGTGACGACCGACCATGACGTTTTCCAGCGCCGTCATGTTGGCGAACAGCCGGATATTCTGGAAAGTTCGGGCAATGCCGGACTCGGCGGCCCTGTGCGGCTCATCAGCACGCAGCGTTGCGCCGGCGAAGGTGAAACCGCCACCATCTGGAACATAGAGTCCCGTCATGCAGTTGAAAAAGGTCGTCTTGCCGGCACCGTTGGGGCCGATCAGCCCGTAGATCTCGCCTTTGCGGATGGTCAGCGAAACGTCGCGCAGCGCCTTGACACCGCCGAAATGCTTGGCCACCGCGCAGGCTTCCAGCAACACCTCGGCCATCACGCGTCGCCCTGCAATTCACGCTTGCGCTCGGGCGACGGCCACAGACCTGCCGGCTTGAAGCGCATGACCAGCACCAGCGCCAGACCGAAAATCAGCATGCGAAGGCTTTCCGGATCGATCAGCATCTTGCCGAAAACCGCCACCTGGAGCGGCCCAACGCCGTAGCGCAAGACCTCCGGCAGGATGGTCAGCAACACCGCGCCGAGAATGACGCCAGGGATATGCCCCATACCGCCGAGGACGACCATGGCGAGGATCATGATCGACTCAATCAGCGAAAAGCTCTCCGGGGACACGAAGCCCTGCATCGCCGAGAAGATGCCGCCGGCAATGCCGCCGAAGCTGGCGCCCATGGCGAAGGCGAGGAGCTTGATGTTGCGGGTATTGATGCCAACCGCCTTGGCGGCGATCTCATCTTCGCGTATCGCCTGCCAGGCGCGGCCGATCCGCGAATGCTGCAGCCTCAGGTTGATGATGATGACGAAGATCGCCAGGGCGACCAGCAGAAAGTAATACTTCTGCGGTCCACTCAGAGAAATGCCCAGAATCTGGCTGGTGCCGGAAAACCTGAATTCCCCGATCGCCACCGGGTCGATCAGGGTGATTCCCTGCGGGCCGTTGGTGACATTGATCGGCGCGTTGAGATTGTTGAGGAAAATGCGCACGATTTCGCCGAATCCGAGGGTGACAATGGCCAGATAGTCGCCACGCAGCTTGAGCGTTGGCGAGCCGAGCAGGACGCCGAAGAAGCAGGCAATGAGCGCGCCAATCGGCAGGATCGCCCAGAACGGCCAGTGCAGCCCGAAATGCGGACTCGCCAGCAGCGCGTAGGCATAGGCGCCAACCGCATAGAACGCGATGTAGCCAAGATCGAGCAGCCCGGCGAAGCCGACGACAATATTCAGGCCAAGCGCCAGGAAAATATAGAGAATGGCGAAATTGACGATCCGCACCCAGGCCTGACCACCTAGCGCCGCCACAAAGGGCAGTGCAATCAGCGCCACAGCGATCAGCAGGATGCCGGTTGCGGAGCGCGGACCGAGCCACTTGCTCATGCCCGCTCACCAGTCTTTTCGCCGAATAGCCCGGAGGGCTTGAACATCAACACGACAATCAGCACGACGAAGGCGAAGATGTCCTGGTAATGGCTGCCAAGGAAGCCGCCAGTCAGGTCGCCGATGTAGCCCGCCCCCAGCGCCTCGATGATGCCGAGCAGAATGCCGCCGGCCATCGCTCCGGCAAGGTTGCCGATGCCACCGAGCACGGCGGCGGTGAACGCCTTCAGGCCGAGCATGAACCCCATCTGGTAATGCGCGATTTCGTAATAGGTGCCGACCATGACCCCTGCCAGCGCCGCGAGCGCCGAGCCGATGACGAAGGCCGCGGAGATCACGCGATTGCTGTTGACCCCCATCAGATTCGCCACTTGCGGGTTCTGCGCGGTGGCGCGCATCGCCATGCCCAGTTTGGTGCGATAGACGAGGAGGACAAGGCCGCTCATGGTCAGGCCGGAGACGACGACGATCATCACCTGCACCGCCGTGAAGTTGGCGCCGGCGAACTCGTAATCCACCTTGGGCAACAGCGGTGGAAAAGTCATGTAGTTGCGCCCCCAGACGATCATGGCGATGTTCTGCAGCACGATCGACATGCCGATCGCCGTGATCAGCGGAGTAAGACGGGGCGCATTGCGCAGTGGCCGGTAGGCGACACGCTCCAGACCCCAGCCGATCGCCATGCAGGCCAGCACTGAAGCACCAAGGCCCGCCAGGCCGGCGACCGCCAGCGGCACGCCAGCCTTGATCAGCAGACTGGTGACGGTAATGGTGACCAGCGTGCCGATCATAACCACTTCACCATGAGCGAAATTGATCAGCCCCATGATGCCGTACACCATCGTGTAACCCAGCGCGACCAAGGCATAGATGCTGCCCTGAACGAGACCGTTGATGATCTGCTGGAGGAAAATATCCATTATGTGTAGTTGACCGCAGCATGAAGAAACGGCACCTTGCGGTGCCGTTTCGACCAGCCTGAAAGTGTGTTACTTCTTCTCGACGGCACCCTTCACCGCCTCGGCGCCGGCTTTGGCTGCTTCCTTGACCTCGCCACCAACCTTGGTTGCCTCCTTAGCGACATCCTTGCCGGCGTCGGCAACTGCAGTAGCCGCCGTTTTGGCTGAATCACCGGTAGCCTGAGCAGCATCCTTGACTGCTGCCATCATGCCACCACCCAGAGTCTCGACATACTCGAGCTTGCCACCCTTGTACCGATACATGGAGATCGCCCCGCCCTTGACATCGCCAACCTCGTCGAACTCGATGACGCCAGTCACGCCGTCATACTTGCTCTTGCCGACTTCCGGCAGATACTTGCCCGGCTCGACTGAATTGGCGCGCTGCATGGAATCGACCATTACCATCACGGCATCGTAAACATACGGTGCGTAGAGCTGGATATCGACACCGAACTTCTTGTTGAACTTGTCCTTGAATTCGGGACCCTTGGCCAGCTTCTCGAGCGGCACGCCAGGCAACGAGCAGTATTGGCCTTCTGTAGCCACACCACCCAGCTTCATGAATTCCGGCGTACAGACCCCGTCGCCGCCAAGGAACTTGGCCTTGATGCCGAGATCCTTCATCTGCTTGGCCATCGGACCGCCTTGCGCATCCATGCCGCCGAAGAAGATGAGGTCAGGCTTGGTGGACTTGATCTTCGTCAGGATCGCCTTGAAGTCGGTCGCCTTGTCGTTGGTGTACTCGGTTGCAACGACCTTGATGCCGGCCGCTTCGGCCGCCTTGCGGAACTCGTCGGCGATACCTTGGCCATAGGCGGAACGGTCATCGACGATGGCAACGCTCTTGGCGCCCTGCTTGGCGGCGAACTCGCCGAGGCGCTTGCCTTGCTGGACGTCGTTGGCCATCACGCGGAAAGCCGTCTTGAAGCCCTGCTGCGTGTATTTCGGATTGGTCGCGGAACCGGAGATCTGCGGAATGCCAGCATCGGAGTACAGCTTGGAGGCCGGAATCGTTGTGCCGGAGTTCAGATGGCCGATGACGCCATTGACCTTGGCGTCGACCAGCTTCTGAGCAACGATCGAGCCCTGCTTGGGATCGGCCTGATCGTCTTCCGGCAGCAGTTCGAACTTGATCTTGGCGCCGCCGATTTCGAGGCCCTTGGCGTTGAGTTCTTCAATGGCCAGAACAGCGCCGTTCTCGTTGTCTTTGCCCAGGTGAGCCTGCGGGCCAGTCATCGGCGCGGCATGTCCGAGCTTGACGATGATTTCCGGCTTCTGGGCCGGGGCGGCGGCGGCCGGCGCGGCGGGTGCCGCAGCCGGCTTCGGCTCTTCTTTCTTGCCACAGGCACCCATGGCGAGGGCAGCGGCGACGGAGAGGGCAACTACGGAAAGCTTGGCTTGCATCGGTATGTCTCCTGACTTGTGTGGAAAGAAAAAAGTGCGACGGGTGATTGTCCGGAGGCGTGGGCATCCTGTCAATAACAAGGTGCTATGATGACCGTCAGGGAAGGACGGGATTTAGGCGTTCGCAATTCGGCAAATTCAGTTGTTGAAGGGCATCACCCATCAGGCGGTGAGGTCGTTTCTTCGGCGCTTTCCGCCCGGGAAGCGCTATCAGTGATCGCGAAAAATCGGGCATTGCACAGGAGCGGAGAGATGACTCCATTCCCTCAGATGAAGCGGATTTACGAGCATCGTTGGTACGCCTTCGACACGCTGCATCGCGGTCAATCGGTCACACATCGAGACTTACGAATCGCTGCTCTTTTTCCGACGGCTGACAGGCAAGGTGGTGGACGACGCTTTCATCAATGCCGCCCCTCCCCTCTCCCGTGAGTAGTCCAAATCGCGCCGCGGACCTGCCGGATCCCGTCCGGCGGAAGCTCGCCGACCATTTTGGCCAGCGCTTCTCCTGCGGCGATTCGATACGCCTGCAACATGGTCGCGACGAATCGGTCCATGAGCCGGCGCTGCCCGACGGCATCGTCATGGCACACAGCACCGGCGAAGTCGTGCTCGTAATCGGGCTGTGTGCGCAGCATGGCGTACCGGTGATTGCCTACGGCGTCGGCAGTTCGGTCGAAGGGCACGTGCTGGCGCCCTCGGGCGGCATCTCGCTCGACCTGTCGGGCATGAATCGCATCGTTGCCATCCATGCCGACGACGGCGACGCCGTGGTCGAGGCCGGCGTCACGCGCAAGCAGTTGAACGACGCGCTCAAGGGCAGCGGCCTCTTCTTCCCCATCGACCCCGGCGCCGACGCGACTCTCGGCGGCATGGCGGCGACCCGTGCTTCGGGGACCAACGCCGTGCGCTACGGGACGATGCGCGACAATGTGCTGGCGACGACCACGGTGCTCGCCGACGGCCGCGTCATGATGACCGGCGGCCGCGCCCGCAAGTCTTCGGCCGGCTACGATCTGACCCGCCTGCTGGTCGGCTCGGAAGGCACGCTCGGCATCATGACCGAACTGACGCTCAAACTCTACCCGATCCCCGAGGCCATTTCGGCGGCGGTATGCACCTTCCCGAGCATCGACTCGGCGGTACAGACGGTGATCCAGACCATACAGCTCGGCGTGCCGATGGCGCGCATCGAACTGCTCGACGCGCTGTCGTTGCGCGCGATCAACTTGTTCAGCAAGACGACGCTGGCCGAGGCGCCGACCCTGTTCTTCGAGTTCCACGGCAGCCCCACCGGCGTCAACGAGCAGGCACAAACCGTTCAGGCCATCGCCGGCGAACTCGGCGGCACCCACTTCGCCTGGGCAACCCGCCCGGAAGACCGCAGCCGGCTTTGGCAGGCACGGCACGACGCCTACTTCGCCTGCCTGCAACTGAAACCCGGCTGCCGCTGCTTCCCGACCGATGTCTGCGTTCCCATCTCGCGCCTCGCCGAATGCATCGCCGCAACCAACGAAGACATCGCCCGGGTCAGCATTCCGATCGCCCTCTTCGGCCACGTCGGCGATGGCAATTTTCACCTTGTCGTGCTGGTCGACCGCGACAACCCGCGGGACATGGAGGAAGCAACCTGGATCAGCGAACGCGTGGTCGAACGCGCCATTGCCATGGGGGGCACGAGCACCGGCGAACACGGCATCGGACTCGGCAAGCGCAAGTACCTGGTGCCCGAGCATGGCGCGGTTGCGGTGGACATCATGCGGGCACTGAAAACTGCGCTCGATCCGCACAATCTGCTCAACCCGGGAAAGATATTGCCCGAGCGCTGATGGAATAAAATCCCGTAATGCCACCTTCCGCCGATCGCCAACTGGCCCTGCAAGGGGCGGCCATCATCCTCGTGCTGTCGCTGGCCTGGCCTTACTTCGGCTGGGCAGCCGAGGCCATGCCGTGGCGGGAAACCTGTCTCGCCATCGGCGGCGTCGCTTTCGCCTTTGCCACGCTGTCACGACAACCGTGGCCATGGCGCATCGCGCACGCCGCCATCATGCCGCTGGCGTGGTTCTTCTACCCGCTGCCAGGATGATCCGTCGTCGCCCCGACTTGCTGGCCCTGATCGTCGCACTGGTCAGCACGCTCGCCATCGTCGCCTTTGTTCTCGGCAACCTGATCCTGTCGCGCGACCGCGAACTGGACCTCGGCATAGCGCGGACCGGATACTTCGGGGCAATGCTCGGCGAACACACGGCACGCACCTTCGACGCTCTGGACATCCTGCTGCGCGAGGTCGCGACCGACCTGTCAAACCATCGTCAGGACTGGCCCGCCTGGGAAGCCAGCCGCGGCTGGACCTACGTCGCCGAGCGTCATACCCGCTCACTGCCCCAGTTGCGCGACCTGGCCATCTTCGACCGTGACGGCGAACAACGCTTCATCTCGACATTTTTCCCGCCGCCTCGCGTCAATATACGTGACCGGCCCTATTTCATCGCGCTCGAACAGGGAACTTCCAAGACAAGTTTCGGCCCCTTCATCGGCCGCAATTCGGGCCGCTACACCTACGCTCTGGCACGACGCATCGACGATGCCGGCCGCAACTTCGTCGGCGTCGTCGTGGCCGCCATCGAGCCAGCGTATTTTTCCGACCATTGCTGGTCGAACCGTCTGGCCGAAGATTTCGAATCGGTCATCATCAACGCCCGCGGGCAGGTTATCGCCTCCTGCCGGCCGACCGAGCTCAGCAAGCAATCGGCGATCCTTGGCGCCGTCGCGGTTGACGTACTCTATGGCGGCCGGCTGCGCGACTGGTTGCCCGCATCCGGCGTCGCCCGGCGCAACGGACTGATCGCTTCGGTGTCGCCGGTTCCGGACTTCCCCGACCTGACCGTGCTCACCGTCCTGCCCGAAGCCAGCGTGCTGGCTTCGTGGCGCAGCCACCTGACGCAGGTGGGAATACTCGCATTCATCGTCATCCTCATCCTGCTTGCCGGCGGGCTGCTGGTGCGCCGCCAGATTCGCGGCATGCACGCGCTGACCGAGGAGTTGGCAAGCAACCGCGACCAGCTTGAGGAACGGGTGCGAGTCGCTACCGCCGAGCTGTCGCTGCAGAGGGACCAGGCCGAACAGTCCAGCCACGCCAAGAGCCGCTTTCTGGCCGCGGCCAGCCATGATCTGCGGCAGCCCCTGCATGCGCTGACACTGTTCGCCGCCGACCTGCAGTGCCAGGTCCGGAGCAGGAATGCAGACGACCTGCCGCGGCTGTCCGACCAGATATCCATCTCAGCAAGCATGCTCGGCGAGCTATTGGATTCGCTGCTCGACCTTTCGCGCCTCGACGTCGCCGGGATCAGGCCAGAGATTCGTGGCTTTGCGCTGAACCCGATGCTGGAGCGGCTGGCCGCATCGTTCCGGGTAATTGCGGTCGACCGCCAGCAGGCCCTCATTTTCAGACCGACCGGACTCTGGGTTGAATCCGACCCGGCACTGCTCGAACGCATCCTGTCCAACCTGATCACCAATGCCCTGCGCCACACCGCTCCCGGCGGCCGCATTTTCGTCGGTGTGCACCGGCGCGGCGGGAACGCGCTGATCGAGGTAAGGGATAACGGTCCCGGCATCGCCAGCGAACATCAGAAGGCGATTTTTGCCGAGTTCTACCAGGTCGGAAACAAGGCGCGCGATCCTGACCGGGGACTTGGCCTCGGTCTCGCGATCGTCGACCGCCTGGCCCGGGCACTGGATGTCGAGGTCACTGTGCGCTCGGCAAGCGACCGTGGGAGCACCTTCGGATTGCAAGTGCAGATCGCGACGTCATCGACTGCAGCCAGCCTTCCCGAATCATCGGAGAGTGGAGCAGTCATTCACGTCGTCGGTGCGGGCCTGGACCTCCAGGCGAGCATTGCGCTGGCCAGGAACTGGCGCTATGAGGTCAGCCATGATCCGGACGCCACCGGCCGGCCAACCGAAAGGCGCCGACCGCTGATCGTGATTGCGCTGGCCAGCATTGCTGCGACATTGCGTGCAAGCTATCCGGCGACCATCCCGATCATCGCGCTCGACGACGCGCCGGAAGTTCTCCTGCCGCAAGACACCTACCGGCTGTCGCTGCCGATCCAGCCTGCAAAATTGCGGGCGCTGCTCGGCTACCTTCAGAGGGCCTGGCCGAAATCGATGCCGTAGCGCGTCACGGCGACCAAGGCCTGGGTACGACTGCCAACGCCCAGCGCCTTGAAGATCGCGGTCGCGTGGATCTTGACCGTTCCTTCAGAGAGTCCAAGCCGCTCCGCGATATCACGATTGGAGTAACCGCGGACCATGAGCAGGAGAACCTGCGCCTGGCGATCGGTAAGCCCCACTTCACCGGGACTGATGCCGGTTCCGGACGGAGGCAGCGGTATCGCATCATCGAGGCGCGCCCCGTTGTGGGTGCCCGGTGGATGGAAAATGTCTCCAGCCAGCACCCGACGCAAAGCGTCCAGAACTTCCTGGCCGGAAAACGACTTGGGGATGAATCCTGACGCGCCGAGATGCATGACACGGCGTACGGTCGGCTGGTCATCGAATGCCGACAAGACAACAACCGGGACTGTCGGGAACCTTCGGCGCAGAATGTCGAGGCCGACAAAGCCGTCGACTCCCGGCAGTGCGAGATCAAGCAGAATCAGGTCTACTTCATCGTCGCCTTCAAGCACCGTCAGCGCCGACTCGAAGTCCGCGCGCTCGCGCACCACGACACCATCGCCCACCTGGGCCAGCAAACGCACGAGTCCTTCGCGGACCAGCGCGTGGTCTTCAATCACCAGAAGCTTGAGCATTCCGCCCCCTGTCGTTCGACGGATGCCAATTTAACATCTGCGACCCGGAAGTGGTTTAAGATGTCCGAACGCCTTTGCCTCGGAGAGAGACATGTCCAACGACACCCCCAACCTGAACGACCCTCTGGCTTTCGTGCGCAGCATGTGGAGCGGCATGGGCATATCGATGCCGGGCATGGTAACGCCGACTTTCGACGTCGACGAACTCGACAAGCGGATCAAGGACATGAAGGCAGTCGAAGGCTGGCTGCGCATGAATCTCTCGATGTTGCAGATGACCATTCAGGGACTTGAGATGCAGCGGACAACTCTCGATGCCGTCCAGACCATGGGCAAGATGGCATCCGAATCCGCCCGGTCGATGACAACGGAAGCCACGCCGGCGTCTGCTGCCCCCGAGGCGGCCGTCCCGCCAAGTGCGGTCGACCCCGAAAGGAATGCCTTTTCCGGTGCCGCGATGTGGCCTTGGCAGATGATGCAGCAGATGCGTGACCACATGCAGCAAGCTGCCGAAGCGTCCGCGCAGGCAGCCAGCGCGGAAAAGCCCGCCGCGACGAAGCCGGCCGACCAAGACCGCAAGTCCCCCTAGCGCATCAGCCACGCTGCCCAGAGCGGCAGCGTGAGCATCGATCCGAGCGTCGTCGCCGAAATCAGCCAGGCGACGCTGCGCCCGTCGCCGCCCATGCGCATCGCCAGAATATAGGCCGACGAGGCCGTCGGCAGCGCGGCAAACAGCACGACCACCCGATAGTTCAACCCTTCCAGCCCCAACAGCCGGCCGACAACCGCCGCTATCAGCGGAAGCGCCAGCAGCTTGACGGCCAGCAGCCAGAGCGAAATCCCGCGCACCCCCGGCGTTCCCTCCAGGCGCAGGGCGGCACCGACGGTGATCAGTCCGAGGGCAATCGACGCGTCGGCCAGGCGCCCGAGAAATGCCTGCAGCGGCGCCGGCGGCACGAAGCCGGCAAGGTTCAGGATGAAGCCCGCCGCCGTCCCCCAGATCAGCGGATTACGCGCCACCTCCCGCCACAGGCCGACCTCGCCATGCCGCGCAAGCATCCACACCGAGACCAGGTTCGCCAGCGGTACCGCGGCACCGACGATCAGACCCATGGTGGCGATCCCCGGCGAACCGAAAAGCATGCCGGCCACCGCCAGCGCGATGTAGGAGTTGAAACGGTAGCCACACTGGAACAGCGACGCGAAGGTCAGTGCCGGCAATCTGGCGACCGGCTTCGCCAGTAACCCCAGCAGCATCCCGCCAAGCATCGCGGCGAAGGCGGTTGCCAGCAGCGGCAGCGCCGCGCCGAGGTCAAGGCGGGTCTTGACGATGGCGTTGATCAACAGCGCCGGGAAGAGGATGAAATAGACCAGCTTCTCGACGCCGCTCCAGAAGTGATCGCCAAGGTGCATCCAGCGCCGGATGGCGGTGCCGAGCAGGAACAGGGCAAAGTCGGGGAGGAGCAGCAGCGCGGTATCCATCACCGCATTCTATGGCCTGCCGGGCGCCTTCCCAAGCGTGGACAGCCGCGGGCCCGCTTGACCTTCCCCGGCAAACCCGAAATACTCGTCACCATGAGGAAAAACAAATGAATCCCGAGTGGTGGACCTGGGTGGTCGGCGGCATTGCGCTGATCCTTGCGGAACTGGCGATCCCGTCCTTCTTCATCGTCTGGTTCGGGCTTGGCGCCATCCTGGTCGGCGTGCTGATGCTGGTCATGCCCGACCTTTCGCTGACCGCGCAACTGGCGACCTGGACGCTGGCGTCGCTGGCCATGGTCATTCTCTGGTTCCGCGTCTTCAAACGAAGTTTCCACAAGACACGGATCGGCATGGCCGACGGCGAAGTGATCGGCGAAATCGGCCTGTTGGTCAACGCCGTCGCCCCCTTCGAGCGCGGCAAGGTACGCTTCCAGCGGCCTGTGCTCGGCTCGGAGGAATGGGTCTGTCTGGCCGATTCGGCGATCGCTGCCGGCGAGCGCGTCAGGGTAGTGGCGGTCGAAGGCAGTTTTCTGAAGGTTGGCAAGACTTGAAGAGGTCGGGGAAATGGATATGAGCGCTGGATTTATCGTTGTTGTGGCCCTGCTGGTCTTTGTTGCGGTCACCATCGCCAAGGGCGTGCGTCTGGTGCCGCAGGGCATGGAGTGGATCGTCGAACGCCTCGGCAAGTACCACAGCACGCTGAAGCCCGGCCTCAATATCGTCATCCCCTACCTCGACAAGGTCGCCTACCAGCTGGTGACCAAGGACATCATCCTCGACGTCCAGGAGCAGGAAGTCATCACCCGCGACAATGCGGTCATCCTGACCAACGCCATCGCCTTCATCAAGGTCACCGACCCGGTCAAGGCGGTCTATGGCATTACCGATTTCTCCGAGGCGATCCGCAACCTGATCATGACGACGCTGCGCTCGATCGTCGGCGAAATGGAACTCGACGAAGCGCTTTCGTCGCGTGACAAGATCAAGGCCCGGCTGCGCGAGAGCATCGCCGATGAGGCCGTGGATTGGGGTTTGACCGTCAAATCGGTCGAAATTCAGGACATCAAGCCCTCGCAATCAATGCAGAAGGCCATGGAAATGCAGGCCGCCGCCGAACGCGAGCGCAAGGCCGTGGTGATCCGCGCCGAAGGCGCCAAGCAGGCGGCCATCCTCGAAGCCGAGGCGCGGCTGGAGTCGGCCAAACGCGACGCCAACTCGCAGGTCATGCTCGCCGAAGCGTCGGCCGAGGCAATCCGCCGCATCACCGCCGCCATCGGCGACCAGACCGGGCCGATGTCCTACATGCTCGGCGAAAAATACATCCGCGCCCTCGAGCGCATGGGCGAGAAGGACAACGCCAAGGTCGTCGTCCTGCCGGCGGATTTGCAGGAGGCGGTGAAAGGGCTGTTTGGGCGGGCCAAGCCCTGAAATGCTTGAATCGACCCTCAGCCGACGGTCGGGGGAATCGAGACCGGACATTCGAGCCGGGCAACGGGAATATCGAAGCGGCCGTTTAATTTTCAATTTCGATATTTCAGCCTGAAGGGCAGATTTGCTGCGGGTACGGCCATTCCGGTCAGTGATACCACGGCGAAGCCCGGTTACGACTTATTCAACGTCTGCCCACCGGCGCAAGTGCGTCACCCACCCTCAGAGCGTGTTGGGGTGACATTGACAGCCTTAACAATTGGAGCCGATCACCGCTTCAGCATAGAATGATCCTCTGAGGGCAACAGGTTGCCGAATCTGGCAACAAAAAAGAGGTTCCAGATGGACGATAAACGCGCACCAAGCGGGTTCCCAAATGTATTAAGAAAGCTTGGGGCGATGACCGCCATTCGTGACACTCATTTGGTTGAGCAGAGTTTGCTACGCACTTTGGGGCCGTTGCTTGGAGTGCTTGATACGTCTTTTTATCGTGCCGATGAAAAAGGCAATCTAATTAGCGCACTTCATCACTCGCTCAAAGTGGTACTGAAGGGCGAAGCGCGTAGCACTGTCGAGAACGTCGAGGAAATCACCAACGTCAGGGATATACCTGAAACGTTGATGAGTTTATTCGATAGCGTTCGTGTACTCGGAAAATCCTGTAGCAGCAAGATTGAGGGCGACCTGCACATCTGTTACCCCATACGAAGCCAAGGAGAGTTGGTTGCTTTTTTTATTTTTCGGCGAGAGAAAGAGGTCACTCCCGTCGAGGATGCAATCATCCACGGAGTTCTCGAAGTATTCACGAACTACTTTGCTTTGCTTGACACCAGTCAACGGGACCAACTCACAGGTTTGCTCAACCGTTACTCTCTGGAGTCCAATCTCGACCGGTTGTGGAATCTGATATCAGCGCGACGACACCTTGCTGCCGACGGTAATAACAAGCGGTCACCCTCCACAGAAACATACTGGCTTGGCGTTCTGGATATTGATCACTTCAAGAAGGTTAATGACACTTATGGCCACATCATCGGTGATGAGGTGCTGATCTTGACAAGCAATCTGTTAAAAGCCTCGCTGCGTCAGTCTGATCTCCTTTACCGTTATGGTGGCGAAGAATTTGTTGCCGTTATTGCAGCCAACGACTTGGAATCCGCGACTCGTGTTTTTGAGCGTGCGCGATCAAAAATTGAACAATTTCAGGTTCCGCAGGTGGGGCGAGTCACTATTAGCGGTGGCTTTTGCAGTGCTGATCCGACCGTGCTGCCCAAGGAGGTACTTAACCGTGCTGACAGTGCCCTATATGCAGCCAAGGATGCCGGACGCAACCGTGTTTATTTTTACGATACGTTGATCATAGAAGGTATTTTGAAGGCGCCTGGTTCCGGTAGCATCGAACTGTTCTAGTCCAAATCGCAGCAAAGAGTCTGCAATAGCCAGCAGACGAAGCCTAGTCTGAACGGCAGGAACGTTAGGGCGATTTGTATTCAAATGTCAGCAGGCAGCAATCAGTCTGCAAGAAACTGTGACGGCGGGGTTCAGCAGTTTCACGACCGGATGGGTGCTTCATAGTGACTACTTCCGAGCGAGCGGGAAAATGAACGGCCGCAATGGAGCAGAAATTCCACCGTCGGGTCATGGCCGGTTTCAGCCAAACACCGCAATTGGCCTCCTGCTTTGCTTCCTGCCACAGCGAGGCAACTTCTGGTCAGACCGGACAACTCGTTCTTCTCTCCTCTGCGAACGATTCGAAACTTGTTCAGCCGAGGGCGCCGCTGGCGGCAAGCTGTTCTATTTCGGCGGTGCTGTAGCCGGCGGCGACGAGGATTTCCGCATCGTGCTGGCCCGCGCTGGGAGCTGCCTGGCGGATCGCGAACTTGAAGTCGGACAGCTTCAGCGGTGGGGCGAACTGGGTCAGGCCGTCTTCGTGCAGCACCATGCCGCGCGCCACGATCTGCTCGTTCTTCAGGGCTTCCTCGGGAGTCAAAATCGGCGTTACGCAGCAGTCGACCGCGGCAAACAGCTTCGCCCATTCGTCTCGGGGTCGCGTTGCGAACAGGGTGGCCAGTTCAGCGCGCAGGCTGGCGTCCCATTGCCGCCCAACCCATTCCGGGCGGCCAACAACCTCGCAGCAGATCTTCCAGAACTTGCCTTCCAGTGCCCCGACCGCCATGTGCCTGCCGTCGGCACAACGATAGGCGCCGTAGCAGGGAAATCCGCCCGCGAGCAGGTCGCTGCCGCGGGGAACCGAGTGGGCGCTATCGTTCAGGCGCAACATCGCAAAATAGGTGTGCGCCAGAACGCTGTCGGTCATCGACACATCGATGTACCGCCCCTTGCCGGTACGCTGCGCTTCGACCACCGCCGCCAGGATTCCCATTGCCGCAGTCAGCGCCCCGCCGAGCAGATCCGCGATCTGGAAATTCGGGATGGCCGGGTTGCCGCCTTCACAGCCGATCTGGTCGAGCACCCCGGCGTAGCCGAGGTAGTTGATGTCGTGGCCTGCCAGATCCTTGTACGGGCCATCCTGCCCGTAGCCGCTGATCGAACAGTAGGCGATCCTCGGGTTGAGCGCGGCGATCACGGCATAGCCGACCCCGAGCTTGTCCATGACCCCCGGCCGGAAGCTCTCGATAATTACGTCGGCAGCGCCGGCGAGGCGCTTGAAGACTTCCACGCCCTCCGGCTTCTTCAGGTCGAGCCGCAGGCCCTGCTTGTTGCGGTTGATCATCCGGAAATAGGCGCTGTCCTCGCCCTGCCCGGTGCCCAGCGTCCGGGCATAGTCGCCGACTTGCGGGTCTTCGATCTTGATGACCTCGGCCCCGAGATCGGCCAGATGCAGCGTGGCGACCGGCCCCGGCAGCAGACGGGTCAGATCGAGAACACGGATGCCGGCCAGCGGTCCGGGCCGGCTCATTCTTCGCAACTGCCGAGCAGGTCGGCTTCGAGTTCTATTTCCATGCCTTCTTTCAGATTCGTGTCGATGAACATGCCGCGATAGAGCCGCCCTGCGCTGGCGGCGCGCCGTGCATGCGGCGTTTCCCATCGCTCGACACGCAGGCGGATCATTCCCGACTGCACTTCACGTGCGTAACTGGCGGACGACACGCAGGGATGGGCCAGCACCAGACGGTTGAATTCCTCGCGCGTGTACTGCTCGATGCTCTTTCCCGGCACTTGCGGGCACACCGCCAGGCGCCGGGTCTGCACGTCCGCAGCCACGATGCGGCCCCTGACGTAGAACGCGGCATCCGCCACACCGGGATTGCTCTCCCTGTAGATCACGCAGCGGCCTGCCCGCCAGGCCTCGGGATCAGCCTCGACCAGCCTTGCCGAAGGCCGCAGCTCAACAGCGCCGGCCGTGGCACCTGCTGCCGCCAGCGCCAGAAAGGCAGTGACGAAGCGCATCGGCAGCGGCATCGGGTCAATAGACGCGGCTATCCTCGATTACCTTCCCGTCGTTCGCAAGGCGGCCGGGAACACAGAAGGCCACCTCGCCGCGCAGCTTGGTGACTTCGCGCAGACTGCTCGCAACCGCCTTGTCGAGCGCCTCGCTGCCGGCTGCGATTTCGCAATGCAGGACCATGCGATCCTGCCCGCCGGGATTGTCGACAACCAGCCGCATGCGTTGGATTTCCGGATGGCGCCTGGCAAGATCGGCAATCTGCTCGGGATGAACGAACATGCCCTTGATCTTGGTTGTCTGATCGGCGCGGCCCATCCAGCCCTTTAGCCGGACGTTGCTGCGCCCGCACGGTGAGCGACCGGGCAGGAAGGCGGAGAGGTCACCGGTAGCGAAGCGGATCAGCGGACAATCCGGGCTGAAGGTCGTGACGACGACCTCGCCGACCTCGCCCGGATCGACCGGATCGCCGGTGCCCGGGCGGACGATCTCGACCAGCAGTTCCTCCTCGACGACCAGGCCTTCCTCGGCCTCGGTCTCGTAGGCAATCGCCCCGATGTCGGCGGTCGCGTAGCACTGACGGACCGCGATGCCGCGCTCGCGAAGCCACTCGCGGGTGACGCCGGGCAAGGCTTCACCCGAGACGCAGGCCTTGCTCAGCGAGCTGACATCGGCGCCGATCTCTTCCGCCTTCTCGATGATGATGCGCAGGAACGATGGCGTCCCGACATAGCCTTCGGGCCGCAGGTCGGCAATCGCCTGAACCTGCTGCTCGGTCTGCCCGGTGCCGCCGGGAAACACCGAACAGCCGAGCTTGCGCGCCCCGCCCTCGAAAATGAAGGCGCCGGGCGTGAAATGATAGGAAAAGCAGTTGTGGATCAGGTCGCCATTGCGGAAACCGGCGGCATAGAGCACGCGGGCCATGCGCCAGGAATCGAGATCCTTGCCCTGCATCTCGTAGATGGGGCCCGGCGAAGCGAATACCCGTTTTGCGTTGCGTCGCGGCAGCGAATTCAGCCCGCCGAACGGCGGCGATCTTTTCTGCAAGTCCATCAGGTCGCGCTTGCGCGTCAGCGGCAGTCGCGCCAGAGCATCGCGGGTCACCACCTCGAACGGATTGATCCCCGCCAGCAGGCGAAAATAGTGCGACGTCGTTTCCTTGGCGTGCGCGATCTGGCGCACCAGCCTGTCCATCAGGTCATCTTCGCGCTCACCGGGGTCCCGGGTTTCGAGCGGGTCGTAGAAACTCATTCATTTTCTCCGTTTTTTGCCGGTCGACCGCAACACGTTCCAATTCGGCCGCAGGAGGTTGCAAAGTAGCCGCTCGGGGCAAGGCGGAGCGGGGCGCTGTTTGCTTCCTGCAAACAAGCCCCGCGACAACGCCGCCCTGAACGGCGCACTGCAACCTCAAGAGAGCCAGCGCTTGCGGCGACGATAGTGCTTGACGTCCTTGAACGACTTGCGCCCGGCGGACGACAGGCCGAGGTAGAACTCCTTGACGTCCTCATTGCTGCGCAGATCCTCGGCCGAACCTTCCATGACAACCCGGCCGTTTTCCAGAATGTAGCCAAAGTCGGCATAGCGCAGGGCGATGCCGGTGTTCTGCTCGGCCAGCAGGACGGTGACCTTCTCGCGCTGGTTGAGGTCCTTGACGATCTCGAACACCTCCTCGACGATCTGCGGCGCCAGGCCCATCGACGGCTCGTCAAGCAGGACCATCTTCGGGTTCGCCATCAGTGCGCGACCGATCGCGCACATCTGCTGCTCGCCGCCCGAGGTGTAAGCAGCCTGGCCGGTGCGCCGCGTCTTGAGGCGCGGAAAGTAGTCGTAGACCTTTTCCAGCGTCGCCGCGACGGCGCCCTTGCCGTCGGTTCGGGTGTAGGCGCCGGTCATCAGATTTTCTTCGATGGTCAGGTGGCCGAAACAGTGCCGCCCTTCCATCACCTGAACCACGCCGCGCTTGACCAGATCGGCAGGCGTCAGCGCCTCGACACGCTCGCCCTTGAGTTCGATCGATCCCTTGGTCACCTCGCCACGCTCGCCGTGCAACAGATTGCTGACCGCGCGCAGCGTCGTCGTCTTGCCGGCCCCGTTGCCGCCGAGCAGCGCGACGATACTTCCTTCCGGCACGTTGAAGGAAACTCCCTTGAGCACCAGGATCACGTGGTTGTAGATGACCTCGACGCTATTGACGTTGAGGAAGATGTTGGCGGCAGTCATGTCGATTCCTGAAAGCGGTGCCCCGCACCTCGCGGCACGGGGCGACTCACGTTACATCTTGCACTGCTCGGGCGTACGCGGCGTGATCTTCTTCTCCTCGGCATACTTGCGCGAGGCGTTCAGCACCATGCCACGCAGCAGTTTGTCGTCGGCCTGGTACCACTCCGCGCCGACCACCCACTTGCTGCCGTCCCACGACTGGATGCGCACCCAGGATGACCCCATGTGATCCAGACAGGAGGTCTGCACCGGGCGCATGACGCCAGCGAAGCCCATCGCGTCGAGCACTTTCTGGTCGAGCTTGAGGTTCTCCAGGCCCCAGCGTGTCTGTTCGCCGGTCATGACCTTGCCCTTGCCATAGCGCTCCTGCGCCTTGCGCACGCCCTCGACCCCGAGCATCGCCGAGATCAGGCCGCGCATGTAGAGCACGCTGCCGACGTCGGCCTTTTCGCCGCTACCCTGCCCCTTGGCGTAGAGCGTGTCGAGAACGTCCGTGACGATCTTGCTCTGCGGTTCCGCGCTGTGCTGCAAGGCCAGCGCGTTGTAGCCCTTGGCGCCGTCGGCGACGTCCTTGACATCGGGCTCGGCCCCTGCCCACCAGATGCCATACATCTTGTCACGCGGGAAACCGGTGGCCTGTGCTTCCTTGAGCGCTGTCGAGTTCATGACGCCCCAGCCCCAGAGCAGGACATAGTCGGGACGGTTCTGGCGGATCTGCAACCAGGTCGCCTTCTGCTCAACGCCCGGATGCGCGACCGGCAGCAGCGTCAGCGTGAAGCCTTCCGTCTTGGCCCGCTCCTGCAATAGCGCAATCGGCTCCTTGCCATATGGGCTGTCGTGATAGACGAGCGTGATCTTCTTGCCCTTGAGCTTGTCGAGTCCGCCTTCCCTCTTCGCCAACGCCTGGATGGCGACGTCGGCACCGACCCAGTAGGTTCCGAGCAGCGGGAAGTTCCAGGCGAACACCGAGCCGTCCTGCGACTCGCTGCGGCCGTAGCCGGCGGTGATCAGCGGAATCTTGTCCACCGGCGCCTTGTCGGTCAGGGCGAAGGTCACCCCCGTGGACAGCGGCTGAAACAGGGTGGCGCCGCCGTTCTTGCCTTTCAGGCGCTCGTAGCATTCGACGCCGCGGTCGGTCGCGTAGCCGAATTCGCACTCTTCGAAACTGATCTTGACGCCGTTGATACCGCCCTTGGCGTTGACCAGCTTCAGGTAATCGACATAGCCGTTGGCCCACGGCGTGCCGTTGGGCGCATAGGCGCCGGTGCGATAGACCAGAACCGGGAAGAACTGTTCCTTGGCCTGGGCGAAGGCGGCAGGTGCGGTGACGGTCGAGGTGATGCCAATGGCGGCCAGCGAAACGGCCAGAGCAAGCGAGCGAATCTTCATCTATGTCTCCTCCAGAATGTGGATTGGTAATGCACTTGCGGTTGGTTAAGACTTCAGCCCGGTCACTGCCAAAAACCCAAAGGATGGCACTAATGCGGGAACGGCCAGAGGCGCAACTTCTCCTTCGCCGTCACCCACAGTCGGGCAAGACCATGGGGCTCGACGATCAGGAAAAAGACAATCAGCGCCCCGAAGATTATCAGTTCCGCGTGTGAAGCCGCGGTGGTGGAAACGGTAACCCCGACCAGCGCCCCGAGCGCTGGCAGGAACTGGCTGAGGAAGATCGGCAGGATGACGATGAAGGCAGCGCCGAAGAAGCTGCCAACGATCGACCCCATGCCGCCGATGATGACCATGAAAAGCAGCTGGAACGAGCGGTCGACCGAGAACGCGGCCGGCTCCCATGAGCCGAGATGGACAAAGCCCCACAGCGCACCAGCTACGCCGACGAAAAAAGAACTGACGGCGAAGGCGGAGAGCTTGGCCCACATCGGGCGGATACCGATGACCTCGGCCGCCACGTCCATGTCACGGATCGCCATCCACTGCCGCCCGATCGAGGCGCGCGTCAGATTTTTCGCCACCAGGGCAAACACGACCAGCAACATCAGGCAGAAAAGATATTTCTCGACCGGCGATTCGACCGGAAAGCCGAAGACCTGGAGATTGGACACCGACACCGAACCGGAGGATGAATCGTTGGTGAACCATTTGACACGCAGGAAGGCCCAGTCCGCGACGAACTGCGCGGCGAGCGTGGCCACCGCCAGATAGAGCCCGCGCACGCGCAGGCTGGGAATGCCAAACAGAACCCCCATCCCTGCCGCCGTCAAGCCACCGAGCAGTAACGCGACAAGCAACGGCATGTGCGGGATGCGAATCAGGAAATTGTAGGCGGCATAGGCGCCGATCGCCATGAAGGCACCCGCGCCCAGCGTGATCTGGCCGCAATAGCCGACCAGAAGATTGACGCCAAGCGCGGCCAGCGACAGGATCAGGAAGGGAATCAGGATGGCGCGGAAAAAATACTCGTCGGCCAGAAAGGGGACACCGACGAAGGCGAAGACGATGATCGCCAGGACCAGATAGCGGTCCTGGGCAATCGGGAAGATCTGTTGGTCAGCCCCGTAGGAGGTCTTGAACTGGCCATTTTCGCGGTAGATCACGTTGCTTCTCCTGAATTACACGCGGTCGATGATCTTCTCGCCGAACAGGCCCTGCGGCCTGAACAGCAGGAAAACGAGGGCCAGCATGTAGGCGAACCAGATCTCGATGCCGCCACCGACCATCGGGCCGATGTAAACCTCCGACAACTTTTCGCCAACGCCGATGATCAGCCCGCCGAGAATGGCGCCGGGAACCGAGGTCAGACCGCCGAGGATGACGACCGGCAAGGCGCGCATCGCCACCGTCGCCAGCGAGAACTGAACCCCGAGTTTCGAGCCCCAGATGATGCCCGCAACCAGCGCCACGACACCGGCGACGCACCAGACGATGACCCAGATCCGGTTGAGCGGGATGCCGATCGACAGCGCCGCCTGGTGGTCATCGGCGACGGCGCGCAGGGCGCGGCCGGTCGACGTCTTCTGGAAGAAGAGCGTGAGCAGGACGACGAGAACGGCGGCGATCAATGCCGCGTAGAAATCCTCCTTGTTGATCAGGATACCGCCTTCGAAGACGCTCTCCAGCATCATGACCGGATCCTTTGGCATGCCGACATCGATCTTGTAGATCTCGCTGCCAAAGAGGGTCTGGCCGATGCCTTCGAGAACGTAGGCGATGCCGAGGGTCGCCATCAGCAGGGTCGCCCCTTCCTGATTGACCAGGTTGCGCAGCACCAGGCGTTCGATGACCCAGGCAACGACGAACATGACGACACCCGCCGCCAGGAAGGCCAGGATATTGGCCAGCACCAGGCTATCGCCGCCGAGTACCGCCCCGATCCATTCCGAAAAGCGCGCCATCGCCAGCGCCGCGAAAAGAACCATCGCTCCCTGCGCAAAATTGAAGACGCCGGAGGCCTTGTAGATCAGCACGAACCCGAGGGCCACCAGCGAGTAGAGCATGCCGGCCATCAGGCCGCCGATCAGGGTTTCGAGAAAGAATGCCATCATCCGCTCCGCTTAATGGCCCGCACCGAGGTAGGCCGTGATGACCTCGGGGCTGGAACGAACTTCATCCGGGTCGCCGTCACCGATCTTCCGGCCGTAGTCAAGAACGACCACGCGGTCGGAAATGTCCATGACGACACCCATGTCGTGCTCGATGAGGACGATGGTCGTCCCGAACTGGTCGTTGACATCGAGGATGAAGCGGCACATGTCCTGCTTCTCCTCGACGTTCATGCCCGCCATCGGCTCGTCGAGCAGCAGGATCTGCGGTTCCATGGCCAGAGCGCGGCCGAGATCGACGCGCTTCTGGAACCCGTATGGCAGGCGCCCCACAGGCGTCTTGCGGATGTGCTGGATTTCGAGAAAGTCGATGATCTCCTCGACCTTGGCCCGGTGTTCGAGCTCCTCGTTGCGCGCCGGTCCCCACCAGATCGCCTGCAGCAGCAGGTTACTCTTCATCTTGAGACTGCGGCCGGTCATGATGTTGTCGAGGACGCTCATGCCCTTGAACAGCGCGATGTTCTGGAAGGTACGGGAAATCCCGTGACGGGCCGCCAGGTGCGGATCCATCTGCGTGCGCTCTTCGCCACGGAACATGATCCGGCCTTCCTGGGGATGGTAAACGCCGTTGATCACGTTCAGCATCGAGCTCTTGCCGGCGCCGTTGGGGCCAATGATCGCCCGTATTTCATGCTCGCGGACATCGAAGGAAATATCGCTCAGCGCCTTGACGCCCCCAAAACGCAGCGAAATGTTCTGCAGGTCGAGAATGACGTCGCCGATCTCCTTGCTCACGTTCAGGCTGCCTTCTTCACGACCGGAAAGGTCTTCACGTCGATGATCTTCAGGTCGGCCGAGACCTTGCCGCGCCGGCCGTCCTCGAACTTGACCTCGGTCTCGATGAACTGGCTGCTCTTGCCACCGTAAAGCGCGTCGATCAGCACCCCGTATTTCTCGGCGACGAAGTTGCGGCGCACCTTGCGTGTCCGCGTCAGTTCATCGTCGTCCGGGTCGAGTTCCTTGTGCAGCACGAGGAAGCGGTGAATCTGCGAGTCCGCCACCATCGCGTCATGGACCAGATCGGCATTGACCTTTTCGACGCATTCGCGGATCAGATCGAGCACTTCCGGCTTGCCCGCCAGATCGGTATACCCCGAATAGGCGATGCCGCGCCGTTCGGCCCAGTTGCCGACCGCCCCGACGTCGATGTTGATGAAGGCGCAGACCATGTCGCGCTCATGACCGAAGCAGACCACTTCCTTGATGTGCTGGAAGAACTTGAGCTTGTTCTCGATGTAGTTTGGCGCGAACATGGCGCCGTTGGAGAGCTTGCCGACATCCTTGGCCCGGTCGATGATCTTGAGATGGCCATCGGCGTCGAGAAAGCCTGCGTCGCCGGTCATGAAGTAGCCCTCGGCATTGATCGACTCGGCCGTGGCGTCCGGCCGCTTGTAGTAACCCTTGAGCAGCATCGGCCCCTTGACCAGCACCTCGCCGTTGTCGGCGATCCTGATCTCGACGCTCGGCGCCGGCGCGCCGACGGTATCCGACTTGACCTGACCGTCCGGCTGCAAACAGACATAGGCGCAGGTTTCGGTCTGCCCATAGAGTTGCTTGAGATTGATCCCGATCGAGCGGAAGAAACTGAAAAGTTCGGGGCCGATCGCCGCACCGGCGGTATAGGCCACGCGGATGCGGCTCATGCCAAGCACGTTGCGCAAGGGTCCGTAAATCAGGACATTGCCGAGCCAGTACATCAGTCGATCGCTGACGCCCACCGGCTTGCCGTCGAGAATGGCGCCACCGCAGCGCTTGGCGACGCCCATGAAATAATGGAAGAGCTTCTGTTTGACCTTTCCGGCATCCTCCATGCGGATCATGACGGAGGTCAGCAGGCTCTCGAAGACCCGTGGCGGGGCAAAATAGTAAGTCGGGCCGATCTCGCGCAGGTCGGTCATGACCGTTTCGGCCGACTCGGGGCAGTTGATGGTGAATCCGGCAACGAGTGCCTGGGCATAGGAGAACAAATGATCGCCGACCCAGGCCATCGGCAGGTAGGAAAGGATGTCGCCGTCACCGCTCATGCGGTCGACCTGCACGCCGCCCTGGGCGGCAGAAATGAACGCAGCGTGCGTCTGACAGACGCCTTTCGGCTTTCCGGTCGTCCCGGACGTGTAGAGCATGACCGAAACGTCATCGTGATGACCCTTGCTGACTTCGTTGTCGAAGACGTCGGGATGGTTACGGTCATGGATCCGCCCCATTTCGATCAGTTCCTGGATGTCGTGCAGGAAGGGCTGGGTGTAGTGCCGCATTCCGCGTGCATCGTCATAGATGATGTGTTCCAGCGTGCCGACCTGTGGCATGATTTCGAGCAACTTGTCGACCTGCTCCTGGTCCTCGACGACCGCGAAGCAGATGCCGGCATCCTGCATGACGAACAGCATCTCGTTGGCCACCGCATCCTGGTACAGCGGAACCGGCACCCCGCCCAAGGCTTGGGCAGCACTCATCATCATGTAAAGGTGCGGCCGGTTGTCGCCTATGATGGCCAGGTTGTCGCCGCGCCTGAAGCCGAGCTCCGCAAGGCCGCAGGCGAGCGCCCGCACCCGTACGGCAACTTCGGCCCAAGACAGGGTCTGCCAGATCCCCAGGTATTTTTCACGCATCGCCGGAGCATCAGGACGACTCCTCGCGTGATTGAGCAGCAGACGCGGGAACGTGTGCAGACCAGTAAGCGACTCGGGTCTAGCCTCAGAAGGCATTCCTTGACTCCTCTCCGCCGCGCCTCGTCGGGCTACGGTCTAATGTGTATTCTGCATTGTGTCCAAAGCGCCGGCCCACGTAAACCTTGCAGTGCACAACGACAATGGTTCACCAACGCAGCGGAGTTTAGGGAAAGCGCCAGCTTATAATTGTCGTCCGGCGGACATTTGGAAAAAGACTTTGCAGAATGCAGGGGAACTGCTGCGGACCTCCGTGTGGGGGCAAGCGCTGACGGAGACAGAAATGTCCCGAGCAGTTGACGGTACATGCGAGCGTGCTTTCGCCGCCGGCGCCTTCATCTGCATGAAGGGCGACCCGGTCGATGCCTGGATGGGGATCATCGATGGCCTGGGCAAGATGGCCAGCTTCTGGACGACCGGAAAAACCACCTCCTTGATTGGCATCAGCACTGGCGGCTGGTTCGGCGAAGGGTCACTACTCAAGAACGAGCCCCGTCGGTACGACGTCATGGCCTTGCGCGCCACTCGGGTTGCCTTCATGAACCGCAGCACTTTCCTGTGGCTGATGGATCACAGCATCGCCTTCAACCGGTATCTGATCACACAATTGAACGAACGCCTTGGCCAGTTCATCGGCATGATGGAGAACGAGCGCCTGCTCGACCCCGATGCCCGCATTGCCCGCTGTCTCGCCGGTCTGTTCAACCCGGTCCTCTATCCGGGAACCAGCCGCCTGCTGCAGATTTCGCAGGAAGAGCTGGGTTACCTTGCCGGCGTATCCCGGCAGCGCGCAAATCAGGCGCTGCGGACGCTCGAGGACGCCGGCCTGGTGCGCAGCGAATACGCTGGCATCGACATCCTGGACCTCG